>Ga0315914_1000958_pt1 | contig 40819 bp, 15 predicted proteins | sample MpolenodulesMG_FD_203920 | JGI IMG/M metagenome (GOLD analysis project Ga0315914, IMG submission 203920) | Medicago polymorpha root nodule microbial communities from Los Angeles, California, United States - elongated nodules | ecosystem: Host-associated > Plants > Roots > Nodule | place: USA... | reverse complement strand
ATGACAAAAAATAACTGTACTGTAACTGATACCTTACATTGAAGTAAGTTTTGTAGCTTGCAAATTGCAATGAATGAGAATTGTAGATCCTATAGCACACTTTTGATGACAGTTTAGCAAAACCCTGTATAAATACGGTTTTTTCTAGATTACCCTCTCTTGTTTAGGGGGTATTTACCCCCTCATTATATCAACCAATCAAAATGTGATATACATTGACAACATTAAATGTCAAATAAGTGAGTCAATTTTTTCTAAAAAAAAATCAATTTTAATCACAAGGTAACTTTTAATACTTTTAATTTTTAATTAATTATAGACAAGATTACATTAGAGGTCCTTTATCTTATTTATTTGCAACACTTTGGTCCTTTATCTTTATTTTTTTCCGTTTAGGTCTTTTATCTCTCATAAAAGCACATATGCATCCTTTTTCTCATTTTTCTATTAAAAAAATACATAATTTTATTTTTTAAAATATTTTTTTATTAAAAATGAAAAAAATCCAGAAATATGATGAAGATGTTCATCATCTTCATCTTCTTCCTTTGAATCTTCATCATCTTCATTGAATCAAAAAAATTTCTACACAAATATATCTCCAAATATCATGAATTAATGTTATGTTCACCTCAAATCTTCTTTTAAACACAAAAATCAAAATCCTATAGAGAAAGAGATTTAGTTTTAGCACAAAAAAAAAAATTTAGTTATATAAATTGTCACACCGTATATTATTATTATTATTATTATTATTATTATTTTCTAACTCAATATTCAAACATGGCATAAAAATAACACCAAAATTGAGAGCAGCTTTGCACATCAAATTTGTTGTTTCCAGAAGAATCTTAACTTTCGTAAAGTGTAACCCTTCCGCTAGTGACTAAGCTTCCACCATCCGCCTTGCAACATTTGTGAAATTAAGGTTTTGATTTTTGTGTCTAAAAGAAGATTTGAGGTGAATATAACATTAATTCACAATATTTGGAGATATATTTTAGTAGAATTTTTTATTTAAAGAAGTGATGAAGATTCAAAGGAAGAAGATGAAGATGATGAACATCTTCATCATATTTCTGGATCTTGTTCATTTTTAACAAAAATATATATTTTTAAATAAAATTATGTATTTTTTAATAAAAAAAATGAGAAAAAAGATGTATATGTGCTTTTAAGAGAGATTAAGGACCTAAACGAGAAAAAATAAAGATAAAGAACCAAAGTGTTACAAATAAATAAGATAAAGGACCCCTAATGTAATCCTGCCTTAATTATATTTATGTGTTCAATCTTAATTAATTTACAATACAGGACTGGCTTAGAACAATAAAATTTCAAATTAAATTTCTTTCATTTGAATGTCCTTAAATTTATCAATTACATTCATAAAATTTCTTCTTCCCATTTTGATTGTTCAATTTTGGCATTCCAAACTGCCATGTTTTTCAATTTTTGTGAGAATCTTCGTCATTCATTTGATTCCAAATATCGTGAGAATTGCCGTTATTTTCAGAACCACGTCAGGTATGGTGACTTGATTTTCCTTTTTGATTTGATTTTTCTTGGTTGTGAGGTAGTTAATTATAACAATTGAGTAAGTCATCCGTTGTACTTTGAGGACTGCTAGCAGGTGTTGCCGCTTCGATGTTGTGGGAGTTTGCTAGCATTTTTTTCGGTTGCTGCTGAAAAGGTTATGTCATAAGGCTTTTGTTCTTTTGTTTGGACTTAAAGGCTTTGTCTGATAGTGAGGCAGGTCTATGCGTGTTAGCAGATTTTATGAGGTTGGCTGCTTAAATAAAAAAAATAAGTCACGATACCTGACCTCATTCTAGAAACAACGATAATTCTCACTATAATTGGAAACTTCAACAGTTTGGAACGACAAAATGGGAAGAAGAATTAAAAAGAAACGAGAATTGATCAATAGGGAAGAATAAAGAAGAAATTTGAGTGAATGAGATGTTTTTGGTCTCACGTTCGGGGTTCTGGAATGGAAGAAATTTCATGAATGTAAGTGATGAATTTAAGGACATCCAGGTGAAAGAAATTTGATGTAAAATTTTAATTGTTATAAGTCTTGTAGTGTAAATTAATTAAGATTGAACACCTTAATATAATTAAATAAAAATTAAAAGTTACCTTATGATTAAGATTAACTCTTTTATTTTTAATTAAAATTGACTCATTTATTTAACATTTAATGTTGTCTATGTATATTACATTTTGATTGGTTGATATCACGAGAGGGTAATTACCCCCTAAACAAGAGATGGTAACGTAGACCCCGCCTTAATTTAGGGATATAAGCAAAAGTTAGTTATTCTTGTACATTTAATGTTACTATTTCAAAATACCCTTACATGCAATGGTGCAGATGTTATTATAGGGACATGCTAGTAAATTTATTTTTTACATGAACTTATATTTCAAAATACCCTTACATGCAATGGTGCAGATGACTATAATAAATAGGGACATGCTAGTAAATTTTATTTCTTACATGAACTTAAGAAAGTTAAATGAAGTTAACTAGCTGCAAACCTTTCTTTTTATCGTATTAGAGATAGATGAAAAGTTTTTACGGTCATTTAAGTTGACTAATCTTCGTTTGAGAATATGTTGGACACTGTTATATGTTACTAATTTTAATTTTCAAGAAAAATAGTATATTTATATTTTCAAGAAAAATAGTATATTTATATATTAGTTAATTATTTATATTTTTATACATTTATTTAGTAATTATTTAGATTAGTTTAATTCTCAAGTGAAGAATGTATCCACATTTAATGTTTGACACGTCTCAAATAAAATTACTTTCATTCAAAATATTCTATGAGAAATAAAAAATAATTGGTTTAACTAAAGTTGAATGTGATTTATAAAATTTAATATTTTTTAATTTACTCTTTTTGTCATAGTTATAAAATTCGGACCGAACCGGGCGGTCCAGCCGAGAACCAATGGAAAAACCGGTCCGGTTTACTTGTTAGATCGGTTATGTTATTGACCCGCTATCAGCCGGTGCAACATGGGCCTGTTATATTTTTTTTTTAAAAAAATTCTGTTTTGCCTAAGCAAGGCGTCAAACCACAGACAACAACTAGAATTGCAGAAAGCAATACCAACACGCCATGCACTCATATGTGGTACAGATTTACTTTTTATTTTTTATATTAAATTCAATTGCCAAAGGTCACAATAATTCACAATTTTTTTGTATAAAGCATTAAAAGAAATAATAATTTAATGTTTCAATTATCTTTTAATAATTTTAGCTTAATGATATATTAAAAAATTATTTCTTAAATTATATACAAATATTTTTAACACAAAAACTATACACTTGCTAGTAAATATTGTTGTGATTAATAGCATATTTCTTTTGTCAAGAATAAAAATAGCGCAATTTTTTTTATGAAAATCGTTTTTGTGCTTAAAATTAATTTTTGTATTTGATTGATAATTGTATCATAGTCAATGGATTAAATTTGAAAAATGAACTCGTGAAATTATGTTAATTTTTTGACTTTTTTTAAGTGTAATAATTTTTTTTGGCGAACATAATCTTGCATTGTAATACGAGATTTTCATTATAAAGACTGAGTGACACAATCGAGTCAACCGATTTAATCTGATTTTTTCATGCGGTTCGACCAGTGACTCAGTGGTTCGACCGTTGACTCAGTGACTCAAGACCCCTACCACGTCGATTACCGATCTGAGTTTTAAAACTATGCTTTTTATTGCATAATGAGTGGTACATTTATTAAAAAAAATTGTTCTAAAATGAGTGTCGCTTTTAGTTTTATGTGTAAAATTAATTATTATTTTTCTCACTTCAAATCGTACATTCTTCCAAGTTAATGTTTTACACTTTGTATTTTTTTTAATCATGAATGCACTAATATTACTTCACAAGGTTAATTTGTTAAAGTTACCATTATGTTTTTTCATTTATATTATTTCTGAAATATTTCACATGACTCATAAGCGAAATAGGGTTTAGGACTCAAACACATATTTAAAAAATAATAAAGGCTGATATGTATAGACTCTTTTAAACTTTTTTTGTGTTATTCCTCTTGTTCTCAGGGGAAAAGGACTTATGATAATTCAGTGTTCAGTTCAGTTGGAAAGCAAGTAAACTCTAACCGATAGTTGTTCTATCCATAAATAGGACTCAGATTTTCCTGAATATTTTTTCATTCAATGAAACTTATTAATCACTAGAGCCGTACAATATGGTTAGACTCTTTTAGCCTTAGTTCAAATTTGAAAAGTAAAATTTATTTAATGCATTATTTTACTTTTTTAAGGGTATAAAGAAAAAACATCATTAATTACATCTTGGTTTCCTAATAGACTAATAGAACCGAATAAAGATCCTCTTCATTTGTTTAAGGGTCATGTTAACTTGTGCCCTTAGGGCACATGTTAAGCATTAAATTCTTGTCACTAATGGTAAGTATTAATTGAAAAAAATTAATATTAAATTTTTTAAGTAATAAATTAACACAATTTCCGATACAGAAAAGTATGTAGTGTATCCTACCACTAAGTTAATCTCATCATTATTAATTATTTTCAAACTTCTTTGTGTCTTTGTCTCTCTAAATGGGAGAAATGAAGAGACTAATAAATGAAGAGGATCCTAACTTAATAGAACCATAGTTTTGGAACAAAAATAAAAAACTTAAAGAATCAAACATGAACTAAGGGAGTATTATAAAACTGAGTTATCATACAAGTATTTTAGGGTGTGCTTACTCTTTTAAAACGTTTTCAGTTTTTATTTTCTAAAGTTGATGTTAATTTTAAACTGCTAACATGGAGATAAAATACTCATAAACTTAATAATTGATATAGAAAGAAGATGGAATGACAAACTTAGAAATAACACATTTTCAAAAAATAATGGAAACAATATCATGACCCACCCGAGATGCCTTAATTTATAAATGTGAGTTTCTTTTCTCACCCTCTGATGTGCCTTATTTTCGGATTCTAAAATCCGAAAAAATAAGGTTTTTTTAGTGTATTTTACGCTTTTGAAATATACAATACAAAATATTGTAGGATGCATGAGAAGTAAGTAGAGTATGATAAGAAATTCTCTTTATAAATAGGTCATTTGGGCTCAGTCTGGTCAGCACTTGATGCTCAGGCCTGCCTATTAAGGAGGCAGCAGGACAAAGCGATGGAATCTGTTTTTGCTCATCCCCGTCAAAGCGATGGTAGCAAATGGGAGAAGAACAATTCTCAATCTTTGGAGGGATGTGATTGCAATTCTCTCAATCAAATGAGCACAAGGCAAATCATATTTAATTTTAACAAAATAAACATATAGCAAAATATTTCAGCTCAACCATTGCTTTTTATGTGCTACGCATCAAACATACATGAAATGGACATCTCCATTCTGCTACCACCTTCATGCTTGTGTAGCAATTCCGAAACGGATCCTCCCTAGCGGGTTCAGAACCTCCCAGTGGGGTTTTCATTCGAGTGTCCAGTGGTGATCCTGACCCTTCAATTTTGTTTGGTCCACTCGAGCAGTAGTGAATCGGTGGCTAGGATTCCATTTCAGAAAATTTACACTGCTGAGGATCGGTTCCCGTAGCAATTCCCGAACAGTAGTGAATCAGTGGTTACCAATGAAACAATAAGAAAAACCACGAAGTACATAGACATGAATGAATCATTTGCACACCATGAACCACTAATCAACAATGCTAGATTATTACCAAAACTCCAATGATTAAGTGAATAATCTTTCTCGATATACATACATTAGCTCCCTCGACTTACCTTAAAATTTGTAAGAGATGTCAACTATCAAGACTGCTGAACATTATTGAGATTCCATGTATCTATATTTGTTTATGAGTAATGCACAATGTGCTTGATACACAACACATATATACCCAAGTATTTTTGTATATGATGACTTTGAATGAATGTACAAAACACAACAACCTACATTATTTGAAAGGGGTTCCACCCCTGAGGCAATCTCCATTTTCTATGCCAATAGATAGAAACTCTTGACCACCATGGGAATCCAAAACTATACTCCAAAGGCTCATCTGCCGGTCCCGCCACTATCAAAGGTAACCATACATATCTCGAGTCTCTTAAATCAGCTGGATTCCATCGATCTGCCATGAAGATGAACACTCCAGGGAAACCAGGAATCGGAAGCACGAAAGTGCTCTGAGCAAAGAAAGTTGTGAGTCTAAACATTTTGTTTCCTCCCAAGCATGGATTTCCCATTGTTTCCCACGGCCCCATGATTGACTCTGCTGCATGCGCCAGTGCCTCATTTGGGGCCCACCCCGTGCAACCCGATGTAATCATGTAGTATGTACCCTGATGCTTGAAGAGAGCCGGAGCTTCTCGGTGTTGTCCCATGAGAATCCTTCTCATGACAGATGTCACATTGAGATAATCTTGGGTTAAGGGTCCGATGTGCAGCTCACTGTTGTCTTCGGAGGAGTAGACTATATATGCAACGCCATCATCATCTTTGAAAACTGTCATATCCCTGCTTTCGAATCCGTGCGGCCTGTGGCTACCGAGATAATTGAAAGGACCATCAGGTGCATCACTGATTGCTACGCCAACAGACGCTTTGGTGTAGTTAGCATCATCGATATGCATCCACATCACATACTTTTCAGTCTTCTCATTGTAAATCACTTTTGGCCTCTCGAGCACGTTAGATTTGTGCAGATCATGGGTTTCATTTGTTTCCTCTGCTGCCAATACGATCCCCTCATGTTTCCAGGTCCACAAATCCTTTGATGAATAACAGCCAACTCCAATAATGTCAACCTGGATGATAAAGAAAGAACCATTAGGTCAAAATTATGCATCAAAGTAAATATTCAAGGTTGGTTGAAAAACAAATAATAATACAAGTATGAAAAATAGTTATTCCAAATAATACAAGTAGATGAAAGATCATGTTGATTTAAGGAGAAACTGGTTCACTTCATATTCATAAAGTAGCCCAAGGAAAAGGAAAAAGCAGACATAAAAATAAAACCTATTGGTGTACTAAGAAAAGAACTCATATTGATATCTATCTACTTGGAATAACAAAATTCTACACACAAACTCACTAGCATACAATCTTTGCTCTTGCTAATAGAAAGATGAAGTGACAAATGAACAAGATAAGATAGCGGGTCACTATCTTGTGAACTAGTTAGTTGACGAGATGTACCTATCAATTAGCATGGCTAGTCTCAAGTCCAGTTCAAAATAAATTGAGTTGTGCAGTAACTTCAAGTCTTGCCATCTACATGAGCTAATGGAAGTCCATATGGAATGTGAAAAAAATACAATGTTTTTCTTTCTTTGTTATGAATACAGAGCGAAGAAAATTTCTGACTCGTCTAAGAACTCAACAGTTGGCAATATAGGCAAAACATTTTTATAGGATTATCAAATTGTAAATATGATTAGGTCTATTAGAAATAAGAACTTCTTGTTCAGTAATAAGAACTTAAGTTGAATAGGAGTTGACTAAGAATATTCCATATTCTAATACTTATAATCAATCGGTTTCTCAGAGTCTTGAACAAATAGCCAATGGAAATAAGAGCTTCTTGTTAAGTAATAAGAAAAGGCTTTGAACCTATTCAATTTCTGTTGTAGCGCAATTTTATTTTTGCATTTTCAAAACGAAAGTTTCTCTATATAAGTATTTGCATTAGATCCAAACTAAATAGACATTTAATAAGTGATTGTTTGATAGACGAGTGACTATTAAAAGTAGTATAGAACAGGACAAGGTGAAAAAACAGAACAGGATGTCCCATTTAGTTCTGTCCATGTGCCAACTGTAGTGTTATTAATCATGAATCGCGGAAAATAATGGATCGCCAAAATTCCGCTATGAGAAATAGCGTAGAAGGAAAATAGTGAAAGCCGCAAAGCAGTTGATATAAATAATTGTATATAAAATAATGCATTAACAGAAATTAAAAAAAGTGACTGAGATAACTCAAAATCTCAATAGTTCAAAACAACTAATGTAGTTCTAAATAGTGATAAAAGATAAAAAGATACAATTATTCTCCTTTTCCCCAACATAATCATTATCCCCATTTCCACATAGTGAGGCATATCCTTCAACTTCTTCAACTGAATCCTCAGAATCAATGTCTTGAAGAGATGAAGTATGAAGTGAAGAGAGAAGATGAAGAGGCAGAGGCAGAGGCAGTTTAGTGATGAGAGGTTACCTAGGTCTTGGGGTTCAAGGGTTATATAAGACCCCTTCTCATCGCCGACTCAGCATTATTTTACTTGTAATGTTTTTGAAAATAAGTCATATGCAGCTCAAATGATATTTTTCATTTCATCATTAGGGGAAAAAACATAAAAAAGAGAAACTTTCGCTATTTAAGCAATAACCGCTATCATCAATATGCAAAAAGCCACCACTATTGCAGTGGTAGCAGAATTGCAGTAATAACGGTTTTCGTCGCGGTTGCTCCAAATCCCGATATGTAATAGCAATATATCAACGCTGTACTGGTTATTTAACAACATTGGCCAAACACTACCTTAATTTTACTGATATCTCCACCAGTTTAATTTGAAGATCACTATAAATCCCATTTTCATAGACTAACAAGACAACAAAATTTTATGCGAACTTCAGCATATCAAGAACAAGGTGAGAGACACAAACCAAATTTTGGCCGAAGACTTCACCTATTAATGGCAATGCTAAGGATGTGCTTAGAAAAGCTTATGTATGGGAAATACTTAACGTTTTTTTTCTTTATAGCTAAAGCTCTCTCTTCTTAGAAAGCTTCATGAAGAGGCGATTATTTCTCCACTATAAGCTATAATCTAAACCCAAAACAAAAATGTTTTGAACTTAAGAGCTATGTAAGTTATTATTATTTTTTAAATGGGAATGAATCACACAGCACCTTAAACAATAATCTATCGCAAGCTAGATGCATCTATAAGTACGCAACTAGAAGATATGAGAGTCGAACATGCATCTCTAATCAAACGAATTCTTGCTGGAATGGAGGTATTATTGTCTATCCTTTTCAAAATAACTAAAAGATGTAACCATGTGAACACTGCACCAGTATAAAATGATGCTAACTAGCCACTTTTTGTTGTGGGGTGCGCCAGGCAATTGCTATTGTGCAACGCAAAAACGACACGCGAGGGACCCAATAGTAAACTATTGTGGTGGACTCTCCCCCTCAAGAAACAAGTTTAATATCGCGTGGACCATTGGCCCACATGTTAGATGTTAAACTGATAAGAATAGATACTACTTGAAAACAAAAGGGAAATACTCTTAGTACAGAGTAAAGAAAGATTCACGAAAGTCACAAATAACGCTAACCATCATCCATGTTTTCCGTAAAGAGACCGATATTGTATTTTTCTGAGATTAAAAAAAAACTGACATGTTTAAAAAAAAAATTATCTGTGACAGCCACGTTTCCAATCGCGAGTTTTGTGATTTACTCCCTCGTACTGAATAGCATTATTGGTGTAAAAATGAAAGGTACATAAAATCCTAACGTTATAAAGGCAATAATTACTAGCAAAGAAAACAAAAGTTCTATAAAAAATGGAATTACCCGAGCGGCTCCTTTCTTGTGAGCATGGTAGGTGATCCCATCTTTATATTCACCATACCAATAGTATGTCCTTGAATTTTTATCATACAGAATGCCCCCTCCATGGGCTTGAATAGGATGACCATCAGTATCCAACCACATTCTACCCGGGTAGTAATGGTACTTATCATTCTCAACAGCCTGAACCGGATCTATAGCTCTTTTACGACCAGGAAAAAACACATGTCTCATTTGGGAATTTTCATCCAAGAATTCATCTATCAAAGTAGTTGTCCGTTTCGGTCTCCGCTTTACTGCTCGAGGAGACCTCTTCCCCTTCGGCGGCGGAACATGAAGGCTTTCCTCTTCCACTTCTTGAAGCTCACGGAATTGCGGATGATTACTCACCAGCAACCTCGGCTCTCCACCACCATGTCTGTCCGCGTGATGAACAAAGGAATATAATAATTGAAACAAAAGCAAACATCCTAACAAGCTCAATACAAAAACAGAAGTCGAACATCTGCCCCCTGCATCACAACGTAAACTCGTTGGTTTCTTGCATTTGTTCCTGACCCTCATTTTCTCTTCCTTTAAATCTTCAAGAAAGTGCTGCAATTTACAAAATGCAACGACCTATCGAATCCTGAACAATATGACCAAATAGATAGAAGTCACATACATCTACCTACATGGTAGAAAATTTCATCATTCATCACCCATTACTATAAAACGACTCCAGTCAAAGAAAACTGCAAATGACAACAATTTAATTTTTGCCTAATTGAGATTATTCCCTTTTCAGTTTCATTACATGATTTGTTTTAGGATTACATGATTCCCTTTTCCATGTTTATTAGAAGCAATTCAATGCATTATATTATCATCACCCTACTTAGTAAATAAATAAATAATAATCAGGAATAATATTGTGCCTCAAGAATCAGATCCACTAAGCAAACACACAACATAGTTCAGAACCAAGAATTAACAAAGCTTGAAGTTGACATAGAAAAAGGAAAGAAAAAAAACCCTAAAAGTGAAAGAGTTTAAGTCACTTACTTGGTACAACCAGAACTAAGGAATGAACAGAACTTCCAGACATGCGGTTTTGGTGGTACTTTTTCAATGCTAAGGACACCCTGGCACCGAAATAAGGGTTATTTTGGGTAATAAAATGATGTTGTTGGGTAGTTGTTAAGTTCTTCAAGTACCGTTTGGATCTAGAACTGGGTTTGAGAGTGATGACATTGATTTGCAACCAAATTTGGTTTTTTTACTTTTTACCGTGACATATCTAGAACACTAAAATAGTACAAGTGTAGAGTGTGTAATCAATTCTAATTCCTTTGTGTTCTGTACTTTGTGTTGTGTTGGTGGTTGTTGCTTCCTTTTTCTCTCGTAGTTGGACTTGTCTTGTCTTGTGTTTTTACTTGTTTGAGATAAGGTTAGTCGTACGTGGTGTTAGATTTTTACCGTTGTTTGTCCAATAAAATTAGTACCTCAACATTTAAATACACTCATGTGGCAAACGGTGATCATGATGCATCAACTAACATTATTCATTCAAATCTTGTGGGGGTAAAACATTACTCTTTTAATTAAAGACCCATTTATTTATCGGGTAACTAAACATGATGAGACGACTTTCTTTTCTTATTAAGCAGATTTTTCATATCATTAACTCATAATTGTAATTTCAACCCAAGGAGAACGAGGTTGCAAAAAAGTTATTGTGTTTTCTCAAGTTTTATTTTATTTTTGGTGAAATTAAGTTATAACTTAGTTTATCAATTTCTTCATGTGTTTTTTTAAATGTCGTTTGAGTACATTTTTTGTTTTTATTTAACTACCGTTTTAATAGTTTACGGATATAATTTATCAATTGTATTATTTTTCAATTACTCCTACTTACTCCTTTTTAATAAAATTAAAATTAATTTGTTATTTTTTTAACAAAGTTTGATTTTTGCTACGTATAAATTTAATATTTCATAAAACTAAATTTGGTTTCCTACAATAACGGTTCTATGATAAAATCAATTTTGATTGAAAGAGTTGGAGGGAGGTTAAATTTTGCCTAAGTGAAGAACACAATTAAATTTTGATTATGTGAAGTTGAAATAAATTTTATTTTACTTTGCAATCTATAATTTGCCAATTGTTTGTTACAAGAGACGGAGAGAGGTAGGTGTTGTTGAGGTTTTTAAAAGGAATAGAGGAAGTATATATGTTATTGAGTTTTTCATAAGTTTTTATTGGATTTGGGTTCCTCGTTGTGCCTATGTTTGAAGCTAGTTCCGTTTGGGAGCTTGAGATTGAGGCGGAACGCCGCTATCAACTTGGTTGGTTGCGTTTGTGAGGTGGACCTTGAAAGTAGGTGTTTCAGTTTTAACACCCTCCTTGCGGGTGGACGAATTAGTTCATTTCAAACAGTTCTTGTTGTTGATGGTGGGCGTTCTCTTTTCTTAGATTCCCTGGTTGCTTTAGATATGTTTAAATTTAAAGGTTTTGAGAATTCGAGTTTGCCTCCAACACGTCGGTATTGCCTTAATATTTGTACCAGTCTTCGTGATTGATTTCAGATTGTTCATGCTCGAAAAAGTCTTTATTGTTTTTTGTGATTTATCGCAGTGGATTGTTGGTATGTTAATCAGTCCATGTTGACAATCAGTTCATTCGACGACCCAAGATAAAAATGCTCATAGAACAATTTTGTATGTATGGTTTCGCACCCGTATGCGGGTTTGCTGGGTAATGGATATGATGTGTGTGCATTTGCTTCTGTGTTTTTTTTCAACCACTTTTGTTGTATTTGGATTGCTTGTATACATGTTTGGGCTCATTAAGTGTTGTAATTGAGTCAGGTATATGTCCTTCAATATTTTGTATTATCTTTTATTTTCATTTTAAAATATTTAGGGTTGTAGAGGGTTTTCCATCTGCACCACATTCGCTTAAAAAAATTAAAATGTATGATTGTTAGTCGTTGAAGTAGCTCGTAAATTTAAAATGGCATAAAGTATATGTTTTTAATTATATATATTTTTATTATATTTAGGCTTAATCACAATGTTGAATGTGGAATGGAATCAAATGATGTTTTAGAATCGAGCCGTATAAATGAATGACATGTCATTAATTACGTAATTAAACAAACAAAATACAGTAAATTTCAGAAAACAAAGAGATACAAAATCAGAATTGACAAATTAAATAAAAAATTAGATGCTTCTTCAAAAATAAAAATAAAAAGAGTAAATTACACTTTATTTATTTAAAAGATACTTGAATTATACTCCTCTCACCTCTTATGTTCAAATATATAATTTCCTCCCATCGTATTTAAAACATATTTTAAAAAAAATCACTATCCTCCCTTGGGAGAAGCTTAAACTACATTTCACTCCTCTCTTATGTTAAAATCTACACTTTACTACCTTAACAATTTTTTATTATTTTTGATAATCTAGCAAAAAATAATGTAACACACTTCGAAGAAAAATAGTATAACGGGTCTATTTTAATATAATCAAAATTCAAATGCATATTTTTCGCTATTTCTATTCACAAGTTTGTTAACATACAATCCCTTTCAATTTTCATCATTTCTCTCATTATCCTCCAATCATTCTCCCATCTCCAGGCTATTTTTATCTCCCTCTTCAACAACTATTCCTTAACTAGTTTCTAAAGCTGCTAACATTAAACGACATTTCTCTAACTCTTCGGATCAATTGTTTCATAAACAAGTTACGTGGGTAGTGAGTGATGAGTTCATGAATCTAATTTTTGCCTTCAGTTTTCTTTTGAAGAAGTTAAATTAGTCCACTCAAATTGGTACCGATGAGAATCGAATCTAAAACTTTGACGAAAAACACACTCCAAGATTCCAAGGCAACACCACCTTACCTTCATTTTCTGTTGAGAGTGGATAGTAATTTTTTGACCTTATCGTTGCATAAAAAAACAACATGGGTAGCCTTAATATATATTTTTTTTAATGAAATTTGAATAAATGTGTCAAATATTGCAACAATATCTCTAAAAAAATTATAATTTTTTGACAAAATATGAATTAAATAAAAATTATTAAGTGCAAAAATCACAAACAATTCAAATTTAATTCATGTTTTATTTAAAAAAATCTAATCTTTTTTTGCAATAGGTTCTTATAATATCCTAAACATTCCTAAAAAAATTCATTAAAAAATATGAAGGCTACACTAAAAAAAATTCATTCAAAAATAGGAAGGTTACACTTGAGTTGACTTAAAAGTAGGGACCAAAAGTGGCAATACAAAACTTTTGAGGGACTAAAAGTCAAAGATATTTTTTAAAGGAACTAAAACAAAAGGTTGATATATTTATAGAGAAAAAACAAATTTAACCCTTTAGATTTTTGTTTACTTCTGTTCACTTTATTTAATTTAATATTGTTTTTTTCCTTCCTTTCTAAATGTCTTGAAGACCTCCAAAAAAAGTTAAGGGAGGACAACCGGTCGATTTCGTACTCAAAATCTCGATCCGGCCACATCTGTCGATGATGATTTCTCATACATTATCGTCTGTTCATGACGTCCGATAAGGCTTTTTCAAATTGCACGGTTTCACATGTGGATTGAACCTAAAATTTAGTGTGTCCACACACACTTTGAAATTATTCGTGTAACCTTCATCATACTCTTCTCCATTTTCTTCTTCAAGTTATTTATAGTAGACCCCCAAAACAAGATCTAATGAATCCTTCCACTTTTTAGGCTTGGTAATTGTCCTCTTAGATATGGCTGATTTACTTGGTCCATCTTTGATAACTGGTCTGAGTTGGACTATTTCCTTTGGGTCTTGGTCATGACATGTGTTGCAAATGATAAGTATGAGAATGTTTCTTTTTTTTCATTATCCAACCTTTTCGCGTACCTTACTTTAAATTATAAAATATGAAGAAGAAAAAAATCGACTTTCTAAATGTCTTGAAGATCTCCAGAATAAGTTAAGGGTGGACAACCGGTCGATTTCGTACTCAAAATCTCGATCCGGCCACACCTGTCGATGATGATTTCTCATACATTGTCGTTTGTTCATGACGTCCGATAAGGTGTTTTTCGGATTGCACGGTTTCACATGTGGGTTGAACCTAAAATTTAGTGTGTCCACACACTTTGAAATTATTCGTGTAACCTTCATCATACTCTTCTCAAATTTCTTCTTCAAGTTATTTATAGTAGACCCCCAAAACAAGATCTAACGAGTCCTCCCACATTTTAGGCTTGGTAATTGTCCTCTTAGATATGACTGATTCACTTGGTCCATCTTTGATAACTAGGTCTGAGTTGGACTATTTCTTTTGGGCCTTGGTCATGACATGTGTTGCAAATGATAAGTACGAGAATGTTTCTTTTTTTTCATTATCCAACCTTTTCGCGTACCTTATTTTAAATTATAAAATATGAAGAAAAAAAATCGAGGGATTTGAAGGATTTATTTAACATGTTTAACACTTTTCGAATTATATAATATGAAATTCACATGTGAGAAATCAATAGGATTGTAACTGAAACACAAGATTACCTCTTCCTACGGTGATACATTTTTCAATATCCTATATGCCTTCATAAAGTTGATGTTAATTGTCTCTATTCGATTTTTTTGTTAAGTAGTCTACTGCCCCCACTCTTTTGCAATTGGAAAAGTGCCTCTCTAATTGACGGGTTGCATTAAATTTTAGTCTATAAAGTCCATTGAAGATTTATAAATGTACCACTCTTTTTCAATCGTAAACGGTGTAATATAATTGGTTTTTTCTAGATCACTCTCTCTTGTTTAGAGGGTATTTACCCCCTCATGATATCAACCAATCAAAATGTAATATACATTGACAACATTAAATGTCAAATAAATGAGTCAATTTTTTCTATAAAAAAAAATCAATTTTAATCATGAGGTAACTTTTAATACTTTTAATTTTTATTTAATTATAAACAAGATTACATTAGAGGTCCTTTATCTTATTTATTTGTAACACTTTGGTCCTTTATCTTTATTTTTTTCCGTTTCGGTCTTTTATCTCTCATAAAAGCACATATACATCCTTTTTCTCATTTTTTTATTAAAAAAAACATAATTTTATTTTTAAAATATATTTTTATTAAAAATGAAAAAAATCCAGAAATATGATGAACATGTTCATCATCTTCATCTTCTTCCTTTGAATCTTCATTGAATCAAAAAATTTCTACACAAATATATCTCTAAATATCATGAATTAACGTTATGTTCACCTCAAATATTCTTTTAAACACAAAAATCAAAATCATATAGAGAAAGAGATTTAGTTTCATCACAAAAAAGAAGAAGATTTAGTTATATAAATTGTCACACCATATATTATTATTATTATTATTATTATTATTATTATTATTATTATTTTTTTTTTCTTTCTAACTCAACATTCAAACCTGGCATAAAAATAACCCTAAAATTGAGAGCAGCTTTGCACATCAATTTTGTTGTTTTCAGAACAATCTTAACTTTCGTAAAGCCAAACCCTTCCGCCTGTGACTAAACCTCCACCATCCTCCTTGCAACATTTGTGAAATTAAGGTTTTGATTGTTGTGTTTAAAAGAAGATTTGAGATGAATATAACATTAATTCACGATATTTGGAGATATATTTTAGTAGAATTTTTTTGATTTAAAGAAGATGATGAAGATTCAAAGAAAGAAGATGAAGATGATGAACATCATCATCATATTTTTGGATTTTTTTAATTTTTAATAAAAATATATTTTTAAAAATAATTATGTAATTTTTAATAAAAAATGAGAAAAAAGATGTATATGTGCTTTTAAGAGAGATAAAGTACCTAAACGGAAAAAAATAAAGATAAAGGACCAAAATGTTACAAATAAATAAGATAAAAGACCCCTAATGTAATCTTGCCTTAATTATATTTAGTTGTTCAATCTTAATTAATCTACACTACATGACTGACTTAGAACAATTAAAATTTCACATCAAATTTCTTTCATTTGAATGTCCTTAAATTTATCAATTACATTCGTAAAATTTCTTCTTCCCATTTCGATTGTTCAATTTTGTCATTCCAAACTGCCGCATTTTACAATTTTCGTGAGAATCGTCGTCGTTCGTTTGATTTCAAATATCGTGAGAATTACCGTTATTTCCAGAACCACGTCAGGTATGGTGACTTGATTTTTCTTTTTGATTTGATTTTTCTTGGTTGTGAGGTAAATAATTATAACAATTGAGTAAGTCATCCGTTGTACTTTGAGGACTGGTAGCAGGTGTTGCCGCTTCGATGTTGTGGGAGTTTGCTAGCATTTTTTTCGGTTGCTGCTGAAATTGTTATGTCATGAGGTTTTTGTTCTTTTGTTTGGACTTAAAGGCTTTGGCTGATAGTGAGGCAGGTCTATGCGTGTTAGCAGATTTTATGAGGTTGACTGCTTCAATAAAAAAAATAAGTCACGATACCTGACACGGTTTTAGAAACAACGACAATTCTCATTATAATTGGAAACTGCTTTGGAACGACAAAATTGAACAATCAAAATGGAAAGAAGAATTAAAAAGAAACAAGAATTGATCAATAGGGAATAATAAAGAAGAAGAAATAGGGAATAATAAACAAGAATTGATCAATAGGGAATAATAATCAAGATGTTTTTGTTCTCACGTTTGGGGTTCTGGAATGGAAGAAATTTTATGAATGTAAGTGATGGATTTAAGGACATCCAGATGAAAGAAATTTGATGTAAAATTTTATTTGTTATAAGTCTTGTAGTGTAAATTAATTAAGATTGAACACCTCAATATAATTAAATAAAAATTAAAAGTAGTAAAAGTTACCTTATGTTTAAAATTAACTCTTTTATTTTTAGAAAAAATTGACTCATTTATTTGACATTTAATATTGCCTATATATATTACATTTTGATTGGTTGATATCATAAGAGGGGAATTACCCCCCTAAACGAAAGAGGATAACGTAGGCCTCACCAATATAATTTGATAGTCTAAAATATCATATAGTATAAAGTCCGAAGAAAACATATATAAATAACACTTTTTAAGAAATAGAGAAATATAGGTTCAAATTGAAAAGTGATTCGCATCTAAGCAAAGCCTGTTTCGAACATAGAGGAATGCTAGCAACACACCTTCTAACACACACTTTTGAACACACTCCTTTTGATTGGTTAAAATTCACATGGGTCCCACCAAATCATGTGGGTCCTATATACTTTTGGTGGGTCCCATGTAAATTTTAACCAATCAAAGAGAGTGTGTTGAAAAATGTGTGTTAGAAGGTGTGTTGCTAGCATTTCTCTTTGAACATATATATTGAAATTGGAAAGCGACTCCCAACCACTTACTAGACATCATTTTTTTGGGTCAAGTAGTCTAGTGGCTAGAGCTCACACAATTAAATTGTGGAGTGTTCAGGGTTCGAACTCTGGCCCCTGCATATAATATGCAATATTCCTATTACTCCTTCCTTAAAAAAAAAAAATAAAGACATCATATTTTGTTTGTTTATTATATAGTAAAGAATTTTTTTTCTATCATACAATGTTAATGGACAATGTGATTTCATAAGATTTATAAAGTAATTAATTTTCATACTTAGACAATATATTTTTTGTTACACGCCGGTTCAATCAAATCACACTTAGTAGATATTTGTAGATATATTTTAGGATTTAACTACAAGGCATACACTTATCACAAATCATTTATCTCTTGGCCCATACTTATAATCATATATCTCAAATTCTTTCTTAATAATATAAATATTATCAAGAATTGGATGTGAAATTAGTGTGAGATTGCCGATTAAATGATTGTTCAGTTATTTATATAGAGGAAAATACTTTTATTGATATCGAAAATGAGAAAATTATTCAAAGTTTTCATAATATGGAAAATCATAGAGGATAATTATTAATTTTACAAATTTTTATACATGACGCCTCCACTGTTCAAAAATTATGGATCTGATGTTCCCAACCAAGTAATGTTTGTTTTAACATTGAATTTGGAAAGTGATTACAGCTAATTAATAGATATCATATTTATATTTTTATACTCCCTCCGGTCTCAAATGTAAGAAACTTTTCACTTTTTAAGTTCATTCAATAAATGATGTATGTAGTCTATCATTAAAAAATTGTTATTGGACAATGTGATTTCACCTGTATCCTATATAAGCATGTGTCTAGATATACATTTTATGAACAAAATGGGAACCAAAAGGAATTACGCTCTCAACTTGGCATTCTTGATGATTTTTTCCATCATTGCATCAGGTTTAAGATCTTTTTTTTTTTACAATTGGTTTACAATCACTTATTAAACTGAGAATTTTTTATGTATGGCATTGTGATTTTTTACTTCAACTAAACAACCCTTCAAATCTTTATTTAACATATTGCATACATAAATTTATTATTATGTGTTTACATTGTCTGTGTGCGCAGGTATGCATGTAGAATCTGAAGGAGAAGGAATCCGTGATAATCTTGTATTTGCTCAAAAAGATACAATTTGTGAGGAAAATTGTCCTAACTCCTGTAAAATAGATTTAAACTGCATATATTGTTGTAGATGTCTTATCGGTGTTATTGTCCTTCCCAAATGTGTTAAACAAACTTATTGTGGGGCATGTTTTCTAGTTCCACCACCACCCCCACCGCCACCGGACTCGCCGGTAGTATACCCACCACCAGACATCCCAGTAGTATACCCACCACCAGACATCCCAGTAGTATATCCACCACCAGCACCAGGAATATAGTAATTGATAAGTGAGTGTCATATATGTATGTGTGAGATGAATAAGGAAGGACTACATTTTATTATGTAATAAAAAAGATAAATAAAACTATTTTAAAATTTGGTTTATCTTTCTTGTTTGATGCAACAAAGTCCTCAACTAAATTTTTTAATTAAAAAATCGTTCTATAATATTTTTGTTGTATATTCCACATTCAAAAACATTATTGGGGTAACAACTACTAATTTGAAGGCCACATATAATCACTACCTTGAAGATTTTCCGTGAGTTCAAGCATAGTATAGTGATATGTACCTTTGTAAATATAAATCAATATCTATTAAAACTGCATGGTTAGGTGTTTTTTCCTCCCTCATTATGCTCTTTTAGAATTCTTTAGGTTAATTTTTATTTTTTTTAATCAAAGAGTGTAGGGATTAGAAATTCACCCCTTAAACTAAATAACGTGTGAGCATGATGAGAGAGAAAAGAGCATAATAAGCATTCTTGATGATTTTTATCAATTAATATTGAGTTTTTATTTATTTTGATTTTAAAATATTCATCATCACTATTGCACCAGAGTAACATGTGAGCGAAGCATATTGCGCGTGGTTGAACACACTCGAGCAACTCGTGGAAATGAACTTTCATTCCATATAGCATTGATGTAATATCAATGCAGAACTTCAAACCGTTACACACAGTTCTAAACTAGCTTTGACCATAGTTCCACAAATGAGTTGTGTTATGCTGACAACCAGAAACGACATAAAAAAGTAACATCGTAAAAATACATGTTGGCCATAGCAGTCATTGTGTGAATGGTCCCGAGGAAGGAAAAAAAATAAAAAAGTCAAAAAAGTGAATCTGACCATATTTTATATTGTGTTTGATGTTTGATTTTTGTGTCAAGATATCATTTTTGTTCACAAGTATTGTAGGTAAATCTGACTCTCAAACCGCTTTAACAACGTGTCCAAAAAAAATGCATCTCTATACTCCTATTTGTACACCATAAATTGCATAGTTTGCATGAATAAAATTCTCGTAGTGATTGGCTTTTGTTAAACAAGAGTCTTTTTCTTATTTGTTGTATTATTTCCATTGTTAAAAATAAAATACACCCCCACAAACATGTAATATATATTCACACTCAAAAACAAATTATTTGAAATTTTTACATATTATTCGCTAAACCAATTGTCTTACGACATGCATGGAGTTATTTGTTATACTTGAGAAATGAAAAACTAACCCAAAAAAATGTATCACACCCCTATCTAATTACTATGTCTGCCTTTAATTTGTGCCTTAAAATTTCTTTACAAATAAATTTTTCTATCTAGATGTGTGAGTCCTAAAACATGTATTCGTAGAAAGGGGTTTATCCCAGCATCGAAGAGTCTCTACCACCCAGGTGAATACCAAGACTACCATAATAATGGAAAGAGACATCATAGAAGCCCACAATAATTTAGTTGATTTTCTTATTGGTTTGCATTGATGCAACACTATTTCAGCAGCTTTGTTCTTCACAATGGCACATTTTGATAGTTTTTGCAAGTCTGGATATATATCAAGCATGTCCTGGATTGATCTACTATATGCATGAGCCATGTTGTATGAGGTCTGTGGAAGAAATCTCCCATTTCTTCTGCATTCCTCTTTTGTATCCTCTTGGTGGCATGTGAACCTTACAAGAACCTATAAGGTATAAAAATACATGAATTAAATATCTATATACTTGCACTCCGAACAAAATGGGATTAAATTAAATTATATTGGTATATTACTTGAGAATTTGTTATGACTTATAGTTTATGAGGAGAGCTCAACCAAAAAAATTAGTCTATTAGACGAGAGAACGACATAGTTTAAGTATCACACTGAACTTTTCTTTTCTACTCGACATTAAACTGATAACATTGTCACCCCTTTAAGAGCCGATTCACTCTACATGACTACGTTGATTTGGTGGACGATGATAGTCATTTTCTCTTTGGCAGCTTCACTCGTCTATCAGTATTCAATGGTGAACCTTAATAAAGTTTATAGGCCGCCCTTTATGTAACTCAACTCTCAACAAAAAACATAGAAAGGCGGTGGTTATGACTTAAGCCTATGAGAAAAGTCGAATCTTAAAAGACTAACCATTAAGTGAGAGAGTTTCGTGACTTACTTTTGGTAAATCTCCAATCCGAATGGCATCACGAGGGCAATTGCGTGGAATGTAGGTGTAGTTTGGTGGCCCTGAGAAAGGGTTACAAATTTTCACGACTCCAATTAATACTTCATTTTCTTCGCCTATTCCTAGCAGCTGATACATGAGTGATACGTCAGAATTCAACTGAGACACAAAGACACCATTATATCAGAAACTATCAAAACAATTTGTATGCATTTTCTTGTGATTAAGTGAATGACAATAAAATTTTGTACCTCAACAATGAAAGTGTGGATGGTGCTGCCAATTTGAGCTATCAATTTTCCAGAGAATGAGTCATTAATGCATGGTAACATCGAACCCAAGCTACTGTTCTGTGGGTTTTTCTCAAAGTCCTCAAAGGCAGAGCATGCATCATTTGCAAAACTGCATCCACAATGAAAAGAGAGTTTGATTACTACTACAATCTCAATACTCTCTTCGGTCATTATTACAAGCAAATATTCTTTTTTCAAGTTTTTGAATAACTGATGTATTTAATATATATGTTTCAAATATAATCTATCATCCTACAATGGAATAGTTTGTTTACTCACGTGTGAAGGAAATAATCAAAACCAGTCAAGAACCAGCAAAGGCTTGTTAGGATCCAAAGGCATAGGATTAGGCTGAAATTAAACAAATTCAAAATATAAATTAATCATAACAAAAATGAAGAAAGAAAAAAAACCAACTCTTACTCATTTAATACTCCTAAAATGAAATATAAACAAAAATATTTAAAAAGTCAAATGCATCTAGTCCAAAAATTTAGATCCAATACATTTAACTTTTTGAATCATTTTTACTTATATTTCATTCCCGAGAAGATAGAGTGGTTGTACTGTATTCTTTTTCTTTTTTTGGAAATAAAAGAACTTCAAAAATAGTACTTTATCTTACATTATGAATCCAGGACGCCAATGCAGTAGCATCAGAACTGACTCAACAACAAAGTAACCAAACCATTAGTTAAATCAAATCAATGGTTTAAGGAAATTAACCAAATATTAATAATGGTTAAGTTTTTATGGTTCTACTATTGGATTACCTAGTGCTGCAACTAGTGTTACTAAGTTGACCGTTAGAACAACTATATGTGCTGTATGCCTGTGACACATTAAGAGCATCAAATCAATAAATTAAAAAGCAAGAAACACAATTAGTTTATTTAAAGGGAAATCAAGTTTAATGCATACAAAGTATCAATGGCTTTGTTGAATGATTGTTCACTTTTGTCGATAAAACGACGAATCACACGCGAGTTTGTTCTGAGATCATCGGTAGTGGAATTCAAACTCGCGCATATTTGTGGATTATAAGGAAGAAGAAGATACTGCATCTGTTTAGTTGTTCTCATTACTCTGTTTATGGCCCCAAGAGCTTCTTCTCCTATACCAACCACGGTGTCTTTCAGTTTTTCTGTCCTCCTTATGGTCTTCTGACTTGTGGAAAGTACAAAACTTGAGGCAACTCTGTTATAAATTAGATTTGTAAGTACTTACACTTCAAATTAATATAGCACCGATACTTTATCTTGAAGGTATGTCTGGTGTCAGTCATATGTCAGTGTAGTTACATTCAATTACTTTTATTTTTTATATTATTATTGGTATCGACGTGTCAGTATTGTATCCAACATTTGTGTCTGTATGAGCTTCATAGCATATAATGCATGAAAAAATGTAGTGTAGGAAAATGAAAACTTACATGGCAAGAGATGTGAGCAAGAGAAGGAAGACGAAAATGTGGAGATAGTAATGATCCAAGCATGGTAATGAAAGAGACCCACCACATAAACACCTAACGATCATGAAAATGCCCAAAGCCACCCCAAAAAACAACCAAACTCCAGCAAATGCATATCCATGAACTCCTGTAAATGCCGCAGACTGAAAAGGATCAGAAACCAATACTCAATCAATCTCAATTTTCAATTCTATATGCCTCCACAAAATTAGTGTTAATTGTCTTGTCTTAATAGATCAAATCTATTCCATTAACATATTGTATTGCATTTAATCTATTGGAGATTTATAAAATGTACCACTCTTTTGCAATTGTAACTAATATAACATAATTTGATGGTCTAAGAGATCATAAAGTGAAAAATATGAGAAGCATGTTTAGAAACAATTTATATTTTTTTTATGAACCGGTGTTAAACATGCAAATGCGACATTTATTGTGGGACACATGGAGTAATACTTCAAAAATAGAAAATTGGATTTGGAAAGTAACTCACGGCTAAGTAATGTTTGTTTCGAACATCAAACTCTCCATTGTAGTCTTTGAAATGTCGTAAAGGGTCAGGTCTCTTGAAACTCTTTCCATGAACAGAAGACTCTGCCGAAGCTAAACATTTATGTTGAAAAGATGGAACTGAAATCAAGAATAAGAGAAACAAAAGAAACAACAAACGGCAGTTGGTTGAGTTGAGCATGACAGAGAGTATGTTGTTCTGTGGTTATTGAGCAAAGAAAAAAAGACAACATTTGGTTTTTGTCTAAAAATAAAAATGGTGACAACTTTTTGAGGAAGGGAATTTACGTGTAACTCATTGAGCAAGGTAAGAATAGCTTGTGGCATGGTTTTGTGGGAATTAATGTTTTTTTGTTAATGTCAAGGAAGGACAAATGGTTATGTTAAGAGATGGAAGTAACGAATCATAAGCCGAAATTGTTGGTTTGTCTAATCCAAGTAATTGACCATTTTTATTTTTAATTTTTTTACTTCATACTTGTATACTATAAATGTGTGTCTTTCTTCTTAAGCTTATAGTATATATGCTTTCGTACTTTTTTCTTCCCACCTTTTCTGCTATTGCTAGTTTATCTTGTCTTGTTTTTTTCTTTTTCATATTGGCTTTTGAGTTTCCGACTTGAAAATATACGTAACGTGGAATGAACAAAAAAAACTACTTTGTGTAATGCTTTTCATTTGAGGTGGCACGAGGCACAACCGTCTAAACTTTGCTAATTTTCTCCCCCCTTTCCTTCACTCGTTTGCTTGACGTGTGACTCGATTTAGTTGGGGTGCACTCTAAAATGTGAGGATTATATGCATATTTTTTGTACTTTTGTTTGGACTTTGGTCTTTAATATCGTAAGATTTTTTTTTAAGTTTGTAAGTTGGTTTTAGAAAAGAATTTTTCTAAATTACCTTTAAAGAATGGTGGGTAATTTACCCACCAACCAATAAAAATGAATAATTTATTGGTAGAATCAAGATAGTTCATGGATACCACCTAAAAAGATGAATGTCCATTGGTTGAGGTAAATTACCCACCATTCTTCTATGGGTACTCGAGTTGTCACATTTAGAAAATGGGAAACTAAGTTAAAAAATATGTAAATAAAGGGATCAAAAGAGCATTTAACCTTAAAAATATAATGAGGTATTTGATAGACCGTCTACAATTTTTATTCACCTTGGAAATTTGGGTTAAATTTTGACGGAAAGGGACCTACTTGAGTAATAGAGATATAATTAAGGATGTTATGATGGATCACCTATAATTAAGGATGGCAAAGCGGATCGGCTAGGCCCGCCCCATCTAAGCGTTCTTAAAACGAAACGAGACGAGCATAATCAAATTAGGTGATCTAGTTCAAAATTTAGTCCCACTCCGTTTAGTGGAAGACAGACGCTTTAGCAGGCCAGCCGGCCAAACAAAAAAAATTTAGAAAAAAAACTTTTTTATACATTTTTTTACAACTTCATTGTTACAAAAAAAAACTATGTTGTTTTTATCATAAAAAATATATAAAAGAATAAGCGGAAAATAATTTTATGGTAAAAACAAGATAATTAATAAATTGTCGAATTCAACATCATTTTTAATAGCAAAATAAGAAAAATCTGCCAACGCAAGACAAATCGGCAACATAAAATAAATCAAACAACCAAAATAAATTCAAAAGAATAAAATAAGTCTAAAAAAACGAGTTAAGCGGACCTGTCCGTCAGCCCCACCCCGTTTTTTCAACGAGTTGGCCAACTATAAAAAATGAGTTCAAAACTTCGACTCAGTCCGTCAAAAATAGTGGGCTAACCAGGTCGGCCTGACAGGTTGAGTCCATTTTTCCACCCCTACCCATAATGTTGGTTCACCTTAGATATTTCGAGTTTAATTTTGATGGAATTGGTCTACTAGAATAACAGAGACATGGTCGTCTCTGTAAAATTGGAGACCCAACTCTCATAGTAATGATAGACCGCTAATAAAAAAATGCAATTTTTTTAAAAGAACAAAAAAAAAATTAAAATGTTTGTTTTATTTTATGACTTGAGAGAATAATTATAATGTTTCTTATTATAGGCTTGCTATTTTATACGGCAAGTATGTGCAAAAAATTACAAGTACTCTAAAGGCTTAATTGCATGTTTGTTCCCTTATGTTTATTTTAGTTTTCAAGTTGATCTCTTATGTTTTAAAAGTTTCAAGTTGGTCCCTTACGTTTTAAAAGTTTCAAGTTGGTCCAAAACGGTACTCACGTTGGAATAAGTTAGTCCCTTCCACGACATGATATTGAGTTTAATAAAACAAAAAAATTAAAAAAATGTTTTAAAATTAATTTTTTAAATAAATTAAGTTCTATCACTCATATTGTCAACTCGAATCTTTAAATTTAAGTGACAGAAGAGACTGACTTATTCCAACGTGAGTAATATTTTGGACCAACTTGAAACTTTTAAAACGTAAGGGACCAACTTGAAACTTTTAAAATATGAAGGACCAACTTGAAAACTAAAATAAACATAAGGGATCAAACTTGTAATTAAGCCTACTCTAAATAAATAAGAAAAAAAAGTTATATTGTATTTTTATTTGTAAATATGTAATCGAATAGGTTGAAGAGTTGGACTGAATTGGAGGGAGAAAAGAGTGTATTGAGGACATGAGAATTGCTCTTCTCCCATTTGTTTTTCTCATTCCCGTCCTACGTGAGTTAACTCACGCTGAAAATACACCTATACTAGTTAACTCGCGTCTACATTTACGTGAGTTAATTCACACTCAACTTTTTTACGGGAATAAGCAATTCTAAATGGGAGAAGAACAATTTTCTAAGGACATATAGACCTCAAATCTATAAAAAAAAATAAAAAAATTGGGCCCAAATCAAGACATATCATGCTGGAAAAAAAATTCTAGGAAAAGCATGATCTGGACCATAAGGAATTCACTCGTGTGTTCTACCACTACACCATGTATTTAGTTTCGATTATTGTTCTTTTTCCTTTTAAAATTGTTCATTCCCTTAATTTAGCATGAGTTAACTCTAACTCGACATTTTTCAGCGGAAGTTAACTCACGCTGAAACTTTTAGGATTGATTCAATCACTTTTTAAGTCGGTTCAACTGATATTAAAAGTGTCGGTGTAAGTTAACTCGCGTTGAAAAATATTGAGCATGAGTTAAGTCACGCTGAATTAAGGGAATTGTAAAGGGATAACGGCAATTTTCTTTAGTTTTGCAAATGTTACAACGCTACTGGTGTATATCTATATTTTCATTTTACATGCATTTTATATATGGAGAAATATTGGGCTCCAAAATTTTGGAAACCCGAATCTATAAAGCTATTTCCACCTCGCTCTAAAATGATATAATTAAGGATGTTGGATGGAATAAAAACTAATAAAAGATCAGACGTATCCTAAAAAATAGTTAAGGGAAAAGAAACAGTTAAGCCAATATTATAAAAATAAAAAACAATTAAGCCTTTTACAAAACGATTTTCGAAAGAAAAAAAAAATCATCTTTTCCCTCCCTCTAAAATTTTATAAGGCACATAGTGTAACAATAATTTTTTTTAAGGATGGTATAAAAGTATTTGTTTAAAAAAAAAACTCGTTGACCATTTTTTACATATTTAATTGAATTTGTTTAATTTGATTTTATTTAACTTGATATTTTTTACAGGGCCAGCCTTAGGCTTAGGCCCGGGGTGTGGTGGCTCAGGGTCGTAGGGACCCATATTTTTTTATATAGGGGTGTATATAGCAATACTTGGTTTAAGGAGGTATATATAATAATTATAAAGAACTAAAAGTAGAAACAAAAGTCAAGTTTTGTATTGAAAAAAAACTTTTTAAATTTTCGAAAAGTAGAATGCACAATTTCCAATACAATATTTCCTCTTATAATTCCTTAACTAGTGCCCTTAACATTTCCCTAATTATAATAGTAATTATAGCAAAGAGGGCTCAAACATTTACCAGACTTTAACCCATCTACCGTTTCACCCCCTTTTTTTTTACAACACACCAGCATTTAATTTTCACACTTCCAACCCAACACTTTCATTTTTATCCCCCAACATTTCATTAGGTAAAATGTAAAACTTAGAAGTAAAACGCAAATCACAAAACAACACGTAAAATACAAAATATCAACTCCTTTCCATAGACCAAGTTTGTTTTTTATTTTGAGGATGTTTTTTGGTGATTCTGATTGAAGCTAACCCGAATTTGTATTAAAATTTCATAATATAATATAACGACTTTCATCGTGAAAGTTTCATGTTTGTGACATCACATTTGGTCTTGTGTGATTTTTAACAAGTAACATATCATATTCTATTGACAAATATGATAAAAGATTTTTATGTTAATGGGTATGAGGGAAGTGTAAGTCAATTTAATTATCAAATCAGATAATGAAACTTGTACAATATTTAGTGGACAAATTACTATTTTTCGTATTTTAAACAACTTTCACTCGAGACAAAAAGTTGTGTTGTGGTTTAGTGAGAGACAAGACTCTCACCCCCTTTAACCAGATTATACTGTCACCACTTCTTCCTTTATCATGTGGTTCCGGTGACAATTGTTGTTCAGTCAAAGATGACTGATTGGTAGCAAAAGTGAAAACTATGATCACCACAACCTATAATAGTGTTTTTTTTGGAGATACTAAATTTGTTGAACTATTCCCTCCTTGTTATGAAGCTTTGTTATTTGAGTGAAAAGGGAATTTTTATGGTGTTTGTGCTTTATCAACTCTATTAATAAAAAACCTTTTTGAGACGCATGTTTATCAACTTGAAAGTAATTTCAATTATAGGTTATGCTTTGTTGCTCAAGAGCACTTGGATAAGATAATAAGAGACCTCTTTCAGTTTACTAGAGGTACGAGTTCAAATCAAACTCTAGGAATACGACAGTCTCTTAAAGGAGAGTTTTGTCATCCATTGTGGACTTACTTTTTATTTTTGTTAGATGAGGAAAGGAAAAGAAAAAAGAGAAAAGGAAAAAGGGGATTAACATCCTTACAAAGGACATCCAAGAGCAAAGAGTAGCAAAACCGATGACAAATTAAAAGGAGGTTCCTGAAGCACAAATAGATGATCTAAGCTAATAGCTCCCAACATTGTTAACACATTTGCACAAACATTTCATTTGTGAAACATGTGATGAACAAATATGGTCTTATTGCATGAAATCTCTAATAATCTCCATTTCATTTAGCATAGTGATGGAATTGAGACATTCCCTCTCTAACAAGTTGAACCACATACAAGAATTATAAAACATGCATTACTTTTATCAATCCAACTTATATTCATACGATATGATAAAATTAAGATTTCAGTCTTTGATATTTGTCGAAATTTATTGATATTTAAATAAATAGTAAATAATTATACTTACGTTGTAAATATATTTTACTTACTTTCTAAGTTACTTAGGATAGAATATTAAGTAGAATATTCATTTTGTAAATATATCATATCTTAGTCTCTAAGCTACTCAACTCTTGTATAATATTCAAACACAGTTTTTATCATGTGTCTATTTTTTCTCTCTTATTCAACATGGTATAAGAGCCTATCCTAGATATATCGTTGGGCTTCCCGCATTGTCCACGTTTCAGGCCCATTGGGTCGGGCTGAAGCGTGATGGGGTGTGTTGGGAATTCTGCCTTTATTGCAGTCTGCCATTGGTCACGTAAATTGCATCTTGTGGTTTGCCTTCATTTGCAACCTCTAACACCTTCATTGTGTTGGCTTTGAGGGGAGTGGATTTCGTCCCACGTCGGATAACCAAGACTCTTGAGAAGAGTTTATAAAGAGGAGTAATTCCTCACCTTACAAGTCAGCTTTGTAAGGATGAGTTAGACCTCAAATTTCAGCATGACATCAGTTCGACTCCTTCTATGCATTGCAGTCATTCAACATTAGCCTCTCCACCAACTTGATATCAAATTCAAAAATGCATTTTTACATGGTGATCTTGAAGAGGAAGTCTATATGGAGCAACCACCTGGGTTTGTTGCTCAATATGAGTCATCTAATATGGCTTGTAGACTACACAAATCCCTTTATCGTCTTAAGCAGTCCCCTAGAGCTTGGTTTAACAGATTCTTCACAGTAGTGCAACAATTTGGTATGGTTCGTAGTGAAGGTAACCATTATTCTTTCTATCGTCACTCAGCCCAATGATGCATTTATCTTATTGTTTATGTAGATGATATTGTCATAACTGGCAGTGATGAGTAGGGAATACACCAGCCGAAACAACATCTCTCTACTCAATTTCATACAAAAAGGCCTTGGTAAACTCCGTTATTTTTTGGATATTGAGGTAACCCAATCTAAGGATGGTTTGGTAATATCACAGCGAAAATATGTCATGGTTAAGAAACATGTATTTTGAACGCCAAGCAGTTGATACTCCTATGGATCCTAATGTCAAACTTCTATCCAATCAGGGAGAGCCGTTATCTGATTTTGGGAGGCATAAGAGATTGGTTGTTACCTTACAGTCACTTGTCTGGACATTTCGTTTGCAGTTAGTGTGATAAGCCAATTCTAAATTTCTCCTTGCCAAGAACGCATGGATGTTGTTATCTCGATTTTGAAATACATCAAAGGTGCTCCAAGAAAAAGTCTCATTTATGAAGATAGAGGACATACTCAGACGTTGATTGGGCAGGCTCACCTATTGATAGACGATCCACTTTTGGGTATTGTGTACTTGTTAGAGGAAACCTGATATCATGCAAGAGTAAGAAACAAAACGTAGTTGCAAGATCAAGTCCTGATGTAGAATATAGGGCTATGTCACCAATAACATGTGAGCTAATTTGGTTGAAGTAGTTACTCAAGGAACTTCGGTTCAAATAAGCACGACCAATGACACTTATACGTGATAATCAAGTCGCGTTGCACATTGCCTCGAATACAATCTTTTATGAGAGGACCAACCATATTAAGATAGACTGCCACTTTGTGAAAGAGAAGATTGAATTAGGCGATATCGTCACAAACTTTGTCAATTCAAATGATCAGTTGAAAGATGTTTTTACAAAATTCCTACGAGGTCCTATAACTAGTTATATATGTGGCAAGTTTGACGCATTTGACTTATATGCCCCAACTTGAGGGAGAGTGTTGATATTTAAATAAATAATAAATAATTATACTTACGATGTAAATACATTTTACTTACTCCCTAAGTTACCTAGGATAAAATATTATGTAGAATATTCATTTTATATGATACACATTCCGTAGTGCTATTCAAACACACGATTTTCATCATATGTCTCTCTTCTCTCTCTTATTCAAGAATATCAATAGTGTTTTGGACTTACTCTATTATGTTTAATCTTTGCATTTGGATGAAAATGATAACGATTCACACAAAAATAAACCCATAGTTGATAATTTATATACATAATAATTTTATACAAATGATAAAAAAATTATAATTTTTCCCCTTCTTCAAAAAAGAAATTATAATTATTTCCCAAATACAAAATTCACAATAGTTTGAACCATAATCCAGCTCACACTTGGCATGATTGCAACCTGCCTTTTTGATTGGTTATGATGATAATCGATAACTTTAGACATTTTCAAATTTACTTGTCGGTCACGTCCTTACGTACAACGTGAACTACACACTCTTCATCCACAACCTCATAATCTAACCATTCAGTCCCACCCGTTTGTGTAACCCACGATCAACCACTGCGCGTAACAAAATCTCTCCATATATTAACTTTGGTCCCGCAATCACCATTTGTGGCAAAGCACTACAGGTCCTCCAAATAAAGATAACGAGAGCGCCAGTATGGTCTCGTGTTTATGGGTCCCACCACAATTAACGGACACGATCCATTAGAATATTAACAACCGTTGGATCTTAAGTAAACTCCAAAAACCTAATTAAAAAAAGTTTCGTATTTGATTTGATTTGATTGATATATATGAGTGCGATAAAAGAGTGAAGGGAGGGAAGAAGGATAGGAAGGAAATTTGTGTGAAAATCTTTCTCTCTTTTTCTTTCTCTCGTTTTTTCGAAGAGAAAAATCGTAGATCTGAATTTTTACTTTATTTTTAATTTTAATCAATAATCGTAATCAGAATAATTTAGTTTCAGAAAAAACAATGGGATTGTGGGAAGCTTTTCTGAATTGGTTACACATGTAAGCTTTTTGTTTTTTTGTTTTGAAGAATTAGGTTCTGTTAGTTTTTTTTTCGTGAATTTGTTTGTAATATTTTGGTGATTTTCATGATTTTGTTTACACCTTTGATATGATTTGTAAATCAATTGGTTTTCAATTTAATTATGATGTTATTGTGTTCCAAAACTTTGATATTAGCAGTTTGACGTATTAGGGTGAGTTTGGGTAATCAGCTTAATTAAGTTCTTATTGGATAAGTGCTTGTTATGTAATTGCTTATTTAATTGTTTATGTATAAACCATTTCTATAATCAATGAGGGAATGCGGTCAAACTGAATTTTTGTATGTCATAAGTTGTTTTGATAAGCTATCATGGCGAACATATTGAAATAAGCCGAGAACCTCTCAAAAGCACTTATTCAAGTGCTAATGTGATAATTAAGCCTAAATAAGTTGTTCCAAGTGCATCCTTATAGCTAAACAACATTATTTTTTTCTTCATTAAAGACCTTTGATTGCATTAATCTGCGTTCCCTTCTCACAAAGCACTAAATTTCAGTTTTAGATTGTCTTTGGAAGTTGAATTTTGGGCCCGTTTGGATTAGCTTATTTTAGAGCTTATATAAAACAACTTATGCAAATAAATAAATTTTTATGTATTATTTATAAGTTTTTAAGGTAGTTTAGGAAAAAACAGTGAATGAAGATACAATTTTCGTAAGTGAGAGCTTATAAATTAAAATAAAAGCTTATTTATTTACATAAGCTATTTTTCATAAGCTCAAAATAAGCTCAATCCAAACGGGGCCTTTATATTTATGATTATGTCTATATGCATGCCCTGTGCTGAGTGGATCACTTTCTTCAAAATGCACGAGCTTATTATGTTTTAAATTTGATTTGATTGCAGCCTTTTCTTCAAGCAGGAGATGGAGTTATCTCTTATAGGGCTTCAAAATGCTGGAAAAACTTCCCTTGTAAATGTTGTTGCTGTAAGTACAACAATCATATTGATTTTTTATTCTTTTTGTTTAATTTATACTTTAGGTTTGCTTTACTAACTGAATTTTATTTATATATTGCTTTTAGACCGGTGGATACAGCGAGGACATGATTCCTACAGTAAGTTATGCTTCACAAAGTGCTTTTAGTTATTGCTTCCTATTCTATTTGTTTGTGTTAGTCTGTTAGGGTATTAGCAAATGGGGCAGTAGTAAGGAGGGAAGGATTTGAAGGTGTGTATACGAGAAGTAAGAGTGGTGGAAAGGAATTCAAATAGTTAATACAGGTGTGGGTGTTTTTTTTTGAAAAAGTTAGTTATTATGGTAGTCAGGACTTAGAAGAATTAGAAGGATTCATTAGGGTACAGTTCTAAGTGACGGGTTAATAAATAGGAATCAGGGAGGACAAAACGGTTGTAGAGAAAATAATAATGAAACGTTCCTGCCGTGTAACAAGGGAAATCTCCCTTAGTTGGTTGTCTTGAACCTGTCTCTTCAATATGCAGAGGAACTTCTTAATTTGCTATCTACCTTCATCCAAATTTTTATTACTCCCTCGGCTTCACAATTAGTGGTTCAGTTTTCCTGAGCTGAAGACACTGGATAACATGGAGGCACTTATTGAAGCGCTTGAATCATCGATTGAAGTAGTCAGTGTCACAGAGGTGGCTAACAACACAACACCCGATTAACACTTGGCAGACTTTTGATGGAGTATGATGACCAATAATAGAATATTGGCATCAAACAACTTATGGCACATTAGAAGGAAAAAATGGGTTGGTTTTGGAAGATCATGATGAAACCATCGACAACTCTAAGGATGAATCAATTGCCACTTGAGGACAAGGATGGCAGATGGAGGGGAATGGGAATGGACAGGGATCTCCGATTGGCAATGGTGAAGCTAGGTTTTGGCTACAAAAGTGAAATTGCTCACCTCTAACAAGGTGGTAGATTGACTATTTCATAGGTAAGAGGTTAAGGAGATGCAGACCATCTCTTTATCCTATATCCAGTATAACTGATTGATTGACTGAGGAGTTCAGGAAGATAAGACTTTGAGAAAAACTCTGGATGACTTCCAGAAGGACCCTGATTCTCATTTCCGCTATACTAATGAGCAGGGGAACTTGCACTAGAAGGGTAGGATGGTGCTAACAGCCTCTTGTGCTTAGATTCCCAAATCACTGGCTAGATTCCACACTTTTCCCATTTTTGAAAACATCAGTTTACGGAAACTCCAAAAGGTTGACACATTTGGTGCAGTGGTTAGGGGTGAAAGGAGCCATTACTAATTACTGCGCTAGCGGCCATACTTGTCAGTGCAATAAGTATAAAGGTGTGTCTCCTGCAAGCTTTCTATTACCACTTCCTATTCCAAAAGCTATTTGTAAAGATCTCAGTTTGGACTTCATTAAGGTTGTTGAGGTCCAACGATATGATACCATACTGGTGGTTGACTGGTTGTTTACAGGTTTAGTATTGCTTTTTCATTGCATTAAAATGCTCCTATTCGGAAAGAGTTGCGGCATATATTTTTACGTGAGAATTAGTTAGGTTACTTGGGATCCTATCTCTATTGTTATAAGTGACGGAGCACTATGTTCATGACATGAGCAAATTCTGGCAGGAGAGATTTTCAATACATATAGGGAACTGCATTGACTCTGATGGGCAGGCAGAACTGTTGAATCAGACATCAGAGACACATTTGCTATAATTCACTTCAGAGCAGCCAAGGGTTTGAAATTTTTTCCTTACTTGGGCAGAGTGTTTGAATAATACTAACTTTATTGGGACAGTAGGTGGTACACCATTCAAGGTGGTTTATATGGTTGCACACCTGCAGAAGTTTGTGGTTGCACGGAACTTGATATACAGAAATGAAGGTTTACATCAACTTAAATGTCATTTGGCAAGGGAAAAAGAGCTTATGAGGCACTATCCAGACCCGAATATGAAACCTGCTAGCATCCAAGAAGGCCATTGTCCATTGTGTATACAAGGGATAGGACATACGAGTGGTAGGTGCTCCCCAAATATGTAGCATGATGTTATGGGCCTTATCAAGTTATCAAACAAATAGGTTCTGTTGCATTCAAACTGTAGCTACCTAATGTGAGCAACATCAAATTCACCTTATTGCATGTATTTTATCCGAGGAAGGTCATGGGGCACCAGGAGGTGGGAGCAGTGTTATCTACTGACATCAAGAGGAAGCACCACATTCTGTACTGCGTTGGCTGCTAGATTTGTCAGCATAGATGATGGTCTGATCTAATTATAATAGATCAGGTTTTGGTGTAGATATTCTACAGGGTTAATGTTAGTGACAGGCAGTGGCAGCAATTAGGAGGGGGAGGGTTTTGAAGGTGCTTACAAGAAGGTAGAGGTTGCTGGAAGGAGTTCAATTATTTGATACAGATGGGAGGAACGGTTGTTCAGTGTTAAATAATGGTTATGGCGGCGCTATAGCAATATAGCATAACGGTGTTTGAATCAATTGCTATTGTTCCACAATATGATATTTGGTACTATTGTCAAATAATGGGTATGACATTCTTATGTAGTGTAATTTCAACAAACCACCATTTTCTGCAGTCCGTGGTTGATAACAATTAACTACTTAAGCAGTTTTTTTAGCAGTTAGAAGGGTCAGTTTGATTAATTAAGGTACAAAGTCATAGTTGCAAGATGGTACTGTATAGGATCTAAGTAGGATTCAAAAACAGAAATGGATCCTGTTAAAAAAAATAATACAGGAAAGTAGTTCTGCCGTGTAATAAGGAAATTTTCCCTTCGAAGTACATATTGGCTTTGTCACTTCAATCAATAGTACAATAGTTTCTTATTAATTTGCTATTTGTTTTCATCCAAATTTTTATTATTCACTTGGATTTGCAACAGTTTGATTTATGAAGTTTTCTATCTCTCAAGGGCAATATTTCTGATCAATCTGTTCTTATCTGATTGCAGGTGGGATTCAATATGAGGAAAGTAACAAAAGGCAATGTTACAATAAAGTTATGGGATCTTGGAGGGCAACCTAGGTTCTGTAGCATGTGGGAACGTTACTGTCGTGCGGTTTCTGCTATTGTGTATGAAACAAACTTCTTATCTTCTGGCTTTAAAGATGTCTGTGTGTGTGTGCGCGCGCGTTTCCCATAGGAGCATTGGTATATGCGTACAATGATACATTTATTGATGCAAATTTAACTGATAAATTTATGTTTTTACTTGTGTTTATAATCAGCTTATATGTGTACAATGTTGTCAACGTGTTTGATATATTGCCTAGCAATCGACTGAGGTGGTGCCTAAAGCCTTAATTTTATTCTTGCTGATTGAAGTGCGCAGTTGTTTATTTTAGTTTTTGTTGGGGTTCCATAATTACCAGATTATACTTTGTTTATTTATAACCAATTGTTGAGTTATTCTTTTTTATGGCATGAACCTGAACATAGTTATGCTCAACTACTGGTTTTTTAGGTGCCTGCTGAGTAATTCCTGGTGTTTTTATATGTTGAAAAATACTTTGCCTATATGATAGTTTAAGCAGTTAAAACTTTCACTTTGTGCTTTGTTGCCACTCAATTCTGAAAAGTCTTGATTGGTTTTAGTTCAAAGCAAATTTCACCTTTTTTTCTGTTGAAAATTGGGATGCTGCCAAGGATTCTCTGCCTCTTAGATCTAGTGGATTTGTCTTTTGGATCATATGCTCAAATGTCTATTCATTGAAGAATTTTTTCTCTTTAGCTGGTAGTCATTATCTGAATTCGTGAAACTTAGCAATTTCCTTAATCTGACCTGCAGTTATGTTGTTGATGCTGCTGATCCAGATAATCTTAGCATATCAAGAAGTGAACTTCATGATTTGTTGAGCAAGCCATCATTGAGTGGTATCCCTTTATTGGTTTTGGGAAACAAAATTGACAAGGCAGGGGCTATGTCTAAACAAGCTTTGACAAACCAAATGTAAGATACGCGTCCCTTATTCTGGTTGTTAAGAGCAATAATGGATTAAAGTAGTCCTAGGAAGTTAATGAATAAAATTAGCATTTGATTATTATTTCCTCCTTCAGTTTTGTATTCTTTTTTATCTGTTTGGTTCTAAGTGCTCTCTGGTGGTGCAGGGATCTGAAATCAATTACTGATAGAGAAGTTTGTTGCTTCATGATCTCGTGCAAAAACTCAACCAACATCGACTCTGATATTGACTGGCTTGTGAAGCATTCCAAATCAAAGAGCTGAGAAACAACTTTGTGTTTTGAACTTTGATGTAATTTTGTGGCGACTCAATTCTGGATTTAGTAGTGGCATTTGCATGTCTAACTCTGAGATTGGTTTATCCTTCCCTTTCCTCAGGTTCTTAGCAATGATTAGTCTTGTATGATTGGGAATTAAATGGGATAAAATACATGTCAAGGGTTACTTTGAGTAAATTTTATTGTGTATTATCGTTGTAGCTATATCATTAAAAGTTCACAGAATTTCTTTTGTGAGAGGAATTGATGGTTTTGTCATTGTAAATTGATACCCGTTTCTTTCAAATGACCAGCAATGTGTGGCCTTAAATTAATCTTGCAAGTCAGCCGAACATGCATTATTTAGCTTGTCTGTCATTTCCCTCCTTTGTCCCAGCCTCCCAGGTTGTAGGCAAAAGGAAAGCTTTTTTTTTTTAAACAAAAAATAATCATTTAATAGCCACCTTTATTAGAAAATAAATTCATATTTAAAATAGATTTAATTGATATATATATTGTTGGTGAGTAAAGATTTGCGTACAATTAACCAGAATTCATTTGATACCTGTTTTTTTTTCCTCTTAAAAAAGAGGACAGTTTTTTTATGGCAGATCCGTAGCAATGGATAAAAACTAACTTTACATCTGATTTTGGTTGGAATATTAAATCTTGTTGGAAGGATTATTGGGCAACAATCGTGTCTGTGGATTTGGTGTAATAAAGAATTATATGATACGAGTTTTAGACTGGAGTCTGGACACCATATTTTAGGATTATCAATCAGTGTCAACATCCAAAGTGATTGAGGGAGGATGAAGTTAAACACAGATGGTGCTTGTTAGGAAGGGAAGAGCGGAGGTATTATCAGAGGAAGTGATGGTGAGTGGTTTAGGTGCTTGTATTTATGTTATGTGGCAGAGTGAGTTATGGCGGCCGGGGGGTGGTGTGTGTGCAAGCGTGCAGGGTGGGGCGTAGGTAGAAGGTTTGAGTTATGTGATTACTGGGTGTTTGGTCAGGTGATCAAGATAGGGGAGCTATTATAGGACGCTCTTTGGTGAGGAAAATTATGTGATTGCTTGAATTGGATTGGGAGATGAAGGTGTGCCAATCTTACCTTGAAGAAAAATCAATGTGCAAATGCTTTAGTAAATTTAAACGGCTCGTTGGATGTCAATATGGTTTTCTACGAGTCATGTCCAACTCAAGCTTAGTTTAGTCTTTTTGTTAGCTTATTGGTTTAAGGATTGATACCCCTTGTTTGATTCCTCTGTAGATTTTATCTTTCTTTTTTTTGGCTTATGTCCTCTTCATTACCAGAAAAAAGTATTTTGTATAATCAATTAATTGTAATCATGAGAATAATAAACATTTGACTGTGATTATAACTACCTAAAATACGTGAATTATGTTTTCTTTTGGTCAAATTATGTATTTTTTTTTTATCGAATATGTGAATTATATGGTAATATGATTTTTATTTATAATATTTTCTTAGGATACAATCAAATCGTCATCCTATACGTGTGTATACTCATAAGAAACTTACACTATCAATCTTACACATGGTTGTCAAACTTGCAAGTACACTTGTACGAGTTTACGAGTCTAGAAGGTAAAACGAATGGAATCGCACAAACTCGGTAGACTCATGTAAACTCCTACATACTTGCGAGTTTATGAGTTTTTTTTCTTCTGAAAAAACAAAATTTTTGAAAAAAAAGGCTCAAACTAAACAAAAATTGAAAGGAAAAAAAAACCTAGAATCCTATTTATCTTTTTTGATCTCAATCTCAACTCTGAAACAAAACTCCCACTAACATCGAAGATAGAAGAATTCAAATCACACTCACCTTCGTCGACAATATTTTCTTCTTCCTTCATCGATGACGTTCTCTTGTTGTGTATCGAAACATTGTGGAAATTGATGTTGGTAATAATGATGTGCAGAGTGGTGGTGGTGGAGGCAAAGTTGAATTGGGTGGAGGTTAAAATAATCTGATTCATGTTACTCTTAATGATGAATTAGGTGTTTTATTTAGGGTTGAGTTTCATGATTATGGTCAGCATGTTGTTGAAGATCATGGTGATGAAGACGATAGTGGTGATATTTCAAGCCATTATCATAAATGTTTTATGATATTTAGGTATTAGTAGTCAATTAGGAAGGAACTAGGACTTTATCTACTTACTTCTCTACTTTGATTGCTAATATGGTTTTGTTTTTGTTTAAAAGTTTGTTATGGAGCTTGAAAATATATTTTTTATGTTAATTGATATTCTGTTATAAATATAAATGTCATTTATGTGTCACTTAGATCTTTTTTAAACGTGAATTTTAATTTTCCATAGACACATACGAGTCGAGTATACAGCTTAATTGTATGACAACCTTGATCCTACACCTTACAAATTCCTTGCAGCCTGGATTCTTCACCGAAAATTCAACGAAGTCATACAAAACTCAAAAAGAGGCAGCGTTGGAATGCTAACTTATCCAATAGCAAGAACAATCTTAAGGAACTTTTGGTAATATTTTTTAAACTAAGACAAATGATTACGAACAAAATTTGGAGGTGTTCAAAGACTTATCAACAACTGTCACAATCCTCTCTTTATACAACTTGAAGGAGAAGTTACAAAAACAGCCAGAGAAAGTTCAAGATAGAGAGGAAGCTATATGGATGCAAAAATCTTACAAATATTGAATTAAGGATGGAGATGATTTTACCCCATCCATAGTCCAATGTTTGCAAGATTTCTAAACCCATACAACTACCGACCTATATGGAAACCTTCTACAATTGTTTATGTAACTTCTTTCTCCAGTTTGTTTAAAAAGAGGTCGCAACCGATGTTAACAAGTCATTGAATAACTTTAATCTTGTTGTTGATCCTTTGTTTTAACTTAAAATTATCACCAAAATAGACTTGTTCCACTCATTAAAATAGTTCGTAAGTAATTTGTAAGGCCTAGGTTCAATGTTATTAAGCTTCTTATTTGCATACACGCATATAGAGTGACGCTTCGATTGAATCCTAAGGAGAGAATCAACACAGTAGCATCTTGAAAGAGAATTCCCCAATTTATGTTTATAAACACATGACTCTATCGGCCTTTTGAAAACCTTGTCTCCGTTGTTCCACTTAGGACCTCTCCAAATGAATTGCTAGTGATATAAACTCAAACAAAAAGGAAAATAACTACTGGACTAAATAAAAATTCATTTTAATAAACAATAAAATGTAAACAAGACTATTATCTTCTATGAACTAATTGTTAACTTAAATATATCTCCACTATGAAATATTTTTATCAAAGTTAAAAAAAACCTAAGCCAAATGTCAAGGTATTGTCTATTTTGAGATCTGGTGTGTAATCTCTCACAATTTTTTTTTGCTTTTTTAAGAAAATCACACATGGAGATTGTCAATTACTATAGTTTTGAAGTAAATATATGATATAAATGCACATATTTCAAGAATTGAAAACATTAATATCACATATTTACTTCAAAACTATAGTAATTGACAATCTCCAT
>Ga0315914_1000957_pt1 | contig 40823 bp, 12 predicted proteins | sample MpolenodulesMG_FD_203920 | JGI IMG/M metagenome (GOLD analysis project Ga0315914, IMG submission 203920) | Medicago polymorpha root nodule microbial communities from Los Angeles, California, United States - elongated nodules | ecosystem: Host-associated > Plants > Roots > Nodule | place: USA... | reverse complement strand
GAATCCCTCTCAGGCCAATTTTTTTAAAAAACTAAGTGGAAGCAGCATTGACTCGGCCGGTTTTCTAAAACCGCCGGTTCACCGGTTTTTACCGGGTTTGGCCGGTTCCGGCCGGTTTTCACCGGTTTGACAACATAACCGATCCGTTGAGCAACTCGAACCGGTTACCCCACCGGTTCCAGGTTGGACCGGTCCGACCGGCCGGTCCGGTCCGGTTTTTAAAACTATGATTTGTAGTGTTTAGTAAAATTAGCGGTTGAAGTAGCTTTTAAATATGAAATGACCTAAAATAAATGTGTATTTAATTAAAATGGAGATAAAAAGTGATATGCTATATAAGCATTAAGCTATAAACTAGTTGAATTAGCTTATCAAAAACTGTTATAATCTCATGAAAATAAGTTATAAACTCGAGTAAAAATGACAATTATCAAACAAATCATTTATAATCAAACTTATAAGCTATAAGCTATACCTGCTCCTGAACATCATCATGAGGTGAACTAAGTAGCTTGACAAACATTGGTACTGGTCCATGATCAATTACCACCTTAGTGTTCTTAGAAGTTCCAGCTACTATGTTTGAAAGTGCCGAAGCAGCTTCAAGCTAAACCAACAAAGTCACAAACAAACAATCAAAACAACGACTACAGAAACTTCCAAAAGATAAAGACAAATTTGAAACAAACCTGAAGTTGAGGTGAAATCGTCCCTAAATAGGAATTCAACAAAACGAGGAACAACGCCAGATTGAATAACTTGTTTAATCGGAGAGCTTTTTTCTACACACAAACATCAAACACTTTAAATCTTAGAACGAAAGTAACGTAGTAGTAATGTAATGCATTAAAAACATGAAAGAAAATCAACAGTTACTGGTGGAAATGATATCAACAGTTGCTTAGTTGCTTCCAGTTGTTGGATGATATCATCCGACCAGACCATAGGGCTAGGCAACACCAATTGAAGGTGAAAATGATGATTTGGGAATTGAAAACAAAACCCTAATTTAGGATTCAGAGTTAACGGACTTTGAGAGTGAGAAATATTTATATAGGTTTTGGTGTCAAGAAGGTGGGACCCGGATTCTAATTTATCTTTTATTCTAAAAAAAAAATAAATTAGAATTTTGTTAATTTTTAATGAATTATTTTAATTTACTAATATCGATGGTGGCAAAGTGACAAGGATGCCCCGTCACTAAAAATCACCACCTCTGCGTTAAATTGGGGAAAGTTCTGCGATGGACCTTGAAATCAAAAAAGAGAATAAATGTGGGGTTTAAATCGTTCAAAAAAAATTATACAAGATTGAGAAACTTGAAAGGTTAAAAGTGTGATTAGGCGTAATTGATTTGTTTTGGCATTTTGTGTTTATTAAATGATGAAGAAAGTAAGTTTTTATTTTTTTTGACATCCTTAGCTCCAAACTAAAAAAAAAATAAAGGCAAGATGCACTAAACAGAGAAGAAATGTCTGCATAAAAAACTATCATCAATTCTGGTCCATGTATCAAGATCAAGATGTTGTAGCCTATTAAATATAACCAATTGCAATTATTTATTTAAAGTTTTCCATATTTGTTATTCCATATGGTAAACATTAATTTGCATAAACAAGATTGCTAATTTTGTTGCTTATGCTGCCTGGAGTCAGTTACACCTATTCTGTAACAATTTCTGATAAACCTACAAAACTACCAGCCCCTGAATGTCCATGCCTGCCACAGCATTCCTTCATGTAGCTCTTGCAACATCCACCAACTTCTCTCTTGTCAAAACTAATGCAAGCATGCATAATTGACGATTCCATCGATTCCTTTGAATAGCCCTCATTCTTGCAACATGAACTAACTTCCCTCTCATTTGGACCCTCACAGCCACCACACACAACAGGCAATTTGGAGCAGTCTTTACAAGAATCTTTTTCTTTCTCTGCCAGACTTGAACAACCGTGCATCGATGCTGATTCAACGTGCTCGGTTATTATGTCAATGGATATTTCATCTGTCCCGTGCTTCTTAAAATTTGAATGAAAACCTGATTTCTGGTGCTGAATGTCATGAATGGTTCCATGGTCTTTCAGATTTTCACAACCATGGTTCAAATGGCAATGCTTAGTGACTTGTTGAGTTTCTTTCTTATCACAGGGACTAAGATGGCAATGAGAACCAAGTGAAGTGTGATCATGAGTATCCATGTTGATATTTTTGTTATGGCAGTGTTTTGTCCCGTGGGACTTATGTCCCTGGCAATTGCCATGTCTGTTTACCGAATCTGCTCCAATATCTTCTGCATTTAGATTCAAATCATGTGAATCTGAACAACACTTGTTTTCAATATTATGCTTCTGGACTCCATCTTGACTCTTGTCGCAACTTCCTTGATGACAGTGATCGTGATTCTCCATGTTTTCGAGAGGGTTAACATTTCCACTTAAACTTTGATTTGAAGTGCAGGATGGATTCTTTGAGGAGCATGACTGGGAGACACACTTCTGGGGCTGAGCTTTTTCTGAGCAACAATGCTTATGGCTATGATGTTGATGTTGATGCTGATGGTGGTGATGATCATGGTGATGATGATGAGAGGAGCCGTCGTTTGTGTCGCCACATCCATTTTTGTGGACATGATGTTGATTTGACGATTTACAAGTTTTTCCTCCATGCTTGTGCCCTCTTGGCAGAAGTAACATGCTGTTTAAGATGACCAACAGACATGTTCCAACATCAGCAAGAACTGCTGCCCACACAATTGGGTGACCAGCAATGGCTAAAGCGAGAATGGCAACCTTTGTAATGACCGACAATGCAATGTTCTCTATCACTTTCCTTCGTGCTTTTCTTGCAAGCTTAATGGCTTCTGGTATCTTCCTAAGGTCATTCGACATAAGAATTATGTCGCCAGTTTCACTTGCAAGTGCAGAACCTGAAATGCCCATCGAGATTCCAATATCAGCTGAAGCTAATGCGGGTGCATCATTTAAACCATCTCCCAGCATGGCCGTTGGGCCGTCCTTTTTAAATTCTGTGATGATTTTTACCTTGCCCTCTGGCAAAAGTTCTGCATGAACTAACTCCAGGGCATGACCTAGCTGTAAATGAAATCAGTCTTGCCGTTAGTATTTAACTCGTTCAGATATCTACATCTACATATTAGAATAAAGAATTTTATGGTGACCTCACACAACATTGAATGCAATTTCAATTCATCTTTCACAGCACAAAAGTTCGTCGGGTTTGAGAATATAGAATATGATATTTGAATACGGCCACATATAGAGTTAAATTGTGGTGTACAATTGCAATTCTGACTGCAATATGAAGGTTTGAGGTTTTCGCATTGGCATCACAACCGCAATTGCGGCCACATCAGCCGCATTTTTCCGTAATATCAAGGTCGCAGCACCACATCTGTGGCCCCAACCTCAATTTAGGCCAAAAAGTCCATATTATATTCACAAGGGTTTAACCATATGACATCACATACCTGCTCTTGTGCTTGCATTGCAGCTGATTGACAATCTCCAGTGAGCATAGCGGTTTTGATTCCCAATAACTTCAACTTCCTTATTGCCTCCTGAACTCCTGATCGACAAGTATCAGATAGAGAGAAAATTCCAACTGGGGTTGGTCCTGAGTATATGTATCCAACGGTCTTTCCTCCATGAGCTTCACCTTCTAAGGCCGGAACCACTATGTAAAACCAATAGAACAGACATTTACTCAGTTAAAAGAAAAAAGGGAAGAAAATAAAACACAATGATCAAAGGTCATAAGCTAATAGACAGGATTATATTGAAACAATGTTACACTTCAATTCAATTGGCCTCAAACATGTAATGTCACTGTAGGGAAGAGCTTTCTCACCTGTTTCAGACCCTGCTCTTGTGGCTATCTTTTTGTTTCCAATGTACAGAACTCTCTCATCAATTTTTCCACAGATTCCTTCTCCAGGAAAATTTTCAAATTCTGTCACCTTTTCTGGATTTGGCTCAATAGAGAGAGACCTTCCATGATCAACAATTGCTTCTGCCAATGGATGGCTTGACTTGCTCTCAATGCATGACACCCTGAAAAGTTATATTTGTTAATCTCTCATATTTTTAATCTCAAAATCCAACTATCTACTTAATCGATATTCAAAGAGAAAGGAAACTAGGTTCATCCTCACCAGTAAATCAATGTGTTCAAATCTATGTCATCTGAAAGTGATTGAAAATTTGTGACCGCAAATTCACCCTTTGTTATGGTACCGGTTTTGTCAAAGGCCAAGACCTTAATATTTGCCAGTGTTTCAAGAGCATGACCTCCTTTGATGAGAAGACCAGATGTAGCTGCTTTGGTATAAGCACAAAAAGTTGCAACTGGTGTTGAAAGGATTAGTGCACATGGACATGCACTTACTAAAACAACCAGTGCAAAGTGAAGCCAGTATTTCTCATTATGTACTTTTAACACAACTGGAACCACTGCTACTAGAGTTGATATGACAATGACAGCTGAAAATGTTACCACCAAAACAATAAGACCATCAAAATTGATTGAAGACAAGAAAGCATTGACAGAAAAAATTATGTCGGTTAACCGCAGCGAGAACTATGAGAATCAGAAACAACATTAATAGCAACATGTCTTTCAAACTCAACTCCTTTTATCTGTTCACATACTTTGTAAAACTAAAAGGATCATGGATGAACGCTTAAAACAAATACCTAATTTTTTTGACTAACCTGGTGTATAAAACTTAGCAAACTTGTCTATCAATCTCTGAGTGCTTGTTTTGCTGTTTTGAGCATCTTCCACTAGCTTTGCCATTTTAGCCACCACACAGTCTTCAGCTAATGCAGTAGTCTTTACACTGATATAACCTTTAACCAATAATGAAAATCAGCTAAGAAATAAAATCATTTTATTTTATATCTTCTCTTGTGCCAATGAAGACTAAAAATTTACCATTTAAATTGATTGTGCCAGCCCATACTGTAGAATCTTTTTGTTTGGCTACAGGGAATGATTCCCCTGTCAGTGTCTTTTCATCTACTTCGCAGTCACCATCAATGACGACTCCATCAATGGGAATAATCTCTCCTGCTTTGACTGCTAAAATGGTGTTTAGTCTCACCTCATCAACATCCACGTCCTCTCCTGTTTCAGCTATCACTGCTTTTTGAGGCGCAATGCTCATCAACGATGACATCACAGCATTTGCCTGAATATATAAACTTTGCAATGTTACAACTTTTACATCATTTACTGATAGAATAGAAAGAGTACCCTGTTTCTTCCTATGCAAGTAACATGAAAATAAGATTTTCTTTTGTTTTTGTTATTTCAGTTTAGATTGTTTCTGGTTAGTATACTTAAATAGTTACAACCATCGACCATAAATTTGATGATTGAAGAATTTCCACTTGATTAATAATTCAGGAATAATAGTTTAGCTAGTGTAAAGCATGAAAAATAATATACAAACACCTTGTGGCTAGCACTTGACTCCAACCATTCTGCAATTGAGAAGAGGAAAACAATGGTGCCTGCTTCCAAATAATCCTTCATAGCAATTGTCCCAGCAACTGTCAAATAAGAAAATAAAATCAATTGATGATGAGTACATGTTTTAACAATATCTTTGATTAGAAGATATTTATGCAATAATTCTTGTCAATAAAAATAAGGCAAATGTTAACTTGTGCCTTCAAGGGCACATGTTAAGGAACTCTTTATAGAAATATACGTATCAAAAGTCGTGCAGTCAACTTTTTAAAAGTTATATTATCATATTTTCCAATGCGAAGTTGCTCATTTTGGGTTCCTTAACATGTGTCATTAGGTACTGATAGGTAATTCTCTCTTTCTTTTCTTTAGGAGTGTGACTAGACCAATAATTAGTTAGGGACCTAACTCGCTTGAATGAGTTGTTACCTAACTTGAGTTAGGCATATGAAGTTCAAAATATTCGGTAAACTATTTTTTTTTTTACCCCTAAAAAAAGTGTATATAAATATTTAAAAGTTTACTGTCAAAAACAAAATATTTAAAAGTTTATTCAAAAAGTTAACAATTTGTATAACAAATTAGGCTTGGTAGTCTGATTTTTAAACTCAGTCTTGATAGTCTAATTAAAATAGGTGGTATATTAATCATTTGGCTATGTTTGAATTGGTGCATGAATAGCTTGTGTAAGCTTAACTGCTTGACAGTTTTTGTCTGAATGTTTGAGAGAGTTTATATAAACAATTTATGGTAAACTTTCTATGACAGCTTATAAATTGTTTTTAACTTATGAAAATAAACTAATAATTTCCATTTTTTAGTACAAAATAACTAATATGAAAACAATATAACAAAATTTTCTCTATAATTAAAGAACTAATTTGTACACAAGTGATCAGATAATACAAAATAGATTTATTAAAAAATTATAGTAGTATTTTTTTACTTAAAAAAAAAAGTATACTACCTATATTTACATGTGAACGGTTTAATTAATCACTTAATTGTCTTATTTGATTTGTTTGGTGCTCACTTAATCACTTTCCATGCCACAGACAGATATCACTTTCCATGCCACAGACAGATATCACAAGAAGACGTTAGTTTACTGCATCTTTCTTATATGTTTCTTCACATGTGTATATAGTAGCCTAAGATAAGGAGGTCAAGTTTGTCGCTTTCACGTAAGACTCATAAACACAATTTACTACTTTTTACTAACTGTTAATGAACAGGAATAAGAACCAAAGTGGGAAATAAAGGTGGAATGGTACCTCCTACGCAACACAAAATAGTGTGTGGAGTGTGAATTGCACACCAAACATTAAATTTTGGATAGAATACGCAACGGTTGTTTTATGAGCAAACGCAACGGTTTTTTATTTCCTTATGGGACAAGGCAGGCACCAATAATTAGTGTGTATGTATATGCATCATATTATCATCCTTTTCACATGCCAAGAGAAATATGGGCACATATTTTGTAAAAGGTTCTTGCTTAAAAACATTTTTTTGAAAATAAAAAATAATACTTATTTTATCAAAAGAGTCTAGCATTTTGCACATATATTAACAAAAGTTGTAATGTATATTTTTTGAAGTAATGTAATTAATTTGATAATCTATGTATGATTTTTTCGCATAGATATGTCAAGTTCTTTTTTTAAAAATTAATAGTATTTATAAAATATATATTTTAAATGATAATATAAATAATAAATTATCTAATAAATGTGTGTGCATGCGCTTTGTAAAAGAAAATTATACTCTCACGGCTGAACTTCGGATTACCAGAATCTCAATCCTCCAAGAACCGGATGATTAACACCAAAAAACTATAAAAAAAATTACATTACACACACTTGATTTTGTAAATATATACAAAATGTGGTATAGTTCAGTGTCATGACCGTTTCTTATTTGACTCTCAAGAAAATTAATCATTTAAAAATTGATCAGCTAGCAAACCAACTTAATATACGATTGCAAAGTGTAGAAGAATACCCTTTCACAAGTTTGGGAACAAAATATGCCCTTTGTCCCCTTGTAAAATGCACAGAAAAGGACGCATAATTTTGACTAATAGTACTAAAATTCTTAATTGCTAAAAAGAAATCGTTACGGTACACGATATATCGTAAATAAAAAATTGTAGTATTAAGCAAATGAAATTATACCTGCTATGATGACAAGAATGTTAATGTCAATTCGAACATTTCGAATGGAAACAATAGCTTTCAAGAAGATTGGATAAATGCCGGCAACAACAGCAGCAAGAGCAACATATTTGAAGGGAGGGTACACAAATTTGAGAAATGAAAGCAATAGTAGCAAACCAGAAGCAACTGAGTAAACACTTGGCCATTTCTTTTTGTGATTTTCATTTCCATACACTCTTATGTTTGCCTCTAGTCTTGCTTGATTCAACGCCTTAACTGTCCCCACAACAACACATAAACAATCAATATACCTTTTTACTTATTTTGACCAATTTTTTATGTGCAATGTTTAACTTTGCAATGCATAGTTCCTTGTAAAGATATATAAAAGCTAAAAATCATTAAAAGCAATATACAAACTTTTGTTGAGCCAAGGAACATAAAGACTTATTCAAATCATAGTGCACAAATGATGCGATATATGTAACTTACCACCGACATCTGAACTCCACAAAAAATATATAACGGTAAATAGTTATAATTAATTATAGCGATATAATATAGTTTAAATTAAATTTATATGATAATAACCTAGTTGCTTTGGCTCCAGTCGCAAGGAGCTCCTTCTAAGGACGTACCCAGGGAATACCGGGTTCGATTTCCATGGGGAACAACGTTTGACCAGTGCGCATGCCTCTATGCACGAGCCGGATTAGTCGCCCACCGTTGGTAGGTTGAAAACCGATGCGAAAGCAAAAAAAAATTATATGATAATAATCCTTATTATAAGTATTCATTGGGAAAAAATGGTTATAAACTATAAGTCATCTCTCAAATTAATAGATCTATTTACTTTTTTTTTTCAAACATAACTTTAATTAATATAAAAAAGTCGTTTTGAAAGATAAAAAGTCAATATATAGTAGTTTAGTAAATATTAAAAAAATAAATATAGGCACATACAAAATGTAAATATCAATTACACTTTCAACTTGTTTTAATATATGTAAAAATATGTTTGTTTATAAAAAAAAAGGGACGGAGTGAGGGAGTAATAAAGTGAGAATAACACAATGGAAAAAATACAACAAAGTATAAATTATAGAAAATATTATTTTGACAAGCAAATTATAGTATATAATTAATCTTCTTCTTTACTTGTAAAAAAAAATACAGGATGAGAGAATGGAAATAAAACGTGGTTCCACATCACTTTCTCATGCATTATTTCATCAATCTCTATCTTTCGTCCAGCAAGTGGTAAAGATAAAGGAGGGAGTATTTCCATTCTAAGTTTAACGTGAACATCTATTTAATAACACAATAGTTAAATTTATTAAAATATTAATACTTTAAACGAACATTATCATCCCATGAAAACCTTTCTTTTGCAATACATCTTTACATATCAACACGTTACTTAGCAAGCAAAAGGAAACTCTTTGAAAAAAGATTATCGAGCAATTGGTTAAATGGTGTTCTTATTTCATGGGCTAAGAACTAAAGATTACAAAGTGCGTTAGAAAGCTTACTCGAAAAAAAAGTGTGTTAGAAAGCAAAAGCCAGCTTTTTTTTGTCCTAATATTTTGCATCACCTTTATAAAATAATTTATTGATTATATGAAGAAAAAATAAATTTTTTAAAACTATTTAATTAAAAAAAATATTTATTTGGTATGCAAAGTCAGAATAAAATAATATTTTAAACGTACATTTAATAACATATTGTCATGTCATTTAATGTGTTTTCAAAGATCAAACTTATTATGTTGACTACGTGAAGAAAAAATATATTATTTAAAATTAATTAATTAAAAAAATAATTATTTGGTACATGCAAAGTCAGAATAAAAAATTTATTTTAAACAAACATTGAATAATGCATTGTGACGTCATTTCATGTGTTTTCAAAAATCAAACTTATTATTATTATATTTATTGAATAATGTACGATATATCATTGGATGAGGAGTTCTATTGACATTCTCTTTTCAATATTCACTCTTTTATCAAGTGAAATTCAATTGGGTCTCACACTTTAAAAATGAATTATACATAAAGTGATGAGACTCGTATAAATTTCATCCAATAAAATAATAAATATTTGAGAGAATGTTTCTAACCATTTTCTTCATCGAATATCTACAAAATCATTTTACACCGAAACAAAAACTTAGTTAATAAAAAAATCTTCCAATGTGGGAGTTAGGTAACAGCACTAGCACCTTTCTCTTGAATCATGGCAATGTGGTCCAATCATTATCAAAAAATGGCAATCCAATATTAACATGTAAACCACCGCATATAAAATGTTGCCAACTTGACATTAATTTGATAATCAACACCATGTGATAAAAACAAGTTTTGGGTGACATAAACATGATGAATGTGAAATTGAAAACAGGGAAGAGACAGGGTAAAGTAAGTAAATTACCAATTTGAAGTTGAGAAATGAGAAGAGTGTCATGAACAACGATGACTGTTCTTGATGGAACAATAACAGAAACCTCTTTAATACCTTGAAGAGGTTTGAGAATGTTTTCAATCAGAGGTACCTCTGAGGAACAGCATAATCCCACCACATCAAAGTAGCTTTTTTGCAACTTTTTCCCTCCTTCAGAAGAAGACATCTTGATCACTACAATTTTGATCACCTAATTAGTTACAAAAGAGAAAGAGAAAGTAAAAATAATCTAAGCTGAAAAGAGAAAACAATGAGAATTGAGTTTAAGAGTGTTGGAAAATCATATCACCTTGTTACTTAGAAAAGATAGAGATGAGAAGAAAGACAAGTTGGTAATACTTGATGGTAGTGGTGTATGAGGCGGTGGAGAGGAGGTTTAAGTAGGCAAAAAAAATTTTTTGAGTGGGGAGGTGTATAAAAGTGGGAGAATTGATTTTGGGATAGGACCCAATGCTACAAACTTTGAGTAATTCTAGCAACACTCTCTTTTAAACAATTACCTTTTTTAATGCTCACACTTTTTTGGTTTAAATCATTGTGGACCAACATTTTGAAAATTGAGCTCATACAAAGTGATATACATTGATTTCATCCAATAAAAAATGAGTGTTAAAGAGAATGTTGAAAAGTACTCTTATCGGTAGCATTTATCTTATTGTTACAATTATTTTGTGATTACTTTTTGGTTAAATTTCTTTTTTGGACAAAATTAATATAAAGAAAGAGAGTGAGAGAAAGTAAAAACACAACATACTGTAAAAGAGTTTTCATAAAATAGTTATACAAATATCATTTTACGGTTTTTTAAGCATAAAGAATAAATAATATTACCAAATGGTGCAAGAATTTTTGCCCAACCTCGTTATCTTTTACCTTCGGCAGAGAATATTATTTTTTGGAGTATATAACAATTTTGGTTTAAGTTATAGTCTTTTAGTTTATCAAAATTACACAACATATTTAAATGTATTGTTTGTTAATTATATTGGTCATCAACTACGTTTTTAATTGTTTAAAAAAATAAGTTTTTGATGATAATTAGTTTGTCTTCTTTAAATGTGTTTTTCCCAATTTAATCTAGTAATTATAAATTATTAATAAAAGTAGCATTTGAAAACATGTCCATAGTTTGAATACATTCAAGAAATACGTTTAAGGATTAAAATGATTGTATACCATAATCTCTGTGTATTTTTCTCGTGTGGAGTGGAGGGCAGTGGATCATCCCACATGAATAATGGAATCCACATATGAATCCACATTTTCCATGTTATTTTCATCATTATTTCAATGGGGATGTAAATAAAAACCCAAACTAAATTACAATCAACATTGCTTTGTTCCTCAAAAAGAAAAGAAAAAAAATCAACATTGCTTTGTTGATTGCTCCACCGAGTACATTCACATGGAACCTCTCAAATTTGAAGCTTTGTCTTTCATGAGTCCAACCTGTATCTAAAGATAAATCCATTGTAATTGTACACTACTAGAAACGGAAAATAAATAGTAAATGGTTTCACACACAAATAAAGAACATTTTTATTATATTTAATCACATTTTTTTTAATGTACCTAATAAAAAATTACTTTAAAGGAATGTGGTACTATAATTGTCTTACTTTATATTTCAATTTACTTAATATATAAAACTACTCTAAAGGAGTATATAATTTATTTATTTTATTTTTTTGACAAAGGGGTATATAATTTATGTTTTTTATATTTACACTTAAATTTTTTTGTTTCTGTAAAAATAGGTATCCACTACACGTAATGGTGGAGATTAATTTATTAAATTCGGTAGGACCATAATAGACACCGGAAAATATTCACTTGGTCATAAAATTACTTTATCGAAATGATTTTTTTTTTTTTAAGATAGAAATTTATTTAAGAAAAAAGAGAAACAAAAAACTGAAAAATAGAAACCTACCTCAATAAAAGAAAAAGAGTAAAAAAGAAAGAAAAAAAGGAAAAATAAAAAGTTTATCATGTTAACAAGGTTTTTATTCATTCTCAAACGTAGTTCTTCTCTCTAAGTATATCAAACTAAAAAAAATGCATAATCAAAAAATATATTACTTTAGGTGACTCCATCCATTTGTACATCGTCCGATCTATTGTTCAAACTTAAAGATATCATAGTAGTTTACCCCACTTGGAGTCCGTTTGTGTTGGCTTATTTTAGAGCTTATGCTAATAAATAAGCATTAATGTATTATTTATAAGTTTATTAAGGTATTTTATGAAAAAACAACTTATGAATATACAACTTTCGTTAGTAAGATCTTATGAATTAACATAAAAGCTTAATTATTTGCATAAGCTCTTTTTCATAAGCTCAATTCAAACATACCCTTGACCCTTTACCAATCTTATTTGCATCTCGTCCATAAAGCTTTGTTTTTCATGAGTCCAAACCATAACAAAATATATCTCCATTGCAATTGTATGATACTCGAAACAAAAAATAAATAGTATATGGTTTCACACAGAAGGCAAAATGAAATATATTAACTAAACAAAAATTTCTACCCGACATAAAAAACCAACAAGTTCGATTCAGGATCAAAACACCAAACAAAAAATCAACAAGTTGAAAAACTAAGTGACAAAACTAATGCATAAAATAGGATTACGCCACTAAAGTTGAAGATCAAAGACTAAATTTGAAATTTTGCCTTCAACCACCAAAATAATAGACATTTGACTTTGTCGAACAAGTGAAAAATACGACTATTCATTTCCTTCTAAAGAATACAAACACAGACTATCCAGATCATATTTAATGAAGAACGAATAGTTCAAGATGTTACCTAATTACCAAACTGCACAAGATGGTCAGACAAATATAGCATGCTCATTAAATGAATTCTGAGTCATTGCATAACTAGGCCTCAAATACTCCAAAAAATATTCACATCCCAGAAACAGATGATTAATACTTTCCTCCTTCCTGCAAGCGCTCACACAAAAAAAAAAAAAGATTCCTCGCCTAGCAAGATTATCATATGTAGGAATTAGATTACGCAATAAATGTTAAGCAAAAAGAGACACTTTTAACGGAACTGATTTATTGCATATAATATCATTAGAAACCGCCTGACGAACCAGCTTCATCTTGGTTAGCATATGATAAACATCGTTAGCAGAGTATCATTTATCTGAATCCAAATGTCAATGCCACCTATCATACACACCAACCTGTAGAAAAAGTGTTATTTAACAGGTCACACCACTCACTCGACTTCTTATCCTCCCAAGATAATAACTGACGCCACCATTTCCAAACATATACCTTACCCCTCGAATTAGAGTATACAACTCAGCAACTAACATCAATTGATTCTCTGATGAATCAAAAAGGTGTCAAAACTTGTCACGCAATGGACCCCCTCCAACCAAGCATCCCGCCAAAGTAGTGTATTAGCTACATCCCCCACCATCCTCTCCAAATCTTCGTTAAACAAAATGTCCACTACCAACCCCTCACTTCTACAGACCTCCCATCATATGCTTCCACCAAGTTGATCATATTGTCCTCCCTCTTTAATGCGACCATCGTCAGACCCATACCTCGTCCTTAACACTTTGTACCACAAACTCCCTTGAGCCACATACATTTACCAACACCACTTTCCTAACAACGGAAAATTAAATTTAGGAATCCTACGAACCTTCAACTCTCTATTCTCCTTGTCTAAAAAAATTGTGTTTGTATCAACCCCCAAAAAAAATTTAAAAATAGATTTAATAGATGAGATGATACATGAGGGAGCCTTGAAGAAAAAAATAAAATAGACTTGAAGAGACCACCAAGCAACCCCCTAAAGACAAGTTTCTACTCTTTCAACCTGAAAGCCTTTTATAATACGATCAATCAGCATGGACCAAAAACTAAAACGACAGGGATCACAAGTCACAACCAATCAGAAGGTCTAAATACATGAAAGGAGTTCTTCCTATTTCACAACTCAACACCAAAGAAGCCTCAGTGAACCAAGAATCAGGGACATTCACCTCCACCAATATACTCTTATGAAAATTTGCTTTCGACCCTAAAATGACTTCAAAAAGATTAAGAACAACTTTCAATGCTCTAACATTTGCCCAACTTTTTTCTCCCAACAACAGAGTATCATGGGCAAACTGAAGGTGGGAGATTTGTGCACTATGACCTTGCCCCCACCATGCCTCAACTATAGATCTCATCATGACATTTAACCCTTCAACAAAATTCAAAAAAAGAAAAGGAGAAAGGGGATCACCTCGGCTCAAGCCCTTATCGAAACAAAATTCATCAATCAGGCAACCATTCATCGGAACCAAGGTCGTAGTTGTAGTGACACTTCATAATCCACTTCCTCCACAAAACTAGGAAATTCATCTTCCCTATAATCACATCTAAATACTTGCAATCAACTGAATCATACACCTTCTCAAAATATACCTTAAACAACAGTGATTCTTTTTTAAGTTTCTGCACCTTATCTACCACCTCATTAGCCACAAGAATGCTATTAAGAATCAGTCTAAAAAAAGCTTATTGGTAACTATTATTATTTTTATTACTTATATAAATTGAATATCACAATATTATACAAAACAAAAATTCACTTAAGTACTAATAAAAATATAAAAAAATATTGGCTATCATCAAAATATAGTGTCACTTTCAATTACGATTTTAAAAGTGAGAGATTAAAGTTTGACTTTATAACCTCATGAAACTAAGTTCAAATTTCATATTTTTTGGATAGAAAGTTCAAATTTCATATGCTACGATTGTAAAATGACAATTAATGTCACTTTATTAAGAATAATTTCTCCTTCCTCGATTTTTAACAATTAAAATAAAGCTAATGTTAATGGTAAAGCTTCTTAGCTAAATATTGAGTAATGAAAATACTTAATCATAACATATCTTTTTTAATTTACTCAATATATGAATTGCTTTAAAGGAATGTAATACTATAATTGGTCTTGCTTTATAAGATCAATTTACTTGATATAAAAGACTTTTTTTTAGTTACACCCCGAAATTACCCGGTTACATCCAAACAAAATTTAAAATCAAACCATAATACCAAAAATGTTCTTATTCTCTACTCAATTGAATATGATCTTCTTGATTGTTTCAAACACAAGGTCTTACAATTTAGTGATTTTATGCGTTCAACTTTTTTTTTTTTTTTTTTGCATCATTGGATCGTGAATTCAGATACGTATGTATTTCTTTAAATCCTAAATTAAGATTGTACGTTAATTGATTTCCTGTAAGACTACTCAATTTTTGTTTACGTACATAACTCTCTTATGGCCTTGTTAATTGTATTCACGTGTTTATCAATTGAAACATAAATATATATATCCCAGCACACAACACGTGTATTGAGACACATAACATGGATTTAAATTACAGGAAAAAAAGAGAGAGAAAGACAAAGGAGCATGTAAATGACAGGAAGGAAAAATGACGAAGAAGAAGAAGAAAAGAAGAGAAATAGAAAGAGAAATTAGGAGAGTACAATGGTTGAAAATTTAAAAGTAGATGGATGATATTTTTTTCAATTAATGGTGTAACTAGAATTAACTGATATATAATTATGTTCTCGTAGTGGTGGAAATCAATTCATTGAATTGAAATACACTTAGTCTTAAAGTTACTGTCGGAGTATGTAATTGATGATAAGTTATCTTACGTTATTTTTATTACGTTTTTCGGTTATTTTATCATACATTTGAGCGATAATAGAGAAGTTTTAGATAAGTTGTTGATGGTTTAAGAGATATTTTGTAATATTTTCAATTGAGTCATATAATTTCATTTCTTTCTTAAACCAGACAAATTCATAGGTGTTTTGAGTCATATATTGACAAATCATGTAAATCGGCAAACAAGACACCTCATTAAAGTATTGAAAGACATGAAATTAAGATTATCAATGTTCAAGAAGGCTTTGAAGGCATTACAAGTTGGGGAGATTACGTCCTAAGATCAAGTCGAAGAAGGAAAACACTCAAAGAGCGTAGACAAAAGGAAAAATCCGCATTACAGGTTGAAGTCATGTGCCGCGCACATGGGACAGAGAGCAAAATGCTCTCTGTCAGTTTACATGCGCCCCGCGCGCACTGTACAAAAAAAACAGCTAAATGATGTTTTTTCTCTACAGGTTTTGGGAAAAGGTCCAAAATTTCAACCCAACCCCAACAGAAAATATGCCTATAAATACAATTTCTTCCACTACAAATATTCCTTGAGAACTTGACAGTTCAAGAGAAAGGCATATGCTAAGAGCATCAAAGAAGAGTCTCAGATCTTCTCAACCTTTGTTTTTAGAGTATGTTTTATTTCTTTTGTATTATGTCTTTTGTTACAAAGAGTAACTAAACACATTTTGATTAGGTTTCTATGATGAACCTATATTATTTATTGGATTTTATTAATAGAAGTCTTTTATTCAGTGATGATACAAGTTGTATCTAATTTTTGTATGTTTCAAGCATTAATGCTTTCAAGCCCTGGGGAGTGTGACATACCTAGCCAATGTGACTGATCTTACATTAAGTGAAGATTGGGGTCTTGCTTAAATCATAATTGTTACATATGAACTTTATTCTTATTTCTTTAATCAATTAGAGATAACTAGGGTATGTGGTAAACTTCTAAGATTCATATGTTAAGGTGGTTCCTTTAGGTGGCGATTTAGAAATTTCAACTATGTTATGTTTCAATTACTTGTGATAGTATAATTCCCCACTTTAAATAACTATTCGACCGTGTACGAAACTCTAAAGGAGTGACGACTCTTTATCCCGTATTCTATGTATGACATTTCAGATGATGAGGAGCAACATGATACCTAGAGGGACTTTGTCCCACGAGTTAACCACTTAAGTATACTGGTGAATATTCTCAACACAAAAAAAAATTGATGAAATCTAGTCCCAACACTTGTCACTTACTGTAGTTTTGTTACAATTTCCTATCATTACTTTTGTTACTCTTGAAAAAACTAACTTATAAAATCTCACACTTAAGATTATAAATTATATTGAAAGACATAGAGAGGTATGAATTGGTAAGTGCATTAAATTGTACCAAACAATAAAGTAGTAAGTTATTGTATCCACAGAGATTGTCGTTCAACGAAGAAATTTACTAAACTTATTTGAATTAAAAACAATAAAAGGGTTTATGGGTTTGTATGTTTAATTGATTGCAAAATATAGATTAGATTTTGGATTGATTTAGATGTTTAGCGGTAATTAGGGTTTCCTTGAATACTCTCTTTCTTTTTTGTTGGAATTAACCTAAGTTCCTTATAGTTATGACCTCACATTGATAAATGATGGTTCTCATATGAAACTGTGATGAATTAGTGGAAAGTTCTAGTATTTGTGTCTAGACGAGGGCTATATTTTTTACTTCCTTTAGAGATGAATCATAATCATGATATCACACTTAAATTTAACAGTAAAATTAAAGTAAATAAGCAATTTCTATTGTTCATGTTTAGGTGAGGGCAAGATAGTCAATCATATACCATAAACTAAAGATCAGGTCAACCATTAGTTGAAGAACACTATAACGTTCAAAACAAATATAATTTATATAAAACTATGATCATAATTGAATAAAAAGTTTAATTAATTGAATCCAACAAACAAAAGAAAAACATACTCAAGAACAAATTGGAAGAAGAAAACCTTCTTTGAGGCTTGAGATGCTTGACCTTTGCGTTGAACCTCCAACTTTCTGAATAAAAAATAGATAAATAGATGGTGATTTAGGATTATAGTTTTAATCATAATGATAAACCTTTGACATTTCCTATCTATTTTGTAATCTGTTAATTCCTAAGGACAAGGTGTTCATTTGGATTTCATGTTTCTTCTCCGTATACATGAATGCATCTCCAAAAAATAATTAAACTTATTCTCATGGTTGATCATCATTGAGACTCTTTGAGTGCAACCTTATTCTCCCAAAACTCTCAAACTATTCACATGTTTTGATTATATTGTCTAACCTCATTTGATACAATATCAAACTTCACATTTCGGTACTTCGGATGATATTTGGGATATGATTAAATAACAATATCAAACTCCACTTCTCGGTAATTCGTATGATATTTGATATAAAATTTAACAACGATGAGAATATATTAGAACATAAATTTATATAAAATAGAGTCTAGACTTGAGTTGATTAGGATTCCATCATTAAATTATTCCAACAATTTCAAGACAAGAAAATTCTACCCGCACATGGTCATAGTAGACAAAAGCTTAAAATATGAAGACATAATGATAAATGACATAAAAGTAAATTATTGGAAATGTAAAGAACAGAAAGTAAAAGACAAGAAAATAAACAAATGCAAATAAAGAACAAAAGCTTAAGAATAATGTAGGAATTTGAATTTAACTTTAGAGTAAGATTACAAGAATGAAGAGTTGTCATTGCCTCGGAAATAAGGTCTATTTATAGTTTAAAATCATAGGCAAGGCATCATTTTCGAGTTACAAGCCATAAACCATAGAATTTCAAAGGTTTGTAATAACTATTTTTGTTCTGCAAAGGACACACGGTCGTGCTACACCCGTGCACGGGTCGTGCTTGAGCTTCTGGTTATGCTTGGGAAAATCCAGTACATGATGCACAATTGTGCTTCGCCCACGCACGGGTCGTTCTTAACTTTCAACTTCTGATATAATGCTTTGATTTTTCTCCCGATTCAGCTAAATTCTTCATTTTTTTTATCCTAAAAATAAAATTAACATTTTGTAGTAAAATAGCTCGAAAGTAAAACTACAATTACATAAACTTTATTTAATTAAAATGCTATAAACACACTAAATTAGGACTTATCAGCCATGCACTTGTGCATTTTCAGTATTCGTAGGAGAGCTTTTGAAAGACCTGGGGGCGAATTATGTAGTTTTCGGCCTTCTTCGAGCATTCTTTCGTCTTGAAAGGTCTTAGAACTTGAGATTAATTTTTCTAACTTGTATTGTCTTCAAAAGCTTTCCAAGTATCATTGATCTTCATTCTTCAATTTCCACAATCCTCCATGCAATGTCATGATTTTCCAAATTACATATGCATCAATAAAAAGACTAAAAACACCTATGGAGGTGTATGATTAGGGAAGAAACTGAATTACAATGACTGGAATGAAAACAATACAAAATATCCTTTAAACTATGAACAACTCCTCTAAATTGTCTTCAAATGCTATTAAAATAACTAAAAATATAGCATAATATCATATGATTTTCCGTCATCACATGGTATCGCTCAAAAATATTAAAAGAAATAGATTATGTTAATTTAATAAATAATTTTGTGTTGTAAAAGTTTCTTAAAAACAAAATTTAATCAAAAATAAATAATTTTATTAAAATAGTATGACTTATAAAAGGCATCAACTTAAAACCCATCTTAGACCTCAATTTTTCTTAGGACGACCCTGATTAGTAATTTAAATTTCTCTCATGCATGAGGAGTGTAATTTCCTCTTTAAAAGTAAAAAAATAAATAAAAATCCATCAACAACATTTGATGCTATATTTTCAAGGAATAAATCGTTGAAAATTCAGAACTAGTTTCTGTCAAAAACTAATCCATCACTAGTTCACAAAGGGGTTGGCTAGTATTTGATAGATATTATTTAATTTCTTAATACTTATATGTTCTTTAATACCTTTGAGTTTGACTTCTAAATTTTATTTCTTGTGGTCTTGTTGATTATTTAGGTTAAACTAAATGTATACCATGCTGAATTATTTTTTACTTCTAAACTAAACAAATTGAGGCTTTGATTTTGTAATTTATATTCAAGAAGTTTACATTTAAATTATCCATAAATATTTATATATGAATAACATTTTAATTTATAAAATTATCCTTCAAACCTATAAATTTAAAATAGGCTAAATTGCATTTTTGGTCCCTTAGCTATTTAGGTAGTTTCGTTTTGGTCCCTTAATTAAAATTTGATTTATTTTGGTCCCTTAACTTCTCTCTGTTACACATTTTGGTCCTTTCCGTTAGTTTTAATTCAAAAACGTTAGGTTTTCTTCATTTTCTTCTGGAATTTTTCTAGGATTCTTGTTGTTGAAGGTTGATGGAGATGATATGAAGATGAAAAAGAAGAGAAGAAGATGAAGAAAACTTAACGTTTTTGAATTAAAACTAACGGAAATGACCAAAATGTGTAACATAGAGAAGTTAAAGACCAAAATAAATCGAATCTTAATTAAGAGAGCAAAGCAATACTACCTAAATAGTTAAGGGACCAAAAATGCAATTTTAAGTAGTTATGGCCACCTTTTCGATCTTCATAATATCATATTCCCATCAGTGAAGAGTCTGTGACGTCCCTTTCTGATTAAGGTATGTAATGACAGCTATGGTGACTAAATCTGAGACGATGATTAATCAATAGAGTACACTATCTTATGCCACAGTCAACATATAGCGACTTTTCATTACGTAAAACTAATATAATAAATGTAATAAATACTACTCTACCAAAATACAGTAAATAATAAACCTAATATACTTAATAGTTTTAAAAAAAAATTAAGTTTATCATCAATAATAATTCAGACAGACACGAATAAAAAAAATTCGCAGCATACAATGCTCAAATCATTCACTTTTTATTTGGCACTAATGTTGTTCTACCTCATACGTGCTTTTAATCAATCAAACAATTTGTGTTAAGTCTTAAGTGGTTAATGATCCCTCCGGTCTCAAATATAAGAAAAAATTCTTTTTTTAGGTTTATTGAATAGTTAATGTATCTGATCTACATTGTAAAGTAGATATGTTAATTATTCAATGAACCTAAAAAATGAATCTTTTCTTATATTTGAGACCGGAGGGAGTACATCAAATGACGAATTATTCATAACGATTTGAGTTATTTTTTGAACAATTTTTATTCAAACTTAACTTATCTTTAGGCCGAATTTCGAATTACTAGAAACGTTTTCCCTAAAAACTGGATGGTTATACAAAAAAAAAATATGGACTTTGAATTTATGTAATTACTTGTCAAGAGAAATGAAAACTTGATAAACCGAACCTAGTCAACCCTAAGAATGTTGTGAGTAATTCTAATTTTGATGACGAGTTTAGTGAAAATGGTATTGCATGAATGATTAAATTTTTTTATTTTTGAAGCGTTGATATTCATGTATATGATTTCACTTATATATATCAAAGATTAATTACACATAAATAGAAGACAAACATGCAATAAGTTGTACCGCTGGATCTTTTTGGATAGCAAAATCAATCCTTATAAATACAACATTCAAGGACCTAAGAGACATGACATTGTTATGCACGACCCTTTGAACTCCTTGTAGAATGTCAAGAGTCTTTGGTGCTAGGAAGTCAAATATGTCAAATGCAAAGGATATAAACTAATTAAAGCATGTTTATTGTTTTTTTGAAGAAGCTAAACTAACCCACCTAAATTGGCACCGGAGAGAATCGAATCTGAGACCTCGAAAAGGAGCACACTCCCAGGTCTCAAGCCAATATCACCATGTTTATTGTTAGAACACGTTTTCTCATTTGCACATGAAAATTCCTACTCTCATGGTATAAACTAATTAAAGCATGTTTAATGCAAATGAGCACATGGAAATTCCTACTGACAGTGAAAGAATGGGATATTATACTCACTTTCAGACAGATAGAACAAGGTGAAAAATGTACTAAAATTGAAAGAGATCAAAAGTGAAGTCAAAGAGATTCTTTTAGGTAGACTCAATATTTGCTTGAGGCATTTTGATAGTCATTTACTCAATGTAATTCACCACGTATTGGGTAGACTCAACAATGTTATTATATTTAAATTATCTTAATTTTTATTTTATCAGGTAGTCTAATGGCTAAAATTCACCTTATAAGATGAATAAGTGGAGGTGTCTGGGGTTCGAACTTCAACCCCTACATATAATAATTATCTTAATTATTTACGTAGTTATCGAAATTTAATGCAAACTGATCAAAATCATCCAAACTCAATAGTTTAAAAAGAAGCTATAATAGTAGCACTTTGAAATCTTTAAATTAATAGTATCGCATAAAAGAAGAACACCCTACCACGTCCTTCATTATTTTGAATACTTTTCTTTGATAGAAATTGCTTTACATGGCCATCGATCATTAATGGAGCCCTTGAACCCCCGATATGAGGGATAATGCCAAAAGAACAACAAAAATGATGCTTTCATGAGTTACTATCGCATACAAATGATAGATAGTGGACTTAGGTTTGCAATCCACTATCTGTGGAATCTCCCATAGTATATATTATTATAGGTGTAGAATGGAATCTTTTTCCTTAGTTCAAATTAACAAACTAAAGTACTCATGTAAGAATGATGGGTAATTTCCCTCAACCAATGAACATTCACCTTTTTAGGTGGTATCCATGAACTATCTTGACCCCACAAATAAATTGCTCATTTACATCGGTTGGTGGGTAAATTACCCACCATTTTACAAAGGTAATCTAGAAAAAATCCTTAGTTCAATTATGTATATCTTGATTCTTTGTAGTTATTATATGACGCACAATATGTTATGATTAAATGACACACAATAATGTTATTTTAATTCTTAAAAATGTTATTTTAATTATTTACCGTGGAGTTTTGTTGAGTATGGCTCAAAATTAATTTAAAATTTAAATAAAAAATGCGTAGGTACCATGTAGTTTTTGGATACATGTAACATGCAGTAAAACTAATTTAAAATTTTAATATACTTTAAAATAATTATATACAAAAAATAGATAGGACGTTAAACAATTAGATATTCTCATAAATAATTATATATTGAGATTCATACCCAACAAAATTGCAGCACCAGATCGTTAACTTTCTTTTTTATGAGAATGACTCACACCCTTCCTTACCTTGTTTTGGACGGTTAAAATTAAAAAGATATTGTTTTATCAGAAGTGTATCTATACCTAACTGAATACATGGAAATATATCACGTAGTGTTTGGCTGACACGCTCAATTTGAAATTTTACGAAACTTTTAACTAAAACGTGAAATTAAAATATATTTAGTTAAAGCTCGTTTGGACTTTTCAGAAAAAAGTCATATGATTGAAAGTAATTGATAAAACAAATATAGATGGACAACTGAGAGTGTCAAGACATGAGTCCTTTAAAACAATAAAGTGTTTATTCTTAAGAAAATAAAACTAGAAATTATCATTGTTACTTGTTAGGTCTTAATTGATTACTTCGTTCATTTAGTAAAAAAAAAAATGAATCCCCCTTTTTTTTTACTGAAAAAAAGAATTAATTACTTCGTTCATAATTAATGTATAAATATACATGTATTCTCTTATAAGCTAATGTAATATATATTTTAAGCCAATGTCTCGCTGTCTAATTAGTAGAAATATAATATATTCTTTTTAAAAAAAAGTAGAAACATGTTAGATATGGAAGAATGTGTATATGAATACCTCTTAGTGGAAAATTTCCTACTTTATTCCTTCAAAAGATAAATCACATGAAGAGAGTGTTTATTCTTGTTCATTTGTCGACTTCAAACAATTAATTTCGTGCTATTTAATTTGAATGTAGAACTCCTCTTTGTTTCTCAAAAGAAATTCATACCATAATTTTGGATGCATAAATATTCAATTAATATCATATATTTAAAAATGTATGATTATAATAATAGAAATGGAGAGTATATTTGTACTCATTTAAAATACAGTGGTATGTACTGTTATCTCTTCAAATGATGAATCGTCCGGGAAAATTTGAATTCAATTTTTCGATGGAATATAGTGACGGACCTACAATAAGGTTTTGTGTGGCTATAGCCATGCGAGAATTTAAAAAATACTGCTACCACTAAAAATTTCTTTTTTAGTGACTGAAATTTCGATCGCTAAAGCATAAAAAACAATCAATAATTTGTTTGGCGATAGAAATAGTGACCAAAATTTTGATTGCCTTTAAATATATTTTATTTTCGATCGCTATTTCGGTTACAAATGTTGGACTTCTTTTTTACAACAGTTTCTATTTATCACTTTTTCCATCGCTGTTTGTTTATCCTCACAAAAAAAAATTATTCAGGGGTTCGTCTCAGGTGCAACAATTGTTGGCCAAACTTCACTTACTTTTCGGACGAACTCTGGATTACTAGGACTCTTCTCCTATGAAGGAAATGATTAAAAAAAAAATTGATATGCACTTTTACCTTTCAAATGTTTTGTCAACTTATCATATAAGTAGATAAGTTGAGTCTCTTATTGTCTCTTAATACCCTACATAGTATAGCATATATTACATTTTTAATGTTTACTATATGAATTCTTATGTGCTCCCCTGCCTGCACGATGGAAACAAACATGGTTCATGTTCTCACCTTACAAACATAGAGTCATCTATTGTATTTAATCTCATTATTTATTTTTCTTTAGGCAAGTATCTTCCACTTAAAATGATCTTTGGAAAGTTGTGGCAGTGCGTTATTTCTCTAACATAATAATTAAAGATGGGTGGAGCTGATTCAAGGAATAAAGAAAGAGAAAAGATATTGAAGTAAAGTTGTAGGGGTCTAGAATTGCTCAAGATAATATATTTAATTTATAGTGCGGAATTCAATTATCCATTACACTATCTATTCAATTCAAGAATGAAATTGGGGAAGAAGTTAAGGATTTGATTGGCATCGACAAAGGGATAAAGGTCACATCGGCAAAGGGAAAGTAAGTGCATATTTAGAATGGTTATGTTATGAGTGTGTTAGAATTATGGTGAACTAATGCAATTTTAGTAAAAGCTAATTAAGCTTTAAAAAATCATAGCGTCAGTGTGATTTTGCAAAATCCATTGCTCATCCAAAGGCTAATGCTTTGTTTGGTTTGGTGGTGGAGAGTGGAGACTCATTATCGCGTCTTAATGGACAACTTGCCGTGATTTTACTGAATATGCAAATTGTAACTATATACTTGCCGCGCGTTTGGCCAACCTCAATCGATATCTAAACAACTAATTGATAAATTATATGTCAAAGATGCAATTGTTAGAGATCCGTTCATGTGTTTTACACATCATTTGGAGGATTTTAGAATTCTCGACAATGGTCCTTCCACTCAGCTTATGGCTAATTTCTTTTAAGACGTTTAAAACATAATAATTAATGAAACTTAGGAACAGAACAAGAGTAGAATGTAGCTAAAGAAATTGAGTCAGGAAAATGTAGCTAATGTAGAGGTAAAGTGGAAGTCGGTTGGTAATTATTGTAGTTTTTAATTTAAAATATGCTTTTAAGTTAAAAGTTACTTATTAGAAAATAAATTAATTATGAAACATTTGTATACTTGTACTTGAAAATGAGATCTTAAAGTAGAGATAATAACATATCAATCATGACCCTTACAATTTTAGAGTTATAGGTCTAGCGACTGATTCTCAGCATCACGGGTTCCCTAAATCTTTTTCCATGAAAATTTACCTCCAACGTCTAACCATTATCATATTATGTTGGCGGTGATTGACTCGTTGATCTTAAAGTAGAGAATGCTTGACTCGTTGATCATGAGTTTTGCGATTTTGTTCATGATTGTTGGAGTTCATATGGGAACCAACAATTTTCGGATAAACTAAAGATTTGTGCTTCCAATTCATCCCTTTGAAATAAAAATCATTTCCAATACCTCGGACACGAGATTGACAATTGTAGGAAGAAAGTAGATCGAGTCAGAAGTTAAGTTGATTATCAAAATGTTAATTTGTTCAATGCTTTGAGAAATCGTATGTCATATTTATTAGTACAACAAAGTGTGCTTTGGCGACAGCGTGCTAAAACTCATTTAAATACTAAGTTATTTAACGGCTCAACTACATACATGCCCAAAGATAATAGAATTACTTTTTCGGTGGATGATTTTAATCATGAAAGCAATCATATCATCACTGGTGTAAATACAGGTATCCCATGTGGGACGATCAGAGTCCAACCATCATGAAACTCCACCCCAATAACCAAAGGTTTTTCAATGGAGGATGGATGAATGTACAATGAAACAATACTCAAAACTTCCTATGAAACCAACTGATACTTATTGGCATCTGGATGAAGTAGGGAATAACTTCCAAAAATACCCTTACTCTTCTTCCCCATCTAGCGCCACAAACTAAAAAAAGGGGAAAATAATCAAAGTACACCACCAAGAAAAGACGAAGAAAGAAAGAAAAAAAAAAGGGAATCCAGACGATTCTCTCCCCTGTAAAAACCCAATATTTTATCATTAACACACAAATCAACAGATCAATTTTTCTTAGAATAAAATAAAGTGTTCCTTCAACTGCTCAATCATCATTAAATGCTCAAGCGAAAACGTTCCCACGCGTATGTTTCGAGTCACTCTAAGAAATGTGACATAAATACAATCACCACGCACAAATCCCAAGACTTCACAAAAACTAGGGTCAAATCATGTATTGAACCACAGCCAGAAAAACCAAAAGAGTCGTGTAACATAAAATCATATACTTAGGGCACCTCTAAACTGTCCATATGATCCAACGATCACCCAATCATCACTCCATAATGGAAAAACCAACATATCCACGTCCGAGAGCCTATAAACAGGGGTGCGGCGTGGTGAAATCATATACATTCTCTCATTCCATAAAATCACCTCAAAGCTCGTTGAAACCTCAATGACTTGAGCGTTAGAATGTCTTTACAAATATGTTCCTCTTCGGCGAAGAATTCCACCCGACTACAGTGAACAAGCTTCAACCGTCATAAACCACCACAATGATTGCTTAACACCACCTTCGACTAAAATTATGATCCGAACATTGTGAAATGAACAAGCTCTGACCAGCGTAAACCACCACAATGATTGCTTAACACAACCTCTAGCCAAAATTATGGTCTATGATCAAAACACTAATAAATAAATAAATCTTTTGTAAAAAAAAAAAACTTTTCCCCATAAAAAACTAACAAACGAATATTAAAATTTTAAAGTAAAAAAACATATAAAATATAAAACCGGCCGCAATTCAACTCGATTTACTATCATTCAACCCAATATAAATTAGATTACTTAAAAAAAAATTAAATTGTGATTCAAATAAATAAGTGATTTGTCTCAAGTAATTAATTAGTTCCATCAAAGAACGAATTGTTCAGAAGAATTCAAATTCAATTCTTAGATAAAACAATCATAGATCAGATTTTACTTATCATCCGACCAAACTACCAAAGTCAGATTCTTATTCAACCAATTGAATTGGCCTACTCAATATATGAAATATTGGTGCGAAGTACAAACTATAGGCTTTCTTAAAGGCTGTGGTCTTAAAATTGGGTGCCATATAAATCATCGAAAAAATCATCTAAGATTCTAAAGCACCACATTAGGATGCTGGGCCCTATGATGATTGCTCGTCAGGTAACAACGTGTAGTGGACAAGTTTCACTAATCCACCATTTTTTCTGTAGTTTGTTGACGTCAAACAAATTTTAACGAGTTTTTTTAATATATTTTATGATTGTTTTAAAGTAACTAATTTCGTGAAAAATGTTAATTTTAAATATAACTCCTTGCTTTAAAAAAATGTAACTTTTTAAAAAATAATTGGCTTAATAGCAATTTTAACCCCCTAACTTTTCCAAAGTTGCGATTTTGACCCCTTAAGGAAAAAAACTACAAAATTGTCCCCTAAGTTTTGCACATGTGGCAGTTTTGGCCCCCAAGGCCAATTTTGACCCGGTCTATGCTGCCGTGGCACCCTAAGTGAGGGGGCGGTTTTGTAGTTTTTTTCTTAGGGGGCCAAAATCGCAACTTCGTAAAAGTTAGGAGACGAAAACTGCTATTGAGCCAAAATAATTCGATCACAGTAAGATGTAATCAACTTACCGCAGTAAGATAAAATTATTCACTGATTAGATGGTAAAATTTAATATCTGCAGTGAGTTTTTTTTTTAAAGAATCTACACTTGTGTTATGAACTAGAGTAGTTATGACAAACGTTTATTTTGAAGGGTAAGCTGATCATCATCAATATGTGTTTAAAAAAATATATAGTTTTACATTAAATAGATTCTATCAATGTATCTTTTGTTGCACGCAGAAAATATCTGACTAAAAAAAATCTATCAATGTTATTTGAGTTTGGAATATTAGAATAAAAGTGAATGTGGCACATAGGACTCTTGTTAGGGGGACTTATTCTATGCTTACTCAGTCCTTGTGTTTTTGACTCTTAAGTATGTACTTTTTTCTGTTACCATGTTATGTATATGAAATTTCCACTTCCGTTTAGTGTAACTAATTTTCTTCAGACATTTTTTTGTTGAATACAAAAGATGGGTTTTGCCTCCCAAATAATTTTTCTTCATACGTAAGAATGGGGATCGAATTTCTGACAATTTACTTAAGAGTCTAAATTCTTTACTGTTTACACCAATACATTTTGGTGTATGTACATATTTATATCGGTGATATTAATGATTTAGAATTGCATTATTGCAATGATTTTTCTTAGTTTGAAAAACAAAATCTAGTGTTTAAAATCAATCACGAAATTATTTTCCAGCTGCTATAGTCAAAGGTGACACAGTTCCAGCAACACTTTCTCGTATCACCGTGCCGTGTTCTTAATTTTGTGTGTGTGAGAAAGCAAATGGGGACAAAGATATGATAGGCATTTCTATAAGTGGCGTGGATTTGGAACACTTAGATCCAACCACATCGTGTCACATACTAATATGGTGGGTTTTGCTGAATCACCTTCCCATTTTGATACACAAGATCCATAGTACTTGCATTTTCAAACTATACAATTGTTTGACTTCACAATCATTATCTTCCTATTCCAATAGAGTTCTCAACAGAGAAGAGACAAGATGGAACATTTTAGCAGGAGATAGACATGTCACTCTAGTGAGTGGATCTCTCTTTCATAAAAGACCCAAATTTATAAAGAAGCAGCTAAAGACAACAAACGTATCTAACATGCGCACGGCCTATTTTTTGAGTTGAGTTGAGATAAAGCACAATTCTTCTATTGGGCAGTACTAAAAGTTCAAAATAATATATAAAGTGTTTTATATATTTACTTACAAAGTTTGATAATAAAAAAACAACCGTGTGATAATGTAATTTTTTCCACCGACGTCCAACCATATACACTACTAAGAGTACATGTTGAAATCTCTATTTGTGGCACGTACAAATGAACGTTTTCATAACACTTGTTTTACACAAATAAATTAAATTCTTAGTTTGATATTTACAAAAATATTGAATCATATAAGTCATAAAAAGATAAAGAGGGTTTGCTCTTTAAAAATGTGGTTTCGGGTTCAAATCCCTAGAAAAGTGTTCAAACAAACAATATTAATATTTATCGGTTTAAGTTAGGTTTTACCAACAAATATAAAAATTGAATGCTATCATGTAAAATTATAGATAGCAAAATTTTCAACCGTAACAATCATTAAAGACTTTGTTATTAGTGATATGCTATGTATTGATATGATGCTCTATTTCCATAGACTCCACTAACTCGCACAGGTAATTCTCTGATGCACGTCAATCATAATATGTATGTATTGTTTAGTGCTTCATTTTAGATATAGCTGGATACTTTTATTTGGGTTGTTAATTTCTTATTTTGATAATTCTTTCAATATTTCCAATTCTTAATATAAGAATTTTATAAATAAACCAATGTTTACACTTAAATAGAAGGCAAGCGGACATCAAGGTGCGCCACCAAGCCTTTTTGAATGGCAAAATCAATCTTCGTAAAAGGTCAACAACCTTCTGTGCTAGAAAACCGAAAGTGTCAAAAACAAATGGTATAAAAACATGGACCTAGGAGACATGACATTGTTATGTATGACCATTTGAACTCTATGTAGAAGGTCAACAACCTCCTGTGCTAGAAAACCGAAAGTGTCAAAAACAAATGGTATAAAAGCATGTTGATTGTCAGAACACAATTTCTCATGTTTGGCCACTTTACTTGACACAACTTTTAGAGCTATCTGTCATACCGTAAAAACCCCGACAACTAAACCCACAAGTCAAGTCTACACATGCATGTTTTCCTCATATCCATTCGTACACCATAACATCTGCATGCCTGAATGTTGATCTTCTATCTAGTGGGTCAGTCAGGAAATATTTTTTGATATACTCCTGTCCGTCTGAATATATCAAAAAATATTTCCCTAACAAAATCATGTGAATATATCAAAACATACTTCTCTAACAAAGTCATGTATGTACTTAAAGCTGGAAAACTCCTTACAATGAACGACATGCTCGCCAAAAGTATCCAGACACGCCTTACGACAATCAGGACACACCTCATCAATAGAAAATAGTATAATCATAAAGCAATATCTAAAAATAATACGGCATTTCACTGGTGACATGTTGATTTAGATGAGATTATAAAAACCTTTCACATTAAACACCAATTCAACAGGTTCTAATTTAGATGAGATTTTTAACCATATTCCTCTAGCTGATCCTCCCTCCGTTCTAATTTAGATGGACCCTACTATTAATTACTTTGAAGTATTTTCTCATGTTGCAAGGCTAGACCCTTAAAGAAATTAGGGAGGCTGTGATAAGTTCTTATCAAATGACATATTTAGGCTTAATGTCTTAAATCTTTGGCGTCGAGGTCATTCAATAATATGGCGAAATCTACAAAAATTTGCACATGAAATTTGCAAGTGAATTTGAAAAGTTTAAACTAATAAATTCAAAGCCAATTTCCATGCCAGTTTAAGAAAAGTTAATGCTTACAAGATAACAAAATAGCAAAAAAAAAAATGTAATGTTTTTTTATAACCTGAATTAGCTTATCCAAATTGTCATCCAAACAAATTGAATCTAAGGTCTTAAAAGTAACACACTCCAAGGTCAACATAAAATGTAGACTTAAATCAGCATTATACGAGAGTTGATTCCCGAGATATTTGTCTTAATTCAAAGTCTCTAAGATATAGTTGCAACAACTTTAGACTTTGGAGATCGTCTGCATAGCAGATTTAGTCTCGAGACCGAAGAAACCGGACATCTCAAAAAAAATTGAAGTAATTAAGCAAAGAACTTCGTGTTGATGGTGAAAGCTTAAATTGAGAGGTAACATATTTTTACCTTAAAAGAATGAAAATACACCATAAACAATTTTTTTTTTGTGGTGATCAGAGTTTTGAACTTCAAACCTTGGATATATTATATGAGTTTTTCTATCATGTGCAAATTTGCACATGTTAAGAAATTTAAAATAGTAATTTTGCATTGAAACTTAAACATTTTGTATTAAATATATAACTTTTTGTTAAATAATTGTTGGTTTCAATAAAAACTTACTACTTTTAGTTATCTTAACATGTGCAATATCGCACATGTTAGACAAACCCTATATTATATATTGTGCTACGAGGACAAATAAATTTCAGTTACACCTTAGATTAACAACAATCACCAATTTCTCCTCTTATTCCTCTACCCACTCTTATCCTCTCCTCACTTGTTTCTTCTCGTATCTTTCTTTCTGATTTTCGAATATTTTTACCTAGTTTATCCATCTAATGTATCCAATTTTTCGAATTAGACCACATCAATTGTTTAGTTGATCATCTGATTCCAAGGGTCTGATTATTGCACAAAAACACACAAGATTATTTCCCTAGAGTTTCCAATATTCAATGGCCAGAGACAAAATGCAGCATTGACCTATTATGGCGAAGAGATGATACATAGTTGAAGGAGCTGGTTTAATAATAGAAATGTTACAACCTACTTCCTCGAATTAATTTAAATTCACTTATACATTCATTGAATTATTTGGTTACTTATGACACTAGGAAGTTCAATACATAAATAGTCAACTAATCAGTCAATGATAGCGAATGCAAAGATTGCAACACTGCAACAATTTATCAAAGCTATATTTGAGCCCTTTGAAATATTACAATCCTTGCAACAATTCAAATTCTTTCACCTCAGTCCCATACATATCATACCCTTTGAGACTACCCTTTGAAATAATAGGTACTATTGAATGTTTTAAATTATCATTTAGTACAATAATATAATTCTTTGATAACACCCGATAAAACTGACTAATTCAAGCCTTTCGATTTGTCAATGAGCATTGTGCAATTCAAAATAAAAGCAAATATACAAAAATATAACACCACTTGACAAACGAATAGAGTATCTACATTAGTATTATTTAGAATTTCAACAAATCTACATACAACAAAAACTGAAAAGGTAGTCTCAACTCTCAGACATCCAAGGAAGGATAAAGCAGCAATAGCTCTCAAGCCTGGCGAAGGCGAAAGCTCTTAGGCGGCCACTGCAAATGTTTTGAGAAACAAGCCTTTGGATTATCATCATTGAGGAATTGAACAACCAAATATAAACAACAATCAAGTAGCCCTACTTGCCAACAATTTAATAATAAAAAAAAACAAACAATAAAAGTCGTCTCAGACATCCAAGGAAGGATAAAACAGCATTAGCTCTCAAGCCTGGCGAAGGCGAAAGCTGTTGGGCGGCCACTGCGAATGTTTTGAGAAACAAGCCTTAAATAATATCATCACAGACAACGATAATACAATGTAGCAACATATACAGTGTTAAACAAAAAAATGGATAAAACTACAAATCCATCCTATATCAATATTAAACATTAATCGATTCAATTTCAAAAAACATTTGACAACAATTTGAACATTAAGGAGTCATCATCAGATAGGAGCGAAAGACTAAAATTTGAATAATCACGAATTCATCATTTGAACTATGCTATTAATCATCATTTGACTCTCCAATGTAAAAAATAAATAAAAGTGAACAAAATGGCCTCATAGAGAATATCAATTTTTCCACATAAATTAATTCAGACATATGCTTGTCTATTGATTAATTTAAATCATTGGCCAATTGAAAACATTTAAAAATATATGGATGATGATGAATAAGAAGGGACTCAGAGAGTATAACAGGATTTGTCGGCAAGGCCAACTTGGCCAATTACGACGAACGAGACCTAATTAGAATCGTCACTGTCACCTTCAAATTCAAATTCAATGTAGTTTTAAACATAACTGAAATTCGATTGAACAAAGATGAAAGCGAAAAGGGATATGGAAGAAGAAAATTGAAATGCGGCTGCGGCTGCTATGAGAAACCCTAAACCGAGTGAGGGCGCAATTGAAAAAGGAGTACAGAGAGGTGCTTATAAAGAGTAGCGAGTGAGAGCTGCTAGGGTTTTGGGTGTGAAACGTTAGACAGCTGTCGAATGATTCGGCCGGACCCGCAAGGGATCCAGCTTATATATAAATGGATCCGATTTGGTTCAATTGCTTTTAAGTCCCTCAAAAATCCAAAAATATCCCTCTTTAAAGTTACGACCTCAAACTATCATGTCTTAACTATCGATCAATGTCAATTAGAGGTTACGACTGGAACTGCCTCAAACAACATGACACTAGGAATCAGTATTCTTACATGTGTTTTTGTTGCATCGAAACTCGAATTCAATTCTTAATGCATTCAAACACACTTTTTAATTTAGTCTTTAATTTTTAATGCGACATTGATGTTTTCATGTCATAATTTTTTATATTGGTATTTTTAATATTGCGGTATTGAACATATTATGTTTATGAATTTTATGTAAAGTCATGAAATTTATTTACTTTCCCAGTTATTATTATTATTGTTTTGGACTGACATAAAGCCCAAGGATAGCGCCCCAACAGGTTGAGGCCCAAATCACTTAAAGGGCAATACCGCAGAGGTGCACGTGATGTCATGTGCGGCTTACCGCACGTGAGTGTGCTCAAAACCAATCTCTGTCGTTGAATTCATCCTCGACGACTTTCGTAGATCACACCACAAATCATGGTGGTAATTATCAACCTACCCACCTATATAATCGTGATCCAGCGCCACGCTTAGGGTACAATTCATTCACCACTTTTTTTTGCACAAATCCACCTCTTTTCTGATACTGACTTGAGCGTTGGATTGCTAACGTGCCTTCATGAACCATTTTCCTCCGCATAAAATTTTCTTGCCCCATGCTGGAACATCGCGCACCACTGCTACGCACCTACTTCTACCGGAGTACCACCGCTACATCTCCTTGATTTGTACGGACAAATCAAGTATGTATGAATTTTGTGCATGAATGGCACAAGATCTTAATGATACAATTGTGCATCAATTTTGTGCACTCTAAATGATACAGCTCTGCACATTGCAATTACGTGCATCAAGCGTATTAGATTCCAAGTTTCAATCCAAGATTTGTACTTATCCCTCAAGAGAATCGATGCTTAACACCCAAACCACATGAATCAGTGCTGTTTAAAAGGGACATTTAAGAAAACTTAAGGGGCCTGCGAGCATTTTGAAGGGCGTATAGAGAAAACTTCTGACCACTGTAAACTATGTGGACTAAAAGAATATTTGGAAAGCTGAATTATGTAGGCTACGATAACTATTTGAAGATTGCTTTTTTGATATTTATTGTGTCTTAGTAACAAAGTAAATGACCAAAAAAGCCAGTGACAGTTAACTTTCGGCGTGTTTTTTAGTTATAAGCCAGCGGTAGTTAACTACCGTCGGGGGTATTTTAATCTTTTAGTTATGTTTTTAAGAAGTATTGAAAGTCAGAAAAGCAATTATCTAACTAGTTTTATCCCAAAACACGACACCTATAGATTTTATTGACATGTAATCAACCATATCAATATAGTTTTGCAAATTTATCCTTTATCTTATGATTTACTTTTGACATATGCAATTCTTAGTTTAATAGCTCACGGAAAAAACTCAATTCTATACTTAACACTCATAGTTTAAACAACCAATTTTTTTTTGACGCGGCATACCATATAATTGAATTGCAACATATCAAATAAGTGGAGTGTTCACAGTTTAAACTTTGACCCCTACATATATTATGCATTGTCGCTTACAACTGAGTCAAGTTTATGACGACAAATATCATTTTATTTTATGGGTCTGTTAACCTGTGCCCCTAGGGCACTAGTTAAGCAGGTAAAAATGGAAAGAAAAACAAAGTCAACGTTAAAAGCAACTCTTTTTCAAGTTTCAAAAAGTAAAATATACAATTTTCGAGAAAGTATTTCCTTTTATAATTCCTTAATATTTCCCTTATTTTATTTACAAATTTACTATTTAATTGTCATGTAAGCACGACTTGCAAGAACAATTTTTTGTAGTGGTCGAGATTCAAACCTCGACTCTCCATTTCTCCATATTTAAAAAGTGTGAGCTCCATCCACTATGCTACTTGACCAAAAAAGGTGACCTGCCAATTTTTTCTAGGGTCATGTTAACTTGTGCCCATAAGGCACAAGTTAAGAAGCTTAAAATGGAAATTGAAAATAAATTGGCTAAAGTGCACTTTTCACCCCTTAAGTTTTAAGAAGTTGCGATTTTGGCCCCCAATTTAAATAAATTACAATTTTAGCCCCTTTCATCCGAAAATTGATGAGAAGATACCACGTGTCCCAAAAAAGGGTCATAATCGCAACTTTTTGAGAATATAAGGGGTCAAAAGATCATATTTCCCTTATGTTAGGGGGTCAAAAGAGCATATTTTCCTAAACATAGGGTGTCACTTTTGTCCTTTTTTTCATAGGGGGTCAAAATCGCAATTTTTTAAAACTTAAGGGGTGAAAAGTGGACTTTAGCCAAATAAATTTTATATTGAAAATATAACTTTTAAAATTTTTAAGACATTAAATGCACAATTTTCAAGAAAAAGTTCGCACATTTGATTTCTTAACTTATGCATGGAGGTCACAAGTTAGAATTTCCCTTTTTTTAATATTAATATGATGGAACATTTATATTTTTTTCACGGGATGATGAAACATTTATCTAAAAATGAAAAGTAAAAAAACCACTTGGTGAAAAAAATATTTAATTGTTTGTATTCTGTTTTTTTTAAAGGATTTGTATGCTTAGGAGTATTTTTCATAATCATAAAAATGTTAGGGTAAATAAAATGTCATAATCATAAAAATGTTAGGGTAAATAAAACGGTCTCTTTATTCCTCTAAAGAAAAAATAACATATCTCTTTATTATTTTATTTTTTGAGAGGAAATTTGTCTCTTTATTGTTTCCAATAAACAAAATGAACACACTTTTTTGTTAGTTAATTTAAATTTTGTCTCTTTATTGTTCCAAGCACAGCACAACACAACACATTTGTTCTGTTCCTCTTTTTATGTCTTTTGACCGTTGCTTTTCTCAACGTCTCTCTTCGTTCACACTCACTCTCTCGGATCGAGCTCTCCTTCGCTCTCTTCAGGTACAATTCTTCTAACCTTCACTTCACTGTTCATCTTCTTCCTTAATCAAACCTTAGTACTCATTCCGCATCTTCTCTCACTATCACTATTCACTTTTTTTTTATCACCTTTTCTATGACCCTTTTAGTTATAATTCGATACGATGTGACTCTTCATTACCTTTCTTTTATAGTTTTCGCTTTTGATTTTTCTTTTTTTGGGGTTAAAAGAAAAATCCCACATTTAAAGTTTCATACTTTCATGCTTTGTTAATGTTTTAGTATTCTAGTCGTAGTTCATAAGTTTAGTTATTTATAGAAAAAAATAGAAGGGGTTTTGGGATTCAGGAATATATATTACTTCTTTCGCATGGCCAAGTATTGTTTTTCAACAAATCTTTACTTGAAAATAAAGAAAAGCATCAAACTTTATTGATATTGATTAATACACTATTACTTTAGCCAAAAAATAATGTTTAATTTCATTTTTGTTATTTTTTTTTTCCTTAATTCAATATATTTATATCGAGATTTCCTGTTTCTGTAGACAAATGCAAGCCTGAGATTGGATATATTCATAGGGTTTGAATTTGAAAGTAAGAGATGGGATGTTCTCAATCAAAGTTAGATGATGAAGAAGCAGTTAAGATTTGTAAAGATCGAAAAAGATTCATAAAAGAGGCTGTTGAGCATAGAACTCAGTTTGCAAATGGACATATAGCATACATTCAGTCTCTCAAAAGAGTATCAGCTGCTTTGCTTGATTATTTTGAAGAAGATGAGGCACTCGAATTCTCATTCGATTCATTCATGACACCACCCGTGAAGAACAAAGCTAGTCCTGCAGTCATTTCGATATCGAAACATTCTTCTCCATCAACAATTGAGTTTGGACCTAATACTACAACTTTGAAAGTGAGTTATTTGAGGCCAAGTGGTAATCCACCGATTTCGGTCGAGGAAAGGCCTCCATCGCCCGAAATGGTTAGAGTTGAGACGTATTCTCCAACGTACCAATATGGTATAGATGGTTTTTTTGGTATGCAATCCCCGCCTATGAATGCGTCAATTTTTGCCTATTCTCCGAATAACAGGCCTGTTATCCCTACCGCTTCACCCCAGTCTTCTCAATGGGATTCCTTTTGGAATCCTTTTACATCGTTGGACTATTTCGGTTACCCTAATGGAAGTAGCCTTGAACAGATTGTTATGGATGCTGAGAACCGAGGACTGATGAAGGTTCGGGAAGAAGAAGGGATACCAGACCTGGAACAGGAAGAAATGGATGATGAACAAGAAGATTTTGTTGTAAAGAGAAATGTTGCTGAAGAAAGAACCAAAATTGATGTAAACTCCTCCAAAGAAGAAGTCATGGTTGAAGATGTTGATAAACATAAGAAGGAAGAGAAAGAGAAGGGAACAGATGCTGAAACTGAAACTGTGCAGGAAATATCAGACTCGAAAATCAATGGCGGCGAGTGTTTTCAAGTATCGAAGTCTCAATCTTCAGGTCATATGGAATCTAGCCATAAAGAAATGGCAATTGATACTGAAGAAGCTAAGGAAGAAACACCAGGTTTTACTGTTTATGTGAACCGAAGGCCGGCAAATATGGCTGAAGTGATAAAGGATCTTGAATCTCAATTCACAGTTGTCTGCGATGCAGCCAATGATGTCTCGGCATTGTTAGAGGCCAAGAAAGCTCAATACTTATCCCCTTCTAATGAACTTTCAGGTTTGGTGGAAGTGTGAAATTTATATTTTCAATTTGTTGAAACTGTTTCTTCAAATGCAGAAATATGTTCTTGTGAGTTACGTCTCAAGTTTCAAGAATATTATTCATTCTCCAAATGTTTATTTATGAATGAAAACATGAACTTTGATGTTCATTTGGTCAACACATTAACTCAATGCATTGGATTTTAGTAAACCATTTTGCGTTCACTCGTATCTATTTGTGAATTTTCATGAATATAAGTTCAAATTATATTTATTTTGCAGCATCAAAGTTGTTGAATCCAGTAGCCCTTTTTCGCTCGTCCCCGTCAAAAATTATAACAAATTTTTCAAAAACTAGGGATGAAGTTTATGATGATCCATCAGAGGAACAATGTGCGTTTTCTGTTAGTCACCAGTCAACATTAGACAGGTTATATGCATGGGAGAAGAAGCTCTACCGGGAAGTCAAGGTATAATATTAAAATCATAATGCCTCTAACTGATGAGTATAAATCTTTCTAATGTACCAGAGACCAACTTCAACAATTGAATTTATTTTAGTAATTTTTATTTCAGTCTATCATATTATTATTTTTACAGGTCATTATCGTGCTTATGATTCATACTATATTAATAATAGGAAACTTAATGCTATGCTCACCTTCTTTTTCAACAGTCAGGAACACGTGTTCGACTTGCATACGAGAAGAAATGTCTGCAACTGAGGAACCATGATATAAAAGGAGAGGAACCTTCGTCTGTGAATAAAACAAGAGCAGCTATTAGAGATCTACATACACAGATAACAGTTTCAATACACTCAGTTGAAGCTATTTCCAGGAGAATTGAAACCTTGAGGGATGAAGAGTTGCACTCCCAGCTTCTTGAATTGTTGCAAGGGTAAGTAAACATTCTGTCAAATTATAAAGTATCTTTTCCCCTTGAAATTTCTATCACTGCTAATATTCCTTTGTTATTTTTAACCCATAGCATCACTCAATGTAGCACCGACACGTCATATTGAAAATGTCTTCAGTGTCTGACACGTATTGGAAGTGTTGTATCTGATGTTTATGTCTGTCTCAGTGCTTCATAGTCATTGCTTTTTAGAATACTTAGCATTAATTGGGATCATCAAATTTACACAGCATCTGTTTGACCTTGTCCATAGAGTACCCTGGAACTTTTGATCCTGCCCTTCTTACCTAAACGAAACTGCACATTCTTTTTATGATTGTTATGCTTCATCTCTTGTTTCTGATTTTTACATGGAAAATATACTGCATTTTTAACGGAGACGACACTATCAAATGCAGATAAGATATATCACACTATATTGGCTTGTAATTAGGCATAATAATATATCTAGCTAATTCTGATATATACTAATTACAGGCTAGCAAAGATGTGGAAGGTGATGGCAGAATGCCATCAAACACAGAAGCAAACATTGGACGAAGCCAAGATTCTTATAGCCGGCATTGATGCCAGAAAACAGTCTTCTATGTCGATAACTGATCCATACAGGCTCGCATGCTCAGCCTCCAATCTTGAAACCGAATTGAGGAACTGGCGAAACACTTTTGAGTCATGGATCACTTCTCAGAAATCCTACATTCATGCAGTAACTGGCTGGCTTCTTAGATGCATGAGGTGTGAGCCTGATGCATCTAAGTTAATATGCTCTCCTCGAAGGTCTAGCTCTACTCACCCGTTGTTTGGCCTTTGTGTTCAGTGGTCAAGGCGTCTAGATGCCTTACAAGAAACAGTGGTGCTTGATAGCATAGACTTTTTCACAGCTGAATTAGGATCCTTCTATGCACAACAGTTAAGAGAAGATTCTGCACAAAATACAACAGTTGGATCCAATGTGAATATGGAAATGGTTGAAGTTGGTAAGGTTGGAGAAGAAGTTATGGAGGTTGCTGTTAAGGTACTCTGTGGTGGAATGTCAAGTGCTATGAGCTCAATGTCAGAGTTTGCTATTGACTCTGCTAAGGGATACAATGAACTTGTTAAACAATGGGAGAATGTGAAGTTGCAGCAAAATTGTGAGGCCGCAAAATGAATACAGATGCTTACTTTTACGATTTTAGTTTGTTAGTTTAGCAATGGTGTTAGTGAATATAATTTATTTAAGAGTAGGTTTAGACAATAGAAAATGAATAGGAGGGAAAGGTTTTGTGCTAATCTCTTTTCCTTGGTAGAGTTTTATTTATTATTTATTTTTTATAATTAGGAGAAGGAAATGATGAATTCTCATGTCATTCTCAAGACATTTCTTTATTAGTTCAAATTTGAAGGATCATACTCAATTTTACTTCCTTTTTCTTTTGATCTCTTCCCTTCACTCCATTTCTATTTTCCGTTAAATTGTTGTTATTAATGTGTCACTTTCTTTGTTGTAACTATTAGGGGTGTGCATGGTCGGATATTTTGACCGAGCAAACCATATCCATATATAAACCACTTATATGGTTTTGGATTCCTAACCATGACCATATTTTATTGTAAACCGGTTATATAACCGGTTATGGATATATAACCGGTTAGTTTTACAAAACCGGATTATAAATGGATATGGTTTGG
>Ga0315914_1000955_pt1 | contig 40884 bp, 20 predicted proteins | sample MpolenodulesMG_FD_203920 | JGI IMG/M metagenome (GOLD analysis project Ga0315914, IMG submission 203920) | Medicago polymorpha root nodule microbial communities from Los Angeles, California, United States - elongated nodules | ecosystem: Host-associated > Plants > Roots > Nodule | place: USA... | reverse complement strand
TAATGTTTAATTATTTTCTTTATATGTGTGTTTGTTTAATTATTATATCAACTTTTATATGTGTTTTTGTTTAAGTCTTTTCTTTATGTTTAATTATTTTCTTTATATTTTCTTTATTTCAACTTTTGTTATTTTCTTTATGTTTAATAATGATTTAAATTGTTTTTGTTTTGTGTTTTGTTAAGTTTTACATGTGTTATGTCTTAGGTTAAAAATACGTGCGGCAATTTAAATTTATGGTTTTTATTTTTGCATGTGTTATGTTTTATTTTGTTTAGTTAGATGTTTACATTGTTTAAACTATGTTTATTTTTCTATTATTTCAGGTTCGTAAGGTGCGTGTTGCAAAAGCGATTAATCATGGGAATAAGATTTTGAGTCTCGGACGTCAAAATGAGAATCAAAATTGGTTTTAGGGTCCGCTTAGGGAGAGCGGGTTACATGATTTGGTTTATCTGGGCTACGCCACTGTGCCTCATGCTTTGCTGATGACATTAAGAGAGAGGTGACATCTCGAGACCAGCATTTTCACATGCCCTTGGGGGAGATGGCTGTGACTTTGGATGATGTCGCATGTCTTACGCATCTTCAGATTGAAGGGCGGATGTTGAGCCATGGGAAGAAGATGTTGAGACATGAGGCAACGACACTACTGGTGAGGCACTTAGGTGTATCGCAGACAGAGGCAGAGAAAATTTGCGGTACAGAGTATGGTGGGTACATTAGTTATCTGAAGGTAAGGGAGTTATATACGAGGTACCTTGATAGGGCTAACAGATTGGTGGATACAGAGGATCCAGAGGAGATGGAGGAGCTGGAGAGGGTTAGAAAATTTTGTGTGAGGTGATATCTTCTATATCTTGTAGGATGCTTGTTGTTTGATGATAAAAGTAACAAACGCATCGAGTTGGTCTATCTGACGACCATGGAGGACGGCTACGCGGGGATGCGTAATTATTCATGGGGAGGGATGACACTGGCATACCTGTACAGCGAGTTAGCTGAGGCATGTTTGCCTGAAGACAGAGCTCTTGGGGGAAACGTGACATTGCTCACTGTAAGAAACTTATAAATGTGAACCTTAACTTTTATTTTTTTGTTATATTTTTCGTGCGTAATAATTTATAAATGTGATTTGTTTGGTTTGTGCATGAATGGTTTTTGGCGCATTTTCCTAAGTTTTACAATGTTGATCCAAACACTGACTATATTGAAAGCTGTCCGGTTGCGGCGAGGTGGAAGTTATAGAAGGGTCATGGAGAGGGGGTGACGTATCGCTCATTGCTTAATCGTATTCAGTTTGATGACGTATGCTGGAGGTCGTACAAAGAGCACAGGGAAATGCAAGGTTTTGAGGAGGTTTTCTGGTATTCAAGCTGGATTATGTGCAGTGTTCGTAGGGTGTACCGTCACTTGCCCGAGAGGGTTTTGCGGCAGTACAGATACGTCCAGAGGGTCCCTAGACATCCGACGGATGTTGTAGAGCTGTCACCGCCTCAAATTGTGCATGCATTCATTGACTTCCACACTCACACACTTAAGGAGCCCGATTGGGGTGAGCCGGCAGGAGAGCAGACATGGCGTATGAGGGAGGGCTATATGTTATGGTACACTAAGTTTTCTCACCCTCAGATTTTGCCACCTCTTCCAAGAGATCTTCCGAGGCCAGCAAATGAAGAGCAAATCATTGCAGAGCAGTGGGAGCGATACGAGGCGAGAGGCTCGCCGGATACCTATGACATGGTTAGTGCCGCTGTTGCCTACGCTGATGAGCAGATGGGTCAGGAGGAGGTCATGAGCCCTCATCAGTGGTTTCAGGCCATGAGCCATGTTAGGGAGCAGATCACGCCGATATTGTCCAGGAGGCGAGGCCAGAGGCCGAGGAGGCGGCGACAACAACAGCAGCATCAGCAGGACCAGGACCAGCAGTAGGATTACTTGTATTTGTTGTTTATGGATTGTTGGTTTTAGGCTTTGTTAGTTTCATTTTCAAACAGGGGTCACTTTGGTTCGTATTTGGTTGACATATTGTATTTTAACTGATGTTCGTACATTTTGATTTTATCTTGGTAATTTGCTATCGTGGTGCATTTTTACTTGAATCAAATAATGTTGATAATTTATAATTGTTGTTGATGTGAAAATATTGGAATAGGTTTGTGTTATGTGTTTTAAAACACATTACAGGTCCAGAAGCAAGTGTTGATTCTGCCATTTCTGGACTTCAGGACGCCTCGGTAGTTAAGTGTCGAGGTTTTTCTCAAGTGTTAACTGCCGAGGTTTTCCTCGGCAGTTAACTGCGGCCCATTTTGTTTTTCCTCGACAATTAACTACCGAGGAACATTCTCATCTTTTACATGTGTTTTCTCAGCCAAACCAAATGTGTCCAGATCAAATTTCTAACAAATTTAGTTCATCGTAGTTAAAAGTTGTTCATGTGACACTGTATAGAGACTAAAATGTAAAAACAAAAGATTATATATTTATTCATTCAAAAAAAAATTATATATTTACGGAGACCAAAATCTTATTTTAAAATAGGTTTTAAATCCCTCTACACAATGCCACGTTTAGCATATTTTAACATCGAAGAATAAATTTCCTGACATAAAATATTAGAGGGACCATTGTTTGAAAACAAAATTGAGGGACTAAAAACAAAAAATGTTATATTTATAAGACCAAAAATTTAACTTAATATGGGGCAAATTCTATGGTACATCCAAAGTATTTGAGTGTACCGGTACACCAACTCTTTAAATTAATAGTTAAATGAGTGTTTTTTTTTTGTTGAGAAAAATATTATTTTTTATCATTTATAATTATAATAACTAAATCTTATTCATCAAAAGTGTCAACGAAATAAAATTAATTTTTTATTTTATTTTTATCGATCATAATTGAGAACATTGATGGTATTGCCCTTTGATTTCTCTTGTACACTTCTTCTCCAAAGTGAGGTGCACGTGCAAAGATACTCTAATGTCAAAGTAAGACACAATGAAGAGCAAGTGATTTATTGAAGTATGTATGAATTGAGTAAGTGTACCTAGGGGAGGGGGTAATTCCCCTATTTATCGTAGTTTTAGCCATATATAGATGTGATATGTTCCTTTTCATCTTATTATATGTTCTAGTCGTGCTTACACTTTTTTTGTAGTTGTTAAGTAGTAGGAGTAATTGGGGGTGATCTCGTCCTTTTCATCTTATCATTGCACCCATGTCAATGAGAAATTCTTGCATGCAAACGCACCTAACACATAAGGCTTTACAAACAACCACTAATAACTTGACACCTCATTTTTTTTTATGTTAAAAAAATAAAATAAAGAAAAGTTGGAAATATCGTGCAGCATTTCTCTCTCGTGTGGTGTAAAACTGTTTTTTCTTTTTTTCTTTTCTTTTATGTATAACTATTGTAGCAAACTATTTCCATAATTTTTTCCTCCCTCATATCACCAATCCATCTTGTGTCGTCACTTTTCAATAGTTTTTCTTCTTCTCTAAACAAAATTAACAGATCGCTAGATATGATTCACTCTTATGTGCATTTGACTTGTGTGGTTATTAAACCTTATTGCTCAATGATGTTATTATGAGTGCTTCATGTTGTGAAACTCGTGTTGGTCAATTTAAGACCACCATTAAAAGTGCCATGTATAGGTTGCATCATAAGTAATGGTTATGTAAATTGGAAGCAAATAAATTTTGACCTTTTTCTACATGTCAGCAAACAAGACACTTTATAATTAGTTGTTTCTTATATGTTGCAAAGATTATGTCCTGACAATTGTCCTGACCTTTTTCTACATGTCACCTCTTGTTATGACGAGGTGATGGAGGTCACTCTTAGCCATAACAAGAGGCTTGAGATGGAAGACTATCCAAGTCTATCTGAGAGCACTAAAGCAGAGAGAAAGAAGAAGAAGCAGATGAACAAAGTGAAGTCTTCTAGCTTTAACTCAGCCGGTATGAGCACTCGTGCCCAAAAGGGTACCTCCAAAGCCGCCTTGGCAGATACAAAATAATTGGTTCAATTGCAACAGAATACATGGGAATACCAAACTTTTGTTCAAATTTCATAGAGAGGGTAGTCTTTTAGCTGTGGTTTGACCATGAATGGTCATAATTTGTCTAGTTTTTTACAATGGTTGTCTTTGACACCTCTTTCCTTAGGGTCTTTCCTTTCTTGGGATAGATTCGTTTTCTCTTTTCATAGGTTTTACACTACGTAACTCTGATGTATCGGTTCAGGCCTCTTCTGTCTTTTATATTTTATTGCTTTGATCAAGTTTTTTTTAGAAGTTTTATGTTTTTATTTTAACTATAGGGTTTTAGAGCAGGAACCTTTGTAATATTGAGTTCAACTTAGAGGTAAAGGTAAGTAAAACCTCACCAATGTTTATTTAAGTTATGATTTGAATTCTAATCCTCTTGAATAACTTGGTCATTCGAGCTCACTATCAATGTACCAAATACATACGTTTTTATCTCATTTCTTAAACTCCAAAAAGCTTCACTCATAACCACATGGACTCATCTTTCATAATGGTACAGGATAGAATTAGCTTTATTCTAAATGAAGTTTTATAATTGGGTCGTGATTTGAACGTCATATTTTTTTTATATAATTATATTAAGTGAAATACTTTAGCAAGCTTTCTTACTTGCACTTCCAAACACTCCTTAGTGGGGTAAGCCTGCTAACCTCAGTCTCCCACTCTTTTCTATCATTCCTTCACAAGCCGTGGCTTTGCTTCTTGGCAATGTCATACATACTTGCTTCTTCACGCTATGCCGTTTGCTTTTCCCCCACACTTTCTTCAACATCGATCTCTTCTATTCCTCTCCAACCATATGCCCAAATAATGTTTACCATCTATCTTCTTGCTAATGATGTTTTATTCCTTCACCGTTGAACAATGAGCATTAAAACCGTGAAAGTAAAAGCAAAACACGTATAACATTTCTATCAACTTTTTTTTTTGAAGGATATAAACTTTTCTTAAATAGTTTAACTATTAATAAATTGAATAATATATTTCCTTATCTAAATTTATTTTATATCACCTTTTAAAACCTCTCAACAAATAATGAGATATACAATCAAACGTTTTAATTTGATCCAATCAATTATTGAGCTTCAATTAAGATCAAATTGAAAGTAAACATCCAAGTTCTTTTTTTTGGTTACGAGTAAACATCCAAGTTCAATCTCTAACAAAAAATAATAACAAGACAAACATTAAATTATCATCGATCCTGGCATATGCTAACATGTTTCCATCCAATAATTTTTGCAACAACCTTATTATTCTCTCTTTTTATTAATAAAAGACAATACAGAGAGAAAAATAAAAAGAAAGAATAAAAACATAATGTAGATATTATAGAAAGTTGTCGAAATGTTGTCACAAAATAATTGAGCAAATGGTCATTTTAGTCCCTGACTCTGCACCTCACTGTCATATAGGTCCATGACTCAGGATTAAATACAAAGAAGTCTCTGACTCCGCACTTCCGTTATCACTTTAGTCTTTAACGTTAAATAATTATATTAAGTTTGTCACATGGACTAAAGTGAAAGTAGAAAATGATCACTTTAGTCCTTAAACCAAAAATCAATATCCCCAACTTGAATCTCAAATCCCTAAATCTCAAATCCCTAAATGTCTTTCCTAAATCCCTTAAATTGAAAATCTCAAAATTCATAATTTATTATCTTATTTGACAATATTAATATAACATTTTTTTTTCTTCAAAATATAGCGTTCTTTTATTTAAAATTAAAAAAATAGAGATTAATAATATCAACATATTTTTTTTTGTTATGGTTGTTTAATATCGTGGACAAAGTTTTACATTTAAGTATCAAAAAATACATAAAACTTTCAATACAATTTATAGAACATACAATATTCAATACATTTGAAGGAAAAAAGTTTACAATGTTTAGAAAAAAGTCACATATTAGTGTAAATTTTTTTTTTGGGATTTAGGGATTACATTTAGGGATTTGAGATTCAAGTTGGGGATATTGATTTCTGGTTTAGGATTAAAGTGACCATTTTCTATTTTCACTTTAGTCCCTGTGACACACTTAACAAAATTATTTTACGGCAAAGACTAAAGTGATAACGGAAGTGCAGAGTTAGAGACTTCTTTGTATTTAATCCTGAGTCAGGAACCTATGTGACAGCGAGGTGTAGAGTCGGAGACTAAAGTGACCATTTGCTCCAAAATAATTGTTCAGTTTTTTTTAAAAAGTTGTGCATTCAATTCATTTGAAGTCAAAATTTTGCATTCTTCAATGTAAATTTGTGTTCTTAGACACAAGTTAGTAAGACACATTTATCTATACCTATACATATAAAAATACGATACATGAGTTTGACATATATGACATTTTCACTTCTAATTTTATCATTCATTTAAACTATGTGTTAATTAAGTTTTTAGTCCCTATAAATATTCACAGTTTTGTTTTTAGTCCATACAAAATAAAATCACACTTTTTAGTCCTTGTGGCATTTTCCTTAAGTATTTTAGGGACCAAAACTATTGATGAATTTTTTTTACAGGGACTAAAAGTGCTGATGGAAAAATTTAAAAGGACTAAAAAGTGTGATCTTATTTTTAAGAACTAAAAACAAAACTGTGAATATTTATAGGGACTAAAAACTTAAAGGAGAATGCTAACATATATTCTACTAAGAACAGGTTAAAAAAACTACATATAAAAAACTACATATAAAATAATTCTTTAGTGAAAGTTGCCTCTTTAAATTTTGGCAAAACTACACTTTAATCTCTTAACTTAATTTTAGGTAATAATTTGATCTTTTATCTTTTTTCCATTTCAATTTCGTCCTTTTAATCTATTTTATATAAATTTTCAAGCTTCAAATCTAACATTGTTATGCAAACATAGATGAAAATCATAGATTTGAAGATTGAAAGACCATAAAAAAATAAAACCATGAATAAAGCTTGAAAATTCATATGCAAATGAACTAAAATGACAAAATTGAAATAAATAAAAAGATAAAGTACCAAATTATTATTATCTAAAATTAAGTTAAAGGACTAAAAATGTAATTTTGCCTTAAATTTTATAGTATGTATCCTCAATGCATATGTTAACAAATTATAAAAAAAAAATCTTGAACTACAACATAGTTCAGTTGGTAGAGATTACATTATTATATGGAGGGTCGCAACTTACAACAACCTATTTATTCACCTTAAAAAATATTTCGGCATAATCACAAGAATAACTGAAGTAGTGGTGCGTTTGCGTTGGATTAGATGAGAATCTTGACCTTACGTCATCCCGGATTGGAAATGTTGTGTCACGAAGAATGCATTTGCCTCATACTTATCAGGCACGTAACCATATTAGTTACATCAAACAAGGTTCACGAGATCAACGGTTCTCGCACATTACAGCCATTGCTATCTCAAATCAACGGCTAAAAACATACGGACCCACATAATGAGTACGAGAATAGGTACTAGTTTAGCTGGCCCCACCACACTGCCAACCCAATACAGTTTCTTTTTTGCACCATTTCGCGTTTGGGTTTGCCTTTAAATTCTCTCTCAAACCCAAACCCTTCTCAATTCAATTCTCTTCCATAATCCAATTCTCGGTAATTATCCTTTTTTTTCTTCTTCATCACTTTCCTTTTTTTATTTTTTATTTTGATTTGATTATAATGCATGCATTTCTTGATTATTATTTGTATGTATCTTTCTTTTGTTTTTCTTTAATTTGATTTATGCATTTTATGGGTTTTAAATTTTAATGCATGTGTGTGTGGTGGGATGAGACGGGTTTATGTTTATTTAATTATTGTTAGATGAATCGATTACTAATCTTATGTCACATTTATCATAATATGTCACGAAAATTTGTTTCCTTAAATCAAAATTGATTCTGAATGTGCAAAATGAATTTTGACATGTTTGGATGTTCTTGATTAACATTGATTTTTTCTAATTTGATTTTATCTTGAAGCTAGAATTTGAAGTTTTTGATTCTGAAATTGATTTTTAGACTCAAATTTGTTCTGACTCACTTTTTGTCACAATCTTTACCACCGACACGTCTGATTGAAAGCGTGTGCAGTGTTCGACACCAACACATGTACATTCAATTAATCCAATTTTTTAAAGTTTTATTTATGGCATGTTGGGTGTTTGTCTATGTCCGTGCTTCGTAGGTCATAATCAATTTTATAGAAATTAATTTTTCTAGTTGTAGAACTAGATGCATGCTAAGATTGTCTGCGTATATGAGCGTCGTGTGTTGTGTCCGTGCCTGTGTCAATGCTCTATAGGTCATGATCAATTTCTGTCGCTGCATAACTAGATGCATACTAAGATTGTCAATTGAATTTTTTTTTATGAATATATTTATTTATTTGATTATTTTATATTTTTATTTTGGTAAAGTTGAAATTTTGGAATTTGGATGAACAGGTGAAAATGGGAAACAAGTTGAATGTGGTGGTGTTATGTTTGTGTTTGTGGACCCTATTGTTTTCTCTTGTTTCCTGTGCACCAAATGAAGGGTTGCGTAGGATTGGTTTGAAAAAGAACAAATTGGAACCCAAAAACTTGTTGGGGTCGAAGGGCTGTGAATCATCATGGTCTTCCGTTAGGAAGTATGGTTCCAAAAACATCCTTGGGGGAGCTGGGGAAGCTGATGTTGTTGCATTGAAGAATTACTTGGATGCTCAGTACTATGGTGAAATATCCATTGGTACTCCTCCTCAGACATTTACTGTGATTTTCGATACTGGTAGCTCTAATACTTGGGTGCCATCAGTTAAATGTTACTTCTCGGTGAGTTTTGTTTTAATCGATATGATGAATATATATCTGGTTCATATAATTATTTATGTTCTGATTTTGGCTTTGTTAATGTGTTTTTGCATGTTTGTGCAGCTTGCATGCTTAGTCCATGCTAAGTACAGGTCTAGCCAGTCAAGTACCTACAAGCCAAATGGTCCGTCTTCTTCTTATTTTGTTTTTTGAGGATCTGCCTTTGTTTGTTTCATTTCATGTTTCTATAGAACTACTACACTGCATAAAAGAATTTAAAAATTTGTTGCGAATATCAATGTTTTTGTTTCTGACATTTTGCAATTTGGTTTGGAATAACACAGTTTCATGATTTAAGAACTCATATTTGTTTATTTCTTTGTCTGTTGTTCAAAGTGATTTTTATTTTTTCACACGAGAGTTTGTCTTGTTATTTAGGGACTCATGCAGCAATTCAGTATGGTACTGGAGCAGTTTCTGGCTTCTTTAGCTACGACAATGTAAAAGTTGGCGATGTAGTTGTGAAGGACGTGGTAATGTTGATTTTCATTCCATATTTTGTTTCCTTCAGACAGATAATATGTTGATCGTTCATGTTCACGAGTATATATTTTTTTATTCCCTTCAGGAATTTATTGAAGCAACTAGAGAGCCTGGACTTACATTTGTCGCGGCTAAGTTTGATGGTTTGCTTGGACTTGGATTTCAAGAGATATCAGTTGGAAATGCTGTCCCAATATGGTATCTGTGCACATTTAATCATTAACTTATCATTTTGTTATTGTTTTTTATCTCCATGCCATTACTCATTAGGAGGTATTCTCCTGCCACAGGTACAAAATGGTTAAACAAGGTCTTGTTAAGGATCCTGTATTTTCATTTTGGCTCAATCGTAATCCAAATGAGGAGCAAGGAGGTGAGCTTGTTTTTGGTGGTGTTGATCCTGCTCACTTCAAGGGTGAACATACTTACGTGCCTGTGACGCGAAAAGGATATTGGCAGGTTGGCCTGACTGTCAACATGTTTATTCATTATGCTATGCTTATAATGCATTTTTTTTAATATACTTGTGTTTGCTAAGCTCATTTGTATTTTCTGGATAGTTTGCAATGGGAGATGTACTTATTGATGGAAAACCCACTGGTAAATATTTGTTTGTTTCTTCAATGACATGATATTGACAGCACTTTGTTTGATGCTTCGTGGTTTTTATTCATTGATACTGACTTCATAATACTGTGTCATTCAGGATATTGTGCTAATGATTGTTCAGCAATAGCAGACTCAGGGACGTCTTTGTTGGCAGGTCCAACGGTATGAATAAATGCTTGAAGATTTAGGCCGCTATAGATTTTTATTTCTGACTAGAGTTTATGACCTGTAAGGAATTAATAATGCTTTTGTCATTGAACCTTTGAGTAGCTTATTTGTATGACCTAATATACTTGTTTTTGCTTGTTTAGACTGTAATTACTATGATAAACCAAGCAATTGGAGCATCTGGAGTTTACAGTCAAGAATGCAGGACTGTTGTTGATCAATATGGACATTCAATTTTGCAACTGCTCGTGGCTGAAGTAAGTAAATTACTCTTTTCATAGTTTGGTTGATTAGGTTCTTGACCATTGTCATGAGTGTTGACTGTTGAGTGATTGTTCATTATTATATAGTATGAATTTTCTTATGGTTTTCACTTGGTTATGCAGGCACAGCCAAAAAAGGTCTGCTCCCAAATTGGGCTGTGCACATTTGATGGCACTCACGGTGTTAGGTAAGACCCAAAGATTCCATTATTAACTTGAATACCTTACCGTGTCTAATGCTATGAAGTACTGACATAGGCACTGGATACGACACCGACACATAGATACCGGTCATAATTTGAAAGAATAAAAGTGATTGAGTGTAACCACATGGTGTGGTATCATTGTTCGACACTGGCACACATCAGACACCGGACATGCATTTATTTTCAAGCCTCAGTGCTGCATAACTCTAATATACTGTGATTGCCATTTTATTAAATCTTTCATTTTTTCCTCTAGTATGGGTATCCAGAGTGTGGTGGAACAGACCGATAGAATATCATCCGGTGGTCATCAAGATGCTACTTGTTCTGTATGCGAGATGGCTGTTGTCTGGATGCAGAATCAGCTGAAGCAGAATCAAACAGAAGAGCGGATAATAAACTACGCCGATTCGGTACTTTATATTCAAATTTGCTATTTGAGTTCTGAAATCCTGCTTCCTCTCTTAACTATAGCCTTGTGATGATATTGCAGCTTTGTGACAAAATGCCTAACCCATTGGGACAATCATCTGTTGATTGTGCAAAGATCTCTTCCATGCCTAAAGTTTCCTTCACCATTGGTGGCAAAAAATTTGACCTTGCCCCAGAAGAGGTATAATTTCAAATCTATATTTACTTTTGAGAAGGCTGATCTGATCATTGACCGTGTTTTATTTTCGTGAAGAATTTGCCTTGGATTTGTTGCTTTGTGAATTGAGCAACTTTTCTACGCATGTAATGGCTGCTTTGTTCCATGTTTATCTGTTTCCCTGATCCAATTTCCATTTGCTTTCTTCAGTACATATTGAAGGTGGGTGAAGGTGCTGCAGCCCAATGCATTAGTGGCTTTACTGCTTTGGATGTTCCTCCTCCACGTGGCCCACTCTGGTACATCAAAGTTTAATTTAATTAATGTTTTCAAAACCGCACTAGAGATCCTGGGTGAGACCGGTCATGGTTCAATTGGTTGAACCGGCTGATTAACAAATAACTTATTTAAAAAATAAATAAATAAGGAAGGAAAAGATGAACCAGTAGAATCCAGTTCAATCTGGTTAAATTCAATTCTAAGAGACTGAAAACCAACTGCTGTTGAACCAATTGGGAGATGCCGGTTTTTGGTTGAACCAGCCGGTTCGGTTCTTTACTTGACACATACACTATGACATTTGTTGACCCAAAAAAGAAAACAAAAACACACTATGCATTTGATTTGATAATAATCACTTAATGGTATCTTTATAAATGCAGGATCCTTGGAGATATCTTCATGGGGCGCTATCATACAGTCTTTGACTATGGTAAACTCAGAGTTGGATTTGCCGAAGCAGCATAGAGAATATTCTCATGCCTTTATTTGCCAGTAGTTTTTTTTTTTTCCTGCTTCAGAAAATTAGTATGAACAAACAAGAAATATCATGGGAAAGATAAGCCTCAGTAATTGACATTGGCAACAGTTATTTGCTTATAATAGTTTGTATAACTTTGCAATCAAAATGAGCCTAAATTTGTGGTTGTGTATATATCAAATATAAAATATCAAATTTAATATTCTCGTAGTCCCTCCCCCAGCTATTATATGTATTTAGAGTTATGGGTTTGTATGGCCTGTGGCCATTATTGGGTCTCTATATTATGTATGCATGCTTAGTTGAAGAGTATATATATGGCTCTATGTTTTCTTATTTTAACCGTATTCTTTAAGCTGTGTTCAGGTGCATCAAATTGAATGTAAAGAGTACTATTAAAATGAAGACTTATAAAAAGAATAAAAAGCGAAGGCATCTAAGATGGTTCAAACTATGTATCAAGTATGACATTAGACGTAATACAGGATAAATTTCAAACTAGAGATCTAATATGACATTAGACGTAAATTATACAGGTTTAATGTCAAACTATGTATTTTTTATGACATTATATGTACTAATAAAGGATTTTGAAGCTCAATTGGTACCCAATGTTGTCTTCTGCAATAGCTCGCAGGGTTGGTTGTGCTGATCTAAGGAGTTTGATATTTTTATTAGGCATGGAGACGTAGGTCGCTCAATATTATATAAAATAACCAACAAGGAACTTATTTTATTTTGACTTGAATCAAGGAAGTAAACTTTATTAAAAATTGATCATATGTACGTGATCATTGATTTTGATTTTGATGTGTGTTATTTGAACAACCAATTTATATAAGAACTTATGAGACAACTATAAATTTATAAAGAAACCTAGGTATTGAAACCAAAACTGGATAAAGTAAAAAGATAATGTGAGTATGAAAGAAAAAATTATCATAAAGATTGTCACAAAATGGTTGTAAAAATACCATTTTCCTTGGTTTTTTTATCAGATTGTATTTTATCAAAATCAGTAGTGATGAAATTTGTACATCAACTGTCCAAAGCAACTGGTCAAATTGTTTATGTCTATGGCATGAGATTGACCGTTGACGGCTTTTAGTGGGGAGTTCAAAGAATACGGAAAGGAAATGGTTACTCAAAAAGGGGTGAAATGAAAGAACAATGGACAGATTTTCATATGGTTTATTTGCATGCTTGTGAGAATAAAAATGAAAGAGTAATTTGTTTGATAAGAACCTAATAAGAAAAATATAATTTTGTCAAAAAAAAAAATAATGTTACAAATCACGGGATCAAAGAGACGAAGATTGATCTCATATGAGAAAATAAACTTGAGAGCTTGATATAAAAGAAAAATCCTTAGAATTCATATTGAATGATGTATTGAAAGATGGTGAATGAGTACATTAAATGCTATATAACTTAAGGATTGGTCTCTAACTTATATTGCATGCAAAGACTTTTAAAAAGAATAAAAAGTGAAGGCATCTAAGATGATGGTTCAACTAAGTGTATCAAGTATGACATTAGATGTACTCCTCAAAAAAAGAAAAAGAAAAGAGTATGACACTAGACGTAGTATATGATAAATGTCAAACTACGTATTTAAAATGACATTTTATATATGTACTAATAAATGATAAATGTCAACGTTTTTTACTAATAAGTAAATGTCAACCTTTTTGAAAAACTCAATTGGTACCCCATGTGCAATAGCTAGCATGGTGTGTAGTACTGATTTAAGGAGTTTGATATTTTATCAGGCATATAAGCGTAGGTCACTATGTATAAAATAATCAACAAGTATTTTGTTTTATTTTATTTTATTTTGACTTGCATCAAGGAAGTAAACCTTAACAAAATTGACCATTTTGTATGTATTTGATTTTATTTTTCTCGATCTGATTGTATTTTATAAAAACCATTAATGTTGAACTTTGTACATCTATACAAAGTAACTAGTCAAGCTGATTATGGGCTTATGGCGGAATTGACGGTTTGATAATAAAAATGAGAGAATTATATTTTTATAATGATGATTCATAACATGAAAAAAGAAAAACAGAACACTATGTTGTTTGGATGGAAGAAAAGCAATAATTATGAAAATATAATCTAATGATTGGATAAGAAAGTACTTTTTAGGTACAAGGTAAAAATTCACTTAAAAAAAAGTACAAGGTAAAAATGAATTTAAATCAGCAAGTTATGTATTGTTTGACCATTTGAAAATTTGAAAATAAAAATATTTAGTTATAGATATGTCTAAATTGTACGGACGAATTCCCTCAGTAGTTTGGTTTGGTGGTTTATCATTGGTGTATATAGATACCTATGGCATTTCTTGTGCTTGGGTATATCTTTATTAATAAATTTCTTTAGACCTCTTAAAAAAGAACTTAGATAAATGCAAACTTAAATAAAACCTTTCACTCTTGGCGTATTCTTTTGGATAGAGGACTAAAATGCATCCATTTTCAATTTATATTTTATCGATGTACCAAAGCACAAAAACTAATTTGAATGAGACATGCCTACTTTATCCTATAGAAGGTGGGTTCTTGTCCTATCAATTATTGTCAAATCCACATTATAACTGTGATTATTGATGTAAGAAATTTTCGCACTGAATTTGCCTTTGGTTCACCAAGCACATGGTTTAATTTAGGTGGCATATTTTCCCACTTAGATTTGGCATGTACTCGAAGAACATTGAAAAATCTAAACCAAATGAGAATTCTAGGTCAGTCACTGATGCATACCATAGAATAATGGCATCTAAAACATAATGTAAATTTTCAATCTCAAATTATCCACTTTTACATAAAAAAAGAAAAGAAAATTCAACACAAAATCCAATCTGGGACTTTGAATTGACTAGAGTTTGCACCCGTTGTCATCAAATTTTCTAACTACGGCAGAACCAGGAAAAAAAAAACTTAGATGGGCCATTAAATTTATATTGTAATAAATTTTAAGGACATAATTAATCATCAAAAAATCAAACTACACGCCTTAAATTTTTTAAATAATTCTTAATATGTCTCAAATGACTTGAAATCATCAACAATAGCCTATTACATGCGGGTCGGTTTTGAACATACTCCTCATTCCCTACTTCTTCATATTTTAAATGGATGAGTTCCAACCATTAGCCTATTTGATAATAAAAAGAAAGTCTTTTAATCTCCATTTTGCACTAGTGAATCTTGGAAACTGGAGTCGAACCTTCTACTCATTGTCTTTCATGTGTACTTTTCGAGATCCACTTTTTTATGTCAAACTCTATGAGTAGCTAAAACATCTATCGTTGGAGATGAGTAAATCTTGGTAGAAACCTCTAGTTTGTGATTTGATATATGATTCTTTGATCACCATTAGAATGATTTATGATTCGTACTTCATAGTTTGAAACGACAGTTTATTCATTGAATGCTTGAGTGTAAGAACTCGTGTATTTGTAATCTTGGAGTAGATATAGATGTTTGGAATCAATTTAGAATTTATATTAATTGTTTCACCTTGATTTAGAATTTTCAAGGAGTAAGAGATTTAATTAAAATTAAAGGTTCTTGTCGTTAAGGAATCAGGACTAATTTTTTTTTAGAAAATTCGATAACAACTTTGTAAATATATTCAAATAACCAATTTTCGACCATTAGCTCAAGGTTGGATTCAATTGAAACCCATTTCTAACACTTCTTTTTTATAAGTAGTTTAGTGGTTAGAAACTCATTATTTCTATTCTCAGTTTTTACTATCTAATCATTATTTACATCAACAAACAATTCAAATTTTATTGAGTTTAGTAATTTAATCGTTAAATGGATATTTGATACACAAAAGTTTACATCTGGTTTTACACCATTTATGACTTGCAATGATTCAATATACTTGTTGAAATTGTTAGCACTATTTTGAAGTCGACATCCACATCAACTTTCATATATTCTATTGCCACATATTCAGTGGTGATAATTTTTTCTTTGACGACTTCACTCACCTACCAATATTCAACGAAGCACAAATCCAACCTTTATATCTTTATTTTTGTGATCTAACTTAAGGAATACATCAATTGTGATGACTTAAATCCACAACAGCCAAACCAAAAAACTACTGCATCTAAGGGGAAGAACTTTATGACTTAAGTTTTAAGTTGAACACTTTTATCTATTCAATGCACGATTCCTAAGAGTGTGTTTGGATGGAGGAATGTTTTGAGGGAATGTAATGTTTTGAGGGAATTCAATTACTTTAAGGTGAATTCCATTGTTTGAATAATAATTTGAAGAATTTTCAAAATGATGGAAATTTATGAAGTATTTTGTTCAAGTTAAATTTAGAGAATTTCAAATGATACCTAAAAGTTAAGAATTTCAAAATTCTTCATTATCATAATTTTTCAAATTTTGCATTTTGGTCCTCAAATTTTCCAAAATTTTCAATTTGACCCCAATAAATTTATAAAAATTGCAAATTGACCCCTAATTTCATTTTTCAATTTTGGCCCAAAAAATTGAAATTTATAAAAGTTGTCCAAAAATGATGACAATAATTTTTTTTTATTACTCCATCCAAACAATAATATTTAGATATGAAAACAATTTAATTGAATCATTTGAATTACCTAGAATTTTAAATTCTTCAAAATTTCTCAATTACCACATCCAATCACACTCTAAAGGAACTTGCTTAACTTATATAAAAAGTAACTTTTTTGAATTCAAATTGAAAATAAAGGAACTTAAAGAGAGACTTAAAGTAAATGAACTCTAAATTAAATGAATTAAATTTTAATATAGTACAAACATAGTAGTAACATAATCTTACTCTATTAGCATAGAAGATTAAGATGCTACATAAGAGATTTGGTATAGTTAAGGAACATGATGTAGATAAGTTTTAGATTCCTTCTCTTGGTTATTTCCGGCGTTTATTAGGTGACTAAAGCCTGAGGGTGTGATGACGCAAGGAACAATTCTTATACTTTAATCTAATCTAATAGTACAACTCATTTATAATGGATTAAAAGCTAAAAAGGTAGTATGAAAATAATTTTAAATTATGAGTCTAAATTTTTAATCAGCTAAACTATACTACGCAAGACTACTTTAATTTGGAATGGTAAAGCTGAAGGTGTGGATTTTGCACCTTACAGCATGGTATTACAGCGTGACCTTGATTGATTCATGCATTTCATTTCACACTTAGGAGGATGAATTAAAGCAGAGGATTACTGCAAAATATAGTTGGCGGCATGTGATATGAATCATATCATATGATATTTAATGATTGGCTACCTTGAATGTCACGCTTCCTTAATTTGATACCGTGGTGACATTCCACACGCAAAGTTGTCAACGCCTCACTAAGCTTATGCACTTTCCACACAATAAAGAAAAAATATACACCTTCAAATTTAACTTTACTATAGTACTAACTGTCCAATCCAACAAATTTAATTCCACATGTCCATTCATCAAGAGAGTATGTGTGTATCTTGTTATTTTCTCTCATATCATTTGTTGGTTATAGTTCACAGCTATACACTATGTGAATAGACAGGCTGGTTGATATTTTTTTAGTTGTATGGTGTTGATCGACTAGGCTTATTGTTTAGGATTAGTTGGCTTTGGCCTTTTCTTCTTCTTTAACCATATTCCAACTGTCCAATATCCTTCCTTTGAGTCCTTCACTACCTCTTAGCACTATCACTTTACACTCATATATTATACAAGCCCATCCTATCCCATTTTTAAAAAATATTTGTTTTATAATCTCTTAATATATAAACTATTGAATTGATTAGGTGGTGTTGGCTTAAGATCCCGAATATGCTCAAATTAAGGTTTCAGTTTCGATTCTTCTCGATAACAATTTTAAGGAACTAAATCCATTACTCCGTCTTTAAATGGGCCCCTTGCAAGTGGAAGGTGGAATTGAACCTCTCGTATTAATCGGTCATTGAGCCAGATATCAAATTTTAAAAAAATAAGAAAAATGTTAACTAGTATCCCCAAGACAATAGCTAAGGGATCATATAGAAAAAAAAATATTGAAAATTGTGTAGTTAAACTATTGAATGTGTAAAAAAAACAATACAAAATTTTCTTCTTTTATTTTCTTAACTAGTGCTCCGGGGACATTAACCTAAAGACACCGGTTAGAATGACCCAAAAAATAATGTCCTAATATATATCTCTAGATCTATAGTGCGTTTATGCCTTTAAATTGACTTTCACTATTGGCTTTTGTTTTTGCTTCGAGTACAATCCACCTAACTAATACTATATGCTATACTATGGCGAATGAATTCATTTAAATTAAAGCAACGAACGGTACCTTTGACTTTAAAATTCAACTAAGATGTATAGATTAATTAGGAGGGAAGAAAGTGGGTAAGTTTATGTACAAGTATAGTATAACTAACTAATCTGATTCTCTACTTCTAGTCTAGGAGCAGTCAATAATTTACATTACAGTATAGGTAGTCAACATTCAATGTATGTATGTACATTATTGTTCTTTTTAATTGGCCTAACTCGATTCAATTCCATCTAATTCATTGAACTAATCCATTTCACTATGAGATAGAGTAAGTTAATATTCATGCTATACCTAATTAATCGAAGAATTCAAGGATATATTGTTTGGCAGAATCCATATATCTAGCTGTGACACAACCATTCAAGGACATATTGTTAGGAGTATGTAACAAGGCAAAAATGACTAAGGAATAAGAATAGTTTCATCACCTAATATAATTGGAACCGACGAAATTAATCGAGAGCATCAATTTATCTATGTTTGATGGGGCTAGCTGTGAAAGATAACATTAACTACATTTAATAATGGACCAAATTTTAACATAACCATATGGAATATGCCACCAAAATGTTCCATTCTTTTCCATGCTACCTTGTTCTCAATTCCCTCATATTACCTAATCATTCACTCACGAAGCACGCTGTCTTTAATTTTTTTTTTCTCTCTCGTCATTCACCATGCCACCAATTACTACTACCCTATCTTTGCGCGCTCCTTCTTTCACATACCACGTGCCTCCATGTGCATCGTCACCTTAATTAACCATGCTTATGTTAAAAAAATATGGAAAACGCTAAAAAGGGCCCTTATGACATTGGATAAGAGAATGAAAATAAAAATATTGCATTGGGAAATGGTGAAAAACGATGAATATAACTTTTTAAAAATCAAAATATTGAATTCCTACAAACATGCTACTTTCGGTCTTCTTAACAAGTGTCATTAGGACACTCGTTAGCCTAACCCAAAAAATATTAGGGTCTTACTAACAATTTCCTTTAGAGTGTTCTTCAAAGATTTTAAATTTGAAAAGCTCAATACTTCAATTTTTGATACATTTAAACATTGCTTTGAAAACACCCATTAACATTTCTAAAAAAATTGGATTAAAAATTTAAAATTTGACAATGCTTCAATGAAGAAGATCTTAAAACTCAAAGAACATTCATATGAGAGTTTACATTTACTTTTTTTTTACGGACACTACCATGGTTTGAACTCAAAACCAACCAATCCAACTAACGAAGTTCGAACTCGCAACTACCAAATTCAAGGATTCCACTTATGCGACCTTGAATTTTTATAACATTTGTGATTTTGTTTCTCTCCTAACCTATCGTTATATCTAGTTAAAATAATTTATTTTAGCTATTCATCCATCGTTCTATCTCATCAAAATACCATCGTTACAAAAATTTTCCCAAATTTTAAAATCAATCTTTTTACCGTTATACGAAACCCTCACTGATACCATGCATATAATCATAAAACCCATTCTCATGCTTAAATCAAATTAATCAAGCAATATTAATGCACATAGCTAGCGTGGCCGGCCAACATCATGAACAACAAAAGTTCCTAATTTCATCCTCCTTTTGACACGTGGACCCCTCCCATCGTTACAAGACGGCGGCCGTCCATTCTACACAACCAAAATCACATACCCAAAACAAAAAAAAAAAATACACTTTCCACATCACAATCATATCATATAACCTCTTTCCCTCAACATTAAGCCAACCACAACACTCCAATTCACACCAAACTTTATAATAATAAAAACTATATTTTAATATCTTCACACTATATATATATATGTAAATGTCCTAATTAACAAAGTTATATACTATCTCTTACTCCTAAGTTCCAACAACAAAAGAAAACCAAACTCAACATACTTTCTAATATGTCAATGGATTGGTCTAGAGGCAGAATCATCGGCCGTGGCTCGACTGCCACCGTCTATGTAGCTGATCGTTGCCATTCAGGTGGTGAAGTGTTTGCGGTGAAGTCCACGGAGCTTCACCGCTCAGAGTTATTGAAGAAAGAACAGCAAATTCTCTCCAAGTTAAAGTGTCCACAAATTGTGAGCTACCAAGGTTGTGAACTCACCTTTGAAAATGGTGTTCAATTGTTCAACTTGTTCATGGAGTATGCACCTAAGGGAACGGTTTCTGATTCAGTACGCAATGGAAATGGAATGGAAGAAGCTTTGGTGGGGTTCTACGCTCGTCAAATTCTACTAGGGCTTAACTATCTTCATATGAATGGGATAGTGCATTGTGATTTGAAGGGACAGAACGTGTTGGTGACGGAACAAGGTGTGAAAATTGCGGATTTTGGATGTGCTAGGAGGGTGGAAGAGGAGTTGGTGATTTCAGGTACACCGGCTTTTATGGCACCGGAGGTGGCACGTGGGGAGGAGCAGGGGTTTGCTGCTGATGTATGGGCTTTGGGATGTACTTTGTTGGAGATGATCACTGGAAAAATGCCGTGGCAAGGTTTTTCTGACCCTGCCGCGGTTTTGTATCGGATTGGATTCTCTGGCGATGTGCCAGAGATTCCTGATTATGTTTCTGAACAAGGGAAGGATTTTTTGAGGAAATGTTTCAAAAGAGATCCAAATGAGAGATGGTCGGTGGTTGAACTTCTTGGACATGAGTTTGTTGGGAAGTTTAAGGATTCAGTGCTTGATTCGGAAACTCCGACAACGGTGTTGGAAGGAGGTTTCTGGGATTGGGATTCTTTGGAAACAACTCAAGATGTGGTCCCAACACTTGAATGTAGTTGTTCCTCGGATTCTTCGAGTCCGCGGAGCAGAATCCAAAGTTTGTGTTCTGATGAGGCTGTTTGGGAATTTGATGATGATGAATGGGTTACAGTAAGAAGCAATGGTGAGGAGTTGAATGCATTGTCATTTGAAGAAATTGAAGATTATGAATCAGAAGACATTGTTTGTGAACTTGGTGTTCATGAGATTAGTTTGGTGATTTTTTATGAACCAAAAATTGTAGTTGAATTGAGTAGATGGAATGACATTTTTGATTATTTGTGTTTTAGAAGCTGCAATTGTGGCTTTTGTTTAAGTGGTTTTTTATCAGTTTGTCAATGTACAAAGATTGTTCTCTATGTAAAAATTGATTCTCAGAAGAACAGAGAAATTTTTATCATGCCCTGTTTCCTACTTTTTGATTTCTCTTTAATTTCTCATTGGATAGATAAATTGAACATTTTACAATTTAAAATTTGAAAATACTTACATCATGGGATAAATTTATTTCGATCAAATATGTTAATTTCTACTACTTTATAGTAAAAAAAAAGGTATTCTAAAATCAATTATTGCTTCAAGCAATCTTTCTTGAATTGGTAGAATCTGTCTATTTAACACTACATATCTGGTAATTGATAGTGGCACTTACCCTGCAATGGGGGCTGCAATTATCATGCTGTCTGTCCTAATTTATTCTACCTGATTTCTGAAAGGAGTTGTTCATCAGCTTTGAGGAGCTTATTATTGGTGCTTTTGATTTTATTCTTATATATGCAATATCAGTTTGTTGGTGACTTTTAGTAGGTGCAACTTTTTAATACAAAATACTACCCATTTCAGTCTATAAATGTTCTTATAGGTTTTATTTACTTGGATAATTTTATATTTTCTTTTGTAGAGGAGCTGTGGCCCTATAGGAATGATTATAAGGCTTAGGAAAATTTTGTGAAATGGACATATTAAATTTGTTTGGTCCTTTCATGTGATCTATAGGACGATTTGTTGAAGATTTTTGTTAAGAAATTAATTAAAAAAACTTATAGACAACATATATTGAAAACCATGAAATCTTGTTTCAGTTAAGTCCAACTCCAAACAATTAATTTAATAAGTCATAAAATGGATAAGTGGCATCTGGCAGCACAATATTTATAGAAGAACAGCTAATATTTTGATAAATAAACTCGTTATGCCGTTCTAGATTGAAATCTAATAGAAAATTGTTATATATTTTATTCACCTTACATTTTTTTTTCAAACATGACAAAAGATGAAGATATAATACAGATGTAACAAATGATTGTTTGATCTGAGATCGAATATTGATATTTATATTTTCATCTGACAAACATTAGACAATGTAATCATCATTTCTATGTTATAAAGTATATCTTTGTACCAAAAAAGAAAAAGTATATCTATACAATAGTGCAAAAAAGTGTATACATCTAATTGTATTCCATCATAATGAGACATTGTAATATAGTAGGTTATACACTCTACCATGTGACTGAATTTCAAAACATATTTGTAATAAGAATATTTATATCTAAAATGGAGGATAAGAATTCTAAGTTGAAAATGCAATAAAAAAAGGTTACTGTGGAATAGTTATTGAGTTTGGATATCATCGGGAGCATTATATTACAGTGCATCTCTGTGGTGGGGGATTAATTTTCCCTTAATCAAAGGGGCTCATGAGCTGTGTAGATAATGGGTACTGAGGGGTTATAAGGGGACCACTAATGCATCACATTATGCTTTTTGTTGTATTTACATCTGATTCTGACTTGAGGCTGCTGTGACACATCTTAAGCTATAGCACGTTATTGGCTTTTCTTTAATAATAAGATGTGGCTTTTTCAACAAGTAAAATATGCTATTTCTGTCACTGGTAGAAAAACCCAGTAAGCCAGATAATGTATTAGTTATGGGGAACTTGATTGCTGCTCAAGTGATTGCAGGAATGGATTGGAAATATAGTATAGTTATAGGGAACATGGATTGGTGCATAACATAATATTATCTTCAACACTAGCATCTGGCAAGTTACAGCTCAACATCACATGTCAGAAATTGTTCTTTATAACAACATATTCAAACTAATAAAGTTATTTTGGGAACACTAGTGAGAATTCAAGTTGAAACCCACTAAGAGCATGTTAAGAAAGCACACTAAGAATCTATGAAGCATAAACTCAGACACGATACGTATCCGACACCGAAATACACCTAATCCGAGAAGTATTTGTGCTTTATAGCTAAGAGTTATTATTTGGCGTGAAAACTAGTAGTAATTGGTTACAAATTGCTTGTGACAAATCTATTAGAGAGGAAATGTAATTATGTGACAAATTACTTAAGTGGAAGGGAATTGAGTAACAATTCGGTTGGGACCTTAGGGGTTAAGGAGAAAGAAATATCATTTTTGTGAGCAGCTTTTGCTATGGGATTAAAGAGGTTTTACCCTCTGTAATGCATCTATTTTCTGTCCATAGTATAGTTTATATTTCTCTTGGTTTGCCACAAACAATTTGTAACCAATTATTCATTTGGATCATTTGTTGGTCTATTATGACCCAAACCTAGTACCTAACAGAGTTCTTAAATCCTATGTGACACTGTAGGACCTTATATTCTAGCATAGAGATGCCAAGGCCAGCATATTTTGTCTCTTTCTTTCATAACATGGCATTGTCATATTTAAAAGAAAATTAACAAAATCTAAAAAATAATGAAATTTGCACAACCTTGCAGTCAAGTTCTTAATGAAAACTCCAGCTGCTCAATGTGTCCAAAAAATGAAGAACTAAGAAAGAATGAACAGTCAATATAGTAGAACTCTCTGGCACAAGAAAGACATCCACAAAAAAGAAACAATGATGATAAATCTAAATAAAATTAAGCGCCAAGAGATATCAAGCACTATTTCAGGGCAAATTCCTTCATAATGAAGGAACTGAAGCAGTAAAAGTTACATATGTGCAGAAAAAACAAATCAGCACTATATTTCTGTCATCACTCCCAAAAAAAAAAAAAATCACACTTTGTTAGGACAAAATTGGTCCAAATTTAACTCTGAAGTAAAACTCCTATTTCATGAGAAGCATGTTTACAAGGATTGATAACCTGTTACTAGCAAGCTGCTATGGAAATCCCGAAAAGTATAGAAGAGAAGAAGCCGCCTTAAATGTTTCTCACATATTCTTCTTGGAAACTGAATGTGAGAATTTTCTGTCGACAGATTGTAGCTGGTTGCGGAGGTTTTGGTTCTCCTCAAGTAAACGATCATATTCAAGAAGGAACCCTTCAGATTGTTTCCTCAGAGCACTTATACTGGCTTCTGCAGCACCTACCTCTTTATCCTTTGACTGAAGTTCAGATTCCAGACGACCAACTTCTGCTCTCAACTTAGCTGCTTCTTGCTCCATTGTTTTAGTTTCATCTGAAGTTCCGGCTTTCGCATCCTCAGCGCCCCGCATTTGTTTCTTAACAGCTTCCATGCTCTTTCTCCGAATCCGGAGTTCTCTTATGTAATGATGCAGTCTGTCTATCATAAGTGCAAGAAAAAGGATAGCACCTGCAAATAATTGACCAAGAATGAATAATGCTCACAAGCCACATAATAGATCTTTTAATTAATCATAAATATTTTTTTAAAGAAACTAAATTAACCCACCTAAATTGACACTGGGGAGAATCAAACCTGAGACCTTGAGAAGGAGCACACTCCCAGATCCCAAGCCAATACCACCAGATCAACCCAGGTGGGTTAATAAATCATAAATATTAAGGACCAATCAGTTCATAAACTCAACATTACTGTTTATGTTGGATTGGAACTGTAACTTTACTTCTTTAGTTATGTTTTTTAAGATGTGACCGGTGTTATGAAAAATCAAAGAAAACAGCAGTGTTTTGAAAAATTTGGATATATGTTGAATCTAGCAAATTACATACAATCTGAGCTGTAAAATTTAACAGCATACAAGATGGTTTCTACGTAGTGAAAAAAAAAATCCTAAAAATTCCAAATCATATAGTACATCAGATTTAAATCTCCCTGCTAATGCCACCTATAACTCATCACTAATCAATACCAACAGAAAGTAGAACGTTTTCCAAAGCTCACATTTTTCATCTTTAGAAGCTTACATATCTCATGTATGTTGCCTCAATATTCATTCTAAACCATTGAAGAAATCAGTAGCAGAAAGAAACACATATTCAGCAAATAACCCAACAAAGAGTTAGGAAAACAACCAATGAAGCTTCAGTTACAAGTTACAACCTATGAATCACACGCACTCTAGGATTAGGTGTGTATCCCAGTCCAACACACATCAGTGTATGGCATCCGCTCAACACTCATAAATGTATCTGACATCTCAAACAAGTGTCCCCCAAAAATTCACTAACCACCTTGGATCCTAACTATGTATATAAATGGGTAGAGCGTCTGAATCATACGAGCCCATTAGGAGGCTAAAATATCAAGAGTGGCCTGTTTACCCAAGTGCCAAGGCTATTTCTCTTTGACTAAATCAATCACATTGGAAGAGGTGCCAACAAGGGAGCTGAGAGAGGTCTAGAAGCTGAACCTAGACTGGAGCAGTCCGTTTCACAGGGCAAAGCCTCTCAGACTGGGTAAAGAGCCGGAGACACAGAAAACTCAAGAACCATTCAAGAATTGGTGGCAGCCATGCTGCACCAGACGCAGCAAAACAAACTAATTTTTTAGATCACTAGAGATCATCACTCATCAATTGCATCAGCAACAACAGAGACAACATATTCATCACAATGTAGGACTGACTGCATTAATGAAAGGAAAAGGGAACATGACTCTGAAAGAGCATAAAATAATTCGAGAAGATCTTCTCTATTTCCAAAAGGTTTTGTGATTAGTCATATCTCGGTGTCAAACACATACCGGTGTATGACATCCATACAACACTCTTACAAATGTATCTCACAACTCATACAACAAGTATCCCCAAAAAAACAGTTTTTTTCTTTGTTTCAACGTGTTAGTGTCAGTGTCATGTGTGTTAGTGTCATGTCTGGTGTTCGTGTCGGATCCGGTGCTTCATAGATACTCCATCCAGTCTTAAATATAATCAAAATTATACATACACATTACAAAAATGTACCTATTTGATCATATTTACAAAAATAATAATGCTAAAAACTCAATAATTTAATAATGCAAACAATTACACATAACAGAGCAATCACATTAAATCCGAATTCATAAACATAAATCAAATTAAATTCCTCATACAAAATTCATTCATTCATCAAGCAAATAAACAAAAATCAAAACTTTTCAACAACCCATTACAAAAAAATTAAAAAAAAACTCACCCATGAGTGTAGCTTCAAGAAGATGCTTAGCCATAAGAACCTGATCGGTAGGATTAACAGAAGCACCATCTTCGATCCCACGTTGTTGAATCTTCATCATACTATAAACACTAGAAGACAAAACAACAAGAACAGTACCAGCAACGGTTTTCACCATAACAGGACCACGACCTCGTTTCAACCGATCCAAAGCCATTATCACAAGCTTCCTTAATGGGGTCTTGAATAACAGCAATGCGATCATTGTTGCTTCTGAAAAAATCACCGTGAATAAGAGATGAATCATCTTCTTTTACACCGATCAGTGTTTTGGATCTTACCTTGTCGGTGATGAATTGAAGTGAAAAAATTCAGAAAAGAATAGAATACATCACACACAGAGTTTATGGGGTGAGTGAGAGAGGTTGTGGATGAATTATTACTATAACTATGACAATAATAATTTATTAGGTTGTGTATTACTATTTACTATCTATAATAAAGTAGATTAATCATTTATAATTTACCATCAATAATTAAAGTAGATCAAATTAATTATTTTATTTTCCATAAAAATATATATTTTATTTATACATTTTTTAAACGGATGGATCGTGTGGGTGAGAATAAACTACGCCGAGTTAGGTTTTGTAAGACTTAAGTTCGATCTGTCAAAATATGGCTTAATAGACCTTTACCCCCTGTAATATAGGTCACTTTTGGTTTTCTCCCCTGTAAAATTTTTATTTTAAAAAAAATCAAAAATGCCACGTGTACCTAATAAAAAAATTATAAAGTCAACGTGCTATGTCATCAGAAATAGGTGACGCAGCACGCCGCATCAGCAAAAATGCACAGTCAGCAGGCTTAGGGGATATTCTAAAACAAATTTTTTTTACAAGGACGAAATCTGACAAAAAATTGTTATAGGGGGAAAACCAAAAGTGACTTATATTACAGAGGAGTAAAAGCCTATTAACCTGTCAAAATATTTAAAGCCTAAGTTTAAGTCTAGCATGTAGTCTATCATAGACTTATTTTTCAAGTTGGAGTCTAGTTTTTCGTAAGAATGATTTGAATTGTTAGTCAGTTTAAAAGGTTATTTTATATGAATGTATTTAAATAAGTAATTTTATTTATGCTTAAATAGACTAGTAGACAAATGAAATTAAACTCCCTTATGATATTTAACCATAATAAAGAATTTGAATAGTACATTTAAATATGTAAAAAGTTAAGCAGATTAATAAGCTTGAATTGAAAAATTACAAATCGACAATTTAATCCAAACTACAAAATGTAATATAATAGTAATATTTTTTTTAGCTAAAAAGAATATTATTTATATTTACTATGTCTTTCTTATAGGTCTAATTATGGTTTGTTGCATGACCATTTTGGCTAAGTATGCCTGTAAAAAAGCATTAACATATTCTAATTAAAAAAACTCTGGTGTGACATAGGCGAGGTTGTAGGCCAATCTTTAATTAAGTAACCGTCTTCATTTTTTATATATCACCGCTCCATCTAAAGTTTTTGAACCACTTCTCTATCTCTTTGATCAAAGAAACATGCAAAGAGTATATGGATGTTGTGTGAAGAAGCATACTGTGCTCACTGATTTAACCAGTTGAACCCTCCCAGCAATTGGTTGAAAGTAGCTTACTTTTGGTCTACCTTTTAAAAAGAGGGGCTTCAAGGCAAGTAAAGGTAAAGAACCAATAGTGAAACCAAGCACGTTCACTATGTGAGCCATTCTATTTTGATTGATACCACCAAAATGAATAGAAGATTTCATTGCGTTTATAATCTGACTAGGACAAGCATCATATCTAGAAAAAAGAGCTTTATGAGCCTCCAGGCTAGATAGCTTACCTTTGCAGTATACCTTAAGAAACAATGAGAAGGAACCTGCACATGTCTAAAGCCTCTATAAGATGATCAATTTTACCTTCATCCACAAGCTTTGATATTCCCATACTGAAAACTTTTTCTGCCAAATAGAAAAATGAGAGGGGGTAGAGGGTCACCTTCTCTGACCCCTCTCTTGCAATTGAAATAACCATGCTGAGCTCCATTGATTGAAAATTGAAATTGAAATAGTTGTTGAATGTGAGATTGTTTCAATTCAATTGGAAAGGTTGTACTAAGTGTCTAAGACCAAAACATCTTAACACTTTAAGAAGGAACTCCTAATTAAGAGTATCAAAAGCTTTGGAAATATCTATCTTAAGGGCGAAGTTACCAAAGAAACTCTTTTTATTAAACAGAATTATTGCTTCAGAAGTCAAAGCAATGCAATCCTTAATATTTCTACCTATGGTGAAACTAGGAATGTCAATGGATGCGGATAGTATGGTACCCGTCTCCGCCCCGTTTGATAAATATGATACCCGTGCCGCCTGCCCCGTAACCTCGTGGGTACCCACTATACGGGTACCCGCGGGTATTGAGGTATCCATGGGTATTTATGGGTACCCATAGATTTTTTAATTAATTTATTTTTTTTGAAGAAGAATTTTTTAATTTATTTATTTTTTGGTACAAATAATAACTTGTTTTAAGGGTCTTGTTAACAAGTGCTCTTAGGGCACTTGTTAACAAAACCCTTAAAAAAAAGTTGCTTTTTAAGGATCAAAAATAGAAACAATTGATAACTTTTATGTAAATAAAGTTGCTTTTTAATGTTTCTATGTGTTGAATACACGAATTCTAAAATAAAATTCCTACTTTAAACTTCTTATCAAGGCACTTGTTAACATTTCCATTTTTTTAAGGCTTAAACGCACTTTTTAACTCTTAAGTTTGCAAAAGTTGCAATTTTGGCCCGTTTTAAAAAAAATGGCAAAAGTGACCCCATGTCTACCCCTTTTGTAAAACATCAATTTTGAATAAGTCAATGCCTGTGTGGCAGCTCACTTGACTGTGTGACATGCCACATGTGTAATTACTAATTTAATAAAATAAAAAAATGCCACATAATCAATTAATCGTTTATAAAATTAAATAAATCAAAAAAAATTACAAAACCCATAAAATTCATAAATCTTCATCTTCTACACAGCCCAGGAAATCATCTTCAACATCCACAAACTCATCTTCAAACAAACCCAGAAAATCATCTTCAATCACAAACAAAGCACTCTGGTTGAATTGAACAACAATGATTTCATTCAAACCTAACGAATAAAAGCATAAACAACAATAATAACATAAACACAAAGCCAAATCGAAACAAAAACAAAAAGTGAAACAACAACAACAATAACATTTTTTGTTTTTTTTAATTAGTTAATTATACGCCTGGAATAAATAAATAAATAAATACATAGGTGGCGTGCAACATATGGTTGACTTATTCAAAATTGACGTTTTGCAAAAAAGGGTAGACATGGGGAGTCACTTTTGCAAACATAAGGGGTAAAAAGTGTGTTTAAGCCTTTTTTTAATTACCAAAACACTTCAACTTTTAAACATCTATACATAATCCATTCAAAATTTCATTAATCATACATGATCCATAGAAAAATCACGATTCTTACATAATCCATAGGATATGTTTTATGATGTTAATAAAGTAAAAACGGTGAACTTAATAAGATGAATCTTAAAAAATTAAAAATAAAAATAAGTTATTAATGAGGAATCTTAGGTGGACGGTAAAATTTCATTCAATAAGGTAACAACTTTAAGTAATAAGACAAGATATATAAAGATATTTTAGTAATTTACTTAATTTATTATCGAGTATGGGTACCCGTGGGTATGGATACAATCAAATCCGTGTCCGTACCCATATAATAATGGGTAGTCAAATACCCGTTTATTATACTCGTGGATACCCGTTTAACTACCCGCCCCGTGCCCGTGACGGATTTCACCCACGGGTACCCGTGGACATGGGGTATTTTTGTCAACCCCAGGTGAAACCTCTGTTCTTTTGAGATAAAGGAAGGAAGAATTTAAGCAAGCCTAACAAGGATTTTTGAAATAATTTTGAACTTAAAATTGGTCAATGCAATTGGTCTGTATTTGTCAATAGAGTCAGCATTAGGGCTTTTTGGAACAAGAATGATGGTGTTAGCATTGAATTTGGGAAGCAACCCATCAAATGTAAAGAGTTTCAAAACAATATCAACTACATCTTTTTACACAATATTCCAGTATGTTTGAAAGAAACAAGCTTCAAAGCCATCATCAGGTCCCGAAGCACCATCTTTATTAAGATTAAAATCTGTATTTTAAATTTCCCCCTTGGATGAAAGCAAGGTGAGCAAAGTATCAATATAATTATTAACCATATTAGGGATAACTTCCTCCAAGAGCAGCTGATCTTGCAAAAAAAGGTTAGAAGAAAACAAATTCTTATAATAAGGAACAATGTGGCCTGCAATCAGTGATGGCTCATTGACAATCACATCATCATTTCTGATTGATGAAGTTAACTTGGTTTTATTTTTTATTTTTATCATTCTATGAAAGAATTTGGAATTCCTATGACCTTCAATATTCCAACTTATCCTAGGCTTTTCTTGCCAGAAATCATCTTGCTTATGGAGATCATCATCATCATCTAACTTGACCTGAGCTAATTTTTCTTCATTCAATGAAGTGTCAGAGTGGCAAGCATGTCAGTTGAATTTGATTCTGAATCTCACTCAGATTTTTCTCGGCTTCAGTAACATAAGAGTGAACATTGCCAAAAAATCTTTCATCCAAATCTTTAACTAGTTCTTCAAATTCTTCAGCTTAGTGTTCGAAATGTACATAGGGTAGCCTATGATTCTATCCTTCCAACAGTTAGCAATGAAACTTTTACAATCCTTGTGGAGAGAGCCAACATTTTCAAAATTTTGAAACTAGACGCAAATATTTGATTATCTGTCTTGATTTCTAGCATGATGGGATAATGATCAGACCTGTGCTTGATTAGACTTAAGCAAGATATGGAAGAGAAACGGTCAAGCCAATTTTGATTGCACACAACACGATTCAATCTTCTTATAATATGTCTTCTACCACTTCAGCCATTTTCCGAAGTGAAAGCTGCTCCCATAGTTGGCAGATGAAGAAAATCATTGTTGTCTGTCCAGGATTGAAAGTCCACCATCGGAGGTCTAGCTGGAGTATGAGAACCACTATGTTCATGCGCTCCTAATATAGTATTAAAATCTCTTATGAAACACCAAGGTGCATCATTTTGAGACTGCACATTACTTAAAGCCTACCAGAGATTCTTTCTCTTCAAGTAACCAGTTGAATCATAAATAGCTGATATATAAAGCTCTTTGTCATTAATAAAAATAGAAAAGGAAATATATTGATCATCGATGACCTATTTGTTTACTTTTACTTTCCATCAATGCAATTTAAGGTCTCTGATATTTATCTTGAAGGAAACTTGTGTTGACATATTAGATTCTTTGGAGGTTTTTTCTCAAACCTTCACGTGGTAGAATTCAATTCTTACTTTTATTAGCTCGGACTTTTTCCGCCAATGTTATTGTTTTTATTTTTCTTGGTCAGGTTTATGTTTCTTCAAAATATTCGATGGTGTCAATCTAATTGGGATAATTGATCCTCTCTAATGCTATTTCTTTAAAAAAACTCAAATGTAAAAACTCATGTAATGACAACAATTCTACATTCAACCTTAAAACTCATGTATTGACACATAACAAATTTACAATCAAGATTTAAGCTTAATAACAATTAATATATATTACAACACATCACATGTATTAATACTAGAAAAGCTTGCTAGCAAACTCTTCACAAGCATTACCATCATCCTCAGATGACACATCAGTAAATTCTCTGAGTTCTGAGACACTCCTACCAAGTTGTAAAGCAACTTTGATTTCAAACAACTCCCCATTTTCTCTTTTAAGAGGATCTTCTTCATTTATATTTAACTCAATAGTCTCTTCCATAAGCTTAAAGAAGCCACTAGCTGCTCTACAAGACTCAAAAACCATACCAACTTGCCCTCCATGTTCTAATGTGTTAATAACAGTTGCCAATGCTCCACATATGATCCCAAACATCACAGGCCAAGGTGCATTAACAGAACCCAAAAAAACTGAACCAAAAGCTGCAAGACAAGTTAGTATTGGACCAGAAAAAGCTAATATCTTGTTAAACATCAAAACTTTTTTACTCAACTTCAAATAATCTTCCATGTCTTTCTTTTTCAAAACCATAACAATCTTTTTCATTTTCTGTTCCAACCTTAGATTCCATCCATTATTTTTTTCACCTTTTTCTGTTTGATTTTTTTGCTTCTTCATTTGTGGCCACCATGTTGCTGGTTTCACAATTTGAGGGAATTTCTCAATCATTGAGCCTAACAAAGGAAGAGGGTAAGCTTTATCCAATGCCAAAACTTTCTTCATTGCTTCATTGACATCATCTTCACTAAAATTCCCAAGAACAAGCTTTGTTCTTAGCTCTCCTTGAAGCTGCTTAAAAAATCTAGTAGCATTTCTTTGTTCTTCTGCAAGCTGTGATGGCTGAACTTTGTTCATGAACAGAAGCAAACCAGTTGCAGCCATGTAAAGAATTGTGGAAGAAACTTTCAATGCTACAAGAGACGCTTCACCTCCCGTCGAAGCAACGGCTGCAAGACCAACCATTGATGCAGCTGAAAGAGTCATCATATTAATTGATGACAATAAAAGATTGTTCCAATTATCGCGCTGGATTCCGATAATCTTGTGCATCTCTAACCTATCTGATATGACTTCCATAATCAAATGAAGCTTAACAACTTCCTTTGAATTTTGGTCAGATGCTATTGAACTGTTGTTGATTTTGGAGTTGTATGGATCATCCTTTATTTTGTAATTATTTACATAATTCAATTCTGCCACCAAAGATCTATTAGGAAGCCTTGGAATGGGAAATTTGGTCAGCTGAATTTTCTGCACCTTGTTTCTTGCTGAAATTCTTCTTGTATGAAAATAAGAAAAAGAAGAAATTCTATTTGAAATCAAAGATTTTTCCATGTGCTATAGTATCAAATGTGTGTCAGTATTTAATTATATATTGTTGTTCTATATAGGAAGGCTTGAACTAATGTTAAGAGTGTATAGAATTGGTTTGACAATGAATTATAAGTTATAACATGATCTTATATATAGAACATATGCATATAATTTATTTCACATTTTTCCTAATATTGTGGAATATTACTATATAGTTTTGAGGCATTGAAATTTATGTCGTTTTCCCTTTGTCTAGTTCTAATCCGAGTAGTTAATATATGCTGACTTTGAACAGAATTAACGAGTAAATTAACTAATCTATATACCAACTACATTAATATTTTGTTATAATATTAAAGAATTTAAGACCATGCTAAAAAAAGTATATTAAATAATATAAAAGCCTGCAAGCTGAATGTTTAAAACCAGCTTTTTCCACAAACAACAACCATAAGAAGTAATATCACATCACATGGCTATGTCGTTATGTGCTTATTGCTTACTAGTACATTATTTAATTAAGTGCATGACAATGCATATAATTGTTAAATATTTTGACTGAGTTTAATTACGGATTACTCTAAGTCTTATTTTGTACAAGTTAAGCTATTGTGTTCAAACATGTGGGTAGGTAAATGTTTTCCACGGTTGATGACTAGCTGGAGCCGTGGTTCTTCACAATCATCACATTCACAGTCCATGGTCGATTTTGAAATAAATGTTGTAACTCATGAAAATGTTGGACCATTTTATTACTATAAATGTCTAACCAATGTTGCCAATTTTAAAAATGTGTACTGTTTAATTTTGTTTTATGCACTACGGACACAAAATGTGAACAGCTCTCTTACTTGGGATTCAAATTTTCAATTCGCTATTTTGTTCCTATGGTTCCCTTTCACAAAAGTAATTTTATTTGAAACATTGTCCGAAATTAAATATAGATAAATCACTTAGTCCAAAGTCTTTTTTTTTTTTTTTGGTTCGCTACCTTTATTGAGTTTAGCTTCTTCCTCTAGATTCAACCCTCATTGATGTGTATTTATATCCTTCCTTCACTCCAAAATCATAGTAATTGACACCTCCATTTCTTTGTATCCTAACTTTTTTGTCAAAATAAATCACGAAGATCCATTCTCTTATTTTAAATGTCAACTAACTTCATTACATGGAAATTTTATTGTCTTTATTTTTTTTATAAAATATTTATAAATTTGGATGGAATCGTATCTAAAAAATGTTTATATATGCAGAAAAATATAAAACACATGAGTTTCAAATAATGATATTTATAATTCTAAATTAGAAGTATGATCCATTTCGTATATATTTAATATAAGAAAACCACATATACACGGTCTATAATACACGTCTAATTTTGTCAAAAGATAATAATACACGTCTAAAGTTTAACATTGCTACATTCTTACTCAAAATGGTCAAAGATTTCTTCTTCTGACAACTCACGTTTATCATTTTTTGAGCATGTAAATGGAGCCAATGATTTCTGTCATGTTCACATATATATCCGTTACTTATTTCAATGTTGAATATCATACATTTTTCATAATAAGTATTTGGCTACTTCTTAAAATTCAATGCATTGCCAACATATACAAAAATATTTAAAACAGTGATATAAATTGTGATGTTCTGTTTATGAACCTCCAAAGTTTGAGAGATTAATACTTTATTCATAAATTTGTCATAGCATTTTAACTGAGCATCTAACTGGTAATGGTCTTGAAGAGAGAAAAAAGTACTTTCTCCTCCATCATGAAGTACAAGGAATTTTCCCAAAAAATGTATTCTCTCATGTACAAAGTTGCAATAAACAATAATGTCTTGCTTGATTACTGTTTTATCTCCAATACTCTTCGACAATTACACACAAACACACACTCACAAATAAAATAAGGACAAAACAAACTACTAAAGGAGAACCAGTAGGAGCATCTACTATATATTGGAATCTCATTTCCCTCAAGATTTAGTCAATGTCATAGATCGTGCTCGAAGGTTCAAAAATATTCCCCTGAAATAAAACAGACATATATAATGAATGATCTCATTTCAGTTGTTGTTTACTAAAAAAACGACAATTTAGCATGTTTGTAGCATTGGTGTTGGCAGAGGCCAAACAGCCGTTAGTCTATAGCAACTATTAGCTAAGTTCAGCGGTTGACATGTTTTGCAAAGCACACAAACCGCAAACTAAACACACTTAAGTTAAGAAAAGTTGAGAGAACGACATGAGAAAAAAGGGTGTACCAGACAAATGCTACTAAGCTGTGGAAAACAACACGGAAATGAAGAGGCATGAATTTGTAATTTATCCACCCAACAACAGGCCAGAACTGCAGTTCAATTCAATGGAGATCTTAAAGTCAGAAACAATATAAATCAATTCTTGAAGTAAATTCTGTTTTTCGTCAAAAAATAAAAAGTAAATTATGTTTGATACTACAATTGTACTACAAGATTACCGTCCATGATGCTTTCTGCACTGATGGATAACCGTTCTTCACTCTAGCTTTCACATTGACCCAAGGTTGGCCTGCAATCCACTTTTTCATTATATACATAACTACCAACATGGCATCCATTTTACACGTAAATGGAAATGGGATAAAAATGGAACCGATCGTATTCCAAAGGAGATTGATCTTGATGCATAGTTTGTGTAAAACTTTTTACATTGGTAACTAATCACAATCCATCTTTTGTACGACTTTTAAGATACATATGATTAAAATCAAATGTTTTTGGAGATCAAACAATTATGATTAATTGAGAGCATAAAAAATCTTTTTTTCTACTGTAAATGCATATAAGTTAAATCCATTCCAAATTACATTTTAAAACTGATATGTTAGAATTTAAAGCTGAGCCATCCAATCATCATCGGACAGGTGAAATCAAACAGCTGCATGAGTACATGGTTTTCTTTACCGCTGAGAGTCAGGTCCATTGTATTGTGCATACCGTTCTTTTTTCTTTCAAAGACCACTAAGGCCGTGTTTGGTATTTTCAAAATTCACGTTACAACCGCACGTTCAGCTGAAGCTAGCAATTGCAGCTTCAAGAAAATTGCGGTGGAAAGGGTTTAAACGTGAGGTGGCGGTAACCCACTTGGTTACCAAACACCCACTAATTTAAGCCGAGTTGACCCATTATGGAGCACAAGAGACCTTACTAAAATAAAATTGAGCTTCGCACTACTCCAATAAGTAAGTTTATGTCCACACATCATTTTAGGATATCTTGTTCAGTTTGATTTTAAGATAAATAAATAAATTACTAGTTGAATAGGAATGCCATTGGGTTGGGTAGCCTATTTTTGACACTGATGACAATTATTTTATTTGTCCATACTTTCCATATGTATTTGACTTGGTGTATATCCATGCTCCTTCAACTAAATGAAAAAGTTAGATGTTTAAAAATGACTAACCTTCAATAACTAATCCATAGTATATCATGAAAACCAAATTGTTCAAAGGAGAAGATGTCAACTGTTCAATCAGAACCTGAAAAAAATAATCAAAGAAAGAAGAAATAATTTAAAAATGCAAGTTACTAGTCATGTTTTTCTCCTTTGTTTTGTGCATTAGAAGAGTGTGTGTGTGGTAACTTAATTCAACTACAAATAAAGTCATGTGTAAAATGTGTTTGGAATAGTATTAGCTTAAGAACTCGATTCATTTAAATAGCAATTTGAGTGTAATATATCACATTTTGTAAGCCATACACTGCATGAGTTAACTGATTATACATGCTATAAACACTTTTAAGAAAAGCAGATTGACAACAATTAACATGAGTGTGAGGCCTGAATTTAGGTCATGGATAGATGCAGATAATTAGAAGAAAAGATTTTGTAGTATCACCCTCTTGACCACAGTTTTTGAATCTTTCTTTCCTTTGAAAATCTTTTCCAGTATTATATGAAAGTAGTGCCCAAACGGTCCAAGATAACCGGCTCCAAGAAGCTGCATCCAATAAAAATAATTATATGATTCCTAATGCATATATATTTATATATAACAACAAAAGCCATAAGTCAATGAAAACTGCAATAATAAAATGCAAATGACTGTGAAAGAAAGGAAGATAAATGTGATGGAAAAATAAAAGAGAAGCAGAGATATACAACATTGTAGAAATAGACCCTTTCAGAAATTTTTGTCTATATACTTTTCTTTTGGCAAATCCAGATGAGAAAATAGAACCAACTTTAACATTTTAAACAGCTTTTGATCATAGAGGCCTAATTGTTTATCAAACCCAAGCCCATCCTCAATAATTTAGTACTATCTTTTCCACATGAATATTGGAGATTCAATAGAAGGTAACTGCACTAACCAACTTAGTGATGAGATAAACTTCTCAATTAACACACCAAAATCATCAAAGGAAAATCTTTTGAGCTTTCTAAAATATAGTTTCTTGTATGAGTTTGAAGTTGTCCTTCGGAGACGGTGCACCGGGGACTTGTACCAATTCACCGTCTCCTCAAGTTTTTTTTTCTTTTTTTCAGGAACCTTCCACTTGAGCACATCCATGTACACATTCTTACCTTGTAGACAAATTCGGTCGTGACCTATGTAGCACTGACATTTTAGATGGATAGCACATTTGGCATTTGACACAAACACATGTGGTTACATTCACTGATGACCACTAGTCCAGACCCTTTGGCTAAGTTGAAATCAGGTTGTAGGCGTATGTCTATCATCTATACCATACTCATATTTCATATAATGAAGATGTTGTAATTTGAACCGTGGTATCTAAATACAAATTGTACACTGTAAACCCTAATCTTTCACTGACAAAGGAAATGCAGCTGCCCTACTGTCGGAGACATAGGCACAATTAACCGAACTTCATTAACAAACATTGTGTGTTCATTGTTAGCATTTATCGTTTTTTAATCTTTTGCACCGAGTTGCTGTTCCAACACTATAATTTATTTTTGAACGATAAATATAATTATGTTAATTATTATGTTAGTATTTTTCTCCTTGTCAGGACTTGAACTCGGAACCTTTAATTCCTCAACTCTTTTAATCAATTAACACAAAGCAGTTGAGCTGCCCAACCACCCTCTAACACTAACAATTTAATTTGATTTAAAAAATCTCATAGATTAAAGACTAATTCAAATTGAAAAACAAAATGGAAAAGAAACTAACCACTTTAAGAAGAAGTCTTTTAACTTGAAGTTTTTGTATCCCAGTAAGCTTCTGAGACACTATGTCACTTATCCCTGACAACACCCCTGCAGTAATTACCTGTTTTACCCCCCAAAATGAAGAATGTGAAAATTAGTTCAACACAGTAAATGAGAAAAATAAACCCACCAATAATTCAATACCTGAAAGACTAAAAGTAAATTTTTTTATACAAGGGGTGAAGAAAAAAACATGGGATGCATAAGGGAAATTGAAAGTGAAAGAGATTGAGAAAGAAGAGGAAACATACCTTGGTTCTCAAAGGATGTTCTTGAAGCTGTTTGACGTAACTGTTGAGTCCATTCTTTGCAACAGAACCCATCTTCCTCTGTTCGGTTGCTTGATTTGACCGGAAAAATGGATTGCGTTGCGTCTGTAGTAGTTGTTGTTTGAGAGTGTTTTGTTTCAAACGTACTTTCCAAAGTCCTAATAAGAGAAAAAATGATATTCTAGTCTTACATGTGACTTATTGAGTCAAAATAAAATAAAAGTCTTACATGTGCATGACATGTTAGTGACTAATCAGAAATCACCAATGATGCAATTATTCATTTACCATGAATAATATGAAGGTTGGGATTCCAACGTCGAACAACCTATTTATTCATCTTTAAAAATATATTATAACCACTAAATTATTTGACAAAAATAATATAATAATGAGTTATTTTGTTGATAAAAATATAATAGGTTTAATTACACTTTTAGTCTCTTAAGTTTCTCAAAGTTGTGATTTTGACCTCCTAAAAAAAACAATTCTTTCTAGACCCTCTAATTTTATTTTCTGTTGCAATTTTGGCCCCCCACGCCAATTTTGACCCAGTCAACGGACACTTGGGCGCCACATGTGTAAATTTTTTATTTTATTTTTTTGTTTATTTAGTTTTTTAATTTAAAAAAGAAATATTTTTGTAAATATAAAAAAATTGTTTTTTTAATTACAAAAATAAAAAAGTTAAAATGGTTTTTTTTAGTTACAATTTTTTTTAAATTACAAAAATAAAAATAATAATTTTTTTTGGTTTTTTAATTACAAAAAAATTAATTACAATATTTTTTTTTTGTTTTTTTATGACAAAAATTTAAAATAAAAAAAAATACAAAAATGCGTCCACGTCAGCGTTGACTGGGTCAAAATTGGACTAGGGGGCCAAAATTGCAACAGAAAGTAAACTTAGGGGGCCTGAAAAGAGTTATTTTTTTTAAGGGGCTAAAATTACAACTTTAGAAAACTTAGGAGGTCAAAAGTGTAATTAAACCAATATAATAATGTGTGCATAAGAGCTCAATCAGTGCAATCAAAAAGGTTGCTTGAACTGAAACAACATTTTGTCAAGTTGGATGGTGAGTATCAAAACAGACTAATCTGTATGGGCCGACACATTAAGTCCGGTTAATTATAGGGTTTGAGCCTAAATTTTGGAATCCTGCTCTTCTCCCTGCACATTTTGCTCGCGCCCAGCATGATTTCCAGTTATACTCTTGCGTGAGTTAAGTCACGCAGCGTGACTTAACTCATGCAACTTATAAGCTCTGCGTGACTTAAGTCACGCACCACTGGCCTGTGCGCGAGTTAACTCACGCACGTTGGTTGGTGGTCTGAGCTCATGAACAAACGTTTTTGGACGGTGATCAGTTTTTCAACATTAAATCTACACGTTCTTTTTACCAAATTTACACGTTTTTTTGACCACATTTATGGTTGTTATAACCTATATTACCATTCCCACCTATAAATACCCCTTCATACTTCCGTATTTCCTCACACCATATCACTTTCTCTCCCTCCTCACTTTCTCCCTCTATTTCTCTTCTTTCTTTTTTTCTTTCAATAGTCTTCTAGGGGCAAAAGTGATCAGACTTCTTCAAGGCAAAATAGTGAGTAGCCGACTTGGGGAAGTGATCAACCATTGAGATAAAATTAAATTTGCTTCATTTTACCCCAAAAACTTTTTACCGTGGGTAAAAAGAATCTTTTTGGGGTATAAAAAGAACCAGATTTAAATTTAGCCCAAGGGTTGTTGATATATTTTCCCCAAGAAGGCTGCTCACTATTTTACCCCAAAAAGGGCGGTCACTTTTTACCCCAAGAGGGTAAAAAGAAAATAAGTAGATTATTTAGTGAATTCGAATAAATGTATCAATTATTATATGAATTCTATTAATAAAATGAGATGTTGTTATATGTATTAATTTTGTTCATTTCTTTTTATTTCTATTTGCTTTTATTTTCTAA
>Ga0315914_1000953_pt1 | contig 40922 bp, 24 predicted proteins | sample MpolenodulesMG_FD_203920 | JGI IMG/M metagenome (GOLD analysis project Ga0315914, IMG submission 203920) | Medicago polymorpha root nodule microbial communities from Los Angeles, California, United States - elongated nodules | ecosystem: Host-associated > Plants > Roots > Nodule | place: USA... | reverse complement strand
TGATATTGACGAGGGATACGTGGTAATATCAAATGAAAGCTAGAATCCATGCATGATCTTTAGGTTACGTGTGACGCTTGATTAAGGAACTCTAATCCTAACAAGCTTTACGCCCTATCAATCTCAAATCTTAATTTTATAACGTAGATATTTAGGTTTTTAAACAAACAAACAAATTACTCTTTCAACTTAAAATGATAATCGATGTCGAACAATCCAGGATATCGCACCAGTCCCTGAGGAGACGATACATAAATACTTACTTTTGATATACGTAAATATGCTACATCAGTCACCTCACTATTATCCAACCTTGAGAGGTGATCAGCCACCACGTTCTCTACTCTCTTCTTGTCACGAATCTCAAGATCAAACTCTTGCAACAAGAGGATCCACCTCAACAGCTGAGGTTTTGAATCCGCTTTGGTCAAGAGATATTTAAGAGTTGCATGATCTGTAAAAACAATGACTTTGGAGCCTATTAGATAAGAACAACTTTTTTCCAATGCAAAGATTACTGCAAGCAATTCCTTTTCAGTTGTGGAATAGTTCACTTGATTTTCATTTAAAACCTTGCTTGCGTAGTAAATTTCATGGAAAAATTTGTTCTTTTGTTGGCCTAGGACTACACCAACAACATAATCACTTGCATCACACATAAGTTCAAAAGGTAAATCCCAATTGGGTGCAATGATTATTGGTGCAGTCACCAACTTGGATTTAATCAAAGAAAAAGCATCTAAACACTCAGAATCAAAATTAAAATCATTTTCTTTGACTAAGAGGTTACAAAGGGGCTTGGCAATTTTAGGAAAATCTTTTATGAAACGCTGGTAGAAACCAGCATGCCCTAAGAAACTCCTCACCCCTTTACCATTAACAGGAGGGGGAAGTATCTCTATAACCTCTATCTTTGCTTGATCCACCTCTATGCCTTTGGCACGTATTTTGTGCCCCAAAACTATACCTTCAGTTACCATAAAATGACATTTTTCCCAATTCAAAATAAGGTTAGTTTCGATGCACCTTTTAAGTACAACATCTAGATGAAACAAGCATTGATCAAAAGACATATCAAACACAGCGAAGTCGTCCATAAATACCTCAATGTTCTTCTCTATCATATCAAAGAAGATGGAGAGCATACACCTTTGAAAGGTCGCCGGCGCATTACACAGCCCAAAGGGCATTTCCTATAAGCAAACACACCAAATGGACAAGTGAAAGCAGTCTTCTCTTGATCTTCCAAGGGCTACCGCAATCTGATTATACCCTGAATATCCATCCAAAAAGCAATAAAAGGCTTGGCCAGCCAACCTCTCTATCATTTGATCCATGATCGGTAACGGGAAGTGGTCCTTCCTTGTTGCGGTATTCAACCTCCGATAATTTATGCACATTCTCCAACCAATGATGGTTCGGGTGGGTATCAACTCATTTTTTTCATTAGCCACCACTGTCATTCCTCCTTTCTTAGGCACCACATGAACAGGACTCACCTAAGAACTATCAGAGATATGGTAAATCATACCTGCATCCAGTAACTTGAGAACCTCTTTCTTGACCACTTCCTTCATTGTTGGGTTTAGTCTTCTTTAAGGTTGAACAACAGGTTTGTATTCAGCCTCCATGTGTATCTTGTGCATGCAAAAAGCTGGACTAATACCCTTCAAATCAGAAATGGTCCATCCCAATGCTCCTTGATTGTCCCTTAACACTTTCATTAATTTTTCTTCTTCTAAAGGTGTCAAGGTGTAGCTGATGATTGATGGTTTGGAAGCATCCTTGCTAAGAAAAACATACTTCAAATGAGAAGGGAGTTCTTTTAATTTTGGATATTTTTCTCCCTCCTTACTCAAAGATTGCGCCCCCAAAGACTTTTCACCTAGTAGCTCTTCAATTTTTACCGGTTCCATCTCTTGCTTGTTTTCCTCAAGTTGCTTGATACATTCCTTCACCTCAAGATCTTCATCATGATCACAACTCTCTATAGAATTGACAATTGCTCTCTCCATAGGTTGTGTTGGTTGAGGCTCACGAGAATTATCTTCAACAACATCAACTCGGTAACATTGAGGATTTTCAGTTCGGTGTTTCATAGCCTCAAAGATATTGAACACTACTTGCTCATCTTGGAACCTCAACATAAGCTCACCCATCTCAACATCAATCAAAGCACGACCTGTTGGTAGAAAGGGTCTTCCTAAAAGGAGTGGCATATCTTCATCTTCAGCCATATCCAAGATCACAAAATCAGTAGGAAATACTAACTCATTAACTTGAACTAGCACGTCCTCAAGCACACCTAAAGGATAAGAGATTGATCGGTCAGTTAAAGTGAGGGTCATTCTTGTTGGTTTGGGCTCACCACATCCTAGTTTCTTCATCATGGAAAGAGGGATCAAGTTGATACGATGTAGACAAAACTGAATGAACACTTCGGAAAGCAGTCGAAATTGTAAGAGAAAGGACAGAACAAACAGAAATCATCCATATTCAAGACTATTCATCAGAGGAGTCAGAAATGGGAGACAAAAATACTGGCATAACTCTAGAAGACTATGGGAGGCTGGACAACTTGGATGAAATATCTCTTGGGTTCTAGCCGACGAACCCAATCGTGTTCCACATCAAGAACAGTGTCATGATTAATTTGAAATCTAACCAATTTTCAAGTAAGGAGTTGGAAGATTGCAATGCTCGCTTGACACACTTTCTGGATGCTTGTAGTACCATAATTCCACTAGGGGTATCAGAATCAGACAAGCGGCTTAGGTTGTTCGGATATTATCTCACTGAACGAGCAAAAGATTAACTTGACACACTACCAAGAGGTACAATAACAACCCGGGATCAACTAAAATGAGAGTTCTTAGATATATATTTTCCAACTACAAAATACTTTGCACGGAAGAAGGAGATATTCAGCTTCAAGCAACAAGATGGAGAAGTATTCTAGGATGCATGGGAAAGGTTCAAACTTTTGTTGAAGAGGTGTCCCGGTCACAAGTTTTCAGAAACGGATAACAAGCAGGCATTCACCACGTGATTAAAGTCAGACACTCAGATGTTACTAGATGCATATGCAGGAGGAACCATGAAAATCAAGCCAGCTGATGACGTAAGAGAGTTGATTGAAAACATGTCTCTGAATGAATATCGTGCACACACTAAAGAGGAGGCTGCCCCAAAGAATAAATGTATGATAGATCTAAACACTGAGGATGTTTTACTTGCTAGTAACAAACTTCTGAGCATTCAATTAGAAACTCTGGCAAAAAGGCCAGAGACTTGAGAAGCTTGGGAAGTTTGCTCGTGGGTCAAAGAATTGTAATAAATAGTTTATTTAATTCTTACGCGCTATGAGGTGATAACCATACTATTACTACCTATAATAGTAGTAATTTGTTCAGACTTATGCAATTAGGGGTGTAGCGGTTCAGACAAAACTGATGAAACCAAAAATCCAAACCAAACCAAACCAAACCAAAAAAGTATCCAATCTTGTTTGGTTCTGTTCAAAGCTAAACTGAACCAACCTAAACTGAACTAGTTTGCTTTAGTTCTTGGTTTTTGAATTTGCGATCTAAAGAACAGATGAACAAAACCGATGCTAACCCACTCCCCATTTTACTAATATTATCCATCCTCACAGAAACACTTACGATTAAGTTCAAAATTAAAGCCAACATAAAATTCTCCTTAATTCGTTCACTTCCTCTTGTCCTCATTTCATCTCACCACTCACACTCTATATTATTTCTACTATAAAAGAACACTAACCGCCAACCACACCTAACCCATCATTCCTCACCGTCGCTAGGATCATCCATCTCTTGGTTAGTTTTTCATGTTAGTTATACAAAATTGTTTGAAAAAACAGAGAACATGGAAAACAAAATTCCATACAATATTTGAGTATGTTGTATGCATGAAATACAAATTTGTGAAAATATGAATTTTTTTAATTTTATTTTTAAACAAACCAATCAACTGAACTGATCCAAACCGAACCAAACCAGTTAGTTACCAAACCAGTTAGTTTGGTTTGATGTCTTTTTTGAAAAACGGTAAAACCCGAACCAAACTGATCCAATGAAGATTTCATTGGTTAGGACATTTTGTTGTTCAAAAACCAATCCAAACGAAACCGATACACTCCTATATGCAATAGCACTGGCTAAACATTTATTTGTATTTTTTATTTGATTTGATTGACTTTTCTCAAGCAAAAAGTCAATGTAAACAACATTACAATTTGTATTAAGAACATGAAACAAATATGGGTTGAAGAGACTAGTAAAGCTACGCTTGTTTTTTTTCTTTCTTTTTCTAATTCAAATTTTTTTCGTGAAGTTCACTTCCCCTCTCTATGACTATCTCTCGACAAAGTGACGAGAAACACATGACAAACTAATTTATTATTAGTTTAAGGTGCATTCATTTTTGTAGAGAAATGTTAACTAGTGTCTCCGGATACTTGTTAAGGACTTTAAATAGTAACTTTTTATGAAAGTTTGTGTAATAAAGTGTTTTGGAAATTGAAAACTTTGACATTTTTAAAGAATAATAACTTAATTTAGAATGTTTAAAGAGTGTTTCGGAAGCACTCGTCAACAATACTATTTTTGTAACATGTTTAAACGAGGCCATGAGGCAACTCGTTGTTAGCATTAATTTGTTGAAGTTATTCATGAAACTTTAGAAATTGGAGTTTGGCCCCTTATTGATAGGGTTGGTGGTGACGGTGTGTTGCACGTAGAAAGAGGCATATATTTGTGGGCTTTTAGAGTTTGACTATGTTTTAAACTTTTGTTACACGCTTGGGTAGCAAACCCAAGGTCAATAATGGTTCAAACCGAGGGCTTGATTTTGGGGGTGAATGGAGCTTTCACTGACTTTTGAGTCCCAAGTTTGTCATTGACTTGCTCAAAATTTCCAATTAATCAATTGTACGGTACCTGTTATCCAACCAGTAGACATATTTGGCAAAGCAAAAAATGGGAGAAAATCTAGATAGAAGTATTAATTAGGTATGTGGTCTTGAAGGAGGATCCTAAATCATCGATAAAACATGAGTATTTGGCTTAAATAAAACCGTTGAACTAAAATGTATTTTAGAACAAGGTCTCTAAAGTTTTGATGATAACAATGTCTAGAAGAATAATTAGGTATTCTAATATGTATTCAAGTGTGCAAAATTATATAATTAAATTCTGACTTTGAAGTCAACTTATTGGTATTGAAACACCAAGATCTGAACACAAAGGAATGCATTTTGTACATGGTCTCTAAGATTTTTTTACAAACTTTCAATCTTAAAATTTCTCAAGTGTCAGAGGTTTCTTGAGCTTTAAGATAGTTTACCACTCTTGAGTATCAAAGTCTAAACAGAGTCAAATTTATTTGTAAATTCTGATTGTAGAAGTCCTCTTGTGTGAGGCAAGGAAATCTTAGATTTATGTGTCTAAGTAATTGTAATATTTTATGATTATATAGTGGAAAGCCCCTTGAAAGTGCAAGGAAATTGGATTGACATCGCATTGTAGGGTGAACCAGGATAATTGCTTGTGTGTTTTTACTCTTTCTCTCGATTATCTTGATTGTTATGTTTTGTATAAACACTTAAAAAAAATATTTTTAGAAAAATCAACACAATTCAACTCACTTTCTTGTGTTTTTCTCTTATATAAAATTCTTTTGATACCTCAACTCATATTACTGTGTTAACTTAGTACTTTGGTTTAAAGGTGAAAACTCTGAAATCTGATCATAAATGAATGTTTAATAAGCGCAAATGTGTGGTTTTGAACGAGTTAATTGGCAACCTTGTGATTTTTTTAAAGCAACAACCTCACGATCTTAAAAAATGAAAATGTTGTGATATATAAGTATGAGTTAAAGTCTCAATCTAGTGGACATCTTCATCATTAAGTGTAAATGCATAGAAGATTAAGCAATGCATAGTTAATGACGCTTGGATAAATTGCCAAGAACAGTGGTTTTCATTCCTTCATTTATTATGAAACTCTCTGTAGGAAAGTTATAAACTTTGATCGCAAGGAATTACATTAATTCCATACCTTTTTACTGTTTACGAGTTTGGAGGGGAATGGAGGGTAAAGGTTTGAGAAAAAAGGAATGAGCAAGTGGATAAAACAAAGAAAAATGAGAGGGGAGGATTTTAGGGCAGTGGTGGATCTTGGCTAAATTTGTTGGGGGTGTCAAATATATATAGAATATATATAAATGTTTACATATAGAATAGTGAAATTGCAAGTAGTTGTATTGGTTGAGTTTACATAAAAGGAGCCCTTTTGTTGCTGGTTCAAGCCCCATTGAAACATTTTTTTTGTGAATAAAAATAAAAAATACATTTAAATTCAGAAAAACGAAGCCGGTTACAAACTTGAACTCGTGACCTTATGGAAAGAAATTTCCACTCCGACACTCAGAAACTTCTGATTTAATACACCTAATATAGTATTTATAGATTATCTAGGGGATACCATGGCTCCCATGAGTCCCTTAAGAGATTCGTCGCTGCTTTAGGGGGTTAACTTTTCTTCATAATACAAAACCCTTCTCATCTGGAAAACTAAAAAATTATATTGGAGTCCTTAAAAAAATAAAAAAAAATTATATTGGAGGATGGTTTTAGGGGATTTTTGGAGGGTTTCTATGAATTCTTCAAATTTAATCTATGTTGTCATATTATTTTTAAAATTAAAAATATAGTAATCATATGCATTAACTTATCATTCTCTAGAAAAGCTACTATTTTAATTTTTTTTAAAAGATTTCTTCATTTTTCCTTATATTTTCCACCCCTCAAAGTCTTCCATTCCTGTACCCTCTCCTCCAAGCTCGCAAACATAGTCTAAGTGTAGGAAAAAAATAGTTGTTTCATTGCCTTGTGTTAGTAACAACTAACTAGTCGATTAGTTGAATTGAACAAACCGTGTAGTATTTGTAGGGATTTTCTTGAATGGTCCCATGTTTTTAAACACAAGATTTGAACACAAATAAAAGTATATATCATCATCATTTAATTATTTAAAAAATATATATTATTTAATTTTTTTGTTCTCTTTCTACATTGTTTTTCCATTTATACGAGTGTTATCAATCTTGTATTCAAACTCTTGTGACCACACAAGATTACTCTGTTTGCAGTATATCTCTTACGAGTAGGTCGTTTGGATCCAAAGAACTTTGTAGCTTTATAAACAAGAAACGACAAAATACAAAAGAAGCAAATCGTTGGAGCAAGAGGTTCATCTCGTGGCTGTGAATTTTAATTTGTCAGTGTTTTTCTTTTGTTGGGACAGGTGAATTTTTAACTTGGACAATGAACATGTATAAATTTATGTGTTCATCCTTTTCCATTGCAACTTTTTTTTAAACAACCTTAAAGGTAAAAAGCAAAACTCAACATCAACTATATCATGGATCCAGCATATCTACAAATGGGCGCAAAACTGAATTGCTAAAAATACGTAGAGCTAATGTTTAGAGCATCTAAATAGGTGTATTAATCGTCTGCTAATACAGAAACGATCAAAGTTCAAACAACTCCCTAAATAGCAAGTAATAAACACCCTTTTGGGCTGAACAAATTCAATCGTTGTCCATATCAAAGGATGAACAAACGACGAAACTCCAACACAGTACACCGATGGGGCATGAAGCAACCACAACAGGTATAGTTCTTAAGGTACAGCGAACGACAACTAACGTCAACACAGAGCATCTATGCACCTAGCCCTTTCGAATAACATCATGCGACAAATCCATGCACCGATGAACAACATAACTTTAGAACCCATATCCTAAATCTAGATAAAAGATTTTATAACATAGTCATTGAAGCCGGAACAAAACCACACTCATCCTCACCTTCCCAAAACAAAAACAAATCAAACACGACGGTTATCGTCTCATTATAAATGAATCTTTTGCAACAAAAAAATTAAAAAGAAAGACTTTTAATTAATTGTGCCACAAATACAGTTTTGTTACCGGAAAAAATATATAAAAGGTGAGAAATATATAAAAAAAACATAGGGACATAAACCTAACTCAGAAAATCCACATAACAATGTAGGTCGACCCAAACAGGTAATACAAAAAATTAAAACAACACAAGTAAATTTGCCTCTATTTAATCCTAAAACTAAACAAAAGTTAACAGTTCGGTGAATGGACTGTCCGTCAACATGGAATTGGATCCACGTACCATCAACTCCTTACAACGAATAGCAACAAGTTAAACGACTCTTTTGAGCTCCGCATTCCAACTCAAACATAGTGAATGAAATCACATTGAGTACAAGACCATTTCTAGCCATAGTGTCTCAATTCAATCATGAAGCATCGAAACGGATTAAAGCACAACTCTAGATTCTTCAAAACAAGTGTCAGAGAACAAATTGGATCTGAAACTGGATCTGTAACACGAAACCGGATCTGATGGATCCCACTCTAAAGGGTTTGAGATAGCTATGGTGAACCCAAAAGAACATCGTTAATTTGTGTCGTTGGCAGCAACCATAGAACAACAAAACAACCACCAGTATCGTGAAACCACCAAAACATGAACCACATGCAGCGACAGTGATCTAAAACACTAGATCGAGCTATTGTGACAGCCAAACACTGTAAACCAATAAGCTAACATGACAAAACATGCTTTCAAAAGGCCAAAGTCATGGCTAAAAATAAGCTATGACAAAACCCATGTCATACATATGCCTTAAATTTTTTGACAGGTCAAACTCGGACCTTGTAAAACCTAGTCAACCCAGCCTATTTCCACCCCTAATACCATGCACACATCTAAATTTTTATAAAAATAAGATGAATTAAAGTGCATTCATACAAATAATTTTTTTTTAAGAACTAAAATCAAAATTTATTCACTTCATAAGGAAAAATGCATATTTAATTCCTTATTTTTTATCAAATAAGTCAAAATTCACGAGTTTATCACTGCTCTACTCGGTGAAGAAAACTCAAACAAAAAAGTGGCAAATACAATGTAACACCTCCTTGAAAATAAGTTTTTACCTAACTCTCATGTTTGACACATTGATAGTAGTAAAAAAAATTGCTAGCTTGCATTTTCAAGGTTAAAATTTAGACATAATGTTCCTAAAAGGGCAAAGCGGTCCCCTCAAGCATATTATTAGACTTTGATCACACGCTCGCTTGTTTTTATTTGAATTTTTAGATTAATAATATTATTCAACTGATTCAAACCTGGTAAAATCAGTAGAATAGAAGCTGTGAGAATGGAATAGAAACTGGATTTTAGGATTCCAAGAAGCCTACAATAATATAATCCTAAGTGTGTCACAGTGGAATTTGCAGTTGAATTATATATTTGAGCTATGTTTTGGAATCTGGTTCACTTCCACCTTTCCAAATGTTATTTCAAAGTTTCAAACATTATGTTATGTAAATATTATTAATTTACATGGAACTTTGATATAGTGTCTTGACTTGTAGTAATGGATAGACCAAAGCTTTCATGACATTAATGTGCTTAAAGGGTTATTTAAATATATGATCATAATCCCCAAACCTACAAATTAGGCATTTTATTGAGATTCCACCATTAAGGTCATAGTCTCATGGACAAATCAACATTAAAGAAATATTACAAAGTTAGAAATAGTAGCAAGTAGAAGTAGTATATTGTACTATGATATGTTATAAACAAAACATTGTGCTATGATAGCTCTCAAAGATTTGGTCAATTGATAAAGATTCAACTCATATTAGCTTTGTTTGAATTTCGTAGTCAACGTAAAGATCTCATTTGTAAGTAATATATATAAATATTTTTTATACTGAGTCTTAGGTCATTCCCAACTCAAGTAAACCTAAAACTAAAATCCAATTCATTTAAAAAATTTAAGAGAAAAATATTGTACTATGATACATAATGTGGCATAAGAGATAGATATTAGGAGTCTACTCGCATACATTTGATCGAAATGATTGGTATTTGACCGTACTTATGAAAAATCATTTGATGTAATAGGTTAGCCTTTTAAATATATTTCAATTATCTTGTGAAATTGTATGTGAGGATATCTTTGCTAACAAAAAGTACGTATAATAAAATCTATAGTATAGTGATCTCTTATTGACTTGAATTAATTTTTCTTGGTAATTGTTCATTTTTAATTAAGACCAATTGCCCTTTGCTTGTTGTCATAAACCAAATCTAAGCAATCCTCGCAAAACACACACTGCTTTAAAAGTCACCAGAAAAAGTGGCTGATCCTTCGGTGGCAGACCCCTTATCAGGAAGCATATAATGACTTCAAATTAACTCAAAAACTTCACTCTCACTTAACTCTTCATTGTCTTCAAAGCTTTGAAAAACTTCACATATATCTCATGAACTTCTAGGGTTATTGTTGTTGTTTTTCAAAACTTTCAACCATCTCTTGAAAACATCTTCCACTTTTCTACCTTGTTTTCTAGTCTTGTTTTTTTTTTCTTTGCTAGTTTTGGTTAAAAATATTCCTAAATAGGGTTAGTATAGTTAGGCTTTATTTGTAGAAGAAAATAGGTTTAGATATGGAAGAAAGAAATGATGGTGAAAAACTTGATGAAGTTATCTTACCAGGGTTTAGGTTTCATCCAACTGATGAAGAGCTTGTTGGGTTTTACCTAAAGAGAAAGGTTCAACAAAGGCCTCTGTCTATTGAGCTCATCAAGCAGCTTGATATCTATAAATATGATCCATGGGATCTTCCAAGTAAGACAAGACACATATATCTTTGTTGGTTCTTCACATATATAACCTTTTATAAGCACTTTTTTCAAGCTGAACTTAGCCTCTTTAGGTAAACAACTTAATTAAGTGTACCATATAAATACTTATATATAAGATATTTCTATTACAAAAGTCAAACTGGTTCGATATAGGCTTGCATACAATAGAAGATTGATAATAGTTAAGGTGCTAACCTAGTTGGGATGTTCGCATGATATGTTGATGTTTTGCATGTCTCTAAATTTTATCAACAAAAAAGTCATAAGTTGTTTTCATAAGTTATCCTGGAGAGCTTATCGAAATAAACTAAAAAAAGCTTAAAGACTTGTCATAAGCAATTTCCACTTTCCATAAACTATGCTAAACAGTGTCACAAGTACTAATATGTTTGTATGATTGTGTGTGTGCAGAGTTTGCAAGTACAGGAGAGAAAGAGTGGTATTTCTACTGTCCAAGAGACAGAAAATACAGAAACAGTGCAAGGCCTAATAGGGTAACTGGAGCTGGATTCTGGAAAGCCACAGGGACAGATAAACCTATCTACTCCTCAGAAGGTTCTAAGTGCATTGGCCTAAAGAAATCCTTAGTCTTTTACAAAGGTAGAGCTGCTAAAGGAATCAAAACTGACTGGATGATGCATGAGTTCAGGCTACCTTCTCTCATAGATCCACTTTCACCAAAGAAGTACTTAGAGAAAACCATTCCTGCTAATGTGAGTAAAACCTAATCCAAATCCAAATTTTATCATTATCTTAGCAAAGTTATAATTTTCAATGCACTCGCATTACGATCCTTGATAATATGGAGAATAGCAGTCAAATGTAACAATGATGTCAACATAGGTTGCATGAACTCCCTCTAATTCCAAGTATATTTGTATGAAAATGATTAGTTTATGTTGAAATATGTAGTTAAAAATTGTGTGCCTAAAATATCTATATTAATTTGACCAATTAATTAAATGAGGGTATTGTTAACAAAAAAAATTAAAAATAAATAAATATTGTATTTGTAATCTAAAGTGTAAATAATTTGAGACAAATATTTTAAATGACACGGTTGCAATGAGATAGAGGGAGTATCAAAAACTTGTTGACATTGTCAACATATAATAGTTGGTCATATATATGACTTTAAAAGTAGTTATGAATTAAGTCAAACATTTTTAATGATTTTGGCGGTTATAATTGATTGATTGATACAAAATTTTGTATGGTATGATGTATATGAATTATTTTTTTTTAACTTCGGTTTTAATTGTTTGTGGTTGTAAATATAATATATGGACTTCTTTAACTTGTCTTTTAACATGCAGGAATCATGGGCTATCTGTAGAATATTCAAGAAAACAAATTCTACGGCTCAAAGAGCTTTGTCTCACTCTTGGGTTTCTTCCCTATCTGAAACAAGAACCTCTAATATGCTAACCAAAAATCAAGAAATCACCCAATTTTGTTCAAGCAACATGTCATTGACAAAGAATACATCCTTGGCCAATCACTTCTACACTAACAACAATGATAGCCAAAATTTTGATATCGATGTTACCCCTTATAAATCAATTATTAGTCCATTACTACATAAAGGCTTTCATCACTTGCCCATTTCAAATGAAGATCTTAATACAAACTTGATATTCTCATCATCATCTCCACTTGAAACATCTAACACTAATAGTGATATTATTTCCAAATCTACAATGGATGTTTCATCAATGTTGTTGAATATGTCATCATCCTCAATGCTTAGTGATTTTAACAAGACATGTGATGAGGTTGCAACTACAAATTTCATGAATGGTGGGTTGCAAGAGCAATTTAGTGACTACTCATTACCATTTGGTAACCAATATGATAATAATGCATTGGTTAAGGTACCTTATAATGTTAATGTGAATATGCCTCGTATTGATGAACAAGAATTGATGAATTTCAATATTGGTGATGCATGGAAGTCAAATTTGCTTTGGGATACTTCATTTTGTCCTATTGATGTTCCCTCTAGTTATTCCACAACCAAGTGCTACACTTAATTTGTACCTTTTATTTTTACATAATTAGAATCTAGAAGCACTTATTTTTTCTAGCTAGCTTCTATAGTAGGAAGTGAGTACTAGTGATTCTGACCTTTTTTTAACTTTGATTTGTGTTCAATTTTACATTAGCATGTAGAACTTCTATTTTTATTTTTTAGTTGATTTTAATGTACTTTGAAGAAAAAAAAGTTGTAACTTGAGGAAATATGTGAACTCAAATGTTATGGAATGGAAATTTGACTGCAATGGGAGATTTTCAAAATGAAACTGAAAAGAGATAAACAAATAAGTTTGTTGTCTATCTAAACGCTCATTATATTAGAGAAATGTTATTTGACAACAAAACAATATTGTTGTCCAACACTGTATTTGTACGTCGTAGATACAATTTTGTTTTTTATTGATTTTTTCTCTCTAAGCTAAATCAATAATTATAAATGATGTCTTTTTATACATGTCAAATATGTTGTCAACTTCTAGATGTTCAAATAACAATTTTCTTATATTATGAGGAGTGTTAAGAACAATTAACGCTTTCTTTCCAACATTCAGTTTCTTATTTTGTAAAAATTGATGTGGATCCCACCATCATTTTGAAATTGGGTTGCACATAAATTGTGGATAATTTTCTCTAATATAAGAGTAAGTATTGAAAGAAAAAAAAAGTAGTCCGTATTCTCACTATTACTCAAATATTGGGAGAGCACTTGTGTACCATAATTGTATATATCATTGTCCAATTAGAATGCGTCACGTGGCACACCCTTTAAAAAAATATATTAAATAAAACATTTATAAAGTAACATTGGAACTAGAATATGCCACGTGATACACAAGAGGAATCCCAAATATTGTATACTGAAATTCCTGATATGAAAGTGATGTAATTAGCTATTAATGTTTGATTAGGATTCTTTGAAAATTAACCAAACAATCGTACAACAGTGAATCACCAAAAAGGTCCTTGATTTTGTATGAAATCTCAACTTAGACCTTGCAACTATTGAACTTCAAAAGTCTCACACATAACTGTCTAGCCTCCATACCTTTTCCTTTCCTAATTTATTTGAATGACGGAAATATTACAACCAACAAAATTAATATTACAAAGTGACAATATTATTTTGGAGTCATTCCCTTAAAATAATCACTTGTTCCAAAGGTTTCTTTCTGATGTTTGTCTTTTCTCCTAGCCTATTAAAAAAAATGGTAACGTGAAAATAATCGCATAATATTTTTAACAGGCTACCTAATTAGTTGATTTTATCATTGATTCAATACCCTTGCGGACAGATTTGATGCAACATTGTTTAACAAGGCTCGTACTCAAGACTTTGCTTAAAGAATCTTAGTTCATTTTAATGTTGGTAAAAGTCATTATTCCTACTAGCATTTTTTCTTATCTAAAGTTTCAATTGTACAGTTGTATAAATATAATAAACTATGAAAGCACTAACACAAGTACATGCACTAGATTGGCGTGTTTGAATGGAGGATTTAGGAAGGAATGGATGGTTTACTTTTCAGTTTTAAATTACGGACATTATAAAATGTTTTTTTAAAAGTTAACATATTTACATGATAAAGGATCATATAATACTTCAATCACACTTAATTTATTTTAGAAAAACATGATGTATAGTCCGTAATTTAAAAAATAAAAGTAAACTCTCTCATCCCCTACCCTTCCTTCCCCACCTAAATCCTCACTCCAAACACACCTTAATAACTTGGCACCCGTTATAATTTGAAATAATGGCATATATTAAATGTAATCACATATTACGGCATCGAATCAGTGTTAAACACTTCCACCTGTTGGATGCTAAGCACATATATGATCATACGTCGATGTTGCAAAAATAATAAATATATAAAACATCCCTTTCTTATCGTCTGGTCTTCTTATCAAGTTTTATTCAAACTTGCATCATCGGAGATTAGGATGCTTTTAGCTTCAAGATGTGTACAAGTATAAAACTCTTTGAGAGAAAAATGTTTTATTTGAGAATAAAAAAAATTAAACAACAATTCAATCTTTTGAATTTACTTTTCTCACTTTTCATTGTATTAAAAAAATATCGGTGACCCCATCACTAAGGAAGTCATGAAATAGGTTTCAGACTAAAAAATTTCGAGAGGGTTGGATACATTCTCCCATTCGTTTACAACCCTCAAGCTTATCAAATCACTCAAGCTACAGCTTACAAAATGAATTTATATTATTTTACTTTTATAATAAAATTTAGGGTTAGCGGATAAGTCCTAATCCAATACATATAAGAAAGATATTGGAGCTCAACGAACATTTATAAATGTATTTACATTTATCTTCCACCAAGGCACTCACAAAAATATACGAAACAAAATGCATTTAAGATTATGATATGTTATACTACTATCTCATTTTGACTATGGACCAATATCAGAAAAAATAATTAATAATCATCAACTAGACATTAAAAAAAAATCAAAATTTTGCGCATGAAAGCTATAAAACCCACATAATTAGCAAACAACAGTCATCATATCCAATGGGTGAAGAAACAAGTGAAGTTGTGTTGTTGGGAAACTGGGCTAGCTCTTACTGCACCAAAGTAGAACTAGCCCTTAAACTCAAGGGTATACCTTACAAGTATGTGGAGGAGGATTTGAGAAACAAAAGTGATTCCCTCTTAAAGTACAATCCTGTTCATAAAAAGGTCCCAATTCTCTTGCACAAAGGAAGATCAATTTGTGAGTCACAAATCATTCTTGAATACATCGATGAGATTTGGGATTATAGTCCCAAACTGTTGCCAGAGGATCCTTATCAAAGGGCTAAAGTTCGTTTTTGGGCCAACTACTTTGATCAAAAAGTACATATCATTCATTACTTTCTTTCTACTTTTCTTCTATATTTGCGATGATGTTTTCTACTTAATTTTTTATTTTGTTAACCCTTGTCTACTTATTTTTACGTATAATTTGTCTTTTTTAAAGTGTTTTACAAATAATTTGTTATTGAGTAAATAAATATTTTGATCATTAAAAGTGAAGAGTTGTCATTGTAATATCTCATCTCATGTATCAAAATTCTAAAAAATTTATCTTGGTAGTCAATTTGGTTCCTAAAATTATTAAGAGAAGACACAAGATTAAAAATATCATTGTGCTTTTAATATATTCATGACTATAGTGAAAAGACCTTAGTCGTTAAAATAATTGTTAGAACACCAATTACTTAAGTACGACGGATTAAGGTTCGCACCTACGACTCAAATTGGTCTGCCTCGTTTTGTCACATTTAAACCTATGTTTTAAGTTTTAACCACTCAAACATATATAACGTACGTTTATTTTGGCAATGTTTAGATCATTCCTAGTAGCCACCGCATATTCCAATCACGAGGAGACGAGAGAAAGAAAGCTGCAGAAGACATGGAAGAGATACTTGTGGTGTTTGAAGAAGGGGTCAAGAAAGATTTTAATGAGAAATTCCAATTCTTCAACGGCGAAACACTGGGGCTCCTTGACATTGTGGTAGCCGCGGCTTCTTGCACCTACAAAGCATTTCAAGAGGCCTGTGACATAGAGATCTTCACGCCCGAAAAGATGCCAAATTTTTTCATGTGGGTGAATGCCCTGAAGGAACATCCTCTGGTTAAGGAGACACTTCCTCCTCATGAGAAGTTGGTGGCCAAAATAAAAATCATTATTGGAACTTGAGTTTATGTAATTTACTATTTGTTATAGCATGGTTGTTTATATTTTGGTTTCACATGATGGCCTGATTGATTATAAGAACAGACATGATTTATTTCTCATGCTTTGAATCGTGTTTGCTTCAATAAATAAATATTTTCTTTCTTCCCTGAAATGTCTTAGATATTATAGTCACTATGTGCTGAAAATCCAAGCTAATGCCAACCATTTACCTGCATTTTTTTTCTCACGAAATTTAAAAGAAAAAATCAATCAAAGATCGTAAAACAATGACTGGAATTTTTCTCTAAAGTTTCAAAAAAATATTTACAGTAAATATATAAAACGTGACTTTCTTACTTTAAAAAATGTTATCTCGTATTAGAAAATATGGGAAACGTTATTTCTTATGTCAAAAGTTTTGTCTCATGTAAAGTCATTCTACAAACCTGCAAAAAAGATAATGCTAAATAATTGGTCCGGTTTTTGGTAACCTACGGTATCTCTACATATAGCTGCAAAAAAGGCTTTGCAATTTTCAATTATCTGATACTATGATTATTTGGAGCTGCTACATCTTTTTTCTTTTCATGAGTCATTTTGTTATGATTACACGAGAGAATTATGACGAAAGAGGGTTTCTTTAGTAATTTTATAGTATTTTTGTTTTAGTCCAATTTTAGTAATTTTTAGTTTTTGTTTCAGTTTGTTATCTTCGGTTCATTAGAGTTTTATTATTTTCTTATTTAAGCTTAATAGTTGTAGCCTAAGAGACAACTTTTATTCATTCAATAATATTTTAGAGTTTTCTCAATTTCTGGTGGATTACAGAACCCTATTTTCACAAGTTTGTCACTTGCAAACTTGTTCCTTTTCTATCTAGGTTTAGCGCTTGCTAGCCTACGCTTCCAACTGCGTCAGTTGATATCAGAGCAGGTTTCTCCTGTTTTTTTTTCTAACGTGATCAGCCATGGGAGATCAAAAGATAACGAGGGCAGAGTGGGTAAAGTTATGTCAGATCAGATGGTGGCGTTGACAGTTAAGGTTGACGAAATCATCAACAACAGAAACAATCGGAACAAGGGAGGTGAACCAATTATGGTTCACGATGGAAACAATCGAATTATTGAGGATTCAAGTTCTTCAAAGGTGGAGAAAACTGATATTTACGAGATAATGTCGAATCACTAGAATAAGCTACAGATTTTACGAGAACAAGTCAATTCAGCTAAATCTATTGAAAAGGATCATAAAGCATTAAAGGCTAAACTTGATGAAGATAAAAAAAACACAAGGAAATAGCTAACGCCCCTGTGCAAATCGAAGCAAAAGCAGAACGTGGATATCAAAAGGATGAGGTGAAAGTAAACACAATTTTAGCAATTAAAGCGGGAGAGATTATACCTATTGATGGAGTTGTTATAGATGGTGATTGTGAAGTTGATGAGAAGACATTGACGGGGGGTCATTCTCTTGAAACTATGGCAAAATTTAAGGTCATGGCTTTTGACAAAACTAGTACCATAAAAAGGATGAATTTGCGATCACAAATTTTCAATCTCTTTCGGACGACATTGATTTACTGGGTGTCATGCATTGAGAGCAAGTTAAGCCATCCATTTGCAGAAGCAATTGTTGGTACCTTTCTCAGTGGATGTTTTGTCTACAAAAAGGGACCCTCACAGTTAAACCAATGGGATCCGGGTGGATGTGCTCTTGTTCATTGGAGGAGCTAACATGCATGAGAAGCTCTTTATCAAAATAAGAACTCAGGGTCGAGTTCTTCAGAGGTGGATGAAATTGATGTAGGAGGGGTTCTAGTAATTTTATGGTATTTTTATTTTAGCCCAATTTTAGTAATTTTTAGTTTTTGTTTCAGTTTGTTATTTTCGGCCCATTAGGGTTTTGTTATTTTCCTATTTAAGCTTAACAATTTTAGCCTAAGAGACAACTTTTATTCATTCAATAATATTTTATAGAGTTTTCTCAATTTCTGGTGGATTCTGAAACCCTATTTTCACATGTTTGTCGCTTGGAAGTTTGTTCTTTTTCTATCTAGGTTTAGCGCTTGCTAATCCTTGCTTCCGACTACGTCAAGTTGCGATCCCAAACCTTTATAAAGCTTTTTATAAAGAGTACAAGAAGTACTCTAGTAGAGTGATGACGACGACAAATGGATCCCCCTCCATTGGAAAGAAGAGCGAAAACTAAAATAACACTAAAAAATCATTTAACCTCAGATCAGGATCACCCATCCCATCCGAAGAGGAGAGGAATACTAGGATCATAACCTTACGGCCAACTAAACCCTAGACAAATCCACCACATGACAATGTACATAATAGGTTAATGATCTCACTCGTAGAAGGAAGAAGTTTCACCAGGATGTTTTCCAAAAATTCATTTTCAAGAGATGAATTTAACCATATCCACCAACTAGAACACATATGTCTTATATAACGCCATATTCCTATTAAAGCGATAAAAACACGCAAATAAAACATTTATTCAATAAATAGACACTACGTCTGCAAAAGTTTTCCATAATATAACATGCATAAAAATTCAAACAACTACGCATCAGATATATAGCATACATCTCCAAGTATACATGTTATAAACTTCAAATATATCAATACATAAAATCTCTAAATCCTGACATAAGGGTAAAATCTCAACAACATCAACAAATCCGAAATAAAGATAACGACTGACATCCAAGATTAGATCCTAATCTAAGACATCGAAACGGATAAATAGAGGAAGCTTCCGCTATCCTCGAACAACTCACCAAACAAGCAAACTACTCCTGCACTCCGTCTACCCATTCATACAAATAGGTAGGCGGCCAAAACCACTAGGGGTTAGCTTCAAATCAATCACATAATGGATAATTAAACTTCAAATTATTCAAATAATTATCATCAAATGTATTCATCAAGTGTACAAGCACAAGCAAGTAAGACATGCAAATAGAACATAGCTCAATCATTCGCAACCATCAACAAAGTCCACCAATGTACATATACACCAATCCACATAATCATAACATTCAATAATTTCACCAATGCACAAATTCACCAAGTCACATATTCAACTATGACATCACTCACCAATTATTCAAATGCATGCAATGTACCAGACTCTTCTAGATGCATGCGGTACCGTCACCAACAACAAAGGTCGCCACCTCATGATGCAACAAAAACATCATATGTAAGATTTCACACCCGTCTTACATTTCAACGAAGTAAAAGTTCACCACCCTTTTACAACACATATGACTCAATATGACTATGATGCATTGACATACAAGCAAAGACTCGACAATGCAAAATCACCTCATATATATTCAACAACAACAATGTAAGAGATCACCTCCATTTACATTGATAAACTTCAACAACAATTGCATTATCAAGTATTTACGTCCATACAATCAACAAGTCACAATTCAAATAAGAGTCATCACCACATTATCATTATTAACATGATTATTATCACAATTATCAACCAACATCATAACAACTTCATACAATTTCTCACAATTCAAGTAAAGGAGAAAATACAACACATTATGATAAACATCATATTCAACACTTAAAAGCCATTCATACATCTTCGTATAGTCATATCAAACTATACACAAAAGATTTGCCAAGTATTGGGTTTTAAAGATTACTTTTGACAAGGTTCGTCTCTCAATTCACAACTTTAAAATAAGTGGAACAAATGAATTAAAACCAAGCAAACAAGGTCCAATGCCTCAACTATGTATACACTTAGACCACATATGAGTGCATTAGAGTATACATGTGCGTTTCACCGGCTAATTACAACGGAATCATAGAAAAAATGCAAAGCCGTCTCTCGTTGTTACTTTTTCAAAAGAATTCCATTTTCAAAGCAAAATCATTCAAAACACAACAAAACCAATCTCGACCATTTTTAGAAATCATAAAATCAATATACACCCTTAACCCTACTCCTTTTTCCTTGAGAAAACGAGTTTCGAAAAACAATCGACATCTTGGACATCTTCAAAAGTTTGAGATACAATCATCAAACCAAGTTCAAATCAATTCAATTGATGTTTACAGAGGTTTAGAAAGTTTGATTACATTTAATCACATCAAAAGAATCAGTTTGGAATGGTTAGGATCAATCCCAAAGACCCAAAACGACAAAATTACGAGTTGATGCACTGTGCAGCTCGCCACGGCGACCACATCCCTCGCCATGGCGAGCTAGACATCTGCATCACTCGCTATGGCGACCAACTTACTCGCCACGGCGAGCCATGACAGGTAGCTCTCGGGAAAACTCCATTTTTCACCCTAAAATCTCGATTTCGAATCTCCTAAGCTCAAATTTAATCCCAAAGTTTGTCCAAACGTTTATAAACATAAAAAGGGACTCAAAACCATATGAAACTTGATTCAAGACATCATTTCAACAAAACTCACCATTTGACCCAATTTTTCATAAAACCCGCAAGAACAACACAAATTCATAGCAAACTTTAAGATTATGATTACCCATGGAATCAATCATCAACAATAATATCTCATAACAACAACAACAACTAATCATGAATTCATCACTAATTCATCAACAACAACATCTTATTTTATCAATTTTGAATGGAAACATAAAGTATACATATATACACATCTTGAGTATGTAATTTCATCATCAACAACTTAATCAACATCAAATTCACATACCCAAACATTACATCAAAGCATAAGCACGAATTTCACCAATTAAAATCATAATAATCACTTTTCATAAATAAGCACTTATGGGTAGAAGTATAAAAGAGATTATACAAGAAGATTATGAATGATAACTAGCCCACTTACCTTAAATCTTCACAAATCTTCTTAATCTATTATAATAATTTGTAATTTTGTACCGATGATTATAGACTATTGTTACAATTCCAAAGAGTGATTACTAATGCTAGCCATCACCCCTTTCTTCCTCTCTCTCTCCTCTCTTTCTCAAACCCTAGTCGTCACCCTTTTCTTCTTCTTCTTTTCAGAGGGGTGATTTAGGGTCAATTTTGACCCAAAAATCACCCCTCCGAATTGTTTTTCCTTCTATCCTAAATGAATAAGTGATTTCACATATTTTCTGTTTTCTTTCGTTTGTGTTTGTGATTTTGTCGTCTTTGAACGACTCTGTTTGTTTTGATTTCCCCTCTTTGTGCGGTGTGTTTTTGATTTCCCGTCTTTGTGCGGCGTTTATTTGATTCAGGTTGAAAGATTAGCTTTAAGCAAGGGCAAATCCGATCAATGACAAGTATTCCGGAGACATGAATATAGTCATATTTGTCATATTTGTAGGCATAGATACTTGTTGTTTTATGCTATTAACATGGATGTTGTGAGTTTGTTCATAGATTCATCATTTTTGTTTTTAGCAAATTTGGATTTGTATTGTATCGATGTACTCTATCAATTTGAATGAATGGATATCGATTATTTTTGTCAAAAAAAAAGACTATTGCTACAATTTCATCAATTTGGAATCAATGTCTTATAGATACACATTATCGTTATTATGCAAATTATATAATGTTTGTTTATTTTTAATTCCACATTCATGCAAATTAAGGATTTTTAAGGGAGGGAGAGTATAAATTTTACTGTTTAATGGAGCTAGTGTATCTTTAAGGGAATATGAGTGTAATTTACTCTAAAAATAAATGGAGATTGTTAGAAAGATATAAACACAAAAAGTAAATTTTAGGTCGTACCAACAAATGGGCCTGACTATCGTCAATTATTTTAAAATTGTATTGTGTCTATATCTCACCAAATGAAAGAAATTGAAGATATTTAAAATGGAGAGGTATAAATGACAATTGAACCCATGCTTTGATGGGTACCTGCGAAAATACCCATAATGGGTAAAGTAAAACCCTGCCTTCAACGGTCCGAGCTTGGGAACGGGTAATTATCACAAATTTAGATGGGTATGGGTGTGGGTAAGGGTAATATACTACTCAACCCCACAACCCGCATATACATATTTATACAATAAGATATATAATTTATTTATTTTAAGTGTATAATTAATTAATTTATTTAGCTATTAAAGCTTAAACACCTAAAAACTACTTAATAGAGTAACCACTTTCTCTTGTACCAAAAAAAAAAATAGTAACCGCTTTCTCTTGTTGGTGTACAATTTTTTAGAGATATTTTGAATGTTTTTTATTTGGTTAAATACTACGATTCTTATTATTTTATGAGTTGATTTGAAATTTTTTGGACGATAGTTTTTTTTCAATTGTGATTTTTTATTGTCTTACATAATTAAAGTGCGGGTATGGGCCCTAAGGTACGCATAGCGTATGGGAAATAACATTAAAGTTATTGTTCACTAAGATACGGAGTCGGGTACATGTATTTTTTTACAGATGTGGTATGGAGAAGAGCATTATAGTACCCTACTCATAGGGTACCTATTGCTATCCCGAGAGGATCTTGACTCAATGAGTTAGAATCCTCTCTATTTGTGGTATAGGTTAAGTAATAACAGATTTACATAGATATATATTTTTTTAGGAAATATTTACATAGATATATGTAATTATGTTTTCACGTAAAATATTACTAACTTTTTTTGAGAGGATGTAGTATTAATTTATCGCATGTGATGATACGATTATTCTTACATTTATCTCTATATTAGAGCATTCCTTAGAAAAAATCTCTATATCAGAGCATCTGCATCTCTGATAAACATCGCATTAAAAGTCAATAAAAAAATTAATAAGCCAATAAACATCACATTAAAAGTCAGTAAAAAATACTACATTTATATGATGTTTTTGCACACCTAAATCTCAAATTGGAGAGATGGAATTTTCAAAGGTTTGTTGGGTCTGTACTTTGTTTTACTTGTTTTTTTCTCTTGTTTTGGGTGATCATGGTTTTAAAATGTTATCAAAAGGTGTCTCTACTGCCCCATCACTGCCTAACAGAAAACCAAATGTTCCTCCACATCCTCTAGCACATCACACAAATTTGAATTTTGAAATGTTGCGAAATGGTGTGTATGTTCCAACATCAGGATTCAGCCCAAAATCGATTACTCCTCTGTCTCCACTAGCACATCGAACACATTTGAATTTTGAAATGTTACCAAAAGGTGAACGTGTTCCGCCATCAGGAGATAGCATGAGACACAATGTTGTTCCACGTGGACATAACTAAATTTTGGTATTGGAAATTTGAATTCTGCATCTTTGCATCCTCACAATTCTAAATAAAATTACGAGAATTAAAAGTCGTAGAATGCATAGGTTAATATTTTTTTTTTATTTCTTTACTTAAATAATGTAAGCTCAAACAATATTGTGATATTATTGATCTCTAACAATAATGTAATTTCTCTTGTATTTGAATAAAATATTAAAGAATCTAAAAATGAAATTATATAGTAGTTATTGTATTGAAAATTGTGCAATTAATACTAGAAAAGTCAAAAGTTTTTCATTTTATGATAATAATTTCTTTTTTTAACATCCTTAATAAGTGTTCCGGCGACACCGGTTAGCATGACCCAAATGTTAAATGTGTTTGAGATCCTCACAAATATATGACCTCCAATATTGATCTCTAATCAAATTTTATTATAGTTTCTGTCCTTCAGGTTCTGAAACAAATTAGCATAGATGGCTCTTTGTACTGTGGTAGCTTCGGGAGGTTGTTTTATTTCGCAACCTAGTGTTAAGTATGAGTTTGACGTGATTATCAATGGCAGTCAACGGCTCACGAAATTTAGATCATATAATTATGGTGGATTTGTAGCTCAAAACTACATATTAAGAATAAACGGAACCATGCTGAGATTTCATTAGTAAATAATGATGGAGAAGATATGAGATGGATGATACTTCATGTACTAAGGATTTATTGAAACAATTTTCAGCAGACTACATCAAAATAATTTATTTGAAATGGCTAACCACCTTAAACTCACACAAACTCTAAGGTCTCGAGTTTGGACCCAGGTGAAGCCGTATCGGCATTGTCAGTTGAGCTAAGCTCTACGGACAAACACTCACTTATTTAATTGAAAAGAGATATCCCAAGTCAATTAAAACTTCATAATATGAAGAAAAACATAGTTATTAGGGTACATGACAAAACAACTCATGACAAATAATTGTTATTATTTTGTAAGTTTGGTCCCGAATCCAAAACTTTGATCTTATGTGGTATTTTATCTTCATATTTAAAATTGGTTAAAGTATCACAATTGATGATTATCACAGAAAAAAGTCAAAGAAACTCAGCAAAACATATATTATGGTTAGAGAATTAAACTCTGATTTACCACCAAGGCAAGTCATAAGACTATAAGGCCTCGAGTGAATCTAACACAACAAATGGTAAAATTCCAAAAAAAAGATGGGGAGAGGTTTTGTGAATCAAAACTCCAATAAAGGTAAGATACCTTTTTGGAATGAAGGTTATCATAACTTGAAATTCAGAAAAAAGGCACCCCAAAATGATCAAAACTTAGAAGAGAAAACGCCAACATAACAATAGAGCATATTAAAAGAAAAACACTTCTTCTCATCCATCTGTCGAGACACTTGGGAACAATCTCAGTTACAATTTAAGTTGATGAGGTCATTCAAGCTTTACATAATCCAAATGATACACTTTGGTTTAAACCACACCGATGAATTCGATGTAAAAACATCTTTGGTGATTCTCTCAACAATTCAATCATGGTTTTTTGATACAATAAATGTTCAATACCATAATTCATTGTAATTAGAAGAGGGGGTAGTTTATCAACAAAAGTGCAAGAAAATTATAAACTGTTCTGATAATATCTAAGTTTAGTCTAAAGTAATTAAACTACACAAATTCTAGACATTGGTCCAATCTGCAGCCAGAGATGGTTTTTTTGCCGGGGCAAATTGTTGATACTACATCTCAATCATAAGGATGGGTTGGATGGTTTATCTATTCATTATTTTTGTGTTTAAAATTTTATAATATTATTTAACATTTTAATTAAAATGTTAGTTAAATCTCACTATAATAAGAATAGTCATACTCTAATACGAACAATGTTGTATTAAAGTAAAAAGGAACAAATTGTTTATAAAGAGAACGGATTTTGATTTATTTACAAAAACTAATTTAATTTATGAATGCTTTGAAATTTATGTTAGATCAAAACACATCAACTAAACCAGTCAATGAGGTGAGAATTACCTCCACTTATAAATACACGTTGAGACTATCTTTTATCCGATGTGGGATTATGTTCTAAAAAAATACATGTGAGGTTACTAATACTATATAGCCATACACCTTAAAGCATGACATTCTTCAAAGAACTTACAATCAAATCTACAAAAAGCTAAATTCATATTATTGCAATGAAAAGTCGAAGTCTAAATGATTAACACAAGAACACTAGTTAGTCACCGTCAAAACCTAAAATCAGAGAAAACAACATGACTCAATAAAGATAACTAATGAAAAGATCATTTTCTTCTATTTAACCTTGACAAAAATCACATCGTTGTTGTTGATGTTCCTTTCATGAGTTTCCTCTTCCTCTTCCTTCATTTTAGGCAAAAGAATCTTAAGCAAATCCTCCTTCATCTCAGCTGTAACCTGATCAATCTTGCAACATTTACCAGTTAAATCAACTTTCCCAAAGAATCGACCATAACGACCTCTCTTACTTTGTTTAGTATCTGTAATGCTAAGAGTGTTCGAATCCACAAATATCTTCACATCTTCCTTACAGCGTCCACGGAGATACATATTGAGCTGCAGAGAATCCTCTGTCTCTCTCGCAAGGACTTATTTGAGGCATCGATCCAGCTTGCTAAAGACTTGTTTCGTAATCCAATATAAGAAAAGAGAGTGAGTAACTAAAAACAATAAAACAAAGGAAAAGTTTAAGTATCAATGAATCAAAACAAATTAATAGAAATTTAAGATATTATAATGTGTTAAATTAGAAGAAACAATTACATGAGAAGAGAAAATTGGGGTGAGGGGGAAGAGTCGACTGGGCTAAGAAGAGGTTGCATGGACTTCAAAGAGCGGTAAATGGAAAAGGCAAAAGGGCAAAGGAGATAAAAAGTGATGGGATGAAGGAGAGACTTCGAGAGCAGATCGGGGAAGAGGAAGAGTTTGACAGAAGCCATTGAAAAGGTAAGGATTGCCGCTGTGTGCAACGAATTGGAGGGGAGAGTTGATGGGGATATTTATTTGAGGAAGAGAGTGAATGGCTTCCAGACTTTACTTGGGTAGCAAGCAAATAAGCTAGTTGCTTTTTTAATGTTAGTTACTTTTCCAAGAGTATTTGATATTGGATTTGTTTTTATAACATTTAGCATTTATGTTGGAATAAAGAATATAACAATACATAAACTTGATTCTGGGATTTAATAAGTAATGACCATCATAATTAGATTCTAATGAATCATGTGATACAAATCAAAGAAAACACAAATAATAAACCTAACACAAAAAGGCTGTTCCTAAACAAAAATTGTCTTATATTTGATTTGTTTTCCTGATTTGATTGGCCTCTATGTTCTTATATATGTTTTTATACTTTTTATCTCCCTTTAGGACTTCCTCTCTGGTTTTTTCTTCTCATATCTCTACTTTGCTCCCACACAGAAAGGTGCTTCTCTCATCTCATTGTTCTTATGTGATACAATAATGCCCTTGTTCTGACTACTGGTGGTGCCAATTATTATCAACTAATATTAATAATGGAGAGGAATTAAAGGGTAAGAGGTAGTTTCACTAAATCATTATCACTCAATCACTGTGTGCTTCTGGTTTACTTGATTATTTACTATTTTACTACTCTTAAACTTTTATGTGGATCACTTTGCTTTGTACGTTTTGAATGTTTCCATCATTATTGTTCTGCTTTAAAATGTTTTTAAGAATAAGAGAATAGAAGTAAGTGACCAAAGGTATACATGTGGTTATGTTGAAAGAATTTAATGATAATAGTGGCTCTTATGTGCACCGCTTCTGCATTTTGATGATGTAAAAACAATAAGTTTACATGGTTAGTTAGATGAAAAAATCCTCATAAGGCAGCCCATTGTTTATGAAGTCTAAGAAATAAGATGATTTCTGTCTTTTGAAGAATTCATTATGTTTAACATAGAGCCAAACATTATAGTTGTGTGTACATGAGAAAATCAGAAGTTGGAGATCATGTGTACTTACTTCTATATGTTGATGACATGCTCTTTACTTCATTGGAAATCAACAAATTGAAGCAGCAGTTGAATTATGAATTTGAATTGAAGCATTTAGGGGATTCCAAAATACCATTGGCCGTGGCGATTAATATCAGGAGAGATCAGAGTTGAACTATTACAAGCAAGCTACATAGAGAAAGTTCTTATGAAGTTTGGAAAGGAATGTGCAAAACCAATTGCAACGCCAATTGCAAATCATTTCAAATTTTCATAAATACAATCACCTCAAGGTCTAACTTGGAAGCATGATGTATCCAATGGTTTATTCGAGGCCTAATTTGGCATATGCTAGGTCTTGAGAACAAAGGAGAGTGTTGTGTTTGGCATATGCTATTGATCATCTTATTGAAGTTAGTACTTAAATTTTATTTCTTTCTGGTGGCATTTAGCCTGGGAATGGGGAGTATATAATGATTTTTGGGGGTAACAGTGATGGTGATGTTTAAGGTTAATCAAAGGGATGAGTGGAAGCATGGGATACCATGATGTGAATGAGAGAGAAGAGGAGATAAAACATTCAACAATTATTAAATTTCATTAAATCACATTCATTCAGTCTCCCTTAAAAAAAGAATGAATTTAGTTTATGGGTTTTTTCTATGAAGGTATGAAGATCTGGGAATTTTTATGAGTTTTTAGATTTTTTGACGATTTTTTTTTCTTCAATTTTATGTAAAAAAGATAACAATAACCATCACCATATATTTTTTCAGTTTTATGTAAAAAGAATGAATCGTTGTTCTCTGATGAATTTTTTGATTTTTTTTCAATATTTTTGTCACTTGAAAAATTGAGATAAATCCATAACTTACTAGCACATTACTAGTTGACAAAAGCCAATAACAAAAAGCCAATTACCGTAAAAAAATTGAGATAAGGTTGTTTAATGAGTTGGTGGAGTCACCATTTTTTGTTTGATAATTGCCACCAAAAGGTTGTTGCCAATTAACAAGTCAACAATCTGAACCGTTGAAATATAAAAATATTTTATCTACGGTTCTGAATTAACTTTCCCATCATGGGAAACAAGTTCCCTTTCCCATACTAAACCTCACCTTCTTTGGGTGCTTAAACAAAGCAGCACTTATGATGGATCAAGCAATAATCCTTGGAAACTTCGTAGCATCCAATAAGTTGAAGAATTGAAATGATGCCAATATGGGTAACAGATATCATAACAAAAATGACAATTAGCATTATTTCCAATGTGACAAGCAATGAAACTTTGAGATACCACCTGGATGGATTATAGTACCAATGCTAAAAATAGTCACAATCATTCCATTTTATGATAAAATCCTATCACTTTCACCTATACTCACTAAATTCACCAACCAAGGAGGGTTCACAACACTCCAAAAGATTGGGATTGGACATCTTTTTGCAATTCTGACTGGTGATTGCTGGGTTAGGTGAAGATCAGGGAATAGTTGAATCCAATGAAATTACAAAAATGACCGTAACGTAGCTAGTGCCACGATTCATAAATTCAAGGGCTATAACTTCAAACAGCAATTGCTAGTAATTTATAGTGAATTTTGTCCAAAAAGAAAAGTTATTTTATTGTTGTGAACAGCATTCATAATTCCAGTGGAAGAATAGAGTATTTTTGTTATTAAGTGTGTGCCTCTAATGTTGTGATCTTGTTTATGTTGGAATTCTTTAAATAAAATGATTGAAAATGGTTCATAGTTACGTAGCTTTTCATTCCAGCAAAAAACTACAAAACAATGTGCTTGCTTTTAAGAAAACAAGTGTTTTTGTAAGAACTAATGACTAAAAGTATACATAAGAAATTATTGGCTCAACATCCACCAAGACACATGTTGTATGTTGTTTTTAACAACAGATAAACTTCAATTGTGCGGTTAGACTTAGAAAATAACCACAAAGGCACTGAAATTAAAGGTACTATTGGTAAGGTACAGTAACACAAGGAATCCAATAAACCAGAAAATTCAAAACTGTATCACAATGGTTTAACAATTTGCTCTAAAAATGAGTTCAAACAAACCAATAAGACACAATTGACACAGGAAAAAACTCTAAAATAAAACTTGTGATTTACTATAATCACACAAACCTAAGAGTCTTCCAAAAAGATTGTTATCTCATTTTGTGGTTCAAAATTATGCCTTGGAGGCAACCTTTTCCTTTGCCTTCTGAATTTTGAGGACCTTTTTCACAATCTTTTGCTCTTCAACCAAGAAAGCCCTAATGATCCTATAGAACCAGAGACAAATATAATTAGATTACACCAGCAATTAAACCAAATCATTAAATGTAAGAGCTGTAACAGCCTTTAAAAGATAAGCATACAAACCTTTCCCGAACAGCACCTCCAGACAAAACTCCGCCATAAGCACGGTTCACAGTCCTACGGTTTCTAGGAAGCCTTGATCTCTTGTACTCTGTAGGCCTCAAGTGTGGAATCTGCAATTATCAAGAAAAAATTATCTTGCAAGCTCAAATAATCATAGGCAGACCAAAAGTAAGAAACATATAATACATTGAATAGTAAAAAAGCATGTCAGAGGAAAATCATACATAACAGAAAATACATTCTGCAGTATATATCATATTATTCATGATATGCTATGCCAACAGAGCCAGCATATGGCTGTTCACGGATTCTAATTTTCTTTATGAAACAAAAAGCTCACCAAACATTCTATAACAAAGCAAAAGAACATCAACAAACAATCAAGTGAAATTTGTAACTGTTCATATAATAAGAAACATGGTAATATTAATTAAAAATAGTAGGCTTTTGCTCTTAATTTTGTTCCAAGTTAAGGCTTCAAGGTATATAAGTGTGTCATGATAGAATTTCAAAAACTAAACTGGAATCTGCAATTGTCAAGCATAAATTATCTTCCAAGCTCGAATAACCATACACCAACCATTCCAAGACAATGGAAGAGAACAAGCAATCAAGTAAAATTGTTAACTGGTCATATATTAAAAAACATGGTAAAATTGATTAAAAATGCCAAGGTTGGGATCTTGATCTAGTTAACTGTACAGGATAGGCATATGATTGTATCAAGATAAAAAATTATACTTCTAGCATGTCAATTTAGTTTAAATTCCGTATGATAAACTCAAATGTCTTTCACAATCTGACCTCAGTATTCCCATGCCATGAGCAATTGATATTTACCAAGGTTTGCATTCAAAGCCAGATATTTGCGTATAATTTTAGGGAGTTACTTTCCCCACCCTATGAGTTTCTCTGCGCCCTGTTCGGTTTGTAAAATCCGAAATATGTTAACGTGTTTTGGAGGATTTAATAGGATTTTATAGTCCGAACTGCATAGGGCATGCGAGAAACTTAATAGGGTGGGAAAAGAAGGTGCCATAATTTAATATAATTTTATTATTTTTCTTGGTCATTATTTAAAAGTTTGAAATAAACATCATACAGACAAACTAGGTGTGAACCAAACATTCACAGGCTCTGTTTCGATAGACATCTTATCTTGTAGCTTATAGCAGAAAAGATAAGACAAATTATTTCTATAACTTGATAAAAGAAAGTTAAATTATTTCTGTAAAGCTATAAGTTGTTTTTGTAAGCTATCTTGGAGAGGTTACGCAAATAAGCTGAAAATATTTTACGAACATTTCATAAGTTGTTTTCCTAAGTTTTCATGAACTGTATCACATGTGTTTATGCTTGTAGATAATCTCAAATAATCGAATATATAACCACATTTACAAGTTTTAAAGGTAGTAAAACATTGTCAAGCTCAAGGTTGTGTAAGCATTATTCAAGTTAGATAATCATGCCAATACAACTATCATACAACAACAAAAACTCATCAGAGACAAACAAAAAACCAGTTACCATAAATCACAACATAAAACTATAAACAATGGCAACAACTTTTAACTTATAATAAAATATAAGATAGCAGTGACACACATTAATGTAACATCATAAATCAAGGTAAACAACGATAATTAAGACCAATCAAACAAAACAACACATGAAAAACATTTCCAATGGAAAAAGTTAAACGAAATACATACTCCTTGAATTCTCTTGCCAGTAACAGGGCACTTAGGTCCACTAGCTCTCTTCTTAGTAGTCTGATAAACAAGCTTACCACCTACATTTCAACAACACAAAATCAAAACCAATTTCAAAACATAACAAATCTGAGATTCAGAATAGAAATTGAAATTTACTTACCAGGGGTTTTGACAACCCTGTGTTGGTTGGATTTGGTTGCGTAGCTGTGACGACGGCGATAGGTGAGACGTTGCACCATTTTCGATCGAGATTTTGCTGCCTCTGCCTCACCACTTAGCTTGTTAGGGTTTTCAGAGAAACTCAACAATGCGCCGTAAGGAGTATAAATCAGAATGATAACCTAGATCTAACGGTTGTAAATATACACTCCTCACCTACCGTTGGATGTCTTTTGTCTTCTTTTTCTTTTTTTTTTAAAGGAAGATGTCTTTGCTAATGTACGGTTTATACTAAGTAGACTTTCCACCCGTGCTGCCATACCTGTCAAATATACGACAAAATATACTTATTATTGGTGCAGAATTAAGAAAATTGGTAGTAATATTAAACTTGTTTGAAATTAATATTGTTTTTACAATTTTATTCTTTAAAAAAGAGAGAGATAGAAGGTGGTGGTGGTGGTGGTTAATTTATATTTTCAATATAGTATTTATTGTTGATTGAAGAAAAAATTATAAAACAAATAGCAGTATGTTTGTAATAAAATAATTAACGTAGTTCAAAATACTAAAGAGGTCTTATAAAAATGAATAAAAAAATTATCAAAGTCTTATATATAGGAACTGAGTCTTGGCTTAAGATAAACAGAGTCTATAAGAAAAAAGTAAAGTACCTTCAACCGAAAAGGATGAAAATTGAGACCTGGCATATTCAATTAGTGGACCTCATACATCTTTAAAATGCAAATCGGTTGCACCACCATTAGCATTTCAATTGATAAAGTTACATTGTCATTGAAAAATCACCAGAAAAAAAAAAAAAGAAAAATCACTTTGATTTAGGAAATCCCTGATATAAAAATCCCTAAATTGGCAAACAAATCAAACCCCAACTATTAGTTTCTCTCAAAGTCATAAAGAATGATATGATACCATATGATAAGTTTAATGAGCACCAATATATTATTTTCCAGAAAAAGCATCGCTTCAGAATTCATGAATACTACTCGGATTCTCATTAATCCTCCAATAGGGGAGGTTGTCCAAGTTAGGAAAAGGTTTTGTGTCTAGTTTAGCTACTTTTATGTTTTGTTCTTTGGTTGAGGTTTTCTTTATGCATGTTTTCTCTTTGTTCATTTTTTTGCTTCTGTTTTTAGTGTATCCTTCAGTGGTATGGATATTTCTTCTGTTCCAAGGTTGGGCCTACGCGCAAGGGTATCAGTTCAAGAGGATTTTCTGCGCATGTATCCTAAAAAGACTTTGGTTCAGTTGCAATATACTCCGAAAGATTGAAGTTTTGTTGTTTATGCCATTATTGATGGCTTGGTTGATGGGGAAGATTGGTGGTATCCAACCTGCAAATGCTATAGGAGTGTTGCTCCTGATTCTTGTGCTTACTACTGCAAGGGTTGTGTTAAGCACATATTTCATATGGTGCCAATGTATACCACTAGACATGTTAACCCTCATTTGTTTACTATTGTGTTCATTAGCCCATTCGTTTGTTGGTTTTGGATGTTTGATGCATTAGTTTATAATCTGTAGGTACAGGGTTAAGCTGAATGTAAGTGATGCAACCAGTGTTGCAGTGTTTGTTATGTTTGATGGTGATATGAAAAATTTACTTGACTTGCCTTGTAGTTCCCTTGTGTTTGTTGCAAAGGTTTGTTTGTTATTGTTGGTGTATTTATACATGTCCTGTTTTGACTTTTCCACGTTGTTTTGAGGTTGTGTTGCTTTTTTATTCTCCATTTAAGTCCTATGGATTTCTTAAGTTGTCCCCCTAGTGGCGGTTTCACCGCCCGCCTACCCTGGGCACTCGCCTGGGCTCAATCGATAATTTCTTCACATTAGGCCCAACCCAAAAGCCCATTAACACACTTAAAAAAATATTGGGCAAACTCACAATTACACTGTACACGCACGTGTACAAAGTCAGGAAACAACACTTATTCACCTCTCTGTCTATCTCTATCAGTCTCATTGGTGTTAATGAATTGATTAATTGAAAAATTGTGATTTTGTAAAAATTGGTGTGTCATATCTCCTAAGAATTGGTTCCTACGTTCTTTTCAGCAAAAAGAAGACTGATTCCAAGAATATAAGTTCTTTTCTTATTGAAGAATATAAATTCTTGGGTTGTTTGTTTTCTCCTTTGTTCCTTAAATCAAGTGTTGATTGTGATTGTGACGTGTTTTTCAGTATAAAACCGTTAAATGTTAATAGATATGTGTGGAGATGGATCATTGCTTTAGTGAAGGAAGTAACATTGTGCTTGATTGCTTCTCATGTCTTGACCCCAAGAACTCTTTCTCCAAGTTTGATGTTGATAAGCTTGCTCGTCTTACTGATATTTATTATGCAGACTTTTTCTGATGATAAACTTGACACTTATGTACTTCAAGTGAAAAAGCATGCTTCCTTTTCTTCCTATGAAGATGTTCAAAGTTTGGCTATGAAGATGGTTCAAACTAAGAAACATCTGGTATTTCCATTGGTTTACAAACTCATTGAGTTGGCTTTGATATTGTCGGGGTTTACAGCATCCGACAAAAGAGCTTTATCAACAATGAAGATTATCAAGACTAAATTGCGAAACAAGATCAACAATGTGTTGTTCAATGACTTGATGATATGTTACACCGAGCGAGAGATATTCAAGTCACTTGATGATGTCGATATTATTCAAACATTCACTGCAGAGAGATCTTGGAAAGGGCATTTACCTCCTAATTTTATTTAGCACGCTATTGACAGGTTATATTTCATCTCTCTTATTTCAAACTGTACTTTTGTTGAAAAAATGACGAACCTCTTTTATTTCGATTTATGACTATTTATATATATTATGTCACATGTGATTTTGGGATAATTTTTTTGCCCATGCTCTATCAAATTTCTGGCTCTGCCACTGCTCCCCCTCCCTTTTAAAGGTTGAGAATGTTGGTTTATATCCAACTGAAATTGCTAAGTTTAAGGATATATGAAGATGTTGTTCAAAGTTGAAAAGTCTTCTGGTCCAAGTATTTTCTTTGATGGCTCTTTTAGGGTGAAAAGGGTTTGTGATGATGCCTCTATGATTCAGCCTTTTGATTCCATTGGTGTTGAGTACACTCCATCCAAGGTGGTTATTTTGCCTTTGTTTGTGAATTTGTTATCCCTCATTTGTTTTGCATGAGTTATTATTTGTTGTTTGTAGTTATATTATGTGTTTGTAGTCTTTGTCAAGGAATGAAGCAGGTGAAACCTCTCCTTTACTCCCTGATTCTAATGAATTAGAGGACACTCAGATTGAGGAACAACAATTGAAGATACTCTAGACTTTTATGAAGTTATGTTGCCTTTGATTTGAATTTTTTTATCCCTTATTTGTTTATGCATATGACTTATTATTTGCTATGTGTGGTTATATTGTATGTTTGTAGTCTTTGTCAAGGAATGTTGTGGGTGAAACTTCTCCTTTGCTCACTGATTCTGATGAATCGGAAGACACTCAGGCTAAGGAGCTTTTGTCTGATCTTATTGTTACCCCAAAAAGTGTGCTCCATGTTGCTGATAAGGTTTGTGACAATTTTTATTTATTTGAGCTTATTATTGGATGGTGATGTTTTTTTTTTGGTATTTGTCTAATTTGTAATCACTTATTTCATTCAAATTGTAAAAAATTCATAGGAGTTTTCCAATGATCTGCCCAATGATGTTTATGATCTTGCAAGTGAGAATGAGGTGGTTGGTGCTTTTGATGGTGTTGGTTCTGGTGAAAGTAGTTCCAATGTTGTTCCTTTTGATGATGGTCCTATTTTGAGGTTCAAGCGTTCTGGTGTTAAAAGGAATCTTGATGGTAGTTTCCTTTAGGTTGATTTGGATGACGTACATTGGCTGAGAAATATGGCAAGTTTAAGAAGAATTGGACTCACCATGGCTTGGCTTTGTTCCCTCTAAAGAATTTCAATTTTATGTGTTGTAATAATAATTGAATTTGTGCATTACGCTGAACAATTGTGTATTTTGAATGTTTCATGATGTTGCTTCTCTTTTATATTTTGCCTAATTTCCATCGTGTTGTATTATTTGATGTAAAATTGGTTTTATGGGTCTCGCATCTCAAATGTCATGTTCTTATGATGCAATATATATATATGTTGTATCAAATTAGAGCACTACTTATAATGAGAGATGAGAGGAATGTATATTGACCATTGGATTTAATTGTGCGGTGCAGATTATATTGGTCATTAATCTTCATGGATTTTACATCTCTCACAGTACGCGCCTCTTAGCTTTTCCCTTTCTCTTCTCTCGTTTCAGATCACATCAAGTTCAACCATGATTTGCATTTTAGTTGCCTACAATTTGCATAACATATATTTCTTAGTTTCACATCCTCAACAAAAACAAATCCAAGATCCCAAATGTCTCCAGCCCAATTCCTTTTAGTTTTAACTCATAATCTTTTTCTCAAACTAACACTAAATTCATTTGATCTACCCAGTCGCAAGTTAATCAAAAGTGTAGGTCTAGATTACAAAACCCACTTAAAAGAGTAGGAGACACCAAATTGATATAAAATAGTAGTTGGAGAGATGATTTGTTTCTGATTGTATAACATATGCATATTAAATTGATAAAGATTAGAATGAGTTTAAGTTTAGGGAAAATTGTTAAAATCCATAGTTGTTCTAATTGATTAAAGAAATTTATGACTCTCTAGTTTTTTTAAGGAAGCTTTCTAGTTCTTGGGTTGTTTTTGTGCCAGATCTGAAGCTGAAAAGCAAGGGGATTTTAATTGATATAATGAAAACCATAACAATAATTTATAACAGTTTGCTGAAATGTTGGCAAGAAATGCCAGGGTACAAACAGTTTGTGAAAGAAAAATGGCAGTCTCTCCAAGTTGAGGGGTGGGGCGTTATGTCCTTCGTGAAAAATTAAAACTTATCAAGTCCGCTTTGAAGGAGTGGCATTCAGTTCATGTTAAAAATATTCCAAGAAAAATTGATGCTTTAAAAATTCGTCTGTCACAGTTAGATGACAAAGGGGAGGAAGATGGGTTATCGACGGAAAACTTAGAGGAGTTGAGGGGAGTAACGCATGACATTCACTCTTTGTGTCACGTTAGTACCAGCATTAGTTGGCAACAGTCACATTTACTTTGGTTGACGGATGGGGATGCGAATTCTAAGTATTTCCATTCAATTTTGTCTGGCCGTCGGAGGCGAAATGCAATTGTTTCGTTTTTGGTAAATGGTACTCTAGTGGAAGGTGTGCATCCCATAAGGAATGTTGTTTTTTCTCATTTTAAGGAGCATTTTGCCGCACAGGAAGTCTTAAGGCCAGGGGTTGAAAATTTGTTGTTTAAAAATTTGTCTAATGCGAAAGGAAGTGGTCTTATAAAACCATTTTCGGAAGGTGAAGTAAATGTTGCAGTGTGGGATTGCGACAGTTTTAAAAGCCTCTGTTCGAATGGTGTGAATTTTGGTTTCATCAAGGAATTTTGTGAAGACATTAAAGGTGACGTGATGCGTTTTATCTCAGATTTTCATCGGAATGGCAGATTGACAAGAGGTATAAACACTACTTTTATAGCACTTATACCTAAAGTTGATAGCCCTCATAGAGTCCAGGATTTTTGACCTATTGCTTTGGTTGTTTGTCTGTATAAAATATTGTCAAAGGTGTTGGCAAATAGGTTGAGAATGATTATTGGTCGGGTTGTATCAGAGACACAGACAACTTTTGTGAAAGATAGGCAAATTCTTGACGGCATTTTAATTGCAAATGAGGTGGTTCATGAGGCCAAAAATTCTAACAAGGAGTTGATGCTTTTTAAAGTTGATTTTGAAAAAGCTTATGACTTGGTGGATTGGGGATATCTGGATGCGGTTATGCATAAAATGGTGTTTCCGGTGTTATGGAGGAACTGGATAGAATAGTGCGTAAGTACAACAACTGCATCTATTTTAGTAAATAGCAGTCCAAAAGATGAGTTTCCTATGCAAAGGGGGCTACGTCAAGGGGATCCTCTTTCTCCTTTTCTTTTTTTGTTAGCTGCTGAGGGGTTAAATGTCATAATGAAATCGGTGGTGGAAAATAATTTGTACACGGTATGGGGTTGGTTTGTCAAATTTGGTTGTAGTGTCTCATTTGCAGTTCGCGGATGACACATTGATTTTAGGTGAGAAGAGTTGGGCCAATGTGCGAGCCTTAAGGGCGGTGTTGAATTTGTTTGCGGAGATGTCTGGTCTTAAAGTGATTTTCCATAAGAGTTTACTGGTGGGAATTAATATTGGGGATTCGTGGTTATCAGAGAAATCATCTATCTTAAATTGTAAAGTGGGCAAAATTTTGTTCATGTATCTTGGTTTGTCGATTGGAGGTGATCCCCGGAGGTTAGCCTTTTGGGAACCTGTGGTGTCTACAATTAAAGCTAGGTTGGTGGGGTGGCAAAGTCGTTTTTTTATCTTTCGGGGGCCGTTTAGTTCTTCTCAAGTCTGTCTTGACCTCACTTCCTGTCTACGCCCTTTCCTTTTTCAAAGCTTCGTCAGGTATAATTTCTCTCATTGAATCTATTTTTACAAAAAAAATTGGGGAGGGAGTGAAGATAATATGAAAATTTCCTGGATTGCTTAGAGCTCTATTTGTTCACAAAAGGAGAATGGAGGGTTGGAGGTGAGGCGGTTGAAGGAATTTAATATAGCTTTGTTAGGAAAATGGTGTTGGAGAATGTTGGTGGATAGAGGTGGGTTTTGGTATAGGGTCTTGGTGGCGAGATATGGTGAGGAGGCAGAGAGGTTGGAGGTTGGGGGCCGGAGTGTGTCTCATTGGTGGAGGGAGATAGTGAAGATTGGGGATGGGGTAGGAGAGGATGATGGAGGTTGGTTTGCAGAGAGGGTCTCGAGAGTGTTAGGGGATGGCACGAACACCTTCTTCTGGCTGGATAGATGGGTAGGAGATGTTCCTTTATGTAGGAGGTTTGCTCGCTTATTTGATCTCATGACAAATAAGTTTAGCACGGTTGCTGACATGTATGCTCGTGGGTGGGAGGAGGATGGTGAGGCTTGGAGTTGGAGGAGAAGATTATGGGTGTGGGAGGAAGACATGGTAGAAGAGTGTAGGACTTTACATGACATTGTTATTGTGCAGTCTAATGTATCTGACAGTTGGCATTGGGATTCGGACATTCATGATGGCAATACAGTGAGAGGCGCTTATCAGACACTAACATCTTCGGTCTCTCCCACAGCTGATGTAACCGTCAACCTTGTCTGGCATAAGCAGGTTCCATTGAAGGCTTCCATTGTTGCTTGGCGATTGCTGAAGGACAGATTACCAACCAGACTCAATCTTCACAAGTGTGGTGTTCTTGAGGCAGCGGACACTTCGTGTGTGTCGGGATGTGGCATTGATGAGTCGACACCCCATTTGTTTCTTCATTGTCCTGTTTTTGGTTCTTTATGGCAGCATATCAGATCATGGCTTGGCGTGTCTGGATCTGATCCTTAAAATATTAGTGAGCATTTACATCAATTTATTCACTCTACAAGCCACTCAAAGGCGCGTCGGTCATTTTTACAACTTCTTTGGCTTATTTGCGTTTGGCTAATTTGGAATGAACGCAACAACAGGTTGTTCATTAACATTGAAACACCAATTTTACAGCTTTTAGAAAAAACAAAAGTTCTTATTTGTTTCTCGGGGTTATCTCATGTATGTATCTACACCCTTAAATAATTTAGAATGAATTTAATAGTTGGTCCTTATCTGAAAAATATAATTACTCGCTTTTTGTAATGTAATATAACTGTTGAAAATAAATGCAAAATACTCATATCCAAGGATTTCAATTGTGGCTGAACGAATAACAAATTTTTGGTACCTTTTTGCATTCTCCGTTTATTACACCTTACTTTATACTTCCTAAACTACTTATAATTTTTTTCTTTCTATTTCGTTGATTGGTTAGAAAGCTTATTTTTCTTAATAATTGGATAAGAAAAATTTATTTTGGATTATCTATCTGTTGTGATTGTGAATTATGGATTGAGTAATGTTGATTCCTTTCCTGTGGCTCTCATGTGTAATGCACCAATATTTGATATACATTATTTTAATAATTAATTGTTTTATTATTTATTTAACAACATATTTCATTTATAAAGAATTTAAGAAAATTATAATACTCTTATTTTAATTAAAACATTTTAATCTAAAGTCAGTTTATTTCATGGAACTTAACCTATGATATTTTAATTAACAATTTTATTCTCTCATATTTCAAGCTATTTTATTCATCTTAATTTCTAATAGAATTACTACAATTGTTGAGTGGTGAAGTCTTGCACATTCCATCCCTATGTCACGGTTTCACCCTTTGCGGTACCATTTTATCACTGAAAATCCAACTTAATTTTCTCTACCCTTGCATAACCGCCCCTTCATCAATATTTACTTGGTCAAAAATTGATCTATTCTCATGCTTTTGATCGTGTCTTAATGACTTCCTTATTATTAGGAATGACATAACACCCACTTCCCTATAATTAGGTAATTTACTCCCACATTGAATGAATAATCGATTAGTATTTCAAACTTCATTGCAATTGGTTCTTCATTAGTTCCTTTCAAAATTTGTGTGGCATCTCTCTATTATTAGATCGCTTTAGTTGCTCAATCCAATTCATAAGACACCAAAACCTTTTATTTCACAAGTTTTCTTTATCATTGAAATTCAGAAGGACTGTTTCTTTTATTGTCACCAAGGTGAGTCCTTGTATTGCAATACATCTCTTCTCTCGTTTTGCTTCTTGTCAGCATAATATCATGACAATACCCTTCAAAATATTTTGTCTTGGGCTGCTCCTAAATGTATTAAATTCATATCATCACTACATATAACCAAAATCAAAAGAAAACATTTTCATCTCACGTAA
>Ga0315914_1000952_pt1 | contig 40943 bp, 23 predicted proteins | sample MpolenodulesMG_FD_203920 | JGI IMG/M metagenome (GOLD analysis project Ga0315914, IMG submission 203920) | Medicago polymorpha root nodule microbial communities from Los Angeles, California, United States - elongated nodules | ecosystem: Host-associated > Plants > Roots > Nodule | place: USA... | reverse complement strand
AAAAAAAACAGCGACTCTAGACCATTGATGAGAACTAAACAGTTGGACCAAAACAGTCGACACATGAATGAAATGAATGAATGAATGAAAGAATGGTGCTAAAACGACACAAAAGCACTGAATGTTATATTAAGTAAAAAAGATGGAAGTTGTCTAGAAAACCCTTTGACTATATCAACTGTCAGTAAACAGCATTAACTCTAAGCTCCTAAGCCTACAGAGCTAACAGCTTCTATTCCATATATAAACTTGGAATAGATATGGTACACTCATGCTTCTGTTCTTTGTACATGCTAGAAACCAAGTACATATACATTCATGTGCCAGATTTAACTTTGCAACACCCTGCTCACCAAAATCTCTGGTCCTTTAGTAGAGCAAGTAGACAACACTACTCACCAAAAAGCCTGTTTTCCTATCCACAACTAAGAAAATTAAAAAAAGGAACTTGACTAATATGGCACGGTAATTTACAAATTCCAAGGTCCCATGATTTGTCTTCTGCTCTGCATATGCCTTGATCTCCCTGCCAAAATGAAAGTAAAAATGTGGACACGTTTTCGAGGGATCAGATACACTATTTTTATCCCACCGAGAGGATTGCATTGAAAGAATACCAACTCATGTAGCTTTGACCCTTCAATTTGGCATCTCTGAACTTTTTTTTTATCATACTGCAATGTTTTAAGTTCCACTGTTCAGGAAGTCTCTTGTGTGAGCTGGGCCAACTTCACTGGTTCTTTCAAATCAACAATATTACCCAAATTTTGTGCAAGTTCCCTTCTTTGTTATCTAAACATCTCTGGGAAAGACCACATTATGAACTTTGCAAAAATGTCAGACTCCAAGAACTCTATATGAGCTGCTCGTCCGATAAGTGTATTTAAGTTCCTGCCGTAGGAAGAAGCATTGAAGTTGACGTCGCAGCGCATGATTACGCGATTGTCAGAGCAAGTTCGGATTTGGTCTAAGCAATTATTTAGCATCTGTAGGAAGATTTTCCCTCTTTTAGAGAAATCCGAAGAAGCTGCTGGACACAGTTCTATTCTAGCAGAATGATATGGAACATAACCATCCTGAAATGTGATATACCTTTAGAAATTTAAAATAAAATAAAACCAAGGCTAGGCATTCATTAACATTAACGGTTTACACTATTTGAACATTGTAGGTTATGCATGAAAAATAGTCAATTTTTGAATGAAAAAGTCTTGTGGATTTTAAAAGACTGAAAGATTGTAATGACTTACAAGATTCTTTTAACAAACTTTTATAATGAATATTTTTTAGTTTGAAGAAAAGCAGAGAGAGAAAACCTAAATAGTCCCGATGTCAATATTAACATGAGTCCTAATAATGGTAATTTTTATACCTTATAGATGCCTACTAATTTAGTTTTCTTTTATTGATACATAACCTAAATTTCTTTTTTACATCTTCACCCTCAAGAAAATGATCCAACATTTGAATGCAGAATATTTTAAAAAGTTAAGCAAGCAAAAACAAGTTCTTTTAAAATAGTTCTTACTAGGCATGATAATTTCCACAGCATGTAAAGGAAGTTACCTGAGGCGAGGATAAAAGAAACACATTCCGAAAGTTTTCCAGCGTCTTCTCCTGTAGATAGTAATAACAATGAGACTAATAAAATAGCATATTCCCTATGTTTAATCAAATAAAAATAGAGTTTAATTTTGATAGGCTGTCGGTGTAAAAAACTTTAAATTGCCAGCAAATCACAACCAATCATACGCGTGACTTTAAAAGTAGTTACGATTAAAGTCAAATGTTTTTAGTGATTTTAAGTTTATAATTGATTGACTGTAAATTGTTTTATGCCGACAGTGTATTTGAATTAAATCCAAATATACCAATAAACTTGAACAGAAACCTTGATGGTTGACAACCCTGTCGCTATTTTCCCAACATTTTATTTCAATCTCAAATGCCAAAAAGTCCATTGTTTTCAGCACTAGGAAAAGGAGACAAAGAAAATGGTATTATACCTTGGAAAGATTATAGATGAAAGTATTCTCAAGATCAGGATCATCCGTAAAGGTCAGTTGATGGATGCATTGAGTGCCCTTGAACTTCTTCAATAGCCAAAGCCCTGAATTGAATAGAGAATTCGAACTGTACATATAACCCAAGTGTGGACCCGATATCGACACATATGTATACAAGTATCTTAGATATGGCTCCATCATGCTTTCTGGAATTATTTAAAAAGAGAAAAGCACATTAAATTCCCTAATTTAATTTTTTATTTTTTTGTGTGGAGAGTAGCATATTCAAACCTTTGCTCATAAATAATACCTGCTAAGGCTGCCCTGACAATGAGATTACCGATAGAATGACCAACGAAGCTGAGCTTGATATCTCTCAAGTTTCTTCTTCTTGAAGCTTTATCCATTTTCCTTTTTAGGAAAGAGATCACTTCCTGAGCAAGCCGAAAACCCATTTCTCTGAAGTCGCCAGATGTTTTCTCTTCATTTGCCTCTGACATTAGAAAATGTATCTCGGGGTCTATTAAAAGCCATTGGTTACGAACAAGCCGTAAATCCAAATGATTTCCCTGAATTTTAGTGATGAGGAGTATAATTAGTCAAATCATCTATGAATGGAAAACAAGACAGAAACAAGGATCCATCAAAAAGAAAAGGACAGAAACAAGGTTGTAACAACCAAAACAGATCACATTGAAGCAGTAAAAGAAAAACACATTCATGAAATAAATCAGGTGATCAAAGTATACATAATTAGAAAGAAAAGAAAGGTTTAACTTCTATTAAAACATTGAGTTTTTCTCATAGGTCACTAATGATTTAGTGGAAGTTTATTGAAGGGAAAATTTATACATCCACGCCTAGGATCACATTCCATAGCAGTATAACTTGAATGTCCAATAAAAAGGGCGATACTAATATTTTTCGGATTCACAAGATGGTAAGTATTCATTTAGGCACTTCAAACATACCTAACAATAAGTGCTCTAAAAATAGATTACAATTTACAACACTTATTCGCTTTATGAAATCAAATACTCATGAACTCAATGAAATTGTCCCCTAAGCCTTGGTGGTCTAAGCCTATGGTGGTTAGTGGCAACAATAATATTAGGATCAAAATTTAACATCACCAATAAAATATGAACAAGGAAGGTCGAGAAAATAAGGAAAGGAAAGAAAACCAAAGACAGATCAAGAAGATATAAGAGACTGCAAGTGTGCAAAACATGCCTGAAACCCATGAACAAAAACAACTACTCTCAAAACATGCCCATTTTGCTGGCTACTCCCATAAAACTTGTTTGTGGACCTGGAACCATTGCTTAGGACATGCCTTGCATCATTCTCCACAGAAATGAAGTTTGAATTCAAACTGGCAGAACGGTACACGTTTGTCACGCGTTCTACAATAATAATAGGAACAAGCAAAGGATCTCCAAATATATACATGTCTTGAAGCGCCCGATTGTTGATCTGCATCGATATTATATGTCATAAATTCTAGTCAGCCGAAACAGGAAGATCATAAATCATTCTAGACAAACACAATCACTTACCCTCATTTGTGATATACCTCGCCTATGAAGTTCTGCACGCATTATTGCAGTTTGAATAGGCTGAACAGAAGAAAAAAACAAATAACATATTTGAAGAATAAAATAGTTAATTTCAAACAGAGCAGACAATAATGAATTTTTTGAATCTTGTACAACATATCGTAGATAATTACATCATCGATCAGCCTCCTTGTATTTAATGAACTTCTATGTAAGCTATGGTGCAATGATGTCCCCTCAACTTTGTTGTGCATATATTGATGGGGCATCGCAACCTTTGAGTACACCATCCATATTGACCATTCAGTTCTCCGATCTATAGCCCAGGATTTGCGCAGAAATTCAAGTATTTTTGTTTTGTTTTCCCTGAGTAAAGGAATAGGATAAAAAAGAGATGTTAAGCTCAAAGTTTGCACCTTTTCTCACAACATAACATTCTTGCCATGCCTTCATGTTACTAATAGAAACCTTGCATTAAAAATTATAATATGCCAATTTGCCAAATATAAATCTCAAACCAATAAAAAATTATCAATACAGTTTTCAATGTTATTATGATCAGTATGAAATGTATAACTGAAGAAGAAACAATGATTTATGGAAAAAAGTGCTACAAGGATTTAAATGTCAAACTTAAATAATTATTTAGACATAGGTGAACAAACCTGTGGAATTTCAGAAATACATTCCAGAGATATAAGAGCTGATTCGCTAGAGACTGAAAAGAGTTTAACAGATGATCATCCCAAGAAAAAGGTTGAACTGATTCCTCGGTTAGATAATTGATATTATGAGTAGCATCCTGTTTAAGAAAAGATTTAAGTATTAAATTAGCAAATAGTATAAAACAAAAGAAGAAACAAATAATGACAACATTGACATTGACAAAATTAGGACCACGGCACTGACTTCTTCCCTATCAGGCAGCTGAAGTGATTGTTCACCATCAATACTTTGGACACGTGCTGGTGGAGTCGAATCAAACCATTTTGTATCATCTGATTCAAACGCGATTTCAGTCAAATCAATAGCTTGGTCAATGCCTGTGCTTATTCTTCTCAGATCTTCAAGCAGGATATCATGTGCAGCCATCAATGCTTTGATGAGCATCACCTGATTTGGGATTGACCATCAGTTGAAGAATAAAGTTACAATAGCGAGCAAAGAGATTTCTCGACAAAATTAATCTAAGCCACTAATATAAATCATGACATTGTGACTTCAATTTAAAACGCCTTCACGCAAAAAAAAAAAAAAAAAACATTGTTAAGTTATACAAATATAACAGCAACACATCATAGCATACCTTGTTTGACCCAACATAATCTTCAGCGTAATTGCCTTCTGAATCCCTACAATCACTGGTACAATTCAACTAACCATATCATTCAAAAGTTAAAACAATACAGTGTGGGAGACAACCAAAATAAACATAACTAAGTTATGGCTATTTTACAATTATAGGGAGTAGATAGAAAACAAAGAAGAGAACAAAGGCATGCTAATGAACAGTTTAAAATTAAATTTGATTTGATTTAGACTCTGTTTGGTAAGGCCAAACCGCTAGCTTGTAGCGGATAGTATAAGCTCGTATTATCAGAGTAGCGTTGATTGGTAACGGTACTTCTCTCATGAGCTTTTAACGGTTTTTCATATATTACCTCAACTAGCAATTGAACTTATAGTTATAGCTTATAGAGTATCTCATTTTTCTCATTTTATCTTCATTATCTTAATTGAAAAAAAAAATAGAAAAAAAATTGTTATTTTATATTTATTAGTTAGTTTAACGGCTAATTTTGCCAAACACTTCAAAGATATTATGAAGATATCCTAAAGAGGTGATGCAACAATTACTATAGCATATATTTAAACTCAAAACTGGAACTCTGACAAACCTTGGTACCTTCTGTCGGATTGTGTGATAACTGGCTTTTAGTAAGCTAATGTGAACACTTGTATCAACCATGACAGCATGGAAAGCATCAAAGTGGATAGGACAATATGAATGTAATCCCAGAAGCGCTTTAGGGGGGATTTTATATTCATGAACAGAAGCAGAACATGCATCCAGTGAACCTTGTAAATCAGACCTGGGCAATGAATGTAATGCAATCCATTTCAAATCATTGTATTTAACCTTTACTGCATTTGACTCAATCCATTTTTTTGTATATGTTTCGTTTCTTTAACACAGTATATTATTTCCAAAGGGGAAAGAGAAACATGAACTAACCCAGTAGCAGTCATAGGAGCATGCATTAGTTCAAACTTCAAGATAACAGCAGTTGATTCTCCCTGTATATAAGTGAAAGCCAAGATATTTATGATACATAAGAAGCTAGAGATTTTCTTTAAATAAAAACAAAATATCATCACAATTTGGAGGAACATAGACAAGAATTCCTTCTAAAAAGTAAACAAGGAAAAGATAACCATCCTACGCAGTGCAAAACTTTAACACATGAACACATACTTATGAAGGGGATATTGTCAAGAAATCAAGAAAAAAAGAAAACTAACCTCATATTCACCAAAAGCTAGGTAGAATGAGATCATGATAGAAAGAAATACATCCTGCCTTGCATATCTAATCTGGAATGGCGGTGTTGAAAAACTGTTGTCCGTATCATCAATCATCCAAACTCTACATAAATTGTCAGAACCTACTTCAGGAGCTGCAGCTCAAAGAAAAAGATAGATTCTAAGATTCTACACTAGCTGGAATACACAAGTATAACCAATAAAAAAAACAAATAAATTACTCAGCATATGTTACTTAAATCTTCGGGTTAAAAATATTCGGCAAATAATTCATTAGATGCCAGTAACTGAACAGACCCTACATGACCCTTATTTCGTAGAAACTCAAAGAAAATCACTAGCGCGAAATAAAGACAGATAATTAATACTCTAACAGCAACAGAGAATAAAAGTTTGTTTGACTATCACTAATAGAACCACAATGACGCTAAGAACTTAATTTGCAATTTGACATTTATGGATGTTGTGATAGTATTATATGAACACAGCAGTATAGTACAGCCAAGAATCTAAGGTCATAGGAATTGAATCCTATGTTGTTAATCCCAGAAAGCTACACGCCAAACCTCAAAAATGCTATAGCGGTTAGCGGGATGGACACTATTGTGAAGACTAAAAAACAATGTACGAAGTAAAGATAGATTCCAACAGATACATGATTACTCAAAGTAGAAAAATACACAAAATTAAAGGGACGATCATATTTAATAACTATAATCAACTTTGTTGTTTCCAATATAAATAAGTTATAAATGTAATAAAAAAGACATAGTATTCAAAATTCCAGCACATCAATGTTATATTGTCCATCCCTTGATTCAAACTCTTGTTCTTCCACCTCCAACTCCTGATCTCCACTAGACACAGTTGTAGCTAGTCTAGATTGCTATAGCCTATAGCGGTATAGTGGATAGCGGGATTGTCGCAATTTGCTGCCGCGACAACTGTCACTGCTGAAGGCGGCGAGCAGGGAGATGGCATCGCACCAAATCTACGCTATTCCTCTAAAGTGCCGCTATAGCGCGCTGCTGACAACATAGTTGAAAGCAATATATAAAAGGTAAAATAAAATGTCGACAATCAATTTCAAAATTCATACTGAATTTCCTTTTTTAACTTTGAAAAACTCTTTTCACTATACAAATCTCAAATAAATTACAAAGCAGAAACATAGTCATCTGTCATCACAACATATCCCTATGATGACTAGTGTTGTCAATTGCAGAAAATAGTGGTTTGCTCAAATTCCGCTACGCAACCTATAGCACTGCTATAGCTTCTATTTAACAACATTTTATACTAAATAGCATATCGTGGGACAATAACAATTTAACATCAGTGTTGCTATAGCGTCTATTTAACAACACGGATGATGACACAGTCACAAGATCCAAGTGAACTTGAGCTAAGTGTCTTCAATAAAGTAAATCAGTCTAGTACTAAAGTCTAAAAAGTACAAAACTAACTACAAAAAACTAAAAGAGAATAACAACTAAATACTTCAAGAGCATAGGAATACAAGTCACCTTCATACTGAACAACCCTCGCCGGAATCCCGGGAAAAGAATCTTCACCAACCTCCAATCTCATAGAAACCTTAATTTTGTACCATCTGCATAACAATCAACAATAACAGTAAAAAATCCAAAAGTAAAACTAAAAACTAGTTTCTTTTACAAATTTACAAATAAAGTAAACAAGGAAAAATTAAACATTGCATAGAAATTGAATCTTACCCTTGTTCAAAAAGATCAAGATTATGAAATCTATGAATATAAATTGCAACTTCATGAACAGCATCAAGATTAGGCAAGTGATTTGGCCTTGTTGGGCCAGGTTGATCAGCATTGACCAACCTTTTAGTTGACAAATTCTTTTGATTCAAACCAACAAACCATCTAAATCTCCGAAACATATGTAGCAGTAAGTACTAAAAGAAGCTAATACAGTGATGTTTAATACCCCAAATCCAATGATCATTCATCCCTTAGTAAAACCCACAAAACCTTAAAAAACACAACTTTCTCTCACATCAAAGCAAAATAAACAAAACCCATTGGAGGTTTAGATTCATCAAGCTTAAAAAACTAAACTTTAAAGGTTTATGCAATGTGGGCCTATCTTGAAGCGATTGATTTGGTTAGAACAAGAAGAAGAAAAGGACGAATTTTTATTGAATGAATCGAAAGAAGAGGAACAAGGACGCAACTTTGTTCAGAATAATAATGAATTTAGAATTCATGATTACAAAAAGAACATCACTTTCGTCAACCCTTTCCGCAGGGTTTTTTTCTTTTTATTTTTAACAAATCTTTTTCGCAGGTTAATGATATAAATTAAAAATTAATAATCGTTTTAATTTTTTATTGAGGTTTTTGTAAAAATAATATATTAAAAAAATGAAAGGAAAAAACAGTTGAAAATGGTAACATAACATGGGATGTCGTGTCGGTGAATATTAAGGGCGATAATTATGGGACCTAGTACGCTGAAAATTGGATGGGTGTCTTTGCCCACATTCTAACACGTCTTATTTTAATATTTTGTACATGGAAAGGACAATCATTAGGGTTCCTACATTGGTTTAGTTTACAGTGCATAATTTTTTATAAACTTGGTTAGGACAAAAATTTCGAGTCACAAATTGTTTTTGGTAATAAGCCCAACCAGTCCACTAAATTTGACATCGAACATAATCGAAAAATTCAAGAGAACCACATTTTAAGGTTTTAATCTGACGCACGTTAGGATATCATAATTGAGTTTTAAATTATATTCAGAATGATCATACAAATGAGTACGCATTATATTTTTATCTAAAATTTTAACATATTGAATTCGTAAGTCTTCTTACTTATATAAAAAAACTTCCGCCTTTTTAAATAATTTAAAACTTTACCTACATTTACTACACAAAACACTTATATCATATAAAAGAGTCAAATCATATGTATCAAACATAATTTTTGTATTTCTTTTCTATTATGTTTGCCTTGTTTTAAATCTTATTCATTCTTGTACGTTATATTAAATGTTACATTTAAATTAATTATCTGTGTCATTGTTTGATGCTCTAGATTACCAATGAAATATGTTATTAGGATTAACTACTCTGTCTTTTCACTTGGTCAAAAACATTATTTCCTTTTTCATACTAAATGTAATTTTATTTATTGTATTTCAACTCACTTTAATTTATTTTGAACATCCACAGTAGAGCACATCATTTTTTATTGCTTAAACGAGTCTCACGTGTATATATCATCATTTATTTTGTAATTTTTTTAACGGCTCTACTTATAATCACTTAAATCTTCAATCAAACACCTTAAAGAATTATATACTGGATCTTGTAAATAATTTTAAATCACTACATTTTAATAAAATTTATTTATTTTATTACAGTTTATAAGCGAAACTCAGGAAGAAATATGAATTTTTAATTTATAATGAGATTGTCTATTTAGATTCGTGTTGAATAAGTGAAGCGTCCATTATTGTAGATGTTATTTTATTCTTAACCGTGTAGATGCTCTTTTTTAAAGACATTGTGGATGCTCTTAGCTACTCTATCAACCATTATATTGACAGAGATGCATTAGCAAATACTACTCTTGACTTCCCTTTATTTTTTTAAAAAAATATATACTATATTTGTTAGATTCAAATACACAAACAAATGTAAACAAAATTATTCATATTTAATGTTAGCATTTCAAAAATATCTTTAAATTAATTGTTTAATATTGTGATGGGATAATCATCATCATAATTATGGATAGAGTATCTAACATTTTATTACAAGATATAAAAAAATTAAACGTACTTCATTAGTTTTTTAGTAAATGTGAAATTATTAATTTTTTTGTTTATAATTGAGTAGAAGCAAGTTTTTTTTAGTTGATCTTCTATCTTCATAATCATGGGTTTGATAATTTGAAACAGGGTCCTGCTGACTTATAAGTATAGTTTTCTCAAGAATTATCCCACTAAAAAATTGGGTTCTTTCAAACAACTCGTATTTAGATAGAGCTCACTAATTACATTAATCTAAGGAAAATGTTAACTAGTGCCTCCGGAGCATTGGTTAAGGAAACCAAATATAGTACAAGGATCTTGGAACTTGTGTAGTCAAAGTTAAACAAATGTAAAAAAATTATATTTTTAATGCAAATATTTCTTTTTTTGTTTCCTTAACTAGTGCACTGGGGCATTAGTTAACAAGACTCTTAATCTAATTGGAGTATCTGTTAAGTAAAGCTTATCTTATAAAAAATACTAGTTTACCAATTTAATTTAATTTTTAAGAAAGCGTTAGGTTAATTCAGAATAGGCTACGTATTAGGCTTGTGAGGCTACGCATTAGGTTTGTGATGTTGATTTTGGTGGAAATGGGAATCACAAAGGAATAAATTCATCATGGCTATGGTTAATGATCATAAAGGCAAATTTTCTGAAGTCTACTATGTGGAATGAGTAATGGTAATTAAGATGTGTGACACTAACGTGGGTGCCACTGGACTGGTGGTAGTTGAGCTGATGGTGCTAAGCACCAACCATAAGGTAGTCGAATTTAAGGCCTGCAAACAGAGATTGACTAGGGAAGCATCTCAATCATGAGAAATAGTAGTGACTTTGATCGTATGTCATAATAACTAGGAAAATAATAGTAGAGAACTATACAGCATATGGGAAAGTACTTGTCTTAAAAAGAAAAATGATATTTGTACAACCATTTTATAACAATTTTTTGATAACTTTCTCTCTCATACTCATATTATCTTTTTATTCTCTCTCTTTCTTTCTCTCTCTCCATTGTTTTCGACCAATAAGAAGAGAGAAAACCAAAATTATCTTAAAAGTTGTCCCAAAGAGTTGTACAAATATCACTACTCTCTTAAAAAATATGTAATCTAAACAAAAGGGGACTACGAAATAAAGTCGAAAAAATATATTTAAAATGCCTCAACTAATAGAATATGATCGTTAACACTCAAAACCTGATTCCAATACAACAAAGAGTGAAACGTGAAAGGAAAACTTCTTATTGTTGGAAAAAAAATCTTAAAATGAAGGACACTACAAGGACACAAACTGAGGGTAACTTGTTGCGACAAAAACTGAAATTTTTGCCTCTCAATAAACAACACAAATTTTTTGTTTCAAATGCAAGTTGTCTAAAACACCAAAATAGCCTTTTGTCTACAAAAAATTATATAAGACAAAAATTGTTCAATGCAATAAAAGTTTGTCATGTGTTGTTTTGCCTTGTATTGTGATGTTTTGTTTTGTGTTACTTTGTCCAATACTTGCTATTTAACACACCATGCATTGTTAGACACATATGATTTGCTCAAACGACAATTAATTACCGTTTGCTGTCGAACACAATCGTGTTCAGATAGTAACCATAACACTATGACACGATTACATAGGACTCTAGCCACTCTTCATCACTCTATGATGTTCGCTCTCTTTTTCTAATCCTGCTGCCTCCACTTTTCTTTTTTCTGTCTATTGCTTTGCGTTTTCACATCTGTGATTTTGAAATGGGAACGAAATGAAACTTGTATTAGCCTTCTGATTTCCCTTCTTTTTCTTGCTTGTGTTGTTTCTTGCAGTAAATTTAAGGATTGTAAAATAGTTTTGTAGCAGCAATACTACAGAACAATTGATTTGGTTAGGCAAAATAGTTGTGCTAGTTATTGGTTGTGAGACATGGAAGGATTACAAAAACCGAGAGGGGTATGTTAGGCATAGCAGGAAGAGAAATATGAAAGTATTTTAGTGTGGATAACATAACGTTCCATGCATTAAGTTAAAAAAAAAAAACGTGCACCATACAACACATACCTCTCTTGTTCATTTTAGAGAGGAAGTTGAGAGCCTCACTACTGAAAGTGTGCACCTATATTTGAGACCTGAACTTGTTACTGCAACATTTGCTAATTCCAAATAAAAATGATTCGAGTACACATAAAAATACAAATTATAGAATTATTTTGAAAATATACAGCATTTCATACATTCTTCTTTTACCTTTTCAATTGCCCAAATTATTTTGATTTGGAATTGTCATAAGTGTTTAATAATAAACCCGTCTCTCAAGTTTGAAGTGAATAAATAAGACGAACATTGATTTAATTTAAATTACCTCGTACAAAATTGAATACAACAGCAACATCATACAAAACTGAATAACCAGCAGAAATTATAGACAAAAAAAAATTCTCTAACTTCCGTCCCAAGACAGGAGTAATTGGTAATTAATCATTGTGCTAAATCATAGTAAAAAGCAAAAGAAAACAATGAAGAACACAAAATATTATCAACTCTTTCAGCGCTTTCTTTCAGCACGCCACTTGTATACCGGTCTACCGGTTGGGTTGACAATTTCATCTTCGCGAAGTTTGCGCTTCCTACCATTTTTCTGATCATATATGGAAAATATATTTCTGAGCATTTTGCATATGTAAGACTAAAACGGGTTTATAATAAGGAAAATCCAAAATATCAATACCTGCAATTCCTTCTTCAATGCCATTTCCATGTAGACTTTCTCTAGCTGGCTGACTCTAGCTTTCCTTGCTTCCAACTCTTTGTAAGATCGTTCTGTTTTCCTGTGCATGAAAAAAAAAATCTAGAAATCCGACATGGCGGTAGGAATCAAGATGAAAAAAAATAACTAATGGAAATAACAAGAGTTTGTAGACGATAAATAAATCTTATAGCAGTTGCTACATCACAATACAGGACAAGTCAGCTTTTTAAGAGCATATAACAACATAATCGACCCAATAGCATGAAAATGATTCAATATGGCCAAAAAGCAGAAAACTAATAGCTATTTTAAATAATAGAGCTTTTAACAGAAAGAGTAAAAAAAAAAAAACTTTTTAAATTACTAAATGGTCCCTAGTTATGACCACCAACATTCTGTCTATCTACCAAAACACTCAATCTCCCTAATCCCACCAAACCAACCTAGTACAGCAGTGCCCCTCACCAGTATGAAACCTGGTTCATCTACAACCTAAACTCCGGTGAAGCACTGCCCAAGACCTGCCACATCCTTGTTCCTCTTTGCTAGTCACAATAGCAACCAATCTCCTTCAATGCAGACTTAGATTATCCTACTTTTTTGACATGGAACCCCTTGGGAAGGTTCATGTTGGCACTCCCTCTTCCACTTAAATATTGGCACCATTCTATTTTTCCCTGTTTTAATTTGTCTATCAAATGCTACCCAAGGCGTCGATGAAAAAGGCCATAACAAGATACATGTAAATATATGATATTAAACTCGTCACTCATGACCACATCATTAAACCTTGTGTTTGGATAGGGTGTGATTGCTGTTGAGTCTTCATGGAAAAAGTAGAGTATTATTTCTGAACTACTATCCCATACGGAACTTTATCGACACGGTCTTCTTTGCCAAAGATATGAGCCAAAACAAATTTTCAGAAAGTGATTGAGTCAGTCAATCATTGTAATGGACCCACGTAAGGGTCGGAGATGAAAAAATTGCAATGGCACAGCCAACACATTACTGTACAGAACATCCTAATACTTAGGCATTTATTGCAATCAAGCTATTACAAAATTAACAATCTTAAAATGCATTGAAGAGAACAAATAAAGTATTCAATAGAGACCATATCCCTAAAATTATTTGGTACTGACAAAATTTAGAAGTTCCCCTCAAAAAAAAATTTAGAAGTTGTTTAATCCCAAAGGAGACTTCAAAGCCAAATGTAGGGCTTTACCTTTTAATATTATCAGGAATATCAGGAATATTGTCAGATGTAGATGGAACTTTTCTTTTTGAGAGTTGTTGTTTTAACTCTTTAGCCTCTTCCCTGCGTTTTCATAGATGATGATAAAAAAAAAAAAGCTATTCATTCAAAATCAAGTTGACTGAGGATAAATTTACTACTACACATGTGCAACATAACAAGTAACAAGAATACAGGAGAGGGGAAAAGACAAGGAACAATAACATATTGATCAATGATTAGAAAATTACAATGAGTTTGCACAATGAAGGGACCTTATAATATGACTACATCTATATAGCATAGCATTAGCACATTTATTAGAAACCAAAATAACATATTGATCAATAATTAGAAAATTACAATGAATTTGCACAATGAAGGGACCTTATAATATGACTACATCTAAATAGCATAGCATTAGCACATTTAATAGAAACCAAAATATGTAATATACACGCGGGATCGTATACATGGAAAAATATTAGAAACCAAAATATATAATATACACACGGGATCGTATCCATGGAAAAATAAATTGTGAAAGCAAACGCTTAAACTTATACCAAATCCTTTTTATCATAGCCACAATGGCATATTCAACAATACTTATCGTCAATTTTGCATCTCAGAAACAAGTTGTCACCATAGACTTAATATATAACGGAACTATCAAAACTTAATTAGTCTTAACTAAAGTACTCAAAAGTTCCTCTTTTTCAATGTTGTAATTTATAATGCCCTGTTTTGAATTAAATAACATTGCTTCCTACTTTTGATCCCAACCAATGTTTGTAAGATCAGGAGGCAGATTGTGGGATCCCATGATCCTACAATCCAAGCACCTCTATGCGTGTTGCGATGCCCATAGAACTCAGAAAGAAGTAGGATTGCTGGAAAAATGCCAAAATTGCAGAAAAATTCGTGTGATCACCAATCACAAGTTGGTTACATTTCAGTCGGGTTATTTTGAATATGGGACAGGTTCCTTAGCAGTTTTTTTTTTTTTAAAAAAAAAACAAGATTGAATTTGGTCAGGTTTTGGAAATGGAAAAAAACATGATTACATTTCTTCTCTCGCACACGACGTCTCTGTCTCGGTTCAGAACCAACACATATTCTTTTCTTCTCTCATCTCACGGTCTGTCTCTCACACCTACTCTGTCAGCGACTGCATTGCCGCCTCAATATATTGTCAGCAGCTGCAACACTGACTGCTCCCTCTACAGGTTTCTTTGTTTCTTGCGTGTGGTTCTTCTGTTTTAGTAAATTCATCCACTGTTTCAGTTCACCGAATTCATCCTCTGTTATATTCTTCTGTCAATGGTTTTCAGCAGTGGATAATATTTTCCCCAAACCCCTTATCTATAATCTGATTTTTGACAAACACCCCATCATTCGACTTCGAAAAAATCATAGATTTCCATTGCTCGGATGTGAACATTCTTATCAATGTTCCCTTACTGTCGTTCAAGCATCATAAGGTCAAATAAGAAGCGGAAAAATGAGTGGAAGCAGGTCTAGTGAAATGATGCAATAATGACGAGGCTAGTTCTTGAATAAAGGGGTATGCTTTTCTCAAAATCTCCCAACATTGGGTTGATGTTACTAGAGGATTTCGAGAAGATAACACTGCAACAGCAGATGATTGTAAGCAATAGACAGATCACAACCTACGCTAAACTTATTCAAGAAAAACAATAATTTCTTTATAGCATAAATTTACTTATGAAGCTGATTTAATTAGACATGGCATGCTTTGCCACTTCTTAATTTTCATTCATATGTTCTTAATCAGACATGTCATGTCATGGCATGGCATGCTTTGTACCCAAGAACAATTTTTTTATTGACTATTCTTATGAGGAGATTAATTCTGAAGATGAATGGCTTGAGAATGTGAAGGAGAGCGAAAATATTGATGAATGCATGTGACTTAATGTTGGAGAAGATGCCATAGGTGTTGTTAGTGACAGTTTGGATGTTCATCCTAGTCATGTTAATGATAGTGACATTGATGAGGATGAGGGTGATTATGTGGATGACTATATTGATTTGGGAAATTTTTTAGATATCTAGAATTGGTGTTTCTAGATTTGATTCATTTTGAACTTAGTCTTTCAAGTTATTTATGAACTCGCGATAATGAGCTTAGTTTAATGTTATGGCTTTGTGATTTAGAGGTTATTTTTTTATTAAGTTTTTTTGTTCTAGGTTATTTTCTTCATCTATGATCTAATTTATGCATGTGTGATTAGGTGTATATATAGTTTTTCCTTACCGTAAGATCAAGTTCCCTAGCTTAAGCATAAACTATGGTACAAATTCGAAATTAAACTATGGTACAAGTTCCTTACCGTAACATACACAGAGAACATCCATCATATCTGAACAATGATTTCTTCTAATTTGCAGGGCAAAAAATGTAAAAATACAACTATGAAGAGACAAGGGTAAAACACACGAAGAATTAAGTAGACCAAACTAATCTAATAGTATAATATAATGCACATGAAAACCCAATCCAAACTTGTTATAAGAAGATAGCTAGCTTAGAAACTCAAACCTGTCCTCAGCAAAGTAAACATGCTTGTTCGTTGGCTTATGATCAATCAAGTGCAAATTGGCAGACAGCTTTTCAACTTTCTGCAAGGAAAATCAAGACATTCATAAGTAAAACCAACATTAACAATTTTTGCATAAACTGCAATTTAAAATAAATAAATAAATCGAGTACACTAAATCACCTTTTTCTCACTTTGAAGCTTTTGAAGAACATATCCCATATCTTGTGTCTTCATCAATATAAGTTCATCTTGAGTATACTTGTTATCCTCATTCCTACAAAAGAAAAACCAACAATCATAAAACTAGCCGCATAAAAATCAAGGGTCTGTTTGGATTGACTCAGTCGAGCTTATCTACTGGCATAAGCACGTGCAAAACTATTTGAAAGAACTCATGAAAACAGCTTATGACACATGTTCATAAGTTGTTTTCACCTTAATTCATAACCTCGCCAAGATAGCTTATGAAACAGCTTATATCTTCTTAAACAAAAACAATTTAACTTTATTTTAAAGAGCTAGGTGCTTATCCAAACATGGCCGAAAAGGATAGAAAGTAGTCACGCTGGTGTGTCGGTGTTGCTTGACACTGATGCTAACCATCGACTTGGTCCCTAAACTATTGCCTATACTTCAATTTAGTCCCTATACTACGTAAATATACTAAGTAGACCTTAAACTATATAAAATCTGTCAATTTAGTCCATGTTTGAAGCTTATCTATTGGCATAAGCACTTGAGAAGACCTTTGTCAAAACTAACAAAAACAGGTTATTAAATGTTCATGAGCTGTTTTCACCTTATTTTCACAAGCTTGCCGAGATAGCTTACGAAAATAGCTTATAGCTAATGCAAAAACAATGTAACATCATTTATTATAGAAACAGCTTATACACAAGATTATCCGCAAATTAAGTTGTTTATCGAGACATTTCCAAGAGGATAGAAAGTAGTTAGTTACATACACTGGTCTATGAACTCCATCAACAGTTTTTGAATTAACCATCTTAAAATAAAACTCATCCTCGTTTCTATTAGCAGCTTTTTCCCTAAGAACCTGTAATTGAAACAAACAAAAAAAAAACAATTGATTAAATAATTAAATTAAAAAAAGTGAAATATTGCAGAGAAAGGGTGGAATAGTTGATGTAGTACCCGTAAAGTGTCTTCTTTCACATGAAAGGCTTTAGCACGTTCGACGTAGTCTTTATGCTTTTCGAGTATTCCGAATTTCTTCCTTGAAGACCTAATAATGAAGAGAAAAAAAATCAAATAAAAATAAAATTGAAGAAAATAGCGTGATGATTAATGTGAAGAGGAAGAAAAAGAGAGTTACGGTTGAGGACGCTCTTTGTGAGCAGGTCTGGGAACGGCGTTTCTCAGAGAAGACATGTCGTATCGGGTTTTACTTCACGGTGATTTCTACGGTGGAGGGCGGTGGCTTCTGTATTCACTTTCTGTGAGCGACTGTTTAGGGTTTAAAAGGCAAAGTCCTGCACCGATATATAGTCCATCAATTTAATAGTTAAGGAGGGTAATAATATTCTTGTTTGTGTAAGAGGGACCAAAATTATCCATAACGAAATTTTAAAATACTAGCAATTAATCCTATATTTTGTTGGATAAAATTCCCCCGCGTCGTCTCTAGATTATAATCGTTAAGATTTATACATGATTATTAACAAAATTGCCTAATTGTGTTAATTTCAATGGTATAAAATACCTTTATTAATTGTAGTTAATAGAGTAGTTGATTTGATTGAAATTCAATAAATAAGACTATAATAATGGAATAAAAATAATAAATGTTGCATTGATATTCAAAAGTGACAATTATTTTAAAAAAAAAATGTTAAAGAGACAGTTATTGTAAGACGGAGATGGTAGTTGGTAACGTTAAAATGTTTTTTTTAGAGGAAGTTAAAATAGTACTTGAATGTTGATATTAATTCTTTTTATATATTGATTGATATGACAATAAATAAATATATTAAAGAACGGATATGATAATAATAACGAAATATTTTAACTTAAGACTATTTTGACTAACATGATGCATAAATAGCGACTATTTTTAAATTTTGATACATTGAATGACTATTGTGGTTAGTCGTTGGCACATTCAATTACCAAAACGACTATTATCCCTTATTTAAAGAGTAATGATATTTGAACAATCATTTGATAATAATTTTTATGACAACGTTGTTTTTTTATTTATTTTTTTGATTAAAAACAACAGAGAGAGGGGAAGAGAGAAAATAAGTACCTCAAGTGAGTATGAGAGATAAAGTTGTCTAAAAGTTATTACAAAATAGTTGTTTAAATATCATTTCTCTTATTTAAATAAGTGGTTTTCACATATTATTAGGTTTCTTCGTTTATTTTGTGATTTTGTCGTCTTAACACATGACTCGGTTTGTTTAAATTTTCCTTCTTTGTGTGGTGTATTTTTTATTTACTGTCTTAGTGAGTGTTTATTTGATTGAGGTTGAAATATTAACTCTGGTCAAATGCACATACAATTAATGACTTTGACGTTATCGACATTGTAGATCTGAAGACATGAATATTCAAGAGACTTGAATATAGTCATATTTGTAAACATATATACTCTATCGTTTTATATTATTAAAATGGATGATGTGATTGTTTGTTCGCTGATTAAAAAAGGGGAAATGATCATCTAAATGAGTAAACTGTAAAATTAGAAAACCAAGGAGGTGTTTATATATCTTCAAAATGTGTCAAAGTGTGATTGTACTAAATATCTCCCACTCACTTTGCTTTGCACTAACGGTGTCGTGTCAGTGGCCAATGTTAGTGGCGGAGCCACATACAAGTAAGGGAACGCGGATGCATCCCCTGGATTTTCAAAATTTGCACATGTCGTGTGTATTTTATTTATATCCGAACCTCTTGATTTTTTTATATCGATCCTCCTAATTTTTTGACATTGCATCTAATCAAACGATCTTGCACCTACAACCTCGACCCAGTTTAATTATTTGGGTTTAATACTTTCTTTTTTAGTTTTTTCCTATCTTAAGGCACTTACTTGCTTTTAATTACATGTTTTTGATACATTCCTTTTATGTTATTTTCTTATTAATAATTAAATTCATGTTGAAGTAAAATTGAGATACTTTGGGGATCGAACACAATTCATACAAGTCATTTGAGAAAACTTTACCACTAAATCAAATATGTTCTTGAGTTAGGATTTTGCAAACATGATATTACTTAATATTTCATATTTTTTTATAGCTTAATCCTCTTTCCATCCTAAATTATACGCATAAAAATTCACTTTATTCGTCTCAAAGACAATCTTTTACCCTATTTAGTCATGCTGCTTTTTGGTGGTGACCGAAGTTTGATTCCCGAACCTTTTATATATTATGTGTTGTCTCTACCAACTGAGTTAAACTCACAATGATATCTAGTCATGTTGTTTACAAAGAAATCATCTTTTCCAAAATAATTTTTTACTTATTTTCATGAAATTAAATACAAATTGTACTTAATTAACTCTCCCTCTTATTTTCTTCGTAACCAATAATCAAGGATTTTTTTTTTACTTCTTGTGAAACTTATTTCGAGTAGAGCACAAAAAGATATACCCCAAATTATCATGTTTTAATTTTTTTTATTAAGCATGAATTTATTTATTTTTCTTATATTTTATGACGTAGGGAACATGTCTTTCTCCATTTTTTATTCTCTTTTTTCCTTTTTTCCTTTCCACCTCAAGAGATTATAACTATAATCACTTTGACTCAAAAAACTATGATCACTAATTGTTTATTATTTATGATAATCATTTTCATATTCAAACTTTCATGTAATAAATATTGAAATTAATTATTTGATTGGGAAAAAAAGACAAGTTTATAAATTCAGTAGTTTATCTTTAAAAAAAATAAAAATTCCGTAGTTTAAATAAATGATAAAATTAAAAGAAAAAATAACTACATACCTTTGGTATCTCTAATGAAGTTAAAATGCGTGGACCCCTGATCAAAGATCCGGCTACGCCACTGTGTGTTCACTCACCCACTTCACTTCAGTTAGAGAGCGAGTTTCTGCTTGCTTAGGTTTCTTCTTCTCCTTCTCCATGGCTGCTACTTCAAAGAAGAAGATTAGTACTTGTTCTGATTCTCACATTCACGATGACATTGCTTTCTCCATTCTCTCCAAATTGCCTATTAAATCTCTCACACGTTTCACTTGTGCTAAAAAATCATGGTCTCTTCTTTTTCCAAAACCCTAATTTCATGAACATGTTCCGCACCAATTTCCTCATATCTAAACACGATGACGAAACACGTCTCCTCGTAAAGGAACAGTCGGGGTTTCCCATTCACCAATCTCTTTCCATCCTTTCTGGTGAAAGGTTTGAGAATAGGTTTAATTTGGAATGGCCACTTCCTCTTAAACAAGATCACAATGCCAATCCTTTTGCTCTTCCTATTTTCATTTTGGGTTCTGCTACTGTTAATGGAACTCTTTGTCTCTGCCAAGGGTTAACAACTGTATTGTGGAACCCTGCTACAGCTGAATTTAAGATACTTCCTCCTAGCTTTCAACCCGCTGAAAACATTGACTTTAATTTTCCTTCTCATGGGTTTGGTTATGACCGTGTTACAGATAATTATAAGGTGATTCGTAAGGTTTGGTATCCCTCGGTGTTTGAAGGCTGTGATTGGGTTTATTTGCCGGACAAGGATGATCCTTTTTGGGAGAGAGATGTGCACGGGTTAGATAAGAATGATGGTTTTTGGGAGGAGAATGAGCTCGTAGTTAAGTTGTATCAACCTTTTTGGGAGATATACAGCCTCAAGAGTGATTCTTGGAGGAAACTCCATGGATTTGATGATATGCCTGTTCCTTACCCAGGTATTACGCCTACAGTGAACTTGAATGGATTTTGCCACTGGTTGACTCAGGACCTGATAATGATATAGTATCCTTCAACTTTAGCGAAGAGACATTTATTGCAACTACCTTACCTTTTTCAGATGTAAAATATAGATCGTACAGGTTTAACTTGGTGGAGTTAAACGAGTCTCTTTCTGTCATCTATAATTACGACATGACGCCTGATTTTCATATCTGGGTTTTGGGTGAAGTGGGTATTAAGGAATCATGGACCAATCTCTTTGTTGTCGGGCCTTATAATTGTTCAATTGTCAGTCCTGTCACAGTAGGGAACAAGAACCGTGTATTCTTCAGGGAAGAAGATTCTTATGATATAGGCTGGATTGATTTAAGTACCCAAAAAGTTCAGGAAATTGGAGTTAATGGAGAGTTAGTTTGTTCGCACATGGTAATTTTCAAGGAAAATTTTCTTCCTTTTCCTAGGAATGAATAATTTATTGTTTTTGTTGTTTAACTATTATGAAGTTATTTAGAAACTGTAGTTCTGTATGTGTGGCAGCTGCACATGTGGCTAGTTCTAGAGTTCTATACTCCATAACACTATGTGACATTGTTATTTGACATTTATTTGTATGGAGAAATGAGATATATAACCTACTTGTTCTTGGTAGCAATTAAAACCTAATTGATTGATATAAATTTCCTATTTACTCTACTCTGTTTATGTAATGTGGAAAAGCCTAAGGCCTTGCTGCTTCAATCAATAGTTAGTTTTAAGCCATTCAGTCATGTTGTGCTTAGAGTGTGCCACATGATCAGTGCATGTGAATTTGGTTATTAGAAGTCAGTTATAGAATTGTTTTGTTGCTTCAGAATGATGATTCTCCACATCATATGCCTTTCCTCGGCACCAAAGGTATGGTATTGGTTTTGTTGCTTCATGCTTAGTTAGTTCTATCTTTTGTTGTAGACGGCCTTGATACAATAGTAGTGTTATTATTTTGGTTATACACATATTTGACTGCATTATTACTACAAAATTGAAGCTTTATCTTAGTTAGAATATATCATTGAATTGGGAGGATAGACTGGTTTGGTGTATTAGGCGTGGGTAGCAGAATCGGATTATTGCTTGTTTGATGCACAATAAACTTGTTTTTTTATTTATTATTTCTAGCTTAATCATAGTATACCTTGTGTAAGTCATTTGCAAGAATAAATTGGAGTAAATGCCAGAGATTTAATGTTAGATGAACTCAATTGTAGGTTTCATTCCAGTCTGTGTGTTCCTTTGCAAACCGGCATTATACCTTCTCCATGTGGGGGTCTTCATATTGCATAGTTTAACCATTGAGCTTTATGATATAGTTTTTTTTTTTTTTTTTTACAAAAGCTTTATGATATAGTGATGCGCATACATAGTTCAGCTTCTCTGTTTTAGACAAAAGGTTTTATAAGTTTTCCAAGATCCAAGATGGCAAGTGTATTAAATAATGTGTGATTGTGGCATGCATTTTTTTGCAAGGGATTATTATATCCGGGTACATGTTGAAAGAGTGAATCTATCAAATAAGCTGTACATTTACCCTTGGACTTTTCTGTAACTTATAGTTAGTCTTATTTTGGGATGTATCACTACTGCCTGCAGTGAACCATACTGCTTGCAGTATTGTTTAATTCCTCACTTGGATTGATTAATTAATATACTAAAACAACTCAAGTTTAAGATTTGAGGGCTATCCATCTTAATTTTCTTAAGTTTGCCATCTTATATACATATAAGACTAGTCTAGTTAACAAGAATCTATTATTATAGATTTTGAGACATGGAATGTCTCAAAGACTCCAATGGTAAGTTATAGTTTTGATTTAACGCTAACTGGTAGCATGTGAGGTATAATTTATTGATCTAGATTGCTTTGTTTACTCTGCTCTATTTCAGTACTCTCATGTTCTTCCTTTTCTCAAAGCCTTCTTTATAATAATCATTTTGTGCCAAATTTCCCATTTTAAAATGAGTCAAAGGAGTAACAAATCAATATTCTTGCATTTCGCTAAGTATATTCTACATAACATTTAGCATCAGTGCATCACTTTAAGTGTCTAACAAATAATGGCACAAACAATCATTCATGTGACACAGAAAACCTCTAGATTCTGTTAATCTTTACCTGTTCATATAAAATGTAAACAGGTTGTTCCTTATTCGTTCGTTCGGAAGCCTTACCCCATTCACGAAATTAGGAACCACGTCATTCAGATTGCTAAAAGAATAATGCTAGCAACTTCAAACTATTCCTAAGACCCTTAAAGCCACCCATATTATTTGACTGCTGGTACTATTTATACAATGTAACTCCGAGAACCAGCAGCATGTGTAACCTACAAAGAAAATTCTAACCCTGTTTCCTCATATCTACACCTAGCTAGCTGAAAATCCTACTGTCTGTTAATCACAGACAATCAAATCAGAATGTTTATGATGAATTTGATCTCCTCAGTTTCCGTTTTGGTCTAGGTTGCTCCGTAATTGGAATGAGGAACTCTTGGAGCTGAAAAGAAAATTGAACAATAATAAGAGGTTAGATTCATAGCCAAAATATGAAAATCTTTTGTATTTCTATCTAAAGTTCCATTGACATGAAATTTAGGTGATGAAGTTATGCAAATATCATATCCCACCAAAGTTCCAAAAGTATTTCCTAAGGTATCATTAAACTGCAGATACAACTTAATTGACAAGTCTAATTTAATTGTTTAGTTTAAGTGAGCTTTGGATATTCCAAACAAAAATAATGATCTAGAATGTGTGATACTAAGCTCTGTATATTGTCATGGTCGTTGGTCATTGATGCTGTTCAGTTCATAGAGGACACTTTCAAAGTTCAAGCAGCAAGGAAGAATGGTATTTTGTCATATTAACAGAAGTAATTATGATTAAGGCAATAATCATATTAACAGAAGTAATTAAGATGACAATGAAATTAAATGGATCGATGTTTTTTTGAACAAGTTAAATGGAAAGTTTTAAGTGAAATAGAGTACAGTACACGTCAAAGAACTTATTTTGGCATTCTGGACACTAAATTACAGAACATATTTCAATGGTACTTCAATGAAAGTTCAATGTTCAACTTGTATCTATGCCCCATATGCTCTATGTACTAGTAGTTATTGGAAAATGTTAACATTGATAAAACAATTTTTAAATCAATTTGTGATGACACATATATAGTTAAGACATACGTAATGTAATATAGTAAAGTTATTGCATATACTGTATGCACCTGACCATTTTTTGGAAGGTTGTAAAAAAACATAATGAGTATGGTCCACTCTCATGCACCAGGCCACTTTTTTATATTTGATAACATCACTTAGCCCAAATTTCCATCATTTTTTAACTTAACGTCAAGCCTCAACTTCTGTATACAGCTGAACATAGTTATTAAAATATTATAAGTTGAATTTAGCTACTTAGATGAAGTTAGGTACATATTCTTGTAGAAAAATGAAAACATATAAATACATGACGGTTTCAAATAGATCAGATTGATTAAGTGGTAAAAAAGTGAGGAGATATACATACTTGTTTGAGCCTCTGCTTTTTCCTCTCAGCCTGCATTCATCACACAATATTACAATAAATTATTAGATTTAAGCCACAAAAGTTAAACAAAAGAACAACAAAAAAGAATCAACCAGTAAGGAAAAGAGTTATTCTAGCAAAAAGATGTTACTCAAATTCAATTCACCAAGGGAAGTTTCAAACTTTTATAGTCAAAAATCATAGAAGAGGGACACATTTACAGAAAGGTAATATCAATAACAATACATTACGAAAAAACACAACACATTAATAAATGCATAACCAATAACAATAACCAATATAACCGCACCTGTTCTTCTTCTAACTGCTTATTCTCTATCTCCAAATGCTTAACCAGGCTCTCAAGCTCAGTAGTATAAGCCTGTAAATTAACCACAATTTCAATCATTTAAAAACAATTCAAGATTAAACAATGTATTATATATAATAATAAACTTTTTATAAAGAAATGATAAAACAATGAAACGAAGGAATGAGAAATAAAGAAACCTGTTTGCGTTCTCTTGACCTAGCAGCAGACTCACGATTCTTGATCATTCTTTTCTGTTTCTGAAGAGCAGCTTTATCAAGCGTTTCATCAACAGTCTTACGTTTTCCCAGAGCAACTTGAAGAGAATGCGAACCATCATCGACGGCTGAGGAAGAAGAAGGATATTGATGATGAGGGTAAGGAACAGCACCAGCTTTCACCAAGAAATCTTCAAGAGTAACTTCATCACCACCACCGGCACCGCAAGCGGAAAAACCTTCATCAGAAGAAGGATGATGATAATGTTGTTGATGATGAAGATGGTTTGCACCACCATCAGCGACAATGTCCGTCCAAACATCGTCAATGTTGTTGTTGTTGTTGGATTGTTGTTCTTCCTGTTGATGTTCTTGATGTTGTTGTTTTGCAGCTTCAATTGCAGCAGGGAAAATGTTCTTGAGAATTTCGTCCATGGTGGTGGTAGATCAAGATCAGAGAGAAGAAAAGAAGAAATGATATAGAAGAAGAGGCGCGTGGCAGATCCGGATTTGTTGAGAGAACAACAACCTTCGACGACGCCATGCCGAGTTTATAGGAGAGTTCGTTTTGTTTGTTCAGCTTCATTCTTCTTCGGCTTCGGCTTCAACCCTAAGAAAAGATTCAGAAGCAATAGCACAATAATGAAACAATAGCCATGGCCTTTACTTGAGTTTGATTTTTAAGATTAATAATAATCACATGCATGCAAATCCTTTATAGCTACCCTTTCTTCTCTTCCACATCCACCTATAAAAGTCTCAAAACATGCATTACTACTTTTTTTGTAGTTCATTCCAATCTTTTATTTATTTACTTTTTGTTTAGATTTTTAAATTATGTTAGTGAAAATTCTCTTAAGAATAGATTTATTTTTGGGTTAATAGCCTTTACCCCCTGTAATATAGATCCCCTATAAAATAAATTTGTCAGATTCCGTCATTGTAAATTTTTTTGTTTTGGAATACGCTATAGGCCAGCTGACTGTACATTTTCGTTGATGTGGCAAGCTGAGTCACCTTTTTATGATGACATGACACGCTGGCTGTATAACTTTTTTATTTTTTATTTTTTTATTGTGTACACGTGGCATTTGTGATTTTTTTTTAAAAAAATCTTAAAAAATTAATCAAAATGAAAAATAATGAAAAAAATACCAAAAAATTAAAAATTCTGGAAATATTAATAAAAATGATTAAAAAATTAAAAATTCTGAAGAAACTAAAAAAATTAAAATTAAAAAAATCTGGTAAAATGAAAAATAATGAAAAAATTATGGAAAAGATTAATATATATCAAAATTTTCGAAAAAATTATATAAAAAAATATCTAAATTAAGTTCCTGAAACATTTTGGAAAAGATTAAGTTCCCGAAAAAAATTGAAATTTTTATTTTTTGTATAAAAAACAAACTTTTCAACTTCGTATAAAATATTTGAACTTTTCTAAAAAAAAATCAAAATATTTTAAGTTCCTGAATTTTTCTTTTTTTATAAAAATTCTTATAAAAAAATAACACTTCTTATAAAAATTTCAGGAACTTAAACTATTTCGAAATTTTTTAAAATAATAAGAAAATATATTTCAAAATTTTTTAAAAAAAGTTCGAAATTGAAAAGTTTGTTTTTTTATTTTTTATACAAAATAAAAATTTTAATTTTTTCAGGAACTTAATTAAGATTTTTTTTTTTATAATTTTTTCGAAAATTTCGATACATATTAATCTTTTCCTGAATTTTTTTATTTTTCCAATTTTTTTTCAGAGAGCAGTTTAAACTAATTTTTTTTCGTATTAATTTTTCAAGTATTTTTTCATTTTAATTAATTTTTTTCGTTTTTTTTAGATTTTTTTAAAAAAAATCATAAATGCCACGTGTACACAATAAAAAAATAAAAAAAATTATACAGTCAGCGTGGCACATCTGCGAAAATGTGCAGTTAGCTGGCCTAGGGGGGTATTCCAAAACAAAAAAAAATTTACAAGGACGAAATCTGACAAAAAAATTTTACAGGGGGGAAAACCAAAAGTGACCTACATTACAGGGGTAAAGGCGTATTAACCCTTTATTTTTTGTTGTTTTTTCTATATTGACTTAAAAAGTTCGTAGGTAATTTGTCTAATGCCCAATAAAAATTAGTCCATGAGTAAATTTATCTGTAATAAATGGAGTAAAAAATAGCTTTTTTGGTATCACTTATAAATTTACTTATTGATTAATGATTATTGATGTTAGATAAATTACCCACAATATATTAGAAAAATTATACTCCTAGGTTAAAGTTTCACCTGAATTGTCCTGAGCCCCGCAAGGCAGCGGACACCGATGCTTTAACATCAACAAAGGAGAACAAAGGGAACGACACCTACAATAGCATGATCTCATAGCTATGGTGATACCAAGACTAGAAGATTCAAACCAATAGATACATCTTCCTGCAATAGTGAAGATATTACGATACCCGTTTTTGAATATTAGGGATAATCATGGGATACGGCAAAAGAAAATTTCAAAAAATGAAAAATGTCACTCGCCATTTGGTAACATCTGTAAAAACTACAAGAAGACCCCATTTATCTTTCTACGATAAAGAGATACACCAAACTTTAAATTTCCACTACTAATTCAAGCCTACATGGACAACTTTCATATTTGGAGAGTACTAATAGACCAAGGTAGCTATCGCGATATCATGTAATTAGGTCTATTATGCATAGTGTAGGGAATCAACAAAAATACGGGGCCATATATTGGGTCCAACTTACAAGCCTTCAATGGATCCACCCATCGACGATGGGAGTATGTGGAGCTCCTAGTCACATTCAGATGTGAAAATTAAAAGAAAACAATTAAGGCACAATTCCTCGTTTTTGACTACAAGTCTTGGTATAACTTTATCGTTGAAATGCTCACATTGACAGAGCAAACACTGGCCTTTTCAATTGTCTTTTTCGGTGGTTCTTTTATAAATCAAATACCATAAACAGTCGGGAGAGATAGCCGCTCTCCATGCCGATGTCGAAGCTGCAAGATGATGCTTCATGGCTGCGTAGAATAAGCATAACACGTTACTGCTACAAAAATGTCAGACAAGGGAAAAGATAATGGCAAAGCCAAGAAAAAAAGGCCATACGTTTTTGAAGTTAGCATGATTGAGATCAAATCCTGATTCATCTAGTTGGACTTCCAAAAGCAAAACAAGAAAAACCTCGATGAAAAATGAGATTCTCCGACCCATTCCAGATGGGGAGTTTTCTACAAGAATACCATCAAGATAGGAGTTTACCTTCCAGATCTCATGAAAATGTAGCTGATTGCATGCTTGAGAAAGAATGCCGACCTTTTTTGCATGGACAACAAGTATACCCGACATCAATCATAGAATCTTTTATCATTGGTTGACAATAGACCCTCAACAAAAGCACTGTCCCAACAACGTAGGAAGCACTCCTTCGAGAAGGAAGTGGTTGTGAAAAGGTTGGAAGATACCTCCGAGAGGAAAATTTCATTTTTGAGGCCAAGTACCATTTGGCTCTTTAATGTTGTATTTGTTAATAAAAAATCTAATGGAAAATGACAAATGTGTTTTGACTATACTCGTCTTAATTGAGTTTGCCCTAATGATACGTATCACTCCCTGCCATTAGTATGTTATTAGATAATTTGTGTGGCTTTAAGTTATCATCGTTTATGGACGCTTATTATAGGTACAATCAAATACCTATGGTCGAAATCGACAATAAAAACACAATGTTCATGAACAATTCGACAATAAAAATACTCATCTTCCATATAGTTAACCTACCATTAATCTTATCTAGAATAAAATGCAAATCAGAGTTTTTGACTCTACTAGTAAGCATAGGAAACCCCAGGTGCTTACCAAGTTGAATGGTATAGCTAAAGTGGATAAGAGACTCCAATTTACACGTCTTGGACCGAGGCATGTTAGAAGAATTTATGAACTTAGACTTCTAGGTATTGATCTTCAAGTCGGAAGCAAGACAAAATTGGTGTTATACATCTCGAACTAACTTAATTGAGAACATTTAGCTTTAACAAAGAGAATACAATCATAAGCAAACAAAAGATGAGAGAAACAAAATGAAAAATATATAAGTTTATGTGCTATAAACTTTTTTTTTTGGCTTAAATATGGTACTCGTCCCTGCAAATATGCCTCGTTTAAGTCTTGGTCCCTGTAAAAAAAAAATTTGTTTTTGGTCCCTGCAAAATTTTTTGTTTTTTAAAATAGTCCCTCCAGGGACTATTTTCAGAAACAAGAAAATTTGCAGGGACCTGTTTAAAAAACAAACTATTTTGCAGGGACCAAAAACTACAAAACGGGTCCAGTCATCATGTGCCACGTATACAAATCATCACAAAAATGGGGTCAGGGACTATTTTAAAAAACAAAAAATTTTGCAAGGACCAAAAACAAATTTTTTTTTACAGGGACCAAAACTTAAACGAGGCATATTTGCAGAGACGAGTGCAATATTTAAGTTTTTTTATTGAGATTAATTTATATTCACCGACTATGTCAAATTTTATTACACATGCACCAAATTGAATCAAATACACCATATTTGATTGGATTATATGCACAATGTCTTAAACAAGGACAAACCCAAATAAAATTTGTATAAAGCACACACATGAAGAAAAAAAGTGAACTAATTTAATCCCCTAATTGAATTCTTTTCTCTTTTAACTTTTTTATTTTTGTATGTATATCCTAACATCTTTTATTTGGGAAGTAAATATCTTTTTGATTAAATACATGTATAAATGAGAGGTTTTACACTATATATCATGTATATAAATTAAATATTTTATTAAAAACTAATGAGAGAAAAATGTAACTAAATAGGAAAAAAGTCTTGCATAAAAAAGATAAAAAAGAAAATAGTTAAATAATATATATTATCGTGTAAGTTTCCTACAAAAAAGTGTGACCATACTGCGGAAATATTTTTCACCAAATAATTATCATTCGACCTCATTCTTAAGCTACAAGTTTGTTTATTAGAAGAGATGTTTAAATTAATAAATTCTATGGGTAAGTGATCCAAGATTATAATCTATCGAAATAATAAGAAAACAAATATCCACAGTAACCGACCTACCTTAAGTATATATTCATAAATAAAAAGTAAAATATCTTGCATAATTCTTGATCAAGACATTTTCTCTCAAAAAATATCATGGAAAAGGGCAGGAACAAGAAGAGGCCGGTTAAGCTCTCCCTATCGGAGATCGAAGCAGCAAAATTTCTCGTACAACTCAGCAGCGGAGATTTCGAAGAAGATCAAAACAGTAACAACAATAGCAATAGCTACAGCGTGAGCCACAACGACAAGGTTGATTCCGGTGGCGATGTTCTATCATCATCTACTGTTTTATCAGATTCTGAAAGCTGCGTTGCAAGAACAAATAAGAGGTATCGTTACGTTAATATTGAAGAGTTATATAGAGTTACATCTCCTTTGCCTCCTGTTAAAGCCAAGATGATCAAGAGAAGAAAGTGATAACTGATAAATGATGTCTTAACATATGTATGTATATATTGTTCTTTTTGCTGAATCGTGTTTTAATAGATTAGTTACTAATTTCAATGTTTGTAACTTTTGATGTCTGGATTATGTATATATTAATATTTCACTTTCTTATGCTGCATATATTTGTTTTGGTTAATTAATAATGAGAAGATTACTAGTTCTGGAAAATATGGCAGATTTAGATGTGATTAGAACCCAATTGAAATTTGATTGAACCTTTACATCTTTTGTTAATTTTATAATTATTGCGTGTGTATGTGTATATATAGTTACATACTATATTGTTTGGCATGGCAGCGAACTATCAATGAACAAAATGTTGACTATGATTCTTTCAATTTTTTATTTTATTTTTTTACAATGATATAAAAGAGAAGCTAGGAGTAAGGAAACATCGACCTGGTTTATATATGGCTAATAAAACTGTTTCAACTTTTAACTGTTCTAGTACTTCCTTCCAAAAACTGTTCTACTACTGTCATATAGCATGGTGTCCATAACTACAGAAAAAACAATTATGGGTAGCCAAAAAATATTTAGTCGTGCTTGAAATTGGGAATGGTGATGGCCTGATCTTAAAGATTCAAATGACTTTGCACATTTTAAATTTTATACTATATTACATCTATAGATTGGAAATAAAATCATTCCTTATGTACGTTTGAGAACATCTCATCAATTCATTTCAATTCACATACATTCAAGGATAGAAAAATATTTTAGCTTTCCCTTTTTTTCCTGAATCAAGCAAACCTATCTTATTTCATTAATCAAATATGGAGCAATACAATGAGGGTCGAGGAACATAATTGAAAACTTGGTGACTAACATAAGATAAAACCATTATAGTTAAAGAACGAGCAACATGTTGGCTTTCCTCTAGACAAACTTTAGCTCAAAGTTGCAAATCAAGGTTAGAAAGCGCCTAATTCTTGCAACTAAACTTTACCTCCGGACAATCTCGGCTTTCTTTTAATTACCAAAACATGGGGATTTTCACTTTCTGTGGTGTGAAAGTAAAACACTCGATTTCTTGATATTACACCCTTTTCCCAATGAAGTTTATATTTTGACGACTCAATGAGAAAGTTAAAGAGTAAAATGATAAGGAGGTCAATGATTCGATCTTCATCTTAAACATTAAAACTTTACTATCATTTATCGTTTTAAAAAATGACTTATTGGACAATCATCAATAAGCCCACGCTTTTGGACGAAAACTTAGACAATTTATAGGCAAATGGTCTCATTGAATAAACACGAGAAAATAATGTTGAAAGGTTGGTTTAGAGTTGAGATTTGAAACTTGAGAAAATGTGAGAGAATTTCTTTTTAAGGATTCTTGTCCAAAGAAAAGACATCTTCATTCAACAAAAAATATTATGGAGCTATGCTAGTTTTGTCGATGGTGTCGTTGACTTATCCCACTTTTCTTTTGCAACTATGAAACCAAACCTGCACTTTTGCAATCTACATTCTTTCATTGCTGCATCGTGAGAGAGAATCCGAGCCTCTCATTTTGATGGAATCGACGTGTGCTTGAACAATACAACACTCGCCTGGCCTTATCCCATCCAAGATGTTGTGGAATGTGTACCATCATACTTCAAGATGCTGGCAATGAAGGGTACAAATAAGAAGCAATTTAGCTACTTACTTGCGTGAATGCAACAAGTATTGCGTCCCATTTGTAAAAAATATGTTCCCACTCCCTCATGTGATCCTTGCATGGGATTAAATATATATATATATATCATGATTAAATAAAACCAGCAAACACAAAACTAGCAACCAACAATTAATTGTGTAAAAAAAAGCAAGCAACAATTAATTATGAAAAATTTCTTAGATGATTAAACGTACTATTTTTTAATACAAATTTAACCCCCACAATTTAAATTTCGTGGATTGTTAAACGTACTTTTTTTATATGATACAAACAAGTTACATTTTTAAACACAAAATTTGAGAAAAATATTCAAATATATTATAGAAAATATATTTTAATAATAAATATGTTTGAAATATAATACAAACACAATCTCCCGTAGAATCTAACTCAACTGATAATGCTCATTTAGTAGCTGTACACCTTATCCATGTTCCAATCTGAAACTTTTCACTTGTAAATTTGTGTTGTAGGAGGTGTAGAAAAAAAATTCCATATGATTTACTTTTCCAACAACTTTGAAATATGATGCGAGAAAAAAAAAATACTGAGTGTTTCTTTTTCCACATTTCAACCTTCTAACACACCTTATTTAAGATTATAAAATAAAAAAAGGACAATTTTCGAGGTTTTTTTAATATGTTTTAGGCTTTTCAGATAATATAAATCGAAATTAATAGGGTGCAAAAAGAAATACTAATTTATTTCGGACAACAAGATAGTCCATTCATGGCCCATGGAGTGTATTAAGATCCGAAGCCCATTGGTGTTTTTTAGGGTAAAGAAACTGCGGCGAGAGCAGAGCATTATATAAAGCCAGAAGCACTGCATCAAACAAACCCTCACACTCAAACCATTTCTTCCCCTCTCATACTACTGCGGCTGGTAAGCTTTCGCAAAATCTTTCACCTTGTTCCATGGATCTGTTAATTTTTCTGTAATCGTTTACGATTTTCGATCCATCTTGTTTTCAGTTGAATCAGGAAAACATGTCTCACAGGAAATTCGAGCATCCTCGTCACGGTTCTCTTGGATTTCTCCCCAGGAAGCGTGCTGCTCGTCATCGCGGAAAAGGTTTTTTACATTATGTTTTTAATTTACATGTGCGATTTATATTATAATTGATAAATGATTTTGAATAACAAATAAGTTGAATTATTTAATTTTTGTGCATCATCATGTTATTGCCGTTTCTTCTCTGCGATGATTGAAATTGCTTCCATTGATAAATGGTTAATCAAGGCTGGAATCTCGAAAACGGCTTATCTATCCTTAATCCTATATTAGGGTTTTGGTATGGAATACAAATGAGCTAGAGAATTGGCATTTTATTGCCATAGGCCTTTGGTTTGGAAGCTTTTTTATATCACTCATGGAAATTGGTGGTTTCATGATTACTGTACTGAAATTGAGTTTCAACAATTTTTTTTTATATAACATTAAAGGCTTCTTTTATTTTGTAGCTATACAAATTAATGTGAACTCAAATTTTTATTGAAATTTGCATACATTAAGTTTTGATTTTTTTTATGAGCCATTTACGAGAGGTAACTTGTTTTTCTCTTACAAGATTTATTTATTTGCTGTTAATTAATAATATTTTCAAATATTTTTGTTAATTTATCCAATGAATCTGTCTTAATATCCGAATCTGTCAGTTCCTAAATATAATGAAATTGACTGAATAATTCGTTATAATTATTATAATTTAGGACTCACGGTTTGTCTTCTGCAATATCATTATTTTTGTCAACTCTATGTATTGTTTGTATAATGTGTGTGCATGTATCCGCTGTCTGTTATGTACTTGTATCTATTTTTACTTTTAACTACACATTCATTTATCTGTCTTTTGTTTAAAAAATCTCTCTTTTGTTAATTTATGTGGTTGTGACCAACTATTTTTATTTTTAACTACATTCGGTTATCTGTCTTTTTTTGTTTTAAATTTTTCCCCCCAATTTTGAAATACAAATTAGTTCATTCAAAGGCTTATACGATACAAACTCTATTTATTTATTCATTTATTTATTTATTATGATGCGACTAATTTTGAAGCTGTGGTCAATTTCGAAATACAAATCAGTTCATTTGCAAGCTTATAAGATACAAACACTGTTTTGTTTATTATAATGTGATAATGATGTGATAATGAGGTTGTGACTAATTTTGAAATACAAATTAGAACATCCACAAGCTTATATGATACAAACTGTTTTTTTTAATATACAAATCCGGACTTTCACAAGCTTTGATGATACACACTTTGTTTTGTTTACAGTGATATACCGATCATAACATTCACAAGCTTATATGATTGTCCAATAAGCCCACGCTTCTGGACGAAAACTATCAAAGTTTATTGAAGCTGTGACCAACTTTTAATGTGATTATGAGGCTGTGACCCATTTTGAAGCTGTGACCAGCTTTGAAATACAAATCATTTCGTTCACAAGCTTATATGATAGAAACATGTGTTGTTTATTATAAGTTGATAATTTGATTAAGAGGTTGCGATCAATTGTGAGGCTGTGACCAAATTTGAAATACAAATCATTTCATTCACATGCTTGTAAGATACTAACATCTTTTTGTTTATCACAAGCATATATGATAGAAACATCTTTTGAGGTTGTGATCACATGCTTATAAGATACTAACATCTTTTTTGTTTATTGTAATGTGATTAACTTGATCTGTGCAGTGCTATCCCGTTATCTGTTGCCTTTTATTTTTACACCTATTCACCTAATATATTACCTAGTAGCCTTGTTTAGTTACTAATGTTGTCCCTGTTCTTATTCCCTGAACACTTTACCTAATTTTCCTCTGCAGTGAAAGCTTTCCCAAAAGACGATCCTACCAAACAATGCAGGTTGACTGCTTTTGTGGGTTACAAGTCTGGGATGACCCATATAGTTAGGGAGGTGGAGAAACCTGGATCAAGTAAGTGTGATGTTTTGGAATTTCTAACATGTGTTTGTTTTGTTGGCTATTTTTTTAATGGTTCCTGATATGTGTTCTTGGTCACTATAACTGATGACATTCCTTTATATATTGTAGAACTTCATAAGAAAGAGACATGTGAAGCTGTCACTATCATTGAAACTCCCCCAATTGTTGTTGTTGGAGTGGTAGGATATGTGAAGACTCCACGAGGCCTTCGCACACTCAATACTGTTTGGGCTCAGCATCTCAGTGAAGATGTCAAACGACGATTCTACAAGAACTGGGCCAAATCAAAGAAGAAGGCTTTTACCAAGTATACCAAAAAATATGAAACTGATGAAGGAAAGAAAGATATTCAAACTCAGCTGGAGAAACTGAAGAAGTATGCCACTGTTATTCGTGTTCTTGCTCATACTCAGGTACCAAAAATGTTATTTTTGGATCTTATTTTTATTTCTTTCTGGTAACTTTTTGAAACAACCTTTTTGAAAATGTTTATTAGTGTGCCATATCAGGGTTGATTATGATTCACACTTCTGTCTTTATTATTGATATAAGTCTCGTGATGATCAAATAACCTAAATCTAGCCTTTTGTGTTATATTTATTCTCTTAAATGTGGTAGCTGTCAATTTGTTAATTTTAGACTTAAAAGATACTACTGCTAATGCTGTAATTTGTTCTTTTTAAATGTGGTAGCTGTGTCATTTTGTTAATGTTAGACTTAACTACTGTTAATGCTGTAAGCTAAATGTATTTCTTTGTTTACTGAAGGTAAGGAAGTTGAAGGGTCTGAAACAAAAAAAAGCTCATTTGATGGAAATCCAAGTGAATGGTGGAACAGTAAGCCAGAAGGTGGACTATGCATACAATTTCTTTGAAAAGCAAATCCCAGTTGATGCAGTTTTCCAAAAGGATGAGATGATTGATATCATTGGAGTAACTAAAGGTAAAGGTTACGAAGGTGTTGTAACTCGTTGGGGCGTCACTCGGCTTCCACGAAAGACTCACAGAGGTCTTAGGAAGGTTGCTTGTATTGGTGCCTGGCACCCTGCCCGTGTTTCATTCACAGTTGCCAGGGCTGGTCAGAATGGATATCATCATCGTACTGAGCTGAATAAGAAGATCTACAAGGTTGGCAAGCAGGACCAAGAGTCACATACAGCCATCACTGAATTTGACAGGTATTGCAGTAGACAAGTATTGCCAATAAAATTTGTACCTTAATCTTGGTGAAGTTCAAATGTTAATTGCAAATTCTCTTTATAAGATATGATTATGCTATACTGAATCACCTTCTTGGCTACCTGCAGGACTGAGAAGGATATTACTCCTATGGGTGGATTCCCTCATTATGGTGTGGTGAATCATGATTATCTTATGATCAAGGGAGGCTGTGTTGGACCAAAGAAGCGTGTTGTCACTCTTCGTCAGTCACTACTCAAGCAGACCTCTCGATTGGCTCTTGAGGACATTAAACTGAAGTTCATTGACACTTCTTCCAAGTTTGGACATGGCCGATTCCAGACTACTCAGGAGAAACAGAAGTTTTATGGTCGTATGAAAGCTTAATTTATTCTGCTTTTGTGACGTTTATCAGTATTGTTAGGAGAAGTCAATCAAATTTTGCATCCAAACAAGACATTTAGTGGTTTTTGTTATTTGTTTGAGTCAGTCGTTGTTTACATTTCCCTTCTTACCGAGAACACAGTTTTTGCTGTTATAATTTTATCAGCAATATGTTTATGGTTTTGAATATTTGCTTTTTATTTCTATTTTTTTATATTTATTTGAATGTTGCTTGTGGAGTTTGTAAATCGACTCCTGGTATAGATTGAAGCTAATCTATATTTTGGTCTTATTGAGCAGGCTTAAAAGCCTCTGTGTTTTGGTTACAGCAGTCATACTGTTTGCTCAAACCAGGAATCGCTGTGGCAACACCATTTTGGTCGTGATCACTACGTGATTCTTTGCATTCATCATCGGAGCAATAACACAGGGATGAGGTTTTTTTTAGCTAAATAGCCATTGCTGATCAATCATCATGTCCATCTTTTGAATTAGTATGACTTACTGACCTAGTGCAGTTTTGCATCGACTATGAACATATTGATTCACACTTTTTTTATAATGTGTAAGTAGAATTAATCACACTAAGAAATTTCAAGACATGGATTCTTTCCCACAAATGTCATTTGGGATGACTTTGCTAAGTCTAGCCTACTAATATTAAAGTCTAGTTTCTGAATATGGATATCTACAACTTTTAAATGGCGGACATTGCTAATTAGCATTTTTCTTTTCAAACTAAATAACCCTTCTGGATGTTCTTAATTTTTAATTGAATTCACTTCTGTCACTTGTATTTAGACATCATTTCAAACTTCCATTTTCATTTCCTCCATAGCCGGATGCCATGAAATTGCACACGTATAAATATATATTTGGCTCTTGTCAATAATATATTATGTTAAAAAGGTACATAGCAAGCATACTTTTACTTAATCAATTAACCAGCCATCAGATGCTGATCTTATCACCACATATTTTTTTATTATATTATGTAAAATATGTAATATGTCGTTATCAATGGAAAGAAGATTAAAGCAATGGAAACATGCTGTTTACAAATTGATGGACATTATGTTTGGGTTGTTATGGGTCTAGAAAACATTTCTGAAAAGCACAATTTTAAGGTAAATAAAATAAAATTCTATTGAACTTTTTTGATCTACCAACGTTACAACTTTGTTGATGATAATGATAAAAGTCCTATTAATTTTACACCTGCGAATACATTTAGAATACATTTATTCATTGAACCGGAGCAATACCTTCCACCTGTGAATCATTTATTGGATCTTGATAAAAATATAACAGACAACAGAAGAAACAATGCTGTAGAAAAAGTAAACATGGACGCAGGAAGTGAAATATGGCATGTTGCAAAGTCTTTATAATTTGATCAATTAATAAACAATGATCATCCTACAGTTTGAAAGCACAAGATTTAATCCCATTGGATACAACAGGCTCACTCTTTATATTACCGATCGCCTACAGCAAATTACAAAATGGTTTTTGCAAATTAAAGAAACAAAAGAAATTTCAGTGCAATCCTACCCTTTCTCTAACAGGCAGCAATTTTGACAGCTTTATGAAAAAGTGATAAAGACTAACAAATATAAAAAGATTTTTAAAATTTGACTGCGGTATAATGATAAATAAATTAAATGCTGCTGGAATGAATGAAATATAACTATTGGTTTCATAACTGTATTGTCGTTAAAATATGTAATACAAGATAGGAAAAACAACTTGACAATTTGGATCGCCAAGTACAAGAAGCATCAGGATCTTCATCTGCGCCAAGGATAGAGCTTCTCAAATTATTTGCAAGTTTTTGAGTACCATATCTAATAGCTATTGAACTATACAATCACTTAAACCCTAGCGGACATGACCTATACCCCACAAACGGTCCACCAAGCTAATTTATAGGCTAGCCCAGTACCCATGATTCCAGTGTAAGCACTAACAAACCATGTGAATCAACCCTGTTGAAGGCAACAGTTGGCAATTTATAACTGATTCCGTTGAAGCTCTTAAAGAGACTATTGAGCCAAATGGTACCCGAGGAAAGTCTGTAAATACCATAGACACACAGAAAGTTACACATTATTCTACGACCAGCCTTTGGTGGTGGATAATGAGGATAATGAACAGATTCTCACAAAATAATTGGATTTTCTCAATGAATGAAGGCCATTATTGTCAGGTGATAGGACCCTAGGGCCTAATTCTGAGATGGGTCCAATCTGTGGCCAAGTCCTGGACACAATTTGGAAGGTTTACTCTAGAGGGAAGAAGCAATTTGGAAGGTTTTAATCTGACAAAGGAATTAAACAACGCAACCATAATACCAATAAAAACATTACCCCGGGAGATTGAGGAGTTATCCATACCTCTTTCCTTACCCACGGGTAAGACCGGAGGTTCCAGCCAACTTGGAAGAGAGACCAGCGATGGTCACTCCCAACCACATGACAGCTGAGTGAAAGGAGAAACTACCCATGCAATTCGAAAAGAGGAAGTGAACCAAGACTATAAATAGGAGACTTGTAGAAGTTCCTAGGCACTTCAAATAAACTATCAAACATAGTCTATCCAAAAATAAAAATTAACTATTAAACGTAGAGAATTTTTTTAATCTGGCAAGTTGTCTTGGGCTTAGTCCCCCATTATCACTGCAGAAACACCAAATCCAATCTAGTAGAGGACAGACCTAGTCTCACACCCCACTGATGGCCACCAATATAAGGAGTCAAATAGTGTATTTTATTAAAATATATATTTAAACTTCCAAAGTGTGCCTCAAATTTTAAATTTTATATATTATTGGGTGTCAACCTGCATCAACTTTGAGGTTGGAAAGTGGTTTGATGACATCCTCAAGCAGCTCTGCAACATTTTCTAATTTCGGTGGAGCTTGATAAAAGAGTATGCTGTAAAGGCAAAGGGCTAAAGTGATATGGAAAACAAATACAGCAAGAAAAAGGGATACAGGCAAGAAAAAGATAAACAAATTAAGCTAAATAGGTATGAAATTTATGTTCCTCTAGCATCATACTCAAATCACACATGCATGACTCACTATCCTATCACCATACTCTTAACGTTATATCATTTCGGCCTAAAATAAAGAAAAAGAAATGAGTTAAGCATAGTATATCAATTAACTCCCGAGGTCTACTTTAAATTGTGTAAGCTAAATAGGTATGAAGGCCACCCACATCCCTTAAGTGAGGTGCCACGTGTAATTAGTTAGGGGGTGCCACGTCAGCGAAGACTAAGTCAAATGTGGCTTTGGGGGCCAAAACTGCCAAAGATCCAATACATAAGGGGCTATTTTGTATTTTAATTAGTTAGGGGGCCAAAATCGCAACTTTTGAAAAGATAGGGGGCCAAAAATGCAATTAAGCCTTTATTTTATTATTTAGTAGGATGGGTTGGAAATTAAAATAATAAGACTTGTAGATGGGCCGAATTAGAATTAATTAGAATTAAGTGGTGTTAATTAGAAAATCTGTTGAGATAAAAATAAAACAAGGGTCAGACCAAAATTAGGTTTTACAAAAAGTCTTTGGGAGAAAGAAGAGAACCAAGAGAAGAGGAGAATCAAGAGAAGGGAGGGCTTGTAGAATCTTGCAATCACTTAATCTAAGGTAAGGGTGAGACTAACATTCTCTAATCTTAGGTTATGTAATTCTGAAACTGAATTTGACAGGTTGTTGTTGTTGTTTTGTGGATTTGGGA
>Ga0315914_1000949_pt1 | contig 40950 bp, 32 predicted proteins | sample MpolenodulesMG_FD_203920 | JGI IMG/M metagenome (GOLD analysis project Ga0315914, IMG submission 203920) | Medicago polymorpha root nodule microbial communities from Los Angeles, California, United States - elongated nodules | ecosystem: Host-associated > Plants > Roots > Nodule | place: USA... | reverse complement strand
CTAAGAAAATCCCAAGAATGTGTAGTGTGGAGCTTACTCATTTTGCTCTCAAAAACAGACACAACTGAATCATATTCTGAAACATAATCGAAAACATCCATCAGAAGATTCTTTCAGATAAAGTAAGAAGATAGAAATTAGAAAAGATATAATGCTGGAGTACAATACCTGCAAGTTTATTAGCTTGTTCCGACGTAATCATAGCCGAAAAGCCTCGAAAGCTTTTACTATAATGGTGTAGTGCTGAAGTCTTTGCATCATCGAGACTGAAATGTTAAACGAATTAATTAATATTTGATAGAGCAAGTTTATTTTAGCCTAAATTACTCTATTTCAAAATGTTCACATTCACACACATAAATATGAAGCTTAAAAGAACACATAGTTATCTGTCATACCTTCCAGTGACTGAAGCTAGTATCTCATGGTTTGCTCTGATGACAGACTCGGAATTGGGGTGTGAATGATCTCCCATGTAAATTATATAATGCTGCATAGAGGCAAATCAAAGAAGTTAAGCCTTGCTAGTATTGTGACATGATTTTAAACTGACAATATACTAGCATAACAGAGGAAAAAAGCAGCAATATAAGATATTGCTCACAGGCTATAGATGCATGCAACTTACGGAAACAACATGCATCAAACACTTGTAAGATTGTTTGAAAGAGTTTGTATAAACAACTTTTAATATGTGCATAGGTTGTTTTCAACTTTTTACATGAAAATTGTTATGTTATGGGCGCTCAACTAATCGGTTTATCCCAATAGGGGCTAAGTTTAGTTTGAGCAATATCTACTTTGAGAGTAGTACTTACCTTTGGGGTGGATCCATTCACCAAAGTATATCCAATAAACAAGAGAAAAGTGAAACTTAAAATTTTGACAAACTCCATGATATGCAAAAGGGTGGAGGACAGAAAACTAAAAGCTGAAATGGTGATTTTTAATGGTAGGTGATTCTCCCATTTTATAAGCCAACACAAGCTAACTTGCATGTTATATTCATATAAAAAAAATCAGTTGCCGGCTTAAATGTTTCTGCTTATAACTTAGTGTGCATTTGGGATTCTAAAACAGGAAATTTATAAAGGTTATAATATAATGACGTGCTACCAGCATTTGGAAGAAGAATAACAAACCACAATTATTGAATTCAGACTTGCATGTATACATGCTAACTGGTACGGCTTACCATTATTGATGAATTCAAAGGACAGGGTCTTCTCCTTGTCCAAATACAAAAGTATATTTTATGCAAGAGAATAAATTAAATATGCTTAGAGACCAATAGCTATAGGAAATCAAAATGCCTGCTTGTAGGATAAACTTTTACCTTTCTAAGCATATCCTCACATATACAAACCAGGTTTTAGACAATTTACATGCAATTTTAGGATTATATTTTAATTGCAATTACAAATTAATATATCACGTTTGACAAGTGATTGAACTCAAGTGAATATTGGTCAAAAAAGACAAATCGTGTTTGAATATTGGTTAAAACAATCATTGTTCAGGTTTTATTTTGGTCAAACTCCGGATTACCAGATTCCATTCCTCGGAAAACCAGAGGGTTGAGACCAAAAAACAAACAAACCGTTCACATATAAAACTTAGCAAGTAAATGAAATTTTAACTGTCAAGTTATAATGAAACTAGTTTGTCTCGTGGGTCAGTAACTTTAAGTATAACAGTTCACATCTCTTGCTCTTTTTTCACTCTTAAAAGTACTCCACAGTTAAAACAATGAATGTCTTTTAAGTTTAAGAAAAAATTTAAAATACAGACAAACAACATAAGCAACCAACATCACAGAAATTATTTTTATGATTATTTCAGATTCTGTTTTTATACACAATTTAGGAGAAGTAAAATCAGCATCCTGTTCCGTACAAGAGGGGGGAATTCACATCCACCATAAATAAAAAAGATGTATTTCACTTGATCCAATAGCTCAGTAACTTACAATTATACAAATTATAACAATATGTTTAAACAAGTGTGAATCTGAGATAAAATCCATCAGCATTAACCTTCCTCTCCGAACTCCTTTGTGAATCTCTCATGAACATCAAGGTCAGATTTGCTTACTGTAGGCCTTTGTCTAGCAAGTACTTTGTCAAAATCGATTCTTGATATAGGCGGTGGAAGGATCTACATAGCAAACAAGAAAATTAAAACTATTATTCCCCAATAATCATTTTGACTAAGAACTGACAACAAAATCTGCATTTTCTTGAAATTCTGAATACCTTTGAAGCTAGTCCCTGTGTGGCAAGATCCTGCATTGTAACTTGTACTGCATTTTGTTGCTTCTGTCCACATGGTATCCACATACCTTCCGGACTCTTAAAGAAAAACATGGCATCTTGGGTTTTTCGAACAGGTTCAAATAAAACATCCTTCACCTGCAGAAGAGGTCCAAATACCTTTAACTCGAAACCCATATAGAAAAAATGAGTATTACAACTAGACATGTCATATAAAAGTCAAACTTACGCAGACAGCTATATCTGAACCTGAAAACCCTTCTGTCTTGCGAGCCAAGTGTTCAAAATCACTTTCAGTCAAGTTATGGGGAGTATCGCCTAGATGCACCTGTTTTTATCAATCCAGGAAAAAAAATGGCAAGACAAGTTGCTTTGTAAAAATAAGATCCGTCCTTCAATAAAGTGAATAAACATAATCACGAATATTGCCCTTGCCTTGAACATGTGTTGGCGAGCCTTTAAATCGGGTAGTGGAATGTATATACGCTTATCAAAACGCCGCCTTATTGCCTGCATTACAAGTTGATCAACCAAATCAGTATCTCATTAACTCAATATGAGAACAAATAAACAACTATATTTTTCTTACCTGATCTAGAGCATAAGGTGTATTTGTTGCTGCAAGAACAAGAACTTTCTGATCATTGTGTCCGACACCCTACAAGGGAAGGTAAATAAACTACATTACGACACTCGAAATAAATCTTATCTTAGTCTTATAATCATCTTAATATACGTATAAGGTGTCATGTAGTAACTTTTTCCCACCTAAACTAGTTGAAATATTGTAATTTTCTTTGCATTTACGTTTTCTATAATACGCTTTCGTTGTCACATGTTTTATGACATCCTGTCACAATTTAGTAATTTGCTTAGATGAAAATAAGAGATGTATGTATGTTCATTAACTTTTCTTCAGCGTATTTTAACTAGCTCCCCAAGTTGCTATTCTAGAAATAGAAACAGCTCACCCAAAGCTTACCCGTCATCTCCTATCCGATTTTAATCTATCTATTTGAAAATTATTTGCAGGGAAAACATATGGGAACACAAATAGCTCATTCAACTTGTGTGTTTGTTGCATAAGCAGTCATACGGTAAATATCAATTGTTGAATAAGCACTTAATTAAACTATTTATTCCAAATACCCCCTAAAACAAATTATCCAAATTAGGAAGAATAATGAAATAAAGAAGCAAATAGTAAGATTGCTTCTTCAATTAGATAACTAATAGATTCCAAAATATAATTGAAGGTATTTTGAAATTTCTAAAATAATACAAGATATAACAAAGATATTTTGTAGCTATTCTAACAAAGAAACAAAACTAAGCCATTGCATCATATGGCTCTAGATGTCAGGTTAAAGGAAATAATAGAGATCAAGACATTTTAAGTGTTGATTGCACAGTCAAATGTAACAGGACGACACAAACTATCGATAAGCAGAAGATGAATAAGATCAACTGTGGGCCACAATCCAACTATCATGGGCCCATATGCAGAGACAGCAAAATTTGCTTGATAGATTGTCTAAAATGAACACTTGGCTTATCTTTAACCAGCCAACACACCGAAGCATGCAATATGAATTATATGGCAACGGGTACCTCCAGGTCCTTTAAACTTGAAAACCATTACTGCCTAATGAAAAGGCAAAGCCAACGAAATCTACTTTTGAAAACGAAAGTATAAGACAACCATTTGCCTAAATGGGTTAATTACCTTCAAAATTAAGAGAACAATTAAACTTTTCAGTAGGGTGTGATATTTTTTAAAAATGATTATTACATAGGGACTCAAGCTTCTTGACCTAATCAAAATAATGCAAATCAAGTGCAACAAAAACCATTTATTATTCTTATCAAGATATCCCCACCATAAAGTTATTACCTGCATCTGCACCAGAAGTTCAGTTTTAATTCGTCTTGAAGCTTCACTCTCATTGCCTTCTCCACGCGTACCACATAGAGAATCTATTTCATCAACAAATATGATGGAAGGAGCACTTTCGCGAGCCATTTCAAAAAGATTTGAAACCAGCTTTTCACTTTCACCCATCCACTTTGAAACAAGGTCTGATGAAGAAACACTGGCAAAGTATTCAAACGTTAAATGTGCTAGAAAATATATGGCCACATATGAACCTAAATTCATAATGACATAAAAGACCTTTTAAACACAGTCACTGTTCAGGAAAAAGTGGGAAAGTTGCATGCCCATGTGCAGGAAATAAATTAAAATCAGACAAACACCAGCATCAGAAACCTTTTCCTACCAGGTGGGATTAGCTTCATGGAACAAGTTATGGCTCAATGTCGTTGACAACCCATTTTTATTTTAAAAAACTGTTCTCAATGGTTTGACAAGTAGTTCTTTCTTACTGAGTTTAAACGTCATTTCCATTCGCACCCAAACTACCTAGGATAATACCCTGCCCATCTTTTCATAATCAGGAGGGCACATACAATTTCATATTCGTAGAAAGTCAGTTGTTGCCCCATCTTGGGCTTTTATGTTACTTGTTGTAACCCATGGTACGTATCTTCAATTACTCAAATTTAAGCAATGTGAACTCCTTTCCTCCATAGAATCTTCCACAATACCACTTTGGTCAATTTATGATAAAAGTTTTCCAAATTGATGAAAACCATGAGTGGATCTTTCTAATTCATCCAATATCTCACCACCGATGTACATAGTAATTATATAGCTTCCACAATCAACCTTAGCGGCATAAACCAAATCATTTAATTTTGGTAGTTAGGGTCTCTTGCCTTAATATCTAAATTAACAACTCCAATAACTTGATATTCGTTAGTTTAATTACCCTATGAATAATTTATGTAGTTTAATGCATCAACCTAGTTCTTCTACTTGATAAAAACCTATACACCAAATAATTTGGCTGGTATAAAAAGAGTAGTTCACCTAGAGTTCACCTCGACCCTAGCAAACCCTATAAAGTCTGTTGTAACTAACTGCAACAGATTGTAACCAACCTAACTCCCTTGTAACTGCCTCGCTGACATGTGTCAGTGAGATTACACTGTTACTGGTAAAAACCAGTCACCCTGCAAGATCTATAAATAGATCATTCTTTGTTAACTCAAGAAATTCATAATTACAAGAAATAAAATCACAGCTCAGAGAGTATTTCAACACTTGGCATAGATTCTAATATATAAGCAAGGGCACTTGAGGGAGATGCAAACTGGAAGAAAAAAAATAGAATGATTTCCTATGGACGGGCTGATCGGGGGAGAAAATTGAAAGGGCGATATGGAATTTGAGTAAATTTTCTCTAACCAAAAAATAAAACGAACAGAGGGAGGGGAAAACCAAGAAAAAAACATACTATGAAAGCAAAAGGAACCTAGCATTTTCCAAACAGACCAACATAATCATAATCTAATAATTCATGATGATAATTTTAACTCGCTCGCCTTTAATTTTGTAACTGCTAGCTTAGATGGCAGAGGAAATTACGGCCAGAATGTCAAGAAAAATTAGTGGTACTTTTTTTGGTCAAGTAGCCTAGTGGCTAGAGCTCACGCATTTTTAAATGTGGAGAACTGGGGGTCTTGGGGTTCGAACCCCAGCCCCTGCATATAATATGCAATATCCCTATCAACTTACTGCTTAATAAGTGAAAACTTCACAATAATAATAATAATAACGAAATAAATGTAAAACCAGAAAAGCAATTTCATCATCCAAACATAGTGTAGTACACAGTGTATAAATCAATAGACAAAATTCACCTGAAAAATGTAGAATCAGCCTCGGTAGCAACAGCCTTGGCCAAGTATGATTTACCTGTTCCAGGTGGTCCGTACAACAAAAATGCTCTCCAAGGTCGTCTTTTACCTAAAATAGACCATGGAAAACCATATTAAACACTTAATCAATTGTTCCTTGTTTCAAATATCTATCTATCCATTCTAATAAAAAAATTCCTCTAATCACATGTGGCAGATTCACGTCTCTTTTCTCGGCCATTTCCATATGCACGGGATCTTGTTTTTAATACAAAATTCAGAGTATCTCAACTTTCAACAGAAAATATATCACTATCGCAGTGTGTGGGAAGGCCAAGTTGACCTCAGAGTGTCTATTGTACTTACAACCATTGGGCCAAGAGACTTGGTTGACGTATGGGATCCTTTCAATTGCTCCCAAATACTAAGTGAATGTTTGGATCGACAATGGGTTGGTTAAAATCACACCATGCCACCGTAATTTCAACAAAAACTAAATTTAGTGCATTTTCGATTAGCAGTGAGTTTGGCAGTGCACAGAATCACAGTGGCACCATCATTTTGTTAAAGCTCCAAAGTGTAACTTTTGTCAAACTTGGGATGTGATTCACTAATTCTATCAATAACAAGTTCAAACATGTAATTTGAAGCTTCTAACAAAATCAGTGTCACCGTGATTTCGTCACACTCGCTATGATTCAAAACCGGCACCTAATGCATCTAAAAATTGCCCCCTTGCAACACATTACTTTCCACAAAATCAAGATGCCACCTGTGACCTAATCAAACTCACCGTAATTCCAACTATACACTAAATGCAGCTAATCACAAATCATAAATCACGATAACCATTCAAAATTCAACTCACCGGTAAAAAACTGAGGAAACTTAACAGGCAAGATAACCGCTTCCTGCAACGACTGCTTAGCACTCTCCAACCCAGCAACATCATTCCACTTCACATTCGGCTTCTCCCTCACAATCGCCGAATTCAACCCCGCCCTCAATTTACTCTGCTCAGCATCCTCCCCTTCACCCTCCCCACCACCTTTCCCCTTCGTTTTCGGCTTCGTAGCAACAGCAGCATCGCCATTAGAAGCCGGCCCCGGTCCACCATCATCAAGCACAGCACGGATCTCCTCCGCACGACGAAGATATTCGGTGAATTTTTGCGTAATTGCTTCTTTGATTTTAGGGTTTTTCTCGTACTTGAGATGAGTTTTGAAATACTCTAACGCGTTCATGTATAAAGGAAAGGCTTTTGCATAGTTTCCAGAATTGTCTTCTGTTACTGCTTGTTTCACGTATTCTATTGCTTGTTCCTTGAAATTGCTATACATCGTTTTCTTCTTAGGGTTTGTGATGAATCGATTATTGCATGAATTGATTGAGAATCGGGAATTTGATGAAACCCTAGAGCTGTGATTAGAACATGTTTTGGGGGAATTTTCGGGTTGGTTTGTTTTTTGTTTGGGAGTGTGTGGAATGAAAGAAATAAAGAAAGTGCGTTTGGAATAAGTTGATAAAAAGTGGCGGCGAGTGAGGGGAAGGTTCTTCTGACCTGAGATGAGAGGAGTGAAACTTCCACGTTTGATTTCTCGGAAAGTCAGAGATGCCTAATATTGTTGGTTTTTTTTTACGGGAAAATACTGTTGAGTTTCTTTTATGGCTAAAATGCTAATTTTTATTTATTTTTTTACAAAAAAAAAATGTTAATTTTTATGCCCGAACTTATTTATTATGTGCACGGACGGTTTGTCTTCTCTTATTCTTGATGCCAAGGATAGGAATATCATTATTGGTACTCGTATTTGCAGTGGAGCTCCAACGATTTCCCATCTTCTTTTTGTTGACGACTGCTTCCTATTCTTTAGAGCAGCGAAGGACTGTTTATTAGCTTTGTGAAATATGAAATTTTCTATAGTCGAAACATGGAGGAAACTCGCAAGAAAGCTATCAGTAATATTTTGGGTGTTCGATCGGTGCATGGCACTGGTAAATGTTTAGGTCTGCCCTCCATGATTGGTTGGGATTGAACATTAACTTTTGCTTACATTAAGGATAGAGTTTGGCAGAAAATTAACTCATGGATAAGTTATGATTAAGTCAATCATGCAAGTAATTCCATCTTATGTCATGAGTATTTTCCAATTGCCTTCCACCTTAATAAATTATATTAAAAAAATGATGAATTCTTTATGGCAAGGTCAAGGTCGGACAACTCATCGTGGTATCAATTGGTTGAGCTGGGAAAAAATATTGATGCATAAATCTCAAGGAGGTATGAGTTTCAAAGACTTTTCGTCTTTTAATCTGGCCATGTTAGGTAAGTTACAAACGAAATCGGAGTCTCATGTTTCACGTTTCTTTAAGGCGCGTTATTTCCCCAACACATCATATCTCACAGGCACTGGTCATAACCCGAGCTATGTGTGACAAAACATCCTTCATGCTTGTTTTATTGTCCATTGGTGGCGCTCGTTGAAGTATTGGTTCTGGTACTCGTATTCCTATCCTTGATGAACCTTGGCTGCCTAATGGTAAGCGTATTGACAGTAATATTCCAGGAGCTCATTTTGTTCATAATGCTTTGATACGGTGTCTTTTGGATCCTCATGTTAAACGTTGGAATGAACCTGTTATTCGCCAAGTTTTTCAGTGAGGATTTAGCTTCTAAAATTCTCACAAAGCCTCTGTTTGAGCAGGTTCAACATGACATGATGATTTGAAAAGCTAAAAAGAATGGTCGTTATTCGGTGCATAGTGCCTACCGATTGTGTGTTATTGAACTAGTGGACATATCGCATCTTCATCGTTCGGGGTATTGGTCAGAAATTTGGAAGCTTAAATATCCGTCAAAGGTTAAGAATTTGATATGGCAGATGTGTCGAGGATGCTTATCAACCTGTGTTCGACTTCTTGATAAAGGGGTTCAATGTCCTTCTCAACGTGTTAGTTGTGACTTTAATCACGAGGATTTAGCTCACATCTTTTTCGTCTGCCTTTTTGTTGTTCAGGTTGGTCTATGGCGGGTATGTAGCACAAAATTCAGAATGCAATGGTAGCATCACCTTCGACTACTGAAGCTATTTTCTCTTTGTTGCACTCTTTATCTGCCACGCTTTCTCAACGGATGGTTGCATTACTTTGGAGCATGTGGAAACACATGAATGTCAAAGTGTGGGAAGACATAACAGAAACTTGTGCGACAGTGGTTGCTCGATCTAGGTCCATGGTAGAGGATTGGTAACTCGCGAATGCCCCTTGTGTCAACGAGCAAGCTACTCGTACTGTTGTGCATGCTACAATAGCTACTGCTCACGCACATCCTGCTGTTACGGCTGTTGTTTCAGTGTGTTGGCAGGCCCCCGCGCAAGGTCGCATGAAATGTAATATTGAAGCCGCATTTTCAAACCACCGCAATAGAACCGACATTTGTATTTGTCTCTGTGATGAAGGGATGGTGTTTGTTTTAGCCAAAACAATCAGCTTTGTTGGTGTCTATTCAGTGATATTAGCGAAACTTTGGGTCTCTATCACGCCTTGAAATAAGTGAGTGACATGTAACTCGACAATATCAATTTTGAAGTTGATTCTAAAAGCACAAAAGTTGCCATTCACTCAGGTATGGAAGACATTTCTGATTTAGACAATATAATCACGGCTTTCCCATACCAACACCTAGTTAAATCAGTTTTTTCCCGTTAAATTTCGGGGCAGCCAGGTTTGAGCGAGAGTGGGTTTTGTTGCCATCTCCCCAAATTGAACCCAATTTCCATAATAAAAACCAAACCAAACCAAAAGACTTCAATTTTCCTCCTTCTTCTTCATCAACTTCTTTCGCTACACTCTTCACCAAAAACCAACCATGTCAGAAGAATCACACCACCACCACCACCACGACGAAGACCACCGCACTCCAAACTCTCCACCCACCACCGGCACCTGCTGCAAGTGCGGCGGCCCAACAACCTTCGCACCACCACCACCCTCCCCCGCCTTCTCCGAAATCTCCCCACCACCAACCTACCGTCCAATCCGCGCTCCGGCGATCCCACCGGACCCACACTCTCAACGCGCCATCATCCTCGCTCCGGTCCCACAAGCCCAACACGTTCCCGTAGCTACACCCCCTTTCCATTTCCAAATCCCAGTCAAACGAATCCAATCCCCCGATGACATTCGCCGCTTACACGACTCCGATTCCGGTAAAAACTTCACCGGATTCATCGTCGCGCTATCGGATTCCACTCGTGGCCGCAAAATCTCCGATCCTTGCCACCAATCTGAAACAGTTAACACTATTGTTTCAATTCTCGAAACCCTAACCCTATGGATTGATGAAATTCCACCGTTACAACAAGCTGCGCGATACGGAAACATCGCTTATCGAACCTGGCACGAACGATTAGTCAATTCCGGCGAATCTCTTATGTTTAAGTTCCTCCCGGAGAATCTTAAACCTGCAACAGTTGAAATTGTTCCGTATTTTTCGGATAGTTTCGGTAACGCGAGCCGGATTGATTATGGAACCGGGCATGAAACAAATTTCGCTGCTTGGTTGTATTGTTTGGCTAGACTAGGGGTGATTGGTGAGGAAGATTATCAGGCTGTAGTGAGTAGAGTGTTTGTGAAGTATCTTGAATTGATGAGGAAATTGCAATTGGTGTATTGTTTGGAGCCTGCAGGTTCACATGGTGTATGGGGGCTTGATGATTATCATTTTTTGCCATTTATATTTGGGTCGTCACAGTTGATTGATCATAAGTATATGAAGCCGAAATCGATTCATAATAAGGATATATTGGATAATTTCTCTCATGAGTATCTTTATCTTGCTTGTATTGGTTTTGTTATGAAGGTGAAGAAGGGTCATTTTGCTGAGCATTCGCCTATGTTGGATGATATTAGTGGTGTGCCGAATTGGAAGAAGGTTAATAGTGGTTTGCTTAAGATGTATAAAGCTGAAGTCTTGGAGAAGGTTCCTATTATGCAGCATTTTCTTTTTGGTTCCCTTATTAAGTGGTATGTGTGCTTCTTGGTTTTTGTCTATTTATTCAATTGTTTTGGTTCTTTTCGCTGATTGATTTTATCTGTTTGTTGTTGTTTACATTGTCTGAGGTCTTTTTGGGTAAAAGCACATGTCTCCTTGTTTTCCGTTGGAGACAATCATGTTTAACGAGTGTCTGGACACTATCTCTTTGTGAGGATTTGAACCATAGTTTGCCATGTTGTAGGGCACTAGTCCTTCCTCCAAACCCAACCACAACTGGTTGTTTGTTTGTGTAGTTTATGGTTATTCACTTGTAGTTGTATGGAATGTGGACATTGTACTATTGATAAAACATAGTTCCGTTATCCATGTCGCACCACGTGGCAGCATATACATCTATTATATATAGGAGAGAAACCACTTAGAAATTTACCATTATTATAGACCAAGTGTCAGTGTCTCTATGACGGAAGATTCATTCTCATTGGTTTTCTCACGCTTGCTGATCACGTGTCCCATTTAGGTATAATGATATAGATTAAGAAGATGGAAACCATCATCTTAAAAAGAATAGATTAGTTAAATTGATTTTTAATGAACATTTTACTCAATAATAGTGTTGTCAAATTTCCACCTTTGCGGATTTTGTGCAGCCGCCATAAGCTGCAACACCAACTATATCCGCATGTTTCCGCCATAGGCTGCAATGCCATGTTTATGTGGCAGATTTTTGGCTGGCCGCCATAATCCGACATCCACCATTAATTCATTTCTGGATCTTCTCCTGAATGGTGAATGTAAACAATGGGGTGTAGTCTATCATAATCCATATCGAGTCTCAAAGATCCCCCGATATCTGTGATCACCACTTATTTCAACTGGTAATCATGTCCCATGAATTAGAAATTGATAATTTGCTCCAGCTTTTCTATAATTAGAAAATTTTACTAGTAAGTGAAACAAAATATTTCTGCTTGCTGTCCAGAGCAGCAGTCTTTAGTTATGGGCTAAACAGCCAGCTAGAGTGCGGGTCATGAATCTTTATAAGTTTTTGCTTTATCATTTATGGGAGTTCTAGTGTGCAAACAAGTATTCATCGTATTAAACATTAAACAAGTAACTTTTATGTGTGTTAATTTATGTAATGAAATCAGATAATCTGTTTTTCCTTTGTCAGCCTTGATTAACTTAATGCCTGCCGATTGGTCAAAAGAAGACTTAATTGTGTGTGCTTGAATTTGGTAATTGTGTTCACTTTTGGATGTATTACTTCTCAGTGAATACGGGCTTGTGCCTACCTTAAAAATACCGGAAAACAGAGCTGTGATTTTCCCATCAAATTTTCACCCTTTGCACTGTTCTAAAAACTCTCTTGCCTCCCTTGTGATATTAAGCGATGAAATCATGTCAATTGTTTGATCCAAGCCAGGATTCTTTTGCAGTTTTTGTCGCCATTGTTGATGTATTTCAATTAGTTAGACATTTGCATTTGTTGCATCTGTTTTTCCTTGTTGATGAATTTTCGTAAAATATTTGTTGCATTAAATCCAATGATTTTCAGTAATGTATCTCATAATTCATGTGAATCGTATCTCGATTCAAAACAAGTGCATCCAATTGATATGAATTGTTGTGCATATCCATTTTGGACATGGATTGTAACATGAATTTTGATTCAATCTAATAAATTGTGATGAATAGAAACTTGTCCCTAAATTTTTAGTAGACAGGCACCTTTTTTGTCAATTTTCTTTGTGTAGCCTACCCTTGCTCGTTTGTTATTTTGATTTATGACTTTAATCTTTTGAGGTTCGGATATAATATATTTCCGTATGTTCTTGCTATGTCATCTGTCTTTACTTAATATTATCATATTTTTATTGATTATGTATCTTATGATTCATGAGAAGATTTGATTTGCGATTCAGAAAATTAGGTCTTACGGCTCACAATTAATATATCGATTTGATAACCATATTTAGTCACTATTGTGTGGTTAGCTGTTCTTTGAGGGAATTGATGCACACGAGAGATCATATTATGCAGTAAATTTACATTGGATTTTGATTTACTGCTGTCCGTTAATACATGGGTGTATGCAAAGTGGTGTTATTCTGTAATCTTATGTCAGATCCAGTGTTTTTATATTTGAGCACTGCTTTAAACTGATTCTATAATCTTTTGCTTCATAAACTTCCCATCTTTGCCGTGGAAGTCAGGTTGTTTTTCTTAAATGTGTCAGTCTAATAGTCTATAGGTTATGTCTTCCCTGCATTTTTGAGATGATATAATGTGTGTATTGCACTGTGTAGAATATTATTTTTACCTTCATGTTTGAATTGTTTCCTGACTGACTGACATTATAATATGGCCAGCATAAATTTTCCCTCTTCTTTCTAAATTGCTGATTTATGTTGTTTTCTTCTGCTAGGGAGTAGTGCTTTGAGTCACTTTGCTGGGGACATTGCTGAGGCCAAGCTATGAACCGGGTAGATGAGTTTGAGGATAGGAAGCTATTAGAGGCATTCTATTATATTTGTAGAAGTTATATAAGCACTTTGTTGAAAGTATTTGTTCTCTCTCGACTTGCTTATTCTGGATACACTCTAGTTCGTGAAAGTAAAAGATAATGGATAGAGTTTCTTCCTATTGCTGTATGATGAGTGATGACGAAAATGTTTTTCTTCAAACCGAATAGTGGTCATAAGCTCACAAGATCTGGTTAATGTATTTGATTCTGGATCTTGGATATTGAGCAGCTTATTATACCCCTTTTATCTTGATGATGAGATCTGAAACCTTTTAAATTTTGTAGTGTAAAAAATAAGTTTGAAAATTCACTACGTGGTTTCCAACTTTATATTCTTTTGACAAGTGACTAATTGTATGTAGTGCAAAAAGATAGATGACTTCCCTCATGGCTTAATACCGTCATTGGCTGTGGATGTTTTTATTTTATTTTTTTATATTTTTTATTATTATTATCATTGAAAAATATGTTAAGAAATTTATGAATGTCAATTTTTTTAGAACAGTTTATCAAATTTCAAATATGTTTTATCAGTTTATCAAAAGTTTCAGCAGTATTGGCTCTATATTTTTTGTCAAGTTTATAAATTGAAGAATGTTCATAACACAACAAAAGAAGTACAAAAACCACCATACCATAGCAAAATGCTCGAGTAATAAATAAATTCAAAGACACAACAATCTCAGATCTCCTAACCCAGTTTGATGTATTCTTCACCAGCATTCACTCCTTTTTTCATATTTTTATAACACTCAATGTTTGATAATAATAGCATGAAAATTTTGACTAGGAAGTTGGTAACTGAATCCAAACCAGAATGTGAAATCAGTAATCACATTCTGATTTATCGTGGCATCATAGTCACAAGAACTGCTCCAAAAACAAGAGACGCCCACCTTCCATAAACATTCACTTTCACAGCACCAGAGTTATCATTTGTGGGTTTAACAGATGAATCTGAGGAATCTGGCGATAATGGCTTCTCCTTATCAACTTTTGGAGTCGTTGTTGAAGGCTCTGGTGCCAAAGACAGTCCCTTCGTCGGTGCCTTAGCAACAGAAAAGAAATCCATAGGAAGAAGCACTTTGCCAACTTTATAAATAGCAAGACGTTTATCAGTATATATAATGCCATCGATCGTTGTGTTCACTTCCCCTGTTGATATGTTCACACTTCCACCGTAACTTATCACATTCAGTTCCACCTTTCCGGGTTTAGCTCCAGCAAGTGTTCTCACAGGGTTTGTCAAAGTATCAAAGTTAGAGCTAGATACGTAGTCTGAAATAACGTGGAACTGTAACAGCTCGAGTTTCTGTCCATCGGAAAGTGAGTTGAGGAATCCTGCTTTGAGTTGTGAGAAGGCGTTGTCATCCGGTGCAAGAATTGTCAACCCACCTGATTTTGTTGCTAATAGTTGTGAATTGAGTTGGTTGATCAATTGTGTTGTTTTCATGAGTCGGATTAGGACGTTGAATGACTTTGCCTTTCTTAGGATTCCAACGATGTCAACGGCCCCTGAACTGTCAGGGGTGGAATCACTGGGTGCCTCTGGTAATGAAGGTACCAATGGTTTAGGGGCAGCAGCTGGTGTGGTTGGAGCTGGTAATGTAGGGTGTATTGGAGCAGCAGCTGGTGATAATTGGGATAAAGTAGTGGTAGTGGAATACAAGAGAGAAATTAGTATTGCAAGTGAGAATGACAAGAGATGAGATTGCTTCTTCAACATCATTTTGGTTTTGCTGAATTAATGATAGTGCTTTTGCAAATGGTAGGAAATGTAGTTGGGAATTAGTACTAGCTTTGATGCATTGATGAGATTCATGAGTTAGCTTTTATAGGATCAAAAAATATGGTGGACAAGTTGGTAAAAAGGGTTTGTCTTAAAACCTTAAACTGTGATTTATGAACACATATACAGTTGCTACTTTGCCAGGAGATTGTGATTTGTAATCGGAAAATTAGTGTTTCTTTTTGCAACTGAGACAAAGTGAGAGAGATATCTAACCTAACTAATGTATCAGTAATTCTTGCACAACATTTGGCTGTGTGTATTTGAGATATTCGAATGAAAAAAATGTAGAAAGATACAAGAATTAAATGTGAATTTTTCAGATGATGAAATGATATTTTTTTGTGTATAATATATGTTCAAACCTTGTGTCCAAAAGTTTGTGACATTATTTTTCGGCAATCAATTGTTCATCTCAACTATAAATTAAATTAATGAAACTGAAAGTTGTCAAGTGTGAATTTGTCTAATAAGTGTCCTGCATCAAATTTAATTGTTTCTTTGATATAAATTAATGTATATTTCACAAAAAGAAAATTAGTTGTTGATAAGAAAAAACCTGACATTTTGAAAATTGGAGACCAAAATCATAGGACAGATAAAATAGTGGGATGGAAAAGTATTTAAGCATAGATAATTTTATTTGTGCGTCATACGAGCTCAACACTAGTTGACGACGAACACAGTTAAAGACGATAAAGATGATGCTCACGATGCATTGTCTTCCTATACATTACATTTTGCTCTTATGCAAGCCACAATTTTTATTCCACAACTCCGCGATTCAATAAAATTATCTAGGGTAAATACTTCGTTAGCCTTTAATTAGCTTATGTTCCCTTGCATTGTCTTCCACGTTACATTTTGTTGTTGTGCAAACCACAATTTTTATTCCACAACCATAGACAAACAAAACCATTCGTCCATTTACCACGTCACACACTAGAGATGAATGATCGTTGTTTTTGGTTTGTAATTTCGAACTATAGCTCTTGAATGAAGTTATTTCCGTGAAAAATTTGATACTTTAATTTTAAGATTTTTGAATTTAGAATTTAAAGAAGATGATGCGAAAGGAGAAATTTTTTTTGGACAAATCAAACATATCTATTTAGGTTTTATCAATATTAAAATATGACACGTGTTTTTAACTATTTTTTTCGAGAGAATATTTTCAACTCAATTTATTAAAAATATCTAATAGTACAAATATAACACAGTATTACGGACTAACTGAGGGGGGAAAATGACGGATCTAGAAAAATGGTCAAACTTAAGGAATGCATAAATAAATTTTCTTAACTTGTTTTTAATCTTTAAATATAATTATTTAATTAGTTCGCAATCCACATCACATGATATATTTGTTCCAACACTTTATTGCCTTCACTTGAGTGATAGGTCATAGTTTCTTAGCCCGTCAAATTTTCCTAGCTTATTAATGGAACAAATTTTTTTTAATTTATATTAACGATATATTATCATCATTAAAATTAAGCAATCTTTTTTTGGTCAAAGAAAAATTAATCAAATTATCCTTATAAATATTTATTAAAATTTAATTCTTAATCCGTATAAATAAATCATTATTTCTTAGTTTATATAACATTTTCTTTTTTATTATTAAAAAAAAATATACTAACATTTTCTTTTAGCATTTTTAGAGACAAAACAGGTGACATAAAATGTTTATATAAGATAAAAATATTGATGATTTTTATCAATGTCAACGGAAAATTTAAATAAATTAAAGAATACAATTTTATTTTTGTAGGGATTAAAGACAAAAGAAAAATGTTAACGAGTGTCACCGTGACATTCGTGAAACACTTTAATTAGTATTAAATTTTAATGAAAAGTTGTGTATTAAATGTATTGAAAATTGTAATAGTTGATCTTTTAAAAGAATAATGCGAGTCATCGAGACCCAAAACAAAATTAGTGATACTTAGCGACCTGGTTGAAGGTGCAGTAGAGTAGACGGCGGGAGAAGGGGTTTTGTTTTGGAACGGAATGGGAAAACGAGAGAAGCAGAAGCAGAAGCAGAAGCACGATAGGAGTCAACGTGGCAGAGATTACTATCTCCAAGACAACAATGAAGATAATACTTCAACAATGCATTCACCTTCTCATAACCAAGATGAAGATGAAATAGAAGACGCTGCTGATTCTGATGCTGACAACAACAACAACAACAATGATCAACACCCATCTCACGATATGCCTTCTAAATTCCTCCTCTACCAACAATCTGTCCAGGTTTCTCTCTCTTTTTTTTTCTTCTCTTTCGTGAAGCATGAATCAAATTAACCACATTTCGATAAACAACTTAATTTGCAGCACAGACATAAGCGCTTATCTAGAGAGCTTATGGAAATAAGCTGTTTTCACCTTATGTACATGTATTAAGTTGTTTCTATAAGTTCTCGCTAACAGTTTCACAAGTGTTTTTGCTCGTAGTTAAACTCAAATAAATCAATTGAAGTAGGGTGTTAATTGGTTATTGTGATTTATTTGACCTGATTGACAAGTTCATATTGTGGCTTTTGTGAACTATATTTTTTGTTATTGCAGTCTCCCAAAGGAGACATTAGTTATTTGCAAAAGTTCTTTCTCATGTATGTCGGTGGAAGGGTGCCCCTCCATCTTCAAGAAGATTTCTGCGGTACTGCGTTGCTTAGGTACATTCTCTTATTCCATTCTTGTTGTTGTCATTATCAATGCATTACATTTGAAAGTTTGCAAATTTATACTCTTTGACATAAATTCTGATGTTTTTTAAATGTTGAACACGTTTAAAGAAAGATATAGTTCACTGTCTCCCATATTTGAAGACAAAGTATATGGGCTAGGATCACTCCTCGGGTTAGGCGTGTCCCGTTGTCCGATATGTGTCGTGTCCGACACCGACACAACACCAACACTTGTAATTACACTTAATTTTGTAATTTTCTTAAATTATTAGCGGTGTCGGCGTGTCCGGTGTCCGTGTCCGTATCCGTGCTTCATAGAATTAATAATATTATTTATATGCACATAAAATCTGGTTTGATTTAAAAATACATGGTCGGTTGCTTTGTGTCCTGGATGGAGTGTATATTTCTATTCATGATGTTTCATTTCTAAACTTCTAAGAGCTGAATCTTTTATTACTCAAAGCGACAGATTAATAAATCCTATTTTGAAGATGGATTTCAATTCACTTTTATTAAATTTTTTTTTTTTATGTTTGTGTAAGTTTTTTTTCAAAATTCATTTTGTTAAAAAAGTTATTTTTATGCTGAATATGAAAATTTTCTCTTTCTGACATGTCTTGCATTTACTTATGTTTGGCAGTGCAGAATGGCTCCGCAGCGATCCAAGAAAGACAGCTGTAGGATTAGATTTGGATCTTGAAGCACTTAATTGGTGCCTAGAAAATAATATACCTAAAATTGGGGCTGATGGGTTCTCTAGAATATCTCTCTTTCATGGCAATGTCCTACAACCTCTCCAATCTAAACTTGTGAAAATCGATCCTGAGGAGCTTGTAAGGAACATTTCACTGTCACAGAATACAGAGAATTTGCGGACTGATGTAATCGAGTCTGATGTCCCAACAAGCTCTGCTGCTCAAGATGATGAGTTAACTATGAATAACTTTACACTGAGTGGAAGAGATATTGTGTGTGCTTTTAACTACAGCTGTTGTTGTCTCCATAAACGTGCTGAACTGGTTTTATACTTCAAGCATGCTCGTGATGCCTTGTCAAAGAAAGGTGGAATTTTCGTAATGGATTTATATGGAGGTACATCGTCAGAGGACACATTGAAGCTTCAGAGAAGATTTCCTAATTTTACGGTACAAGAATCTTAATGTTAATTTGTACCAAGCCATTACATTAGTTAGTAATATTTCCACAATGCAATCTATATGAAATTGTTTCAGAGGTTATGTGGGGTTGAGTGAATCCACTTGGATGTACTTGAAAGATAAATTTAAAAGCACTTGAAACAGGACAGGTCATTTATACATGAAGCACAATCACTCTACCTTCTTTAATGAAATCATTCAATCCTCAACTCAAATTTAACTTTCTTGCACCATGGTCCATAACTTTGCCACCTCCTAACATTTCCTTGATGGTTTCTTAACTCATTGTATGTCTTTCAATATTGAACTCTTGCATTTTTAGGTATGTCAGAGTTTCATGTTTAATTTTCCAATACCAGTTTAAGTGGTTGAGCTCAGGTAGTCAATGAGCTTAAGTTAAGGTCAAATCGACTGGGAGTACCTGAGTTTGGTTAGAACCCTGGATGAAACAATCAGTCTTTGGCCCGACTTTACTTGCCTTTCGGCAAAACTCTGGATTAACATGCCCCTTTCCCCTAGGAACCGGTGGGCTAAGACCACAAAAATATCAGTTCTTCTTTAGCGTGTTATTTTTCTTATGCTATTTTCTGTAGCTTTTCCCCTTACCTTTGTGTTCTTTTTATGTTATTACGAATCCTTGGATATATAATATACAACATACAGTTTATAACCTCTTAACTTGTGAGACAGGGCCATAATGTTTCTGCAATAGAATAGTTAGTACACGACATGTATATCTTATTGTATAAGTTTTTTACATTTTTTTCTAATTAGACTAGAATAAAGATATTTTACAGTGTAAAGATATTATACAGTGTCAGTTAATCGCAACTGTTACCAGTAGAAACATTTGACTTTCATCTGAACCACCTTTAAAGTCACACACATGCTTGGTTGTGATGGGCTGACAGTGTAAAACTTTCTGCACTGACAGTGCATAGAAATTATACTCTATCAAATGAATTTAGTTCATATGCACCAAAAGTGTATAGATATTTTACAGTGTCAGATAATCACAACTGTTGCCGATAGAAATATTTGACTTTCATCTGAACCACCTTTAAAGTCACACACATAATTGGTTGTGATGGGCTGACAGTGTAAATTTTTTACACCGACAGTGCATATAAATTATACTCTTTTTTGTTTTGACTAAAGAAATTATACTCTTATCAAATATTAAAATTATTAAATAATAACCAATATGGGATTGTGTTAGACTATGTGTCATTAAAAAGTATCGGAGGAAAATTCGGCATGCTAAGCCGGTCTTCCAGTCTTTAATTATGCAGGTATATTAATATTACGTGTAGCTGTTACCTGTGCGGATGTGCATCTATGTGTGTTTTATGTATTGTAAATAAATGGGGAAGTTGTCCACAAGTCCTAGCTCAATTGGCAAAAATGCCAAAATTGCTATTCTGGACGCCATGACCGGGGTTCGAACCCCGGCTCCTCCACTTGTGTCTGTGAGTTTCCAATCGCTATTGCCATTTCGTCTATCCACCAAATAAATAAATAGAGAAGGGTAATGGGGTTGTCTTGGATTAAGGAAAGGAAGGGAATGGGTAGGAAAACATCCTTGTAACTGCATTATTCTTATTCTCTGAAACTTCTACTATGTAGTTGCATCTGATTGTTAAAATAAATAAATGTGCAGCCCTCTGTTTGACATACTATCACAGGGAGTTTGTTTCTATTCTATCCTATTTATCCAATCTCTTAATTATACTACATTAGATACTAGTTCTAACAGATTGCTGTGAATATTTTCCTGGATTATGGTTTTTTGATGTGAACCTTGTGATCAAAATCTGCAGTATGTATGGGAGCAAGCTGAATTTGATATAATTCAACGGAAAACAAGGATTAGCCTCCATTTTCATCTGAAAAAGGAAAAGAGAAAACTTCGCCATGCATTTTCATACAGCTGGCGGCTGTAAGTTCCTTTTTTCTGTTTTTTTTTGTTATCCCTTTAATTCATAAAAGAATATTTTCCATTAGCTCAAACTTTTATGGTATTCTTGTTTATATTTTGTATTTTCTTAAATTTCTAACATTATAATGCGTTACTCAGGTGGACATTGCCTGAGATCAGGGATTGTTTAGAAGAGGCTGGATTTCGGGCCATTCACTTTTGGGTTCGAGAGATGCCAGACTCCACTGAAATTACAAGAACTGAGGGATTTGGTGTGGGAAAGGATATAAAATATGAAGAGGCAACAAGTTTTCAGCAACAGGATTCTTGGAATGCTTACATAGTTGGCGTAGCATAGATTCTTAGAATGTTAAACTTTTTATTTTTGAAGGATAGAATGTTAACTTAGTTTCTGCTGCTTTATTTCTGTCATAATAACTAGGAGACAACACTTGTAGTAATCAGTTTCTTTGCTTGTAACATACTTTTCTTTCTTTAATATTTTGTTTTAAATTCTCTTTAATATTTTATTTTAAATTGGATTTACCTCTAAATTATGAAGCATACCAAGCTATTAGAGGTGCATTCATATTAAGTTTGATTTGAAATTTTCATCAATTACTACTGAGAAAACTCTGCAAACAAAAATTACGTTTTTCCATGTATGCATATGCAGATGTTTGAATAATGAAACATCTTAAATGATCAATTGTTTTAGTTTGGCTTGAGCACTTGCTCAGTGAGTTTTGGTGATGTTAAAAGATACAGGTACAATTTTTTGCTGGTTTTGGAAGTATAAATTTATCTGTTAAAGGTTTGGAAATATAATTTAAACTTCTTACAAATAGAGTTGATTTAAAAGAAAGCAAGAGAAAAATAAGGGAAGGGTTTGCATTAAAAAATCTAGAGTTACAGGAAGAATTAGCAGAAGATATATGACAATAGGTATACACTAGATTTGTGATCTAGACCTCACAATTAGTGTATCATATACATTTGTCAGATTGTCTCTCATGGCAATGACATGTTTACATAAAAATAAGATGTAAACTAAATCTCCAATTCAACTTGCAGAGTTGATCAAGTTGAAGGTTTTGAGAGTTCTTTCTTGATAGCATGAGAATATGTCTGATGTTGATATTGAAGGGTAGAATCCAACAGTTCATCAAGAGATGTCTTTGGCTTCCAACCTAAAGTCACAAGAATAAACAGTAAGAAGAATGTTGAATATCTGCAGAACAATACATGTATGTTTAGACTGAGAATGATTTTGACAGAATCAAAATGTGCAATGTGGTTTTATCAAAAGCAACAATTTGAAGCTTCGACAAAATCATGGTGCTACTGTGATTTCTTCAAACTCACTTTGATTCCAAACAATGCATAGATACAAAAGAATTAATGACAAAATACCAAGTTGCTTGGTGATAATTGTCATGTCAGGGATACGCCTGTCGCTGTCATCATAGCCTTTACCATAGAAAACCTCTGAACTCACATCCAGAGTTGATAGACTAGAGGGAGGTACACTAGCCACCTTTGCATATACCTTAATGAAAAAACAAAATGAGCCAAAGTTGTTTATTTCTCCTGAAAAACAAAGGCAATAACCTATCTAAAGACTAATTTAGAAGCTACCTTTATCATAAGCTCGGCTAGTTGCTTAACAGATACTTCATTATCTGGGTTTCCCACATTAAAGATGTGTCCATTTGCTCTATCAGGGTTATCCTGCATGTGACATGATAGCATATTCATACATGCAAGCTCAATGTGAAACCAAATTGCTCAAATAACCGAATCGTACACAGTGTCGGTTCACAATTCATATGGTCGAACCGTTTAGTTTGATACAGTTTTTAAAACATTATTATAAGTTTAGTTCTGAACTTACAATCATTAACAAAACAGCCTCAATTGCATCTTTAATATAGAGAAAGGTTCTCTGGGAATGTCCACCATCAACAAGTTTTAGCGGCTCGCCACGCAGGAGATTCTGGAGCAAGAAGCTTAGTGAAAAAACAGTGGTGTATATATATTTTTCTTAAGAATATGAAGACATGAACAAGAAGCAGAAGCAGGTAGACGATGTTACATTACTGAAGCAAGCTAAAACTCTTGGGACACCATCACTTGGGCCATCCACACCAGGAATGAAGTCCATTCTTGGTCCAATCCAGTTATAAGGTCTCACAATAGTGAACTTGAGTCCATTCTCCGCATGCTCAGCTATAGATTTATTAATATCAAGAGTAAGTTAAGGAAAAGAACAAGAAAATCTTATCATAACAATCACAATCTATGTAGCACCGACACATTAGATTGAAACTGTATAAGGTGTCGGACACTGACATATATACATTTAATTACTTCTATTTTCTTAACTTGTGTTGATGTGTCAACGTCAGTACGTGTGTCTGGTGTATGTGTCACTGATTCATAGATTGCAATCAAAAGAAAAACACAATTCCTTTGTTTACCATAAATGAGCCTGTCTGTCATTTGCTTTGCACATGCATAAGACCACCTCTGTTTATGAACTGGACCAAAAATACAAGGACTCTCATCTTCTTTGAGCTTGTAATATTGAGGGTCCTGCATGATGAAAATTTGTGTTCAGCAAACAAAAACATCAGAATATGATATTTGATTTACGTAGCATCGACACTAAAAGATACATCTTTGGTGTCCGACACATGTAAGTGTCCAACATCATGACACCGAAAAATATGATTACATTCAATCACTTTCATTTTCTTAAATTATAGCCATTATCTACGTGTCAATATCGTGTCCATCTTATGTTTTAAAAATTCTAAATGAAATGAACTTGCCCACAAATAGATTCTTGCTGTACCTTCCTATATTCCTCAGGCAGAAAGCTACCTATAGTCTTCCCAAACACCTCACAGGTAGAAAAATGAATCAAACGCTTATTGTTCTCGGTGCAAAACTTAATCTGCATTATTACACCACAACCACATTTCATAAAAACATGAAATCAAATAGTATATACAAAGAACATCAATGAAATTATCAAAAATAAAAACTTACCACCGGGATGGCATCCATGAAATTACTGTAAATAGTATCCAAAGGCCGCGTATTATAATCCGCCGGTGTGCAAATCGCAGCAAGATTAATTGTCTAAACCAAAAACAACATCATCAAAAATAAATAAAAATGGAAAAATGATTCAAAAAAGTAAATAAAAACGGAACAAGAAAATCGAAAAGAAGAAGATGAAAGAATATATACGAGATCAGAAGCTTTGACGAGAGTTTCAAGGCGAGAATCGTTCTTGATATTCATCTGATGAAACTCGATACGGTTAGCCCAAGGATGGGACTTATCAAGGAGGTGATTGATTTTCTCAGAGGAAACATCAATGACTATGGCTTTGTGAGAAGTTTCGGACATGAGTTTTTCGGTGAGGTGTGATCCGATGAATCCTCCACCGCCGATCATGCATATTGAGATCGGTGCGATTGGCTTTCCATCAAGGTTCACTCGATCCATATCTTTTGAGAGAAGAAAGAAAGAAAGAAAATGCAGAGAGGTAAAGAGAAAGAAGGTGTGTGTGGAAGTTAGTTAATAACTGGTTTTTTTTCAAGATGATGATTGAAGAAGGAACTGAGAATACGGTGGCATTGATGTAAATTCGACCACAATTTCAGTTATGGACGTTGCTCGTTGTCATGACTTGCATGCCATGTATGGTTAGTATTATTACTTGCTACTTTATCTTTCAAACCCATATTATTATGGCTCGTGATTACTCTTGATATTATTATTTTTCGTTTTTATAGGTAAATTTTAAGTATGTAGCAATTTTCCCTTAAAAAGAAAAATGTACGTAGCAATTTTAACATTATATAATGAAAAAATGGATGGATGTACAATTTCCGTGCAAACTAATTTTACACCGATGATCAATAATAATTGATTGTTTGATAGTTTTTTTTTTCTTTTCTTAATCAAATATATTGTCCCTTAACTTCATTCTTTATTTGAAAATGGTTCCATAACTATAAAAAATGTTAATTTGGTCTTTTATCTTCTCTTTCGTTAACCAATTTAGTCATAAGCTCTGTTGACTTTAATAGAAGAGAAAATGATAGACTAAATTGACATTTTTGAATAGTTATGAGAGCATTTTAAAATAAAGAATTAAGGCAATGGATTGACCGTTCAATTAAGCTTTTTATTTTTATTCAATTATAATATATGTTTATATGAAAATGTATAATAGATTCTTATTGGATTGTAACCAAGTATTCTCTACTTGCATATATTAACGATCAAGGTCGTCAACAACAACCTAAAGTTCAACTTCAACATTAAGTTGTATATAGAGAACGTGACTTTGTGAGAAGGGAAGCTATCAAGGTCGAGGTTAAGAAAATGTTAGCTATTCTAGACTAGGCCAAGGCCCATTTCATCAATGGATCGAATTCCACCAAATCACTAGCTCACACACGAACCATCATATGGACTTACTTTAAATACACCAAATCAGCACTGCCTTAGGCAATCTGAACTGTCTATCCTGGATCATATGCTAACTTGCTCTGATCTGCTCATATGTGTCCCCTAAGAGACTTGTTCGAATGAGGGTTAGGACGACCTTAAACCCCAGTTCACCATTATCAAGGCCAACACATAGCCTCCACCTATATACACACATTTTCTATGCTAAAACTTCACATATTCAACACATTCTTATTTGATACATCACCCCATATTATGAGATGAATGAGCTATTATTCAAAGTCTGTCAACCTCAACGAATCACCAATTGCCTCCAGACCACGAATCTCTAGTCCAATCGGCTTAGTGGCGTCGTCTATGAAAAATGTTCGACGCATTTCACCATCTTCATTTCACGAGATTTAAGGGTCAACACTCAATTTCAAGTGGTATCCAACGTATCGTTGCAATGCCAACCTCAACAGTTAGATGGAACCACAACATTGTCCTCACCGCCAAACCAAAATTAAAATTCGTCCATGATGGAGCCACAAGGATTCTTCATTTGCATTCAGGCTCATCCATCGAGGCCTAGAACTTGGAGATCTATGAGATTATACCCTTTAATAACAAGTAGAAGAATAACAATATCCTATGGGGCCTTTTAGTTGCAGCTCAATGCCAATTAGAGATTATTGCGACCCAAAACGAGTGTATGACCCACATAGAAAACAGACAGGTCAACATTTCTTGTCTCGAAGGTCATCTTATGGTCACCAACGCTCATGTCGGCCTCCAGAATACGATCATTAGCGAGAAGACAAAACGTTCTCCGTCACCAGAAAATCTATAGTCTAGGATCCCTAATGTCATCTACCATCCCCTCAATGATAGAATGACAATCACACTCTAGAGCCGCAACTCAAACGCTCCTCGGTTAAATTTTGCTACACTAGTTTTAGTCTTTATAACAAATCAAAATAAATCAAAATCTTTTATCAAAAAACTACCAAATTGTGCAACTACACGCTATTTAACATGATATAAGTTTAAACAAAAAAAAAAAAATTTATATCTAGACTTCTATTAGTTTCTTGAGTTTTTGGTACGTTCATATTTTATTTTATTTTTTTGTTAATTTTTTTTTAAAATTATTTTAAATATGAATATTTATTTTTTGTTAAATTTCCGGAGATGCATCAAACAGAAGGCAGGCGCTTAAGTTAGCTGTTAGAGTCGCACTGATCTCAACTGGCCGGAAAACGCAGACGGACTTGCTCCTCGGCCGCCATAAACAGTGAGTCCAGTTTTTCCTTTTTCCATTTTTCCTTTCTGTAGCACTGCGATTCACAGCATATTATTGCTTTCTTCTTATGTTCCTCACTCTGCAATTTTTCAATGTTGTACTTTATGTTTCCAAATACAATTTTAGTTTTAATTTTGAATCATGTTCAATTAATTTTAAACTATGAACTAACTCACTTTGTTATGTTCATTTCTCTTCTGATTTCTTTTTTAGGGTTTTAAGCCATTATTTATTTAATTATTTATACTTTTCAACAATCAAATTTACAACTTATCAATAATATTTTAGAATTTTGTAATGCATATAGTGGTTCGACTTTAATTCTACGACGAAATAGATAACTGATTTGAGTTGTTCATAATTCATAATATCAATATAAATACCCTATCTACGACGAAATACACAAGTTATATAGTTTTAGTCTAGACTAGGTAACAAAATTTCTACCCTATCTATGACAGAGTGTTTCCAACTTTACAGGGTAGTGAGCTGATTATTGTTTATGGCTCAATCCACCAAAATCTTTTACCGGTTCGACCACGTTAGGACTTTCGTCAATGCGAGGGTTAAATGGGTTCGAGACGATTATCTTGATACTGCAGTCCTCAAAGAGAAAAATCTCAAACACGTCATTGCTCTTAAGAACCACATCGTTTCGTCTCCTTCCAAATCCTTATCCCTTTACAATGCTTCTATGTTGAAAGCTTCGCTTAGTCTTCCTATGACAACTATCAAACTAGTTGAGAAATACCATCATGTTTTTATGCAATTTCAACCGAGTCCTGGTCTTCCTCCGCGTGTTAAGCTCACTGCTCAAGCTTTAGCGCTACATAAAGAAGAAATGGAAGTTCATAATTCGAGAACTAATAGGGAAGATGCAGCTCAGAGGCTTGTGAGGCTTTTAATGCTTGCTGGCATGACGAGATTGCCGATTTATGTAATTGAGAAGCTGAAATGGGATATGGGTCTTCCTCATGATTATGTTACTACCCTTTTGGCTTATTATCCGGATTATTTCGATGTTTGTGTTGTAGAAGATCCATTGTCTGGAAAAGAAGTGCTTGCTTTAGAACTTGTTTCGTGGAGAAAAGAACTTTCTGTGTCTGAGTTAGAGAAAAGGGTAATGGGCTTTAACTATGATGCAGATAAAAGAAGACATGATATTCAATTTCCCATGTTTTTGCCTAAAAATTTTGCTTTAGAGAAGAGGGTGAAGACTTGGGTTGAGGGTTGGCAAACATTGCCTTACATTTCTCCATATGAAAATGCATTTCATCTTGACTCGAATAGTGACCAGGCAGAGAAGTGGACAGTGGCAATTTTGCATGAATTGCTTTCTCTTTTGGTGTCAAAGAAAATAGAAAGAGAGAATTTGCTTTGTTACGGAGAGTGTTTGGGGTTGGGCTCGAGATTTAAGAAGGCTTTGATTCATCATCCCGGTATATTTTACCTTTCTAATAAAATAAGGACTCAGACTATTGTGCTTAGGGAGGCTTACAGAAATGAATTTCTTGTTAAGAATCATCCAGTGATGGGCATGAGATATTGGTACATTCACCTCATGACAAAGGCGTAGAAGCAACGTAAACAAGTTGATTTGGAGGATGATGATGAAATTGAAGCTTGGCTACTGAGCCTGTAGATTCTAGTTCAAACTATCTAACATAGAAATGAAACCAGATTTCCATGTTACTGATTGTCGCAACTGACAAAATTTATCATGTTGCGTGTTGGAAATTTATGCCAGTAATGTGGACAAATGCAATTGTGATTACCGACTCCAATTTTAAACCTTATTAGTTGGTAGTAAATCATGGAGGAATGGATGTATGCTATGCCTAAACAGCAATTTGTCTAGAGTTTTTAGTGTTGAATTAATTGTGGCCGCAATAGTGGTTGATCGTCGATTAAACTGTGGATGTGAATAACATCCTCGTCTTTGATTTTTGTCATGGACAAAGTACCTGTTTTTCACATTTTAAACATCACCTTATACAAATTGAGGGGCTTATATCTTTCACCCATCACATACTGAAGCATTTTATCATTGGTTCTTTTTGTTTGGTTACATAATCATATAAAGAAGGGCTGTTCTCAATATCTCTCTGCAGCCCACCTATTACTTGGCATTTGGCAAAATTTACATCCTATACGAAAGGGAAAATAGACACATGATTTGCTTGAGGAAAAAAGTGTTCCATCACCCAAGGGGAATAATATTGTGATAATTATGCTAACTCAGTTAGATACTGTTATCTTTTTCTGATATCCGTCATAATTCTTGTTACTAATATCTAGAAGTTTCCCAGTCTGTAGTGACTATGAGATGGTGTCAGAACTGTTAGTATAAATACCTTGTAATCTATCTCTATTATTCAGATCATAAATATATAACTTCAGATTCAATTACAAGTTCCATCTGCACTTTTCCTTCTATCTCAGATTCTATCATGGTTGAATGTCTATGACATGAATTAAAATCTCTAAAGACATTCAACACTAGTCAAGTCCACCCTTTTCACAACTTTATTGGAATCCGAATTTAGCAAAAAATAGGTAAGTATAATTTACATTTACGCAGAGATTATAAGATTGCTACTTCCTTAGTGCATGCATGATATTCCCTAGGTACATGGTTAACTATGTACACAAATACACTCCCCCTCAAGTTTGAAAATACAAATTAAATGCTCTAAGTTTGGAACAAATAAATTGAATATTTGTCCCCCTTAGAGATTTTGTGACAATATCTATCGGTCGATAATAAGAGCAAACAACATTAGTGGCGACTTCTTTGGAAAGAACTTTCTCAGCTGTTCTTCTATTTATACACCCTTAGCAATAAATATAAATATAATTTACATTTACATTTACAAGGAGATTAATAATATTTTGACTTAACTGCATGTATGGTATTCCGTAAGCACATGGCTAACTATATGCAAGGTTCTGAATATAACTGCTACAACTTCCAATACTAACATCAGTGTCTTTTGGCACCTGAGTTGGATTTGGGATGGGATAATCGCCTACTAGCCTATTCCTGTCCACTTAAGTATGGTGATAGGCTGGCCTTTGCCAGCAAATTTTTCCATATTTTATTCACTTTTTTCTTTGTCATCTTTTTGTAATTTTAGCATTAAAGCATCATCCTAAGTTACCGTCCTAAGTTCATTTTCTAATTTTTGTTCAGCTATAGTGCCATTGGTTCTTCCTCTTCTTTTTACATGGTATTGGACATCAAGTGAGCATTTATGAAGCATGAAATTGTTCAGTGGGTGGCGTCGTTTTGCTTTTGGTGTTCTGTTAATTTTCCTCCTTACTCATCTGCTTTCTGGTAGGTAATCTCTTTCACTTTTTTCTGTAAGTACAAATCATTCCATGTCATGTATAAGTGAGCTTTACAAGTGAACTTGGTTGTATTCTCATCAGTCAGAGAGTTGAACAGCTCAAAAATGGTGGAACCCCGTAAACAACTTAACAAGAAATTTGATCATCTGGTACTTGGTCCTGCTGCTGGTCAAGGCTTGTCAAATCGTTTGCAATGCCAAGGTTCGTTTTGTCTCTATATAAGTAGCTATTTAAATTATGGTCTAATTCTTGAATTTTTTTTACTCAGAATGATGTGATTACAGATAGGCTGTCTTAGAATGTCACATTGTATCTTATAATTCTCATAGGACTAGTAATATGAACCACATGCCAATTTTTTTTACCGCAAGTTTGTGGCTCACCTTAATTTGTCATAAATCATATTCCGAAGATATTTATTTCTGTGCATGTTCTTAATTTCCTTTATTTGTCTCATGTATGTTTATTCGCATAGTGATTGTGTAAGTAAGGAATTTTTTTTACTTTTGTGAGTTTCATATATTCTAGAAAACTTGTAACTATTATTACATATTTACATCCATTTTTTGTAGATTGCAAATGTTTGAAAATTTTCATTTTTTAGGTTTTGCACTTCACTCATAATTATCTTGTCTGCATTATTTTGGTTTCGATTTATTTTTATAATGCATTTTACATCTCTGCAAATCACAGGATCAAAAGCTCTCAATAGGACCCATTCTTCAAATGGCAGATTAGGGGTAGATGGAAGTATTACATTTGTCACTGTCTTTACCATTTATAATTCTTCTCTCGATAGAGTAGATGATAAATCATCAAACACATTTGTTGGCAACGCTTCATATAATAAGGTGGAAAGGTCAATGGCTGTGTTGAATGTCTTCATTAACTTCATTCAGGTAACTATTGAATAAACTTTGTGGGTTTGTTAGATTGCAAAGAGCTTGTTGCCTTTGATTATTGTGTCTAATGTTAGTTTATCGAGGATACTAATTCGAAAAAAGAGAACATACCATAAGGAATTAGCATGAGGTCTATCTTATTTTATTTTTAAAGGCAATAAGTCTGAATTGTATGTTTGAAGGAAATGAATGCACAACTGCTACTCAAATCAGAGACAAATACTTTATTCTCTATATTCGTGAAAAATATAGTGGTGACTTTTTCCAGATAACAACACATCATTAAGTTCAGATTTTTTTTCCTTCTGAATATATAAGAATCTATATTATGCGAGGATTAGAAAGGTGTGGATTTTTTCAGATATTATTTGTATAATGAAGTTGCCTGAATTGCATGCTTACAGTTCTTAACCGATTGGTAGCACCGAAATTGAATCCAATCAATCCATTGGCAAATAAAACTACACTCAGATGTCTTATATTTCTTCTCTCTATCAATCAAATCATTGTTTGTTATTGTTGTAAATAGTTTGTTTTTTTTGTAATTATTAGTAATAATTGTATTTGGCCCATTAACCAGGTCCATTTAGAATAACTATTAAAACGTATTAGTGCTTGTACTCTTTTTACAACATTGAAATATCAGTTATATTTTCTTTAGTTATATTACTCAAATCCAAGCTTAACGTTGTGTGTAAATGGTTCAAATATTGGATAACTGATATTGTCATTCAGCCTTAAGCTCATTTTCTGACAATTATACCAGACAGACATCATTTAATATTTGGTATGGATAACATATGCAGGTAGCAATGCCCCAGAGCGAAGTGATTATTCTCACGGATCCAGTTTCTGACCTTTCAGTGCACAGAAATAGGGTCTCTCTGTATCCCATACAAGGTGAATATTCAAGAGACAAGTTGATGCTCCAAAGGATCAGGTCTTATATTGTAAGAGCACAGTCCATTGACAGTATTATAGATCTTTTTTGGTTAAAAATAGTTGCTTGTTTTTTCCCTCATTCTTTTTCTGTCTACTAATTGCAAGACCAAATACTATATAGCTGTCTTTCCCCCGAATTACATGCACCAAAATAGATCATAAGTGCTTGCTATCTTCGTCATTCTTTCTCTTGGACGTTATGTCATCATATAGTGCTTGTAGTCTTGTTTTATCATTATCTGTGAAGATGATAAGAATGTCAAAATTTATATAAATAACCTTTTGTTTGCTTCTTTACAGACCTTTTTAGAAACAAGACTTCAGAAGCTTTCTCAGAATTCGAAGGATATCACTCATTACATCTTCACTGATTCTGATATAGTAGTGGTTGATGATTTAGGGAAGATTTTTCGTGACCATCCTAATTTTCATATGGCTCTGACCTTCAGGAACAACAAGGCTCAACCTTTGAATTCAGGATTCATTGCAGTAAAGGGCACCCCTGATGGAATTTTAAGGTAAATAAACTGCACTAGCTGTAGTTTTAGTTTAATTGCAGTTACATGATACTAATACAGTAATACTATGGAAAAAAATTAAAATTATAGACTAATTATGTAATTGGCTGGTATTTATGCAATTTTCACTGTTTAACAAAGTTTCAAGCATCTGATTTGGACTTGACCTTTTTCTTGATCACACATACATGACCTGCCACTAATTGCTTGGCAATTGGCATGCTCTCATTTCAGGTTTTTTAGGAGAAAAAAACAATGTACTTTTGATATTTAAGTATGATCTGTATATACTATCCATGAGCCATTTTAATTTTGTCGACTTTACTGCACCTTCATATTGTATTACAAGTTAAAAGGGATAATAAGTCATAAATTTCTTGATCTATCTCCTCCATTTTTGTGGTATCTAATGCTAAATTCCTGATATATTTTTTCTTCATTTTTCTGGTATCTAAATGTTAAATTCTATTTGAGAATCAATGCAGGGCGAAGCTTTTCCTACAAGAGGTTTTGAAAGTTTATGTCTCAAAATACATGAGTGCTTCCCGCATGCTGGGTGATCAGTTAGCTCTTGCTTGGGTTGTGAAGTCAAAACCTCATTTTGATGCCAGCAGGTTTGCCAAAACAGTAGCTTTCTCTGATGACATTGGTGGTACATCAATATTGTTCTTACCGTGTGCCCTATACAACTGGACTCCGCCTGAGGGTGCTGGTCAATTTCACGGCATGCCATTGGACGTTAAGGTATAATGCTCACTAGCTGAATGGTTGAAGTTAAATTGGATTTGGTTCTGAATTTTTTATTTAATGATGTATCATTCATTCCTGGTTTATTTCTGGGTTGCAGGTTGTTCATTTTAAAGGATCAAGAAAACGTCTAATGCTCGAATCATGGAATTTTTATTCCTCAACTCCTGACATTGCTGATATGTTATGCCTCATTTTGGGAAGTGGAAGAACAAAATATGATTTTTGAGAACGATTTCTCCTAAAATGTTCACATCATATATTGCAGCGTCTTGCGCCATCTACGACTCCCAATTGTAGGACAGAAAAATTCAGCTATTGCTCCTTTGTCATTAGTCATTCCCCTTTTGATTGGTACTGATAACTACAAACCAGAAGGCCGGAGCTGGACCGTGAAATAGGTTGAACTGCTCTACTCAAGATAGTTTTATTTGGAAGGCACATTTTTTCGATTCCAACATATCGAGAGCATGTAGAATGTGATATTATTGTTTTGAAATGATGAAGGTTTATACTATCTTGCGCAATTGGAAAAGATATGTATTGAATTTGAATTGCTTGGTTGAATTCCATAGGTGAACTCCACTATGAAAATTGGTATTCAACAGTCGATACTATTGACTTTTAATGGATCATCAACTTTCATTGCACACTCATTTATACTGCTTTTGGAATCAATGTAAGTGACGGAAAGAAAGTGACAAGAAAAATGAGCTTGTTGTTTGTTTGTACGTTGAAAACTATGTTACAACAACTACCCTTTAGCAAAGCACCACTTTACAAGCCTTTAGCAAGCATCACTTTACACTCTTTAATTACTGCGTCTTACATATGTCTAATCCAACATTTTGTACTGTTTATAAAAGTGAGTGATGAAACTCATCACTTGTACTTTTTTTGTAGGTGCCATATCCATCACATGGTGTTGTGTTGGGTTAAAATCTAAAATATCAGATGCTACATACTCCATTTGTGAACTGTTAATTACTTTCGTGAACCTTTTTTTTTTTGTTGCAAGATCTAGCATTTTCCTAAGCATAATGAATATTTGAGATATGAAATTGAGGTTTGGTCTCTCTGATGGCATGATTGAGAACACATCCCTTATGTTGTGTTTCACTCATATCACTATTAGCTTTGTTTATAACAATTATTATTATTTCTGGTGGCACGATTGAGAACACATCCCTTATATTGTGATTCACTCACTTTTAGCTTCGATTATCAATTATTATTATTTTTTATGAAAAACTTACATTATCATGTGTTTTCCTCTCCAAAAAATCATTCGTTTTTTTTTTTTGAGAGGACAATTATTCATTGGTTGTTGGACGACTTTGTTTAAACTGCAATAGCAATAAATCTAATTTTCTTGTATTTTCAAACACAATAAACATATCAAAATAATTATTTTAGCTAAAATTTTATCCCCTTCCTATTATCATAATAATTCATCTTAAAAATCTATTTTTTTCTTTGTTAACAAGTAATAATAACATAAATTTTAGAAAGAAAATAAATTCATAAAATATATGATTCTTAATCTCTTTCTTTTAGGGATATAATTCTTAATCATCTTTGTAGGTAGTTCCTGTTTTCGCATATCAAGCTTAATTTATGATAAAGAGATTATTTGTTGATAAAATAGATTAAGTGTTATTGACTTTGCAATTTCTTTACACATTTGTTTTAACAAAATTTCTTTACACATTAATAGATTAAATCTGTATACAATAATATTGTATTTTTTTACACATGCAACCAATCAAATTACTTTACAATACTATTTTTAAAGTTATTTCAAATTAAATTATAGTGTTACTTAAATAAAAGAAAATCAATCAAATGTAAATCCTAAATACAAACTAAAGAGAACCAACATCTAGAAAACAAAATCACACAATTGCTTCAAGGGAAAGTTAATAGTAATGACTAAGATATATGCAATCTTTCTATTAATTAGTGTACTTTTTTTTGAATGGTAATTAGTTTAGTACTATATTAATCGTTAATTCCTATGTACGTAATTACTATATTTTGTTGTCAAATCTGATAAAAAAATGGTCAGCTGTCAAAAAATAATTTGATTGATAATTCTAGATTTTCTTTTAACAAACTTAATAATAATTCATGAATATGACACGCATCATCAAATCAAATAATAACAACGAAATAAATATCCAATCACCATTCCCATGCTGTAAACTTACCAAAAATAAGCATAATTACAACACTATTACACCATCCATAAAACACTATTACTCCATTAAACAAATCAATTCTATAAATAATATTAAATTAAGGTTGAATGGAGTAGGTGTGTGTGGAACATTCTGGTATAGAAAGAAAAGGAAACCATTAAGAAACCGACCTTAACGTGTTTTCTTTTTTTGTTTTCTGTGGAGGAGGTGCTTTTCTTTCTCCTCTCCTCTATTATTAACACATTCCAATTCATTTCTTCATTCAATCTCTTTCTTCTCTTCTCCACAACGCATATTATTTTCTCTCCTTCTTCTTCTTCTTATATTTTTCGATTTTCCTTTTTCTTTTCTTCCTTAAAGGAAAAGGAAAATCCTAAAGAATAATAGAATTCTCTTTGATTTTGAACCCCCCAACAACATGGCTGAAGAACATAGATGCCAAGCAGCTCAACGTCTCTGTGTTAACAACTGCGGTTTCTTTGGAAGTCCTGCCATGCAAGATCTCTGCTCAAAATGTTACCGTGATTTGCAGATGAAGGAACAACGTTCTTCATCTGCAAAATTGGTTTTAAACCAAACGTTGATTCCTCAACAGTCTAATTCTTCTTGTCTAGACACGGAGATTATTCACCCTTCTCCACCGTCAGTGGTTTCTTCATCTACACCACTGACGGTGGAGATGGTAGCTGCTGTTGGACCTTCGGAGGCTGAACCACCGAAGGTCCAGCCGAATAGGTGTGGGACATGCAGACGGCGCGTGGGGCTGACAGGATTTAAGTGTCGGTGTGGATTGACGTTGTGTGGGACCCACAGGTATCCGGAGCAGCATGGTTGTGGGTTTGATTTTAAGGGGATGGGAAAGGAGGAGATCAGGAAAGCGAATCCAGTGGTGAAAGGAGAGAAGCTGAATAAGATCTGAATGAATCAAGGGTATTGTTGTAATTTCGGGGTTGTGATTGGTTTGGTTGTTTGTTTGTTTTTTCTTACAAAAACAAAACAAAAAAAGGAGAAATTGTTGGGATTTGGTGTTTGTTGTTATTTCGTTGTTATGATTATCATTTGTTAATATTAGCTTAATTAAAATTTGATTTTAGTTTCGAAGTTTTCTATGATGTTTTTCTTCTTGTCTTTTCTTTTTGTCAGCATGGTTATGAGGATAAGACGAGGGATTATTTTCCATTATGATTTTTTAAGACGATTAGTGTCCTGATTATTGATGATAATATGTTAAGTATGAGCTTAAACATGAATACATGTCACGTTTAAAAAATTGAGTTAATGTCCATAGTCTAAATCCCTTGATATTGGCATCACATGAGTTTGGTTTGTTGGTTGCTTTCTCTATCCAGAATAACTACTATAATCTTATTTTTGAATGGAAAATTCAAGAATTTTAGCTTGCATAAAAACACGTTATGACTGATCCAAAACATCAATTTTTTTTTTTTTTTGTCGGGGTTTGAAACCCGAACATTGCATGTATTATGTATTGTTCACACCAGCTAAGCTATGCTTTCGAGGACAAAAACATTAATCCTTTAATGTTACAAGGTACTTATTTAAAATTTTGTAAGAAATAAATATGCCTTTGTCAGGGCCATTTTTATGAAATAGGAGGCTCGGCGCTCTATTTAAAATAGGTCTTGAGTAAAATAAATACGCAATTTTTGTGTGTAGCTAAGCTTCATTAAAAATCAGAATCAGAAGAACTTTTAAACATAAAACGAAATAAAAAAATTAAGTAAAAGAGAATTGAAATTTACCTAACGATATCGCTTGGAGTTGTGAAAAAGGAGAAAACGAATCGTTATGCGAAAAAGAAATGATTTTTGTGATTACTTCAATGAAATAGTTTTTTAAATTGACTTACTAAGTGATTATACAACTTGAGCGTGGTTTGATAGCACCAAATTTATGTCCAAAAAGAGAATTAAAGTCTAAAAAAAAACTCAAACGTGCACTGATGAAAGAAAAAGAAGTAACATACATTTTTTTTTTATTTAAGTGGGGGTGAGTATTAGACTTAACTTTTTTTTAGGCACATAGCTTTTGGAGTCTTGACTTGGTTGAGCACCTTGCACTCCCCAAAACTGAGCCTGACCCTTGTAATACTTAAAAGGTATTTATTTAACTATTTTTAAGAGGATTATATATGTTTTGAGCACCTTGCACTCCCCAACTTTTCGTTTTGACCTTTCTAAAATTTTTATTGAACTTTATCATCTTTACTTTTGGTCTCTCCTTTAAAGTAAACTCACATGTATAATTAATATTTTTGAATAAAATTTTGCAGAAAATTTTCAATATTTATAAGAATCTCTAAAAAAAAAAGAATTTTTTAACGATACATGAATTAAATATGAATTTTTATATTTTTGTTGGTTAAAAATTCATATTTAATTTATGTTTTGTTAAAAAATTCTAATTTCTTTTGGAGAGATTTTTGCAATATTCTACACACTTTTGGATAATTTAATTGAAAATTTCATAAGTTTACTTAAAAATAGGGACTAAAGTAGTGATTGAAAATTTTATAAGGACTAAAAGTTGAAAGAAAATTTTAGAAGGATTAAAACAAAAAGTTGGTATATTTATAGGGACCAAAAATTTATTTAACCGTTAGACCATATGCAATGAGGGTGTTGAATTCCACTTTCAACATGCGGTATAAGTGCAATGGTGTGTTGAGTTTTGTTGAAAGATGATGTGGAGGAAAGAGATGTTGAATGGTTTCAACATGTTGAAGCTGCAGACAAAGGGCGATGTGGCACGTTTCGGTTTGCTGAAACAGGCGCGTGTGGCACACGCACCGACAGTGGGAAGTGAAGCAGCAGGCGCAGAGAGAGAAAGTTGGTGAGAGGATAAGTGGTGACACTTGGTAGTTCGTGATTGGCTGCCTGAATTTTTATCATCTTAATAATTTGAACTAAATCATTTTATTGCAAATTATTAATTTTTTTTACCAAAATTCATGATTTTTTTTTGTCTATAAATAGAGACTTGGTTCATTTGATTTGGACACAGAAAAAAAAACCAAGTTTTTCCCTATCTTAATCTTATTATTATCTTTCTATTAGCAAACTAAGTGAAGTTTTAATAAATTGTTAAGAAAATAAAATGAATTATTTAAATAAATTTTGTTTTTAGAAAAACAAAAAAAAATTGTTATGTTGTTTAATTTAATTATAATCGATAATTGTAATTTTATGTAATTATAAAAAAAAAATTAAATAAGAATAAGAAATAAAAGGTGGTGGGGTAGAGCGTTGAATGTAAAATCATTGGAGAGGATAAAAGTTAAATGAATGTTGAATAAGAGAAAAAAAATAATGTGGGTAGAAGAATTATTAAATAGATGAAAAAAAGTGACATCATTTGAATAAAATTCTTCTCATTTGTTTGATGAAAAAAAAAAAAACATTCAACCACAAAGTTTGACATCAAATGCAAACATGTATTATCATTACTTCATCAAAGCAATATATCTACCAATAGTGATTGCCCTCGGTTCAATTCCAATGTAGAATCTTTTCTCCATTGCATAAGAGACTGTTCATCTTCTAAGCATCTTTGGCATGCTCTCGGCTTCTATCTCCAAGTGGATCCGATTAGCTGAGTTCTTTTGTAAAATTATTACAAAAGAATACTTGAATATTTACAAACTCAGAGAGTTGTAAACTAATTGAGCGTGATACAATTGAATTGTATCTCTTTGATAATTTGCTTGATGTTTCTTAACAAGGTTATTTAGTAAGTGTGTAACCTTTTTAAGCAATTGTCATTCATTCTTATAGGAGAACCTTAAATACGTTCTTTGTTGGAGAATCATTGTCTTCAATTCTTGACTATTGCTTGCACTCTTTACGTTGATTACAGTTGACGAATCCTACATTGAACATCACCATTGATGCACGTGAATGTTCTTTCCTCATGTATGCAAGTCAAAGCATCTTTCACAATCCGGAAGATGACTTCCAGTCCAGAATGTTGACCATAGAAGATCAAATGCGTGTATTTTACTGCCTACTTTAACAAACATCATGGTATCCAACTGTTCTCATATACATTGTTATCATCAAAAGTTCTAAACAGACAGTCTAAATTAGATTATATACGCACTTTGACGACTTTCAGGGTTATATCATGACTTAGTTTAAGGGTGGATATACTCCCTCCGATCACTATTATAAGCAAAACTTCACTTTTTAGATACATTGAGTAATTAATGTATGCAATCTATAATAAAGATTAGATACATTAAGTATTCAATGTACCTAAAATGTGGAGTTTTGCTTATAATAATGACCGGAGGAAGTAGATCAGAAGTTGTTTAGAGGTATTGGGAAAGTAGGCTAACAAAAGAACTTAGACTTAGTTTACTAACCTATGAATTCCTACTAAACGTTGATGAACTGCCAACCTTCCTACTAACCCATGATTTTGAAGTATAGTTGATGTGGAGTCCAAATCCTCCCTAATCTAGGTTTGTTGAACAAGGCCCATATCTCGTCTATGACTCGATCAATCTCCGCCTTACTCACTTTTTCCCCTTCTTGTGCAATTGACTTTTCCTTGTTTTGTAGTCGTTCCTTTCTCTCTGTCACCATCATCACCTCTTGATTATCAACAGTTTCGGCCTCTTCAGTATCTGACCGTTCTTGATGAAATTCCTCTTCATGCGGTGTTTCTATCTCTCTTGCAATATATAGTTCACCACATTCTTCTAATGTTTTATCTTCCTCAGTTTCATCAACACCTTCGTCAACAATCTCCCCGACTTTCTCATACGTAATTGAATTATCTTCTTGTTCTCCGTGGGTGGATGGATTGTTGGCTTGCATATCCATGACTGTTTGTATAAAGTCTAATTGTGCTTGCATGAGCTCCACCTGAAGTGATAGATGCTTTAATCTTTGGGTGGTGTCCTGCATATTTATCATGGATTGCTGCATGAACATATTCAAAATGTTTTCCATGTTTGATACTCGTTCATCTCCAGAAGGGTATTGTTGATACTGTTGATATGGTTCATCCTCGGGTGGAGTATAGAAGTTGATGTAACCATGATCAATCATGATTTCTTTTGTGTGACGACCTGAAATGGAAACAACTAACAAGAAACTTTTCTTTGTATACCAAAGAGGGTTAGTGCAGAAACGCTATACAGTAAGAAAAATATATACCGACTATATACAGATGCTCAAACCAATACAAATTGTCGCAATGCTTCAAATATCTATACGCCAGTCCCCGGCAGCGGCGCCATTTTGTTGTAGCAACAAAAGTAAGTATTTATGTTATCGTCTCCACAGGGACTGGTGCGATATTCTAAGCCGTTCAACAATCAATATCGTTCTGAGCTAGGGTTGTCGGGTATTTTGTTTCATAAACTATC
>Ga0315914_1000948_pt1 | contig 40961 bp, 26 predicted proteins | sample MpolenodulesMG_FD_203920 | JGI IMG/M metagenome (GOLD analysis project Ga0315914, IMG submission 203920) | Medicago polymorpha root nodule microbial communities from Los Angeles, California, United States - elongated nodules | ecosystem: Host-associated > Plants > Roots > Nodule | place: USA... | reverse complement strand
GGATAAATAAAAATAAATAGAAAAATCTTCATCAAGAAATTTTATGCCCGGTTGAGTTGAAGATGGTGAATTTGATTGAATTTGAAATGGAATTAGGGTTTAGAAAAAGGGTTCAGATTTTTGAGTGGAAATGAATTAATTGATTTGTAATAGTTTGGTTCGGTTCGGTTCGTAACAATTAATTACGGTAATAACGGGTGAAACCATTGCAAGATATGATTGAATGTGAGCAGTTCTACATGTTCCCTCTTTTAATTTAAATAAATCTGAACCACTTATTTAATCTATTGGTGTTTTTCTCGTGGTTCACCGGTGAGGGACCTAACTGGACCCTCACCCTAGAATCCACCCAAAATGATAGTTGTATTTATGAATTCAATCGAGTCTTTTTATTTAACAATTTTATTTTTATTTTTATGAATTTTATTTAACTAAACTTGCTTCACTATTTATTATAAATTTTATATAAAATTATATATTACATGAATCATGAGCAAAGTAAAAAAAAAAATTCCCTTCTTCCTCTCTCTCTTCTCTCCTTCTCAAGGAAACTCATTTTCAGATTACAACAAAAACTCATTTTTTGATCCAAACCTGCAAGGAAGAAACACAGTTAAAAATCTCAAAATCATCACCAATCTTGAAACCGCACAAACTGATCTTAAAGCAACACGCCAAAAACCAATTCCAAACAACACAACCAAAATGGTAACCACGCCAAATCCAACAATATCAAAAAGCGAGAACCGTGACATTAAATAACCAAAGAAACCAATACCAAACTATAACAAACCACATTACAAACCCAAATCACAAAACACTACAAACCTGATACATCATCCTTAAGCCTCAGTACCGCACGTCCAACAATCGTCCATAAACAGATCTCCAAAACCATACATCAAAACACCATAGATCCTTCAAAAAGGAAAACACAAAGAGGTAGTTCATTTTTTTTGTCAGATCTAAGGTTTAGACAATCTTTTTTTATTGTTGTTTAAAAGAAAAAAAACGAAAAGGAAAGGGAGGGAGAAAGAAAGAATCGAAAAAATAACAAAATGAAAAAAAAAAGAGGGGTTTTGACGGCGGCGGCACCACCTTGGGTGGCCGGGCACCGCATCAAAACCGGTTGCCTTCATCGGAGAAGGTGACCGGACGGTCACCGGCGAAGGGGAAGTTGAGAGAAAGAGAGAGGAGACGAGTTGAAGAGAGAGAAAGGAGAGTTAGAAATGAAAATTCTGAAGGGTGGAGGGTATTTATACACCTGCGATTCCTTCTTCTCAATACTCAATTCCAATCGGTTTGTTGATTCATGCTATCCTTTCAATTTCTATCTTGTTCAACTATATCACGTCGTCTTTTAATTTGCACTTGGTGGGTTAATTAGTTTCTATAGTTGTTCGGTGCTTCAATTTTTATTGTTGAATTCTAGCACCATATCACTACAACAACAATCGTTTTCTCTTTGACTGTTGTTTCAAGACTTTCTGCCATGCCGTTCGATTGGCAAGCGGAATTGACAGCCCCGACCTCTTTACCGTTAATTCCAGCATGGAATTCACATGCTTCAACATCTGTCACAACCGAACAGTTAATCACTGCCCCTCCCAAATCTTTTGATGCAGTAGTAGGAGGTTTCCGTTCCTCTTCGGTGGAGGAGGCCCCTTACCCGGTACCTTGCATCAAGGGTGATTCCCTTTCCATCCGAATAGGTCAGGATGATTATGTTAAGGGCCTGGCGAAGTGTCAATTTGCACTACAGGGACGGCTAACCTTGTCTAAAGGCGACAAACCATACACCGCTCGTGATTTAGCTTCTAAATTAGGCAAGGTTTGGAAGATGGTTCCACTCGGTAGAGGTTGCTACAATTTTTTATTCGAACATCCGGATGATCTTAGTCGCATTTGGACTGCTGGTACTGTTTCTCTACAACCGGGTCTCCTTCGTCTTTCTCAATGGACAAAGGATTTTAACCATAACTCTCAGACACAAACACATGCATCACTATGGATCAGACTTGTAGAGTTGCCTCATGAATATTGGCGTGAGAGAACATTGAAAGTAATAGCAAGCGTCGTGGGTACTCCAATATCTATTGATGGGCCGGCACGCAATAGAGCCTTCGGACACTATGCGCGCATCCTTGTGGACATCGACTTATCAATGCGGGTTTATGAAGAAATCCTTGTTGAACGGGAGGGGTTTGCCTTTAAGGTGGAAGTGCAATATGAACGACGTCCTTTATTTTGTCATCATTGTTATGTCATTGGACATAATGTCACGAATTGCAAATGGTTGAATCCTGAGGCTGCCAAGGTTACTGACCGTGGGAAAAAATAGGTGCCTAAAACAAATAATAGCAATCAACCAAGTGTTGTGAAAGGATCTTCTTCCTCTGGTACATTACGTTACGTCCCTGTTGTTCCCCCACCAACAGCTGCCACCACTGATGCTACTGTGACACAAGTTGCGGTTCCGCCACCAACAGCAGCCACCTCTAATGGTACTGCGACACAAGCTATTGTTCCCCCATCGGTAGCCACTACTAATGAAAATGCGACAGAATTTGATGTCCCCCTAGCAATAGCTTCCACCACTAATGAGAATGCGACACAATCTGTCCCCCAAAGAGATGTTGCAACAGGTTGTTTCCGCTATATTTTGCAAGATGTTTCAAATGCAGATCCTCAAGGTAATTTACCTCGGCCTGATGTACATGTTTTGGAATTGGCAGCAACCGTAGAGCACGATGACGTGCAAACATCTATAGAGGCAGCAACTCACCCGGTAACTAGGAATGATGACGTTCATTCGGTTTCGGCAGTTTCTGTTCTTCCCATTTTTACCATTGAGCACGTTGATGATGATGTGGATAATTATGTGTCTCAAGATAGAGAAAGGAGCTCAGCCTCGGTGTTAAAGGGTGCCTGTAACGCCCTATTTCTATTAAAGCGATAAAACACGCGAATAAAGCATTTATTCAAGAAATAGACGTCACGTCATCAACAAATAACAAAATGATAGCATGCATATATAATTTTCAACAGTCGCAGCGGATATAAAATTGTACATTTCCAAGTATACATGCCATGAGATCAATATACATCATCATATGAAATCTCTAAATCCCAACATATGGGTCAAATCTCAAAAACAACAAAATCCAACGAACATAAAGACCGACGTCCTAAATCAGAGCCTAATCTAAGACTCCAAGAAACGATAACGGAGATTAGCTCCCGCTATCCAAGCACTCACCAAAAGCAAACTACTCCTGCACTCTGTCTACCCATTCATACAAATAGGTAGGCGGTCAAAACCACTAGGGGTAAGCTTCACATCAATTATAATCAACATAAACAATTTGACATAAATGAATCAAATTAAATCTCAATTAATCATCAGGAGCAATTAAGGGGGATGTATTGGATTAGGATTCTAAAGGATTTTAAAATACTTTTTAATTATGAAAAAGTCTTGTGGTATTCAATCAAGACTCTTTGCAATTTAAAATTTTTTTTGTGGTATTCAATCAAGATTCTTTGTCATTTTAAAAAAGTCTTGAGGTATTCAATCAAGACTTTTCATCACTTAAAAAATGTCTCATGGTATTCAAAATCATTCAAATTTCAAAGGATTGTTTAATAAATTAGATTTTGATGGATTTTGTGGGATTTTCTAGTGAAATTTTAACAAGAAAAAGTCTTCCATGAAGACATAAGATTTCTTGGGATTGTTTTTCTTTAAAAGTTAACTATCTCTTTCTTCTCTCTTCTCCCTTCTCTCTCTCATCTCTTTTCTTCATCCTCTCTCTCCATTCTCTCTTCGTCTCTCCCTCTCTTCTCCCTTCTCTCTCTCCACTCTTTTCTCCCTTCTCTCTCTCTCTCTCTCTCTCTCTTCTACCTCTCTCTCTCCTCCCTTCTCTCCCTCCTCTCTCTATCTCTCATAAAAAAAAAAATACATAAGAGTATGTATTGAAAATATTATGATAGAGAGTGTGTTGTAATCATTTCTTTTCAATGAGCCCGTAAAATTCATAAAATCTTTTGAAATCTTATAAATCCATTGAAATCCAAATTGAAAATCCTGATAGTCTTTTAAAATCATGAAAGTCATTAAAATCCTACAAAATCTTTTAAAATCTTTGAGACTTTTTTAAGCAAAAGTTGTCCTTTAAAATCCTAATCCAATACACTCCCCTAACTTTCATATACATATACACACAACAATTATAGTGTCACGGGTATATATTCATCAAGCACACCTACCAACAACAACCATCATTCACATACATCACTTAAGACTCATGCCAATATGATATGCGCCTATATACGACACATATATGCATGTGGTACCATATCTCCGACATCTAGATGTCAACCGAACATCTCATGTAAGAGTACACCTCCTCTTACGATTCAACTATGTAAAAGTACACATCCTTTTACATTTCTCGTATGACTCAATATGATTTATGATGCATGGACATATAAGTAAAAACCTAATAATGCAAAACTTTCAACATATACATCCACCAACAACAATGTAAAAGTACACCTCCATTTACATTGACCAACTTTGACAACAATTGCATTATCAAGTATTTACGTCCACACAATCAACAATTCATAATTCAAATAAGAGTCTTCATCACATTATCAACAAACATCCACATCAATCGTCATATATACATATATCCACGTCAATTATATAATATGGCTCCACAACTTCTTACACTTCCTCACAATCCAAGTAAAGGAGAAAATATAACACTTTATGATAAACATCATTTTCAACACCTAACAATCATTCACATATCCTCATTTAATCATATGAAGCTATTCACGAAAGATTTGCAAGGTACTCGGCCTTAAAGACCATTTTCGACAAGTTTCGTCTCTCATTTTACAACTTTAAAAATGATTGAAACAATTGAATCAAAACCAACTAAACAAGGTCTAATGCCTCAACTATGTATACACTTAGATTACATAAGAGTACAGTAGAGTATACATGTGTGTCTCATTGGCTAACTTCGACGAAATCTTCAAAATCACAAGTTCGTCTCTCTTTACCATTTTTCCAAAAGAATTCCATTTTCACAACAAAACAAGTTACAACTCGATGAAATCAATCATAAGCATTTTTAGAAATCATATAATCAGTGTATAACCTTAATCCTACTCCATTCCCTTGAGAAAATAAGTTTCGGAAAAATCGGCGTTCTTGGACAATTTTCAAAGTTAAGTTCCAAAATCACAAGATCAAGTCCAATCCCACCTAGGAGGTGTTCCAGTAGGTTTAAGATCATAAACAGTGATTAACCAAGTTGAAAGAAGTGTTTTACAAAGGTCGGATTGGTTCCCGGAAGCCCGAAACAAAAATCAAAAGGTGCTGAAACTGGGCTTGTAGCCTTGTACGCTTAAGCGTGCACCTGTACGCTTAAGCGTAAGCGTACAGGGTCTAGTAGCTACCAGTGGCTGTACGCTTGGAGCATGCTTGGGAGCACGCTTAAGCGTACAGTCACAGTTCTGCACAACAACTTTCGGGTTCTTCCCATTTTTCACCCAAAATCCCCAATTTTGATCTCCCAACACCCAGATATGTTTCCAAAGCTTGTTTACAGGTATATGAACTCAAAAGGGCTTTCAAAAACATATCAAACATGAAATCAAATGTTATTTCAACACAATTCACCAATTCAACCCATTTTTACAAAACCCTCAACAACTCAATTCATCTACAACACTTCAGCCATAACTCATACCCAAGCCAAGATATGAGATTATCAACAACAATCAACAACAACCACAACTTATAATCATGTATTCAATCACAATTCAACAACATCATGTCATAATCCTTCAATTGAACACAATTCATCAATTATCCATATACATATATCATGAACATGCAAATTTATCATCAACCATTCAATTATCAACAAATTAGCATACCCAAACATCTCACTAACATTAGAGTACGAATTTCAACAAGTAGGTTTATGATAATCACTTATTCAATTAAGCACTTAAGCATATAACTAGAGAAGAAGCTACAACTAATTGATTATAATTGAAAACTAACCCCCTTACCTCAATAAGCAACAAACCTAGCACAAGCTTCAATTGAGCTCCTATGGGTTCTTCAATCTTTCTCTCTAACCCTTCTTTCTTCCTCTTGCCCCCATTCTCTTTCTTCCTCTTCTCAACTTGTAAAATGATTATCTATCCCTATTTTCTTTAATGACCAATACTTATATAGTCTCTATACATTGGGCCTAACCCTCTTAGTGTCCTAATGGGCTCACAACATTTATAAACCAACCCTAAGTTTCTCTCTACTAACGGTTAAAATAATAATAATGATCACTTACCGGTTATAAAATAAATCACCACTACTTGCTAGTATCTTACTAAATAATGGTTCTCAGTCAAAATGCTAAAAATAATCCTCCCCATAATTACTAACTTACCCTTACTCACAAAATGACCAAAATACCCTTCTAATACCAAAATCCTATTAAAATACACACATATGCCTTGTCAAGAAATGTGGCCTCCTTGATTTGGCAGCGGTCCATATGCCTTGTCAAGAAATGCAGCCTCCTTTGCCTGTAATTGATCCAATTGTGAATGCTTTGACGGAGGAATCTCAAGACATCACTACATAAGGTCACGCTATTGCTATTACTTCTTTGGAGAAACATAGTAACACTAGAGTTCAACATGATATGGAACTTTGGGAACGCATAAAAGAGTATGATAGAAAGGCAACAGAAGAAGCATCTGTTACTACCGTTCTAACGAGAAAGCAGAAGCAAAATCTTAAGACACAATTCTTTGATGGGAAACAGCCAGATGTTGAGATTATGAATAATACCACGATACAGCCAGTTCGGGTTACCCCTGCTCAGTACCGCGAGGTTCAGATCTCCAATAACCGTGAATATTTTTCGAGGCAAAAATTTAATAGATATCTTAATCCTTATCCTTATTATTTATTAATTTTATTAGGTCTGCAACAACTTAACATATTGTTTCTGTAGATTTTTTATTTTATTTTTTTGACAAGTTGTTGTACGCTTATTTAATACGTTTACAAACAGAATACCTTAATTTCCATGCAAACTCGGCTACCCTAAATAATTTGTTAGGAACCATGAACTGCATTAATTTTTTATGTTTAACTATAAAATTAATAAATAAAATTGACCAATGCAACAATATAATTTTGTATTCTTTTTATCTTTTTTCTCGATAATTTTTTTATTATCATTTGATTGTAATATTGTATCTCTAATAATCTAATTTGCGTTTATTGATCGACCCATGATCTTACGGGTTAAAGATTATTTATTGGTCTCTATTATAGTCGAGAAGACCCCGTGCGAAGCACGGGTCAAAAGTCTAGTGATTTTTATTTTTTTTTGAGGGAAAAAGTCTAGCGATAATTAATCTCTCTTTTCAATTACAAAAATACAAATTGAATTTAAATTCTAAAATAAAAATAAATCATTCAAACTATCTTATCAACAAACTCCACCTACACTTAGACCCTCCATTTTTAACTGTCACCAACCAACTAATCTCTCTCTTTCTCTCAATTCTCAAATGGCTATGGCTTCCTTCTCCAACATTTCAACACACTTGTTCTCTCATCACACTCACACTCACACTCACACTCAAACCAATTTCTACCACTACAGCCATTCTTCTTTACCTAGCTACACCATCACTGCCCGCCATGAAGTTTTCACATTCTTCTCTTCCAAGCTCAATCATTCATCTGCCTCTGCACCCATTTTCATGCCAAATCATTTGCTTCATTCTCCGGTTTCCACGTCTTTCTCAGCTGGAAATGGAGGCGGGTTTTCAGGGAGTGGAGGTGGTGATGGGGGGGACGACGGTGGAGGTGGTGAAGAGGAAGAAAGGGATAGAAATAGAGAAGAGGCAATGCTGGTTTTGGCTGAGGCTGGAAGGTCGATGGAGAATTTTCCAGCGGATTTGGCTGTTGCTGTTAATGCGGGGCGGGTTCCTGGTTCGATAGTGAGGAGGTTTTTTGAGTTGGAGGAGTCAGTTGTTTTCAGATGGTTGTTAAAATTTGGAGGGTTTAAGGAAAGGTTGTTGGCTGATGATTTGTTCTTAACTAAGCTTGTTATGGAATGTGTTGTTGTTATCTTCACCAAGGTTTATTTCCATTATTACAATTTAGTGTATTGTGTGATCTATGAACATGTTACTGTGGATTCCCAGTTCCTATGTTTATATACTAGTTTATAGTCTTTAAAGTATAGTGTGAAAGGAATTTTAAGATTAAGAATTATTTTTAAGCTAATTAAGATTAAGAATGTTTCTTGTTAAATGCGATGATTACTAGCCTAAAAAACGAGTAAAATAGAGATATAAGTTGTTTTCGAATATCAGGTATATTTGACCAGAATAGAACTTGCATTTGGTGTTATGCAAAATGTACACTCTTGGAATTAGGCGTGTCTTTTTGTCTGACACGCGACCGTGTCCAATTTGTGTGTCAGAGTTAGTACTTCATATAGTGTGCTTGTGCTCAGATATAAACCACTAGCTTGGTTATAGAGCTCAACCAGCGACATCAAAGGTTCCAAATTCCTTTTGTTGCCTTTACAAATTAGCAGAAAACATCATCAGTTTAAAGTTTGCAGGACTTATAATTGGCTTCGTAGTAATAGACTCAACTACCTTTGAAATTCCTCTGCTAACAAGGTCTTTCTGCAATGTAAAATAAAAGTGAGAATGAGGGTCTCCTCACGCCCCGAACGAGTCTACCTTATTTGGCATGATGAGTTTTAGCTTCCACCGAAGTTACAAAGTTGGAGTCTCTCTCTACAAGAATGCTTTTGCATTACCATTATTTGCTTAAAAATATTAAGATTGTTTTCGGTTCATGAAATTATCTTGAAAATTAGCCATACTAACAAAAGAGTGATGACAAGAAAATTAGCCATGTGTAATGGGATATATTATCGTTTTTCAGGCAGCTGCAGAGTTGGAGAAGCGAAAAGAAAATTTCAAAAAGGAGATGGATTTCGTTGTTGCTAATGTGGTAAGCTTATGAACAAGATATACTGTCAAACAAAAAATTTGAGAACTTTTCTTGCGTATGACTTTCCAGGATCAGGGTTCAAATTGCTATTACTTATTATGATGATGAAAATTTCTGATTTGCTCATAAGACACAAGAGTATATAGTTTTTCATATAAATTTCTGTTTGCTACATGAACATTTGTGGTAGTGCTTCAAATGACGCTTATTGTGTTAAATCAAAGCACGAAACTAGGGCATATGCCATTTTCAGGAACGTCCTCCGCTACGGTGCATGTAATTTAGGCCAATTGGTCAAATTAATAATTAGATATTGGTCATTTACTGTGATAGTTCAGCATGCCATCTGCATCATTTTCCCTCTTCCTTCCAAAATGCAGTTGATAAATAAAAACTCGATATACACATTTATAGCTTATACTAACTGATACATTTATTGAAGAATGAGCATAACTTGTGCAAAGTTGTCATAATAAGCATTTTATACACAGTAGAAACTGCTAATAAAGTTGGTTCTTTAAGTACTGACATGCATAATGTGGCAAGGTTCTTAGTTGGAAAAGATTAATTATGATTGTACAATGAACTTTTTATGTCAGCTCTATTTATTAATGAATCATTTTGAGCCAATCTTCATCATTTATTCTTTTTCATTCCTATAATCTCCTTGATGTCGCATTTTAGTTTTGTTCTCATCGTCTTTGCTTTATTATGTAAGAATTTGTTAACCGTCTTATTCAGTTTGTTACTTTATCTTAGGTAACAGGCATTGTAACAGGTTTTGTACTTGTTTGGTTTCCTGCTCCCACTGTTTCTCTTAAACCTCCGCCTGCCATTAGTGCTGGACTTATTGCCAAATTCTTCTATGGATGTCCTGAAAATGCTTTTCAGGTCAAGACACTCTATAGCTTTCAGCATCTCCGATTCATATTCAGCATAAAAATAAGTGTTTATCATATAAGTGCTTATGTATAAGCTATTTAATTTCGATAACGAAAGATAACGTTATACTCAATTAAACCGATCCAAACATATATGATCAGTTATTGATGAATTTTAGTTTTCTCAACAGGTGGCTTTGGCAGGAACATCATATACACTTCTACAAAGAATAGGTGCTATAGTGGTATGTGTTGGATCATTTAAACCAAGTCAAATAGTTATTTCCTTATAAGTAAGGATCATCTCCATCTCTTATGCAGCGTAACGGGGCGAAGCTGTTCGTAGTTGGAACCGGTGCTTCACTGGTAAACCAGCAATTTACTTTTTTTACAAAATTATCCTCCTTTTTAACTTGTTTTAACTTTCTTTTATGAATGTTTGTATATAATCAAAACCAATTATGGCATCCATGAATTTATTACATTATTGGTTTCAATGATTTATTCAGGTTGGTATAGGTATAACAAATGCATTGATCAATGCACAGAAGGCTGTAAATAAAGCATTTACTGTTGAGAATTTACCTGTAATCTCAACCAGTGTAGCATATGGGATTTACATGGTAGTAGTTAGCAATCTCAGGTATTTCATTTTCCTTGAACAAACTACTATAAACGTTCTTGAAAGTTTAACATTTGTACACAACCAAATATTCTTCTGCATAAAAAAGGAAAATCTATTTATGAATTTGTTTATGACTTATCAGGTACCAAGTACTTGCGGGAATTATTGAGCAACGGATTCTGGAACCATTGCTACGCCAAAACAAACTTATACTAACTGCAGCATACTTTATTGTTAGAACTGCCAATACTTATTGGGGCTCACTACTGTAAGATTATTGATTTATCTCAGTTAATATTTATAGCCTAAAAGTTATTATATTCTTCTTAGTTCTCATGATTTGGTATATATCTTTGAGTAGGTGGGTGGATTTTGCAAGATGGGTTGGAGTCCAGAAGATAAAGGCTTAACCAACCATTACTTTGCATCACAAGATATATATAGTGTTCAATTCAAAGCTTGAGTATATTTGTTCATTCATAAAACTTGGATTGGTTGGTTCTTCTTTCTTTTTTATTTTGGAAGTGCATAAGGGTCGTTTACTTTGTCAAATCAGTTTATATTTTCATTTTCTACAATTGTGTTATTTTACTTTCTTTTTTTTTATAAGTCAAAAGATAAGTTGGGCATCCGTGTGAATATGAGACATCCTAACTAGATTGGCACCTCTCAGAAACCCCCGTCATGTACCGCATACTCAAATATATTATTATAAAAAAAGAAAATATATACAAGATTGGGGGAGATAAACCAAAACCCTCAAAAGTGTGGAAAAAAATACAAAAACAACCTAAGGAAAACGAAAATTAAGCAAGCCATTGCGGTTCCAGTAAAAATCTGCATCTAGAAAATGGGGCATTGTTTAGAACCAGACTACATCAATAATAGAATGCTCGTGGTTGACAAATTTATCCGCGCAACAATTACATTTTCGGTAAGTATGAGAGCACATTGCATGTATACCATAGTGGAAACAATTGAACCAATGATTTTGCAATCTGAAAGGAACAATATTACAATAGACTCTTAAGTAAACAATTGTGTTTATTTCTAGAAACAATGAACACGTTAGAAGAACTGTTTCCATTATTTCTATAAATTCATAATCCATTGCTAGCATTTCATCTTCTCTTTATCCCAATAGTTCACTTTAAAAATCTTTCACCTTCTTATTAGCAAGTTAAAACGAACAAATATTTTAAAAAATGAAAACAAAAATTCATTTCACGAAATAAAACATACTTGAAATGTGTTCCCTAGCTTTTATTTTTATAGTTGACCACAGAACATGGCTATATCAAGGATCACTGACACAAGATTCATCTAGCTATAAAGTTTGTTATACAACTGTGGCAATTATTTCAAATGTTTATAGTGGTTGCTTCCAATTATTTGTAAAAGACTAAAACAATTGTTGAAGGTTGTAAAGAAAGAAAAAAATTGTTGAGATGAAAAGGATTCAAGGGTATGTCTATATCTTAACCATATTATAAATAATTGTTTAAGAGTATAAACAAAATTGACGTAATGATATTATAAATAATCATATAATATTTCAATCAGCCTTCTAATTGATTTTAGAAATATTCTATAATTACTTTAATTATGAAGTCAAAAATAAGTACTTCTTTAGACTGCATTTTGATCGGAAATGTTTGGAGATAATGTAACTTTTTTGAGAATTCAAATCCTTTTAGGTAAATTCAATTGTTGAATGCTTAATTTGGAGAATTGTCAAAATCATAAAAATTTATGAAATATTTTGTTCAAATTAAGTTTTGACAATATCAATTGACACCTAAAAATTATAGCTTTCAAATTTCTTGCTTCTTATAATTCATTCAATTTTTGCAAAACACTTATTTTTAAATTTGACCCAAACTTTTGCAAAGCACATGACATTGACACTACAATGTCACATAAGTGTTGTCCATAAAATCCTCTTTCAATACAATTTTTGAGTACATCAGTGTGCAATATCCTCTTTCAATACTTTAAAAGTATTCTCTTCTTTAAAAGTGTACTTTATTTGTACTTTAACATCAGTGTGCAATATCTTAAACTGTACTTTAAAAGTGTTAAACATTTTTAATTTTAGAAACATAATAACCACATAGATTGAATTCGAAGAATTTGTATAAACCCTTTAAAATTCTCCAAAATCCTCTTTCAATACAATTTTTGAGTTCCTCTAAAGGAGGAAGATTTTGTATTAGGAAAAAAAATATATTCTCAAGGCCATTTCCTCTCAAATTGTTCTATCCTTGTTGGCCGTCCCATTTTAATTTATTTTTTATTATTTTTTTCTTATATTATGGTCAAGTAGCCTAGTGGCTAGAACTCCATCATTTTAAGGTGAATAAGTGCAAAATTTGAGTTCGAACCCCGACCACTGCATGTATAATGCAATGTTCATGAGTTACAAAAACAAAAGGATGAATATTACAAGACAGTTCTTAAGAATGTTATGCAATGGTCATGAGTTACAAAAGGATGAATATTACAAGACATGTTCTTAAGAATGTTGTATCCCTATTTCATGTAGTTATAAGTTCAATTTTTGTATGTAGGCTTAGTTGCAAGTTCGTACCCATAGGGAAGATCACAAGTTCGAATATAGGTAACCACATAAAATATCCAACAAAACAATTTGACATTTTAAGTTGAACTAGATGTTACACACTCATGTAGCATTGTAAGTTGAGTTAGGCGTACAAACTCACGTAGCATTGTAAAGGGTTAATGGTGTTTTACCCCCTGTAATATAGGTCATTTTCGGTTTTACACTCTGTAAAATATTTTTTTTTTATTTACCCCCTCTGTAAAATATTTTTGTTTTGATTTACCCTCCTAATAGGTCATTCAAAAACCAGAATTTCTGAAGAAAAAAATAAAAAATTGGTTTTTGAATGACCTATTAGGGGGTAAATAAAAAATAATATTTTATAGGGGTAAATCAAAAAAAATATTTTACAGGGTGTAAAACCAGAAATGACCTATATTACAGGGGTAAAACACTATTAACCCATTGTAAAATATACAAGTTTTCTTCTCTTTTCTTTCGTTCTTTCTTTTATCACTATTCTTCAAATATAATGTTCTAATTTTGGTTAATTTTACGCAAGAACTTACCATTTAACTCTTTTGTCAAGAAAAATAAGTTCATTAATGAGCAAAGATGCAAACCCCAATTTTATTGTCCAGTGAAATCTAACCACACATTTTTTATTACCATCTTCACTTTCAATGCATTAAAAAGAAATGAAGGCTTGTAACATGCAGTGCAAACCCTCCCGTGAAAATTTTACGGGAGGGGAACTAGGCCCCAATCATAAGCAGTATCATTGATTTCCTCGAATTCGTCAATAATAACACTTAGAATATAAAACTAACAATGACATCTATAGATGAATGAATATCCATTGATATTTTTTAAAATTTTTTTTTTAATGATAATATATATATATATATATATTAAAAAACCAATGAATGACTTTAGTAACTACTAGATAAGACAAATCTATATTTTCACAAGATATAGGTAGAATGTTCTGCATAGCAAACGAGATCACTACTAGTGCCGTTAGTGCTTACCATACTAACTACATGAGCCAAACTTATGTCATACATCAAGCTCACATAATACTATTCGTGTGCTTCGATAACTGCTAGCTAGCATTCAATTTAAAATGCCCCGCAAAAGAATAGTCACTAACTTTGTGTTTTCGATCCAAAAATACTATACCAGTTTCTAATTGTTTCATAAACAAACAAAATGCTACACCTGGTCATTATTAGCAAACACACCTTGTCCTCTTTTCCATCTTCAAGGAATAGTGGTTGTGATATCATATGTTAATTTTATTATGCTTCACAATAGAAAATAATTAATATTTCGTGATAGGCAGTCAATTCTTTCTTTTTGATAAAACATATTTATTCATCAGGATCATAGCTTTTTTTTAAAAATGATTTTTATAGTATATCATCATTTTTTTTAATATTTTTTTTTGATAAAGATTTTTTCTAAAAGAGGTTTCAAATGAACAATTGGTGTGTATTGCTTATCTTAAAATGTCATTCTAAGTATTTCATATTTTGTTATAACTTCTTTTAGATAATAAAATTTTTAAAAAATCACTAATATAAGAAGCTACTTCAAATAGTTCTCATGAAAATTATTTTTGAGATATATCTATTTGAAAAAAAATTGTTATTGTTAAAAATCTTTAACAATGAATATTTAAAGTTAGTGAATGTCAAAATCTCTCTTCTAACCTATAACAAATGAGTTTGAAATAAATTATACTATTTTGGAGTAAATTTTAAAACAAAATCATTTGTAGAAATACAAACAAAAAAACACTTTTTTTTTAAATCTATAACAAACGATCACTTAAGTTATGGATGTACTTCTTCCGTATATCATTTATGCTTTTTCCTGAACAAAAACTTTACCCTTATCGATCTTCATCTTTAAGATACTTAAAGTCTCTATTGCCTTTCTTTCTCCTCCTTTAGAAAGTTTATATATAGATTTTTCTCTGTCTTTGATGACGAAGGATTTGTATAATTTTTCAAAAGCTTGAGTTATTAATCCGCTTACCGTCTTCTTGATCTCTCGCCTAACTATCTTATGATTTTCCAGGTTTCTGCATTTTTAAACCTAGACCGATCTTTAAAACTTTTTCTTTTGATTCTAATTTTACTCTGAACACCTTTGTTCCAACATTGTGATTCTCTAATTTGGGCTGGGGTTCAGTTTGTCCTGCAACATCTTCACGGTTTGACCATTCCAGTCTGTCACCTTGATTTTTTTAGCATAGTATATCTTTGGGAATTGGCACCTAACATACTTCTCCATACATAACTTGGAGAGAAATCAGTGGTTGTCTCCTCAAATAGCCCCTTGGATAGTACCAAGCTTTAGGAAATTCTTGATATAAGTGTGTGGATGCATTATATGATATCCATTGCATACGATTATATGTATCATTCAATTTCAACCTAAATTGAGGTAAAAGCTGAAATTAAAACTATAAAACTTTGAAGGGCCATAGAATATCCTGCACTATAATATCAATTACTTGGTTCCAATATTAGAAGTAAAATTTCAACTAGAAGTAGAAACATGATTGTTAGAAAATTTGTAGCAAGATTTCAATTACAAACTATCAATTGAACAAATTGATATTTAAAAGAGCTTACGTGAATGTAATTTTAAGTTTTTAGAGATGAAACTGTGTCAAATTTATCTTAATCTCTAACAAATAATTCATTAGAAAAGAACTCGCTTGAAGCAAAATTTCATTGATAGTTACTATAACAAATTCCAAATGAGAAAAATTCAATTATGCTAATAAAATCATGGGTTAATACATGTTTACCGCCTCTAAAAAGATTTGTTTAGATTCCAATTATGTAATTTGAATATTCTTTGATTTTTGACCTTCATGACATCAAATTACAAAATTTAAGGTATTTTCGTCCATGTAACCAAAGAGTATTCTCTATTTTGGCCTTATGAAAGAGTCAACTCTAAGTAATACATAAGTGCCTAAACCTAGTGATCGCACCACTCAACTTTAATCTTAGTGATCGCACCTACGATCCAATTCAACTAAACTTACTGTGACCTTTTTTCGGATAACTTGATTGATTCATTCCATAAAAACTTGATTAAAGAATGTATAAACCATAGGAAGGGAAATAACTCGTGCAATATTGTTGAAACTTGAGACAAGTAAGAATTAGATTGTTGTTTTTTGTTGCAAATTTGGAAGAGGTAGCTGAAATAATCAACATCTTTAATATTTTTCAAGTAAAATTTGATCAAGTCGTCAATCAAAGCAAATATAAACTCTCTTTCAACATTGGATGAACACGGAAATGATAGGGAGGGGGGAATCGTAAAATAACCGTTTTGTTTTTCCACCTTTGTCTGGAGATTATTTATAAAGACTTCTTATTACGAGTTGTACAAAATATGAAAGACAAATTAATGCTACTATGTTTGCAAGGTGGGTTTTAGTGAGAAAGAGGGGAAAAGGTATACTTTTTATTTATAAATTAAATAAATTATAAAATGTTTTTAAAATTCATTAAAAAAGTGATTGAAATGTTGTATGATTATGTATGATTTCCCAGCTTTAGTTCTTTTAAATTCTCAAATTTACATCAACATATAAATGTAGTCCTCTAAATCCCTCTAAAACTCAACTCGTAAATATATCATAAGGCTTTGTTTCCGAGTTTAAGGGGGAAGAAATGAGAGGGTTTTAGAAAGTAAAGGATGGAGCAAATTAATGAAATAGAGGAGTTTGAGATGGGAGATCTATGATGGATTCATTTTTTCTCACAATACAAAACTCTTCTAATTTTGGTGAACTAAAAAATTATATCGGAGTAAGGTTTTGGGAACATTTTTATGAATTCTTCAAATTCGGTATTGTTTTTACAATATTCTTAAAATTAACAATATATTAATTATAACCATTAATTTATTATTCTCTAAAAAAAACTCTTTCATAAAATGTAAAATATTTTACTATTTTAATTACCATATATTTCCCATCTCTCTCCTCTCCTCTCCACTCCTCCAAACTTCTAAACAAAACCTAAAAGGACGGAAGGAAGAAACTTTTCTTTTCTAAGAAGATAAATGCTTATTAAAATTGTTGCCCAAGCAATGCTGATTTATACTATGAGCAATCTTAGACAACCTTAGAGTGCTTGTGACCAAGTGGAGAGTTTAATGATTATATTTCGTGGAAAGAAAATGGAGGGAGAGAGGTTGAGAGACATTTAGACATTGTTTGGCAAAAGTAGTAGATTAAGTTTACTAATTGTAAATGAATTTATAATAGATAAACTATATCTTCCCTCTATTATTCCTGTATGTAAGCACTCTTTGCATTTTTTTTCACATTTCTTAATAAAAATTGTTATTGTAATTAATGTGTTTATTTTGTGTGTTAATATTACCAAATTGTCATTTGTTTGTATGTGTATTAAATTTTACTTTTCATATTTTAAGATAAGTTAGTAGTTTTAATTATGGATATGTTTAGGAAAAAATAATAAATGTATCTAATAATTTGAAAAAAGATTTATATTTAGAGATAAATTTTTAGTCAAAAGGTGCTTAAATTTATCTCTAAATATTATCAAATTTGCATACATAGAAGATCAAGCTCCGGTGCTTTTAGTAGTTGAAATCAAAATATATTACCTTTATTTTTTATTATCATTTTTAAAGGCTTAACCCTTACCGATGCTTATTAGCAATCTCTTAGCTGCTATGTAATTCTTGTGTTTTATTTCCTCAGATATTATTTTGACTTTGTGTAACTTATATAATTTTTCTTATAAATTAGGACTGAAGATAGTAATAATTTTATTTTATTTTTTTACAAATGAAGATAGTAATAATAAAATAGCATAGGTCTAGCATCCTTTTGGGTTTAGATCTGAATCTTTTGCTAAACATTTTAGAGGAAACAGAATGGGTAAAGCGTGCTTACTTTGTTATCATTTCTTGAATGTGGAAAGAGAAACATTCGGTGTAAAGCAAATTAACTAATGCCGTTATAATAGGCGCGCAATACCCATGATCACAACATAATCAATGGTTTTGCCATAATATAGGGATAGGGATTAATTACATTTTCTTTATTTGGTAAAAAAAAATACATTTTCGTTATCTTAACGTTTTTTAAATGACAAAAATTTTCCTAAAAAAAAAAAAAGACAAAAATTTGTATGGTTAGTAATAGGAGAACCCATATTTGATTTTTAGATGGAACAATTCTTGATCAAATATTTTTACTTCACTGCCCAATTCTAGATTACCAGAACCTCTTTTCCCTAAAAACCGGGAGTTAACGCCAAAGAAAAAATTATTAGGCTTTGAGTGGGATTTGTACGTTCAACCTTCTTATCGTTATGTTGTTTAACCCTATGTTAGCCACCAAACCATCCTTATCCCCTTAAAGAGTTGTGGGAGATTGATTATAATTTGGTTTATTAAAACCAAACTTATTTTCAATAATCACTAAAATATTGTAAACAAAATAAATTCAATTTGGAAAAACTACATCAATATAGTTTTGTCCAATTGGTAAGAATTTATCTCAGATCCGGTTCTAAGTTAGAATTTCCGTTGATAATGTAAGAACTTCGTTTATTGTAAATACATAAGTATTATACAGTCTTTCATAGTTTTAGTGAGTTTCGAAATCAAATTCACCTAAACTTATCTCAGTTTATTAAATAAAAATATGGAAAATTATACATTGTTTCATTCAACTTATAATTTTACGTCAAATAAAGAGAAGAAATGCATTGAGAATCAAAGAGAGTATAATACAATGAAACCAATATATAATGCTAATGCATGATGGATTTCAAATTAGAAGCAACAATAATGTTAGTTCTACTCATGTTCCTTAATGAACACCCAAAGTAATTGTATAAAAAAACAAAAAAAAAATTATAAAACTAATGTGTAAAATGCCTCAACTGGGCCCATCCTTCATGATGTAACCCTTAATTCACTATCTTTATTTTGTTTAAAACCTAATTCCTCCAAAGCCTCTTTCACAATTGAAAACACACATAACAAACAAACTAATTTCTCTCCTACTTATTTGGCATACTAAGAAACACACGACAATAATGTCTTACCATAATGGTATGCATCATAACAACAATGTTGTTGAAGATCATGAAACTCTGACATACCAAACCTACCCGTGTGGATACTATGTCCAAAGCCCCTCCACAGTCTCCCATGCAAATAGCATAGACAAGCATAGCAACATCCAAAACGACGCCGATTCAACTTTCCACTCCCCGAACCGATCTGAGACCCACCGAACAAATCCGGCCCACGAACAAGAACCCAACCGATTTGCCCTTTGCCGCTACTCCTCCTCTCGAGGCTCCAACAACTCTTTCTTGCACCACAAGAAGGTCTCATATGACGGCACTGCCACTGAAAACGGTGATGATCACCATCTGGTGATCGTCAACGACAGTGGCAGTGTGGTCAGTGATGAGGAAGAGAAAGCGTTGTTTGATGAGTATTATTATGAAAAAAATGGAGGGTGGAAGAGGTACTTCTCTTACCATAACTCTGATTCATGTGCATGGATTTGGTTGCAAGTTACTTGGAGAGTTATGGTGAGTTTTGGATTTGCATTGCTTGTGTTCTACATTGCTACAAAACCTCCAACACCCAAAATCTCCTTTGAGGTGAGTGCGTCAATTTATCCATTGATAGCAATAGCATGATGTCACTAATTTGTATTCATTAGGTTGCTTTATTGATTTACAGATTGCAAGGATTCCAGAATTTAAACTAGGGGAAGGAGTGGATAGAACTGGAGTGACAACAAAGATTCTGACATGCAATTGCTCCATGAATTTAATTGTAGAGAATAAATCAAGATTCTTTGGTCTTCATATTCGTTCTCCCAAGATGGATATGAAATTTTCCATCTTACCCTTTGCATTTTCAAATGTAAGTATGTCAATTATAGTACAGAATATTTTTTTTGAGGGAAATTATAGTACAGAATATTGAATGATTGATTCTAGCATATGTCCTTGTTAAATGCATATAGACTAATGAATAATGATTCACACATTGTGTCCAAAAACAAAAAGTGATTCTCGTATATCACTATAAGATTACACATTATGATTGCCATTAGAAATTACAAAAGGCAAAACTTATTTATTTATTTATTTTTAGATGATAATTAATTACTAATTTTTTTGGTCATTGTGATGATATTAATCACTATTTTTTTTTTGCAATTTAGATGACTAATTTTTTTGTGATGATATTAATCACTAAATTTTTTGCTATTGAAACTTTTAAGCTTCATAAGCCTCTTTGACACTTTTTCAGATATATTATAAAAACTCGGTAGTGTAATTAATTTTTAAATTTTTGTATAACATTCCTAATTTTACCTTATGTATATAGATGTATTAGATTCTCACTTTTATTTAATCTTTTAATACAAATTAGTATAGTAGTAACAAGAAATAAGAGTTTTTTTTTGTCAAAGAGACGTATATTTTGAGATAGATCGGTGGTAGTATTTAGAGGTACGTTGTTTTTTAGTCCTCCGTAAATGGCAAACCATTAGAGAGATAACTCTCAAACACTATTTTTTGTGTTTTTAAAAACTTGAGGAAATAACTTCCTGAAATAGTTTTTCAAAATAAATAACATAGGGACCAAAGGAGTAACCATCAGTATTTTAAACACGACCCTAAGTTGATCAGGCCATGAGAGGGTCTCATCTCATTATTAGTTTATTTATTTTTTATAATATAGTAAAATAAAATATAGACCTTGTTTTATTAAGGATATATGTAGGGACCTGAGAGGATCTCATCTCATCAGCTTGTTTTTTTTACAATGTTTGCATATATGTAGGGACCTGAGCTATACGCAGAAAGTGGATTAACAATCTTTCCATTGCAATTAGAGGCAAAGAATAAGCCCATGTATGGTGCTGGAAGAAGCATGGAGGACATGCTAGATTCTGGAAGAGGATTGCCAATATTGATACAAGTAATCTTGAGTTCAAGCTTTGAAGTGGTGCCAGCACTTGTAAAGCCTAAGTTCCATCACCGGGTAGAATGTATAGTGGTTCTTAAGAAGACTTACAATAAGAAACATCATTCCCAAGCATTTAATAGCACTTGTAAAGTAACTTCTTGATTAAATCTGAGTTTGAAGTACTCTATAGTCTATATAAATTATGTGGTAAAATCCAATTGATAAAAGCTTGAAGTTTTTTGATTGGTTGTTAAACGGAAAGGAGAGAAAGTGGTGAGAAAGGCTTTTGAGAAAAGATAAATAGAAGATAATGAAGTAGATGTAATGTATTATTCGGTATTAGAGCATCTCCAATGAGTGATATCTTGCTTGATAGCATGTAATGTTTGTTAGCTACCCTCCTTATAGAAGAAATCAAAGATAGAGAATAATGCTACCCTGGGACACTATTTAAGGATTTTAAAACAAGAAATTATTATTTATAAAAATTAAATATTTTAATTTTTAATGTATTAAATGTACATATCTTCTTATTATAAAAACTTATTACGTCTGTCTCTTTGAGCTTAACTCATTTGGTAAGGGATAATGCATATATATGCAGGGGCCAGGGTTCGAACCCCGGACACCCCACTTATTCACTTTTAAGGTGAACTTCTCTAGTCGTTAGGCTACTTGACAAAAAAAAAAACTTATTACGTCTATCAATTGCTAAACCCTAATCAAGCAAAGTTTTTTCTCCCTTCATATCATTAAATGCATTGGAATAAAACATATTTTCTCCCTCTCATTCGTATGTATTAAATGCGACCCTTTATATCCCAAATTTTTCCCTCTCACATATCATTAAATGAGTTTTTTGAAATGTCATTCTAATGTCGGAAGTAAGAGATATCCTAGGTATAAATATTTTCTCTCCGATATTACTTTCAATATCACCTTTCTTTCAAGCACGCATTTGCCCATTTTGGTTATTATGAGTCTTGTTCCATTGCATAATCCTAATATTTGATCGATATTCCAATGAGTCTATTTCCCCGTGTGATGAACGGGACAATTACATTAGAGTTAGATTAATTAACAAGCTTATATTCAAAAATTGATAAATTTAAATAATAAAATATTATGAATAAAAATGATATTACTAAACTATGAAATACGTCCCCTAAAAAAACTATGAAATACGTATTTTGAGTTATTGATTTAAAGCAAATTAATTTACTAAAGTTATTTACGGTTACATAATTCTTTTAAAAAATATTAATAAATCAGAGCTAGCTATGTATTGTGGATATGATTGGTTTAATATAAAAATGAAATTAAGATATCTTAGAACATTAATGTTTTAACAAAAAAAAAAGAACATTAATGTAGTAGTTGATTTTGCCACACAAAATTACAATACAATACCACCGATTTATATTTACACAAATTTACATAATACCATGCATAAACATATAGTTTCTTAAAAAAAACATAATATATAGTAAACACTAACTATACAACTTCTATAGTAGTTGATTTTGCCACACAAAATTTCAATACAATACCACTGGTTTATATTTACACAAATTTACATAATACCATGCATAAACATATAGTTCCTTAAAAAAAACATAACATATAGTAAACACTAACTATACAACTTCTATTAGTCTAGCTAATGGCAGCATATAAAACATTGACAAAGAAATGATATCATTGGCAATCTCAATGACTATGTTAACTTCATCATCGACTGAAAAAACAATAACGATAAAACTATGTCATTTTGAAAGTGACTATGCAATTATCTTGGCTGGAAAAAAAACAAATAAACATAAAAAAAACAAACTTAAGGATGATTACCTATCATATATTTAGTGAAGTTTTTTTTTTGAAGGAATATACTTAGTGAAGTTAATTAGCAACAGTAAAACTTTAAAATAAAATAAACAAAATAAAATTGGAGAGTTAAATTCATCAATTCAACAATATAGAAGACCTATTCATATATTTAGAGTAGTTAGCAACAATAAATGTATCCTTTATGAACTTCACAATCTAAAGAGTATAAAAAATAATTGTTTCATTTGTAAAATATTGTAGAATAACCCTGCTTTATTTGATGAGTGGAAGCAAAAGATAAGTTCTAAGACCATTAAAAAAAGTGATGAGTCATAAGTAGATAGCAAGCCAAAAGATTGAAGAAAGGAAGAAATCAATTGCATTGTAGTAGACAAAGAATATCCTGATATGACATACACTATATTCAATCCAAAACTTTCACACCGAAAAGTGTGCAAATGAATATTCACTTTACATAGACCATAGTCGCTATCCAAATTCCATCTACTATATTTAAACACAAACACCAGAAAGGATCATACATACCTACTACCTCCACCTTAAATAATATTTGAATTTTTCACCAAATGTTTGTTAGATTTTATATTCATCACTTTCAACATAGATGCATTAAGAAACCTAACCAAAAACTCAAAATGGAGTATGTACAAAATTTAAGGGATTGAATTAAAACGTAAACATATTACTAATATCAACCAAACCAAATTTTTAATCAACTTTTGTGCTTTAAATCAGCATAAAAACAGAAAAATAATTATGGAAGCTCAAAATCTAAGCCTTATATTTTGAAACAAACAATTATCAAAACATGAGAACATTGTATTTTATTTTTAGCCCTTATGCAGCAAACACTTGAAGAAAAGCAAACATTATATTTTAATAGAGATCATATTATTTAGGCATTTAATCAAATACATAATGTGCTTCAATTTTTGATGGATACACAAAACTATGGAAGGAAACACCCTTAATTTCAAATACATTAAATTTCATTTTCAAACCATACTTCTGATGAGATCATCCCAACCAAAGAAGAGAAAAAACAAAAATAAGATCAAGAAGAGGAATAAACGCAAACAATGGATAAAAAACTCGTTGTAAGCCTTGATCCTCCATCCATTGCAACATGGTGTGTGATGTGATTTGAAACCAGAAGTAACAACGAATCAAAAACTAAAATCATAACGAAATCAAAATCGAGTTGAAATAATATAATTAACGCTGGAATCATCAATGAAATCGTTACTGAAACTATCAATCAAAATTGAAATCCACATCAAATTGAGAAGGAACAAATAGAATAAAAAATTAAGAATGAACAAATTGCATACCTCTGTTGACGATGGTCTTGAGATGACGGTTGCGGAAAGTGACGGGGTTAGAAACTTGGGTGAATGATATTGTTGTGTTTAATGATGTAAGAGTTTAGATGTGGTACAAAGGTATATGAGCAAGGCCTATTTTACATGTGTGTAATAGAAGAGGTTTCTAGCACCACTAAGGTACGGTTGAACTCCTTGAAAATAGATGGAATTATTTTTTTCGTTTAAAATGCAGCTCATATAAATTAGCCTAAATAATAGGACAGATTGTATCTGAATTCAAATTAAGCCTAGAAATAGGGGATTAGGCAAGGAAATAGGGAAGAGTTTCAAAGCTTCACATATTACAATTAGTTCTATCGATTTTCAAGATGTGCTTAAATGCACTCATGATATACCTTATTAAATGCACGTGAGGCTTGCTAAAGAAGCTAGGTAAAGATGTTTAGGAGGGAAATTAAGCTTATGATTAGGGTTAAGCAAAAGCTCGCTTAACCTTATAAGCTTTTATAATAAGAAGATAAGAAGAAGATGTAAAGAGCTTCTTATATAATAGAGGCAAATTCATTGCAATCTGGAGAGAGGGGAGTGACATTTCGAAAAATGCATTTAATGATCATATGAGAGTGAAAAGTCTGGGATATGAATGAATGCTTGCATTTAATGCATACAGATGAGAGGGAGGGAATATGCTTTATTCCAATGCATATAATGATATGAAGGGAAGGAAAAGCTTGGCTTGATTAGGGTTTAACAATCGTTAGACCTAATAAGCTTTTACAATTAGAGGATGTAAATAGATTCCTTGAAAATATAGGCGAATTTATTACAATCATAGGATGTAAATGTTCTTAGAAACTATATTTTTTGGAGGAGATTTTAGGAAAATCTTGCCATTTATTGTCAAGGGTAGTCGAGTTGATATTGTTCATGCAAGTATTAATTCATCTATCTTATGGAGAGGTTGCACTGTTTTGAAGCTGACTAAGAATATGAGGTTGAAGTCTTCTTCCGATGTTAGCGAAGTTGAAGCCTTGAAGGAGTTTGCTAAATGGATTCTTGATCTTGGTGATGGGAAGCTTGGTGATGTTGTTGATGGTGATTATGTTGTTCAAATACCTGAAGATATTCTAATAAAATCTTCAAGGAACCCTGTTGCTGACATTATTGAATCAACCTATCTTGATCTTCTTGCGAAGATGAACAACCTTTGTTTTTTCGAAGATCGTGCTATCTTGGCGCCTACCCTGGAGGTCGTTGAAAAGGTTAATGATTATGTTATAATGTTGATCCCTAGGGATGGTCGTGAGTATCTTAGTTGTGACAGTGTATGTAAAGTTGATGCAGATGTTGGCATCGATCAACGTTGGATCACCAGGAATGATATTAAATGTTTGAGGATTCCTAATCACAAGTTTCATCTCAAGAGAGGTGTCCCTGTAATGTTACTCTGAAACATAGATATTTCATCAGGGCTCTGCAACGGTACTCGCCTCATCGTTGGTGAGCTTGGAAAATACATAATTGGTGCTCTAATTGCCACCGGACCACGTGCTGGTGAGAAGGTTTATATACATCGCATGAATTTGGTTCCTTCATATGCAAATGTATTGATTGTGTTTAATCATCGTCAATTCCCACTTTGTTTGTGTTTTGCGATGACAGTAAACAAGAGTCAGGGGAAAACTCTAACCCATGTTGGGTTGTATCTTCCAAGACTAGTGTTTTCTCATGGACAATTCTATGTTGCAGTGTCTCGGGTTAAAAGTCGGAAGGGATTGAAGATATTGGTTACTGGTGAACTTGATCATGCGTGTAATTCCACTGTTAATGTTGTTCACCACAAGGTGTTTCAAAAAATATAATGTATTTGCTAAGTATGTTTGTATTGTCATTGTGATTTTTGTATTTGCTACCTCCTTTAAGCCCATTTTTGGGCCTTCATGTACACAATCCATGTATTTTCGTTCTATTAATGTGGTGTGTTATGAATGAAATATTATTAACATTATGAAACATGGTCAATTGTCCATTATTAATTACTAATTATTATTGATTTCAATTTCATATTTTTGTCTTCAATTTTGATGCCTGATCCTTTGGAGAGATGTCTATTTTATTATTTTATTTTGTCTATTCAATATTTTTATTTTATTATTCAATGTAAGTTATTAAATCGACTTCCATCTCCTAATTTTTTTCGTTTGTGTCCTATAGTTTGTTCATCCATACACATTTTCGACAATGTCCTTTTCAACAATGTGGGAGACAAATGACACTTGGTTTGGCATTTCTTCAATGAAAGTGACCTCTTTTATTTGCATTCAATTTAATTCAATTGGATTCAACCTAATTAATTACTCTTTTTGGTGCTTTTTTTTCTTCATGTGCATGGTCTTTGAATTGTGATGGGTCTTACGTGTATGTGAGATGTATGTTTGTATATAACTTTAGACAAATATAAATGAATAAAATTAATCATAGTGTATGGAAAAAATTATGCATTGTTGGTACATATAACTCTCATTGTGTTATTTTTATCATTTACCCAACATAATGGTCGTATTTTTTTATTATATATTGTGTATCCTTTAGCCTGGTGTCTACGTGATATATTTGCTTATTTAATTATTTATTTATTTGTTGACATTTGTTGTTTTTTCCCTTATTGGTTTTTGTTTCCACATCTATTTAAATTTCAGTTGTGACATGTATTTTTGTTGCTACGCTTATAGCTAATCTAAGCATTGGTTAAACTAAGAACTTATATTTGATAATGTCTTCACATTTGAAAGGAAAACAGGTTCATGACACTCATGATCCAAAGGAAGGTAGTTCCTTTGATTCACCTATCGTTTTGAGCGACTCTCCTGATCGTCGTGCCAAGAAGAATCCAACATATACTACCTTTGATTTTTCAAAAATGTCTGCGTTGAGGGCCAAAATTAATGGAAGTATGAGGATAATATCTGAGGATATTTTTACTTGGGAGGTTCAAGTTGATGATTCTTTCAGTTTTCTATTAGATATTTTGGCAGGCTTTTTGTTACATTGAAAGTTATTCCATGTCCATTGCATGCAGCCTAACCTTTCCATTATTTTGGCGCCAAAAATTTATATTTCTCTTATTTCTAAATCTATATGGTTTTCTTTTTGGTAGGTTTTTCCATTCATTAATGTCGTTGAATTGTTTAAATGTCAGCAAGATTTCATCGTTCTCATGGATCTAGGCACAATGGAGGAGTATAATTCTAGGCACAATGGATCTAGGCACAATGGATCTAGTTGCTTCTGACTGATTTTGGTCCAGGAGTTTGGAGAGGTGATCTAGTTTTTTTTTGTAGATAACAAGGATGATCACCCTGAAGAATGAACAATAATGAATTTTGCAGATAAGAGTCACAAGGTTACTTTCAACAAGGATCACATTCATCCACATCTTACTCACAGATGGAAGGAGATGCATGATGTTCTTGGTTTTCACAGGAACCAGGAGGTTGTTCTCTTCTACTATGGCAATGATTTCTTTGGGATATATCATAGTAAGAAGCTCAAAAGCCCGGATCAGATTCCGACCTATCATAGTCGTGGCATGAGAGTTGGACAGACCATGCACTTCTATCTTTAGTTGAATGCTTTTACTGTTGTTGCTTCTCATTTGGTTCGTATGTTCAATATATTAGTTTATCTTATTGTTATTTCAGCATGAAGGTTTTGTTGTTCATTGCCTTTTTTTTTTTTTTTTGTTCACAGAATTCATATAGAGTTTGAGGACTATGTTAGGGCTTGCAGTTTTCTCAATTTGACTCTTTGTTGGGATAATGGTGCCAAAAAGAGTTTTTAGGTTTTCTATGTGGATGAACCCTCTATGAAGACGGCAATAGGCTTGGGATGGAAGGAGTTTTGTGAAGAAAATGGCTTTAAGGATTGTGACATTTTGTGCTTCAAGTTTGAGATTGTGAATCCTAAGAAGAAGGTTCATGTTTTTAAGGTTAGGATGTGAGCTATTTGTGTTCTTCTCGCCAGGGAAACCACTTATCTGGTTGTTTTGTGTATCTTGCATGGAGTTTTATGTCCTTTGGTACCTGAGTTATCGCTTTTGTACCTTGTTCATTGTTCTCCATTTATTTCTATGGTGTTTTTTTGTAACCTATCATGTATGAGTTTCCTGTTGGAGATTTAGATATTATATGTATTTGTGTTGTGTTTAATTAGTAAAAGTTTGATGTTTGTCTGGAATGTCCTCTTATTTACGCGTGATTTCTTATTTAAATGATTGCATTTAATCTCAATTTTTTTTTATCTTCTTTTTTGTGTTTTTTCAAATTTCTGTTGTCGCGCAAAAGAATAATGAAATTTTGCTCTAATAATTTTTGGTGCATTGTTATTAAATTGAAGGTAAATTAAATTTAAATATTTAATGTATTTTGGGTCTGGTCCTTTTGGACAGTCTATGTGCCTAGACCTATCATGGGGGTCCCATCTAAATTATTTTGGTCGTTTTCCAATGGTCATGAACAATGTATTCACAGTGTTAAAATAGAACAGTAACAGTTTCTGTAACAGTAACGATCATATTCCAATATTTATTTATTCTATAAATACTAACTCTTCAAAGATTATTTTCAAATCATTCCATAAACAATTATTCATAAACTTCAAAGTGTCTAAGGTTTTTCTTCTATGTATCACTTTAGTTGTTTTTGTTTTGTTTATCAGTGTTATTGTTCATATTGAAGAATTAGGAGCGATCTATCTTGCCTTAGTTGTCTTTGGCATTTTTCCATTATTGGCTTTGTCATGGTGTGTTACCATTTGTTATGGTAGAGAGATAAATTAAAGGACTCTCTTGGATTTCACTTGGGTCTATTCATCTATGTACTTCTATTTTATTTTTAATGTTTATTGTGTAGTTTAGTGGTTTATGTATTATGGAGAGTGATGTTTCTGCCAGATGTTCAGGATATTTGTAACAATATATAATATAAGGATTGTTTCAATTGGACCACCTCATCTGCCAGTTCATGTGTAGAATTGATGGAATTGCTTCGGAGAGACTTTGGCCTCATTCTTAGGTTTTATGGAAAATGGCTTGAATATTGTCTCATGACATCAATTTTTTACAGTTGTTGATGGGGGACTATGGGCCATCATCTATGTGTTTCGTACCCAGCTTTTATGCGTGTGCAGCCTATCCCATGCATCATGTTTTATTTTTCAATGTTGGTTAGTAATTTGTTTGAAGTACCTGGACATGAGTTATGTATTTATAATTTTATGTAGTAATTATGTTTAAATGTAAGTCTGATGTTTATGTTGTATTGTTTTTCATAATTCTTTGTAGTTATATTTTTTTGTCTTACTTGAATTTATTTTGTTGAAACCTTTTTGTTTGGCTGCATTATTGTCTACAAATTCACTAAATTTCAATTTTGAATTATTTTGCTGGACCAACTTGTTACGAGATCCTATTGATAGCCTCTACTATAGCCTCTACTCGTGTCCTAGCTCGTCGGAGTGGGTCTGCATAGTAAGTGGTTGTGGATGTCTTCCAATTGAGTAAAGAGAATGTTTTTGATAAATTTTGTTTCATTATTTATTTCTTACAAAGATACCATCCATCCGTGCGTCTGCACAGGTTGCCATACTAGTATATATACATTTTGCATAGTGTTTAGATATTATAATTGATATTTTTATAATTAAATTTAACAAATTTTGAATATTCTTTCTTTCATACTGTCGTTATATTTTTATTTTCATCTTTTTTATTTATCTTTAATTTTTTTTACCAATAAAAATGTTGTCGCAAATGTTTTCATCAAATGGTTGTACACGTATCATTATTTTTAGGTTATTGTATCAGTGTAGTACTTTGATTTGGTTGTGTATGGTGAAGATGAGCATGCTATTTTATTGTTATTGTAGTTAGTCAAGTATTGTAAAATAGTTAACCACCCGTACAATGCACGAGCTCTAGACTAGTTTACAACAAAAGCACATGAATAATACATATCAGCCCAAAAATGACGATGCAAGTTTGTCAAGATAGGGTGTCTCAAATCTTAAGGGCAATATGGACACATCTTTCTCCACCACGTTGAATTGTATTTAGTTTGGCATGTGTACAAGGTATGATGAAGGACGATTCTTGCTTGCTAAAATACATTGGTCACATCCAATATGCTCAATAGAAATTGGAGAAGCGGGATGTTTGCGGTGCGGTTTGATTCAGTTTTGTGCATAAAAATCATCTTAACCGCGAAATAAAAAGACACCCAATTCCGTTTGGTTCGGTTAAAAAGTCATCTGAACCAAACCAAACTAATGTGGGCTTGAATTAGTTTGGTTGATGCGGTTTTTTTTTTAAAATACAATTTTTTGTTTTTAACATTAAAATCAAGTAAAAAAGCTAAAATGCAACATATTTTCAAGAATGTTTTATATTTCATCAAACATTACAATTTTATTTTCATTCAACAACATAAACCAAATTAAAAAGTAATCCTAATATGTAAGAAATGTAAAAGACTAAGGTTTTGTCATTATATAAAAGTTCAAGTAGCACGTAAATACATTTTTGAAATAAAAAGCAAAGAAGAAACTTAACAAGAAAAAAAATATTTTATAGAGGTTTCCATTGCGTTTCTATGAGTATTTGTTTAGGTTACAATTTTAATTAGTGTTTTTCTTATGTTACGGTATGGATTGATTGGTTCAGTTGGTAATATAAAAACTGCAAACCAAACGAAACCATGCAGTTGAGTAAAAAAAAATGATATGTATACATTCAAACCAAATGCAAGTTTTTGAGGTTCTGATTTAGATTAGTTCAGTCTACGGTTTTTATATTGGATTGCTTCGGTTTTAAAAACCCCTACCTGTGGGATTGCTTCGTGGCATTAACTGGGTGCATGATCTACAATTCCTTAACATAGATTTCAAGCTTGATGCGAAGATAATTGTAGACTATTTCATCAACGACAACCACCACATCACAAAATTTGGCGTGTCATATTAGATGAATGCAAATGTTGTTATAATTTATTTTTCACAAACTCTCATGTTGAATTTAGTCAAAGACAAACAACGTTAACCAGAGATGTCACATTCTTAACTAATCTCCATACTTTTATTGATATACCGCCATGTATCATTAAAGCGATATGTAGTGAAATGATATAAACTTTTTCGCTTAAAAAAGTTTGTATTGAAAAAGTTATTGATTTACATAATTTTAAAAGTAAACCACCAAATTGGTTCTTATCTTTATAAGTCATTATCAAATTAGTCACCGACTCTATTAATATTTCAAATTAGTCATTGTCTTTGCCAGAAGTTTCTCAATTAGGTCTCTGTCTATATGTTTTTGTCGATGACTATTTTAAATGTGACTCACAAACACGCATATCAATTTGATGGTTTACTCAATGTAAAAAAGCAATAACAAATGACAACACGGACTTTTATATTAGAAAAAGGAATCATCCATCAATTGGAATAAAAAAATCCAGCCTTCAGAAACAAATCTAAAAAAGTACAGTATCTTCAAGCACCTTATTTATAACATGTGACCACACCAACGAGTCTCAATGATTTTATAACAAGTTGTACACTTTACAAAAAATAATAATTAATTAACATCATTTACAGCATGGAATAGCATACACCTACTTTTTTTAGCATAAAAATAAAAACTCATGGACATTGCTAACAGATTAAAAGACTAATTAAATTAGGAGTCAGTGCCTTCTACGCATACCTAACAATAAAATAATGATGGAACTCCACCTTATGGAATATCCTAAAATACATGTACAAAAAATAAATAAACATGATATTACAAGGATGGACCACAAGTCACTTTAGTGGCATTGTTGATTAGTCTCATTTACCCCACAATTATTTCATTCAGGTACAAAATTCCAATGATGGCTCTTCAAGCCAGATCTTTCTCTCAACAAAACCACTTCCTCAGCCATCATAATTTTTTTATTGGCTTCAATTCAAGTATTCAACTCTCTTGGTCATGTATGCCCTTCCACTAAGCATTTTTCATATCTTATCTTGACCTTCTTCATCTTGAATTTATTTAGTTAACAACAAAAATAACACTACCAAAAAAAATTAGCAACAAATATTTAGAGACGAAAAAATAAACACTGTCTCTAATTCACTAGGTTTAATGACGGAATTAGAGACGGATTTCATGTTTTCCATCTCTAAACTTTCGTTGTTAATTTACTTTTTTGGATAGTGAAATTATTCTCTTAAGACCTTGTAGTGTATCTTCTAAGTCCCCTTGGTGTAGGTACAACCACTTCACGACCAGTTTTTAACAAAGCCTGACGATCCTTAATTGTTTTATCAAACAATCTGTTTTCTGGATTTTCAGCATAGCAAACATAGTAACAACTCACACAAGCATGAGGCACTGCCATTGCAATCCTAGTCTGCAAAATAAACAAGTTGATCATGTTAAGATTTGATCACATGCTAATTAATCATTGTGAACCAACAATAAAAAAAGTGGTTTAATTACAATGTAGGTCCCTTAACTACTTAAAGAATTTTTAATAAATTTCTAAACAAAAAATTTGTAATTGAATCCCAAAATTTGGTTAGTAATTTGTAATTAGGTCTTCAACTAAAAAGTTTTATTTGGGTCCAAACTTTTAAATAAAATAATAGTTAGGTCCTTGAAACTCAGATACCTATATACAAATTGTTTAAAAAATTAGGGACCTAACTAAAAATATTTAAAAAATCCAAGGACGCGGATAAAAATATTAGTTCGGGAATCTAATTAAATATTTTTAAAAAAATTAGAAAATATTAAAAAATAATGTCAAAGATTTATATAAAAATCACAAAATAAGTGAGGGACCTACGTAGCATAGTAGACAAACAATTAAAAGATAAGAAGAAATTGGTCAAATAAGGGGTACCAACCAAAAGGTATCCAATGAAGAATGTGAGTAAAGACAGGGTGGCAGTGAAACTTTTGTGTACACTTTGAGTCCAAGCAGCCACAACAATAACACACATAGAGCCACTACAAACTCCTGTGAGGAAGCAAATTGAGCTGGTTATATCAGCATCTACTATTGGCACCATGTCTTCCTTCTCAAATAGGGACCATGTGTCTTGTGATGCCATAACAAAACCTCTTCCATAGGCTGCAATCTGTTATGATCAATTCAAATTTTAAGTTAGGTAACTTAAAATAATTGGTGGATAGTGATTGCTATGTGATAAATGTACAACAAGGGAAATGATGACAACAAGTTTGAAAGACGGTAGGGTCCGTGTAGTGAAGAAATCCAACAGATCACATAATCCGAAATAGAAAAGAGTTTGATGACTACGCATTGACAGCGTACGATAGTTTTACACAAACTTCCAATCAAATCTAAGTCACATAGTTTTTTTTTTGCTATTGGCCTAGTGTCCAACACATACTCAAATAAACACACACGAATGAGGGAAATGTGGTGAGCAGGTTCGATCCCAGGATTCCACATAGCTGTAACAACGAGGACGCAGATTAAAATGACATCATAGTAAAATGTGATTTTGGGTGACCATGGATTTTTTTTAAACTCAACAAAAAAAGACTCATCGATAAATTTTAGAGTAAAAAGGCGAAGCTAAGAACTAATAGCAAATTTCATTTTTCAGAATTCTTGAATCATTTAAAATGTTGTCAAGATAGCATTTCTTGAAGACCAACAATTTGCACTCATATACTAATTATAATAGTCACTTATACATGCAGTTATATTATATGTACCAAATATTAATCAACTGTTTATCTGTGATGTTACCTGTACATATGCCCAACTATTGCCATTTCTGAAAATTGATTGCATGACACCCAAACAACAACGAGCACAGCAAAACATGAATTCATCTTCTCCCTCAAGCAAATTCAGCCCCCTAGCAACAATTCTCAGTGCTTCAATTGTTGGCACAAATAGAGACCCCAAACAAGCACTTCCAAGATTCCGAGTCAACGCTCTCAGAAAGCAAAATTGTGTGCTAGATTGCATTCCTCTCAAGTAATACAACGCAATAACCCTACTAACCGTTATATTAACAACATTCCTCATAACCTCTGTGGTCCAAGCCAAACTCAACACCAATGCGATGATAACCAATGGCGGAAAATAAAAGTTCAAAGCTCCAACTACTGCTAAAGTCCATAGAGATATCCACAAGAATCCAGCCGCAAGCATGTAATAAGTAGGTCGATTCAAATCACTGAATTTGGACATAGGTTGTAGCGATAAACTTAAGATCTTACAACAAAACTTAATTCTATGACTAATCCAACAACCATATAAGCCATTTCCAATCGCAAAAGCAATGAAACAAACACCAACACCGTCAGTTGGAGGCTTTTGGAAGCAAATAAGAAGAATCCCGGCTGCAAGAGACATCACAAAAGTAAACCAAAGTATAAAATGAACCATAAAAGTTGGCCATTTTCTAATTGCACCTTGCCAGATAAAAGCAAGAATTATGCTCATAAAAGTTGCAGCTTCCACTTGTGGAAGAAAATACATCAACACTTTCTTTTCTTTCCTCTTAACAGAACCAGATTCTTGTAATAGTCCTTGGATTCCCTTGAACACAAGAAAACACACAAGAGCAATAGCTAGTAACTGGTGGAAAGCGAATATAAACAAGGATATTCTGTTAGTATATCTTCTTGAATTAAGTGTCACCGGTTGCTGCTGAAAAAATGAAACAGAATCCATATAAATTACTAAAAAATAAATTTAGTAACAAAAAACAAAAATGAACCCTTAAAAAATTACAATCTTTGTCCAACTGAACACATGTAAATTTAATTTGTGTAAAGTATTTGACTTGAACAAGACACATTTAACCCACACAGCCATTTTCCAAAAATAGATTAAAAATATAAATAAATTTCCTATAAGTATTTGAAATCAACAAGAAACACTCATAATCCTTTATACTAATTTCAATAAAGTATTCAACTTTCACAAGACACAAGAAACCCTCATTACCCTTTACAAAGAAAACAACTAAAATGTAAGTAAATTTTTTTGAAGTATTTGAATTGAACAAAAAACCTGCATAACCCTTTAACAAAAATGTAAATTTCAATAAAGTATTTGTCTTGAACAAGACACAAAAACTCCTCTTAACACATTAACAAAAAAGTAAAAAAAAAATGTAAATTTCCATAAAGTATTGACATGAACAATGGGTCAGGTAGCTCAACTTAATTAAATTAAGGATTAAAGAAGTTAATGAATTAAAAGACCAAAAAAAACTGACATACCGGTTGTTGTGGTGGTGGTGGTGGTTGTGGAGTTTGAATTGGTGCTGGTGTTGGTATTGGAATGGAACGTGTAGGAGTATGAGAGCGTTGAGATTTCTTAGGAGGAGGAGGTTTTGCAACTCTTGTATTGCTATTCATCACAATCCTCAAAGGGTTAGTAGGGTTTAATCTATGAAATCTAGAAACATTAAACCCTTCATGATCATCATGATGACCATGACCATGAGCAACATTCTCAACATCTTCATCATCATCATCATCATCATCATCATCAACAACTTCATTCTTTCCAACTTCACCTTTCTCCAAATCCCTTAACCCTTCTTCCTTCTTTCCATCATCCATCTTTCTAGCTCCTTCACTTTCATCCACCTAACAAAAACATACAAAAAAAAAACAAAAAGATTCAAATTTTACACAAATGGTAATAACCCATTTTGAAAAAATTAAAGTAGCTTAACAAAAACAATAAATTAAATCAAATAAAATAAAATTAATTACATACATGTTCTGTGGCACCCATTTGAAAAATTTAAGGTTATGATGTTTTTTTTTCTTCTGAAAGAATAATGTTGTTGTTGTTGTTGTTGTGTTCTAGATTGATAAAGATGACGTTACTGGCTTATGTTGTTGTTCTCATTTGGAGTTTGTAGTTACAAGTTACTCACCGTTTCTCTAACACGAACTACTATTGTTCAATGGTGGGGTCCACTGGGTATTGATGTTTGTGGAGGAGTTATTCACGTGTCACAACAGCGAGTGGAGGCTACGCGATAATGTTTTACTAAATAGTCATTGTTTCACGTGTCAGAGAAAAACATAGCACGTGGAAGAGGGAAACGAGTATAAAATTGCCACTTTCTTTTTTCTTTTGACAGCATGCGTCCCCTTCTTTTTTCCGTGATTAAGTTTTGCTCCGTAGCAAAATAGTAAATTTGATTTACATTGTAGAGATTGAGAGCAGAGGAAGTACTCACTAGGTATTATATAATTTTTTTTAATTACAATTTTGATAGGTCTATTGAACTATTGTTTGATTTTAAAAATATTCATCAAGGATTTTTCACTTACCGACGACTTTTGGCCTTGGATAATGAGAGAGAATTTCTTGTAGTGCTTTCAACATAAACCATTTTGTAGTCAAGACATTTGTGAAGAGAGAGAATTAGAAACAAAAATCACAATAAGAAATTGAAGAATACCGGTTAAGATTATATATAAAATCGAAAACTACCAAAAAAATAAAATTGAAGGAATGGAAAAGACAAAATAAGTTACAAATATATATATACATAGGAGCTTCGTAGAAAATTTGTCTAATAAACTATATGAATGCAATTTTTTTATAGGAAAAAAGTGGATAGAGTAGGAATAATTTTGAAATGTAATCATAAGCATTTATCTTGGCCGTATGTTCTACCCTTGTATAAAATAAAAAGATGAAATCCACTTTTTTGATTGTTAACATTTATATTAATATATTGTCAATTGTCAAACACCCTAAAAAATATTCTAGAACAAAGACCAAACATGTGCTTTAACTTAATCAAGGCACAATATATGTAATGAAATCCAAAGGCTGCAATATTATTTTGGTAATATAAAGGCTACAATATACCTTATGGCTTATGCATATGTCTTTGTGAATGAAATATGGTTATTTCATGGGATAGACAAAATCCACCTTCTTCATCCTCCTCCAAATATTCTTCATCCTTTGAAAAAAATGAGTAATCAAGTTTTTGTATGTTCTTGCAATGATTTTTATAGAAAATGAAATTATGCACTAAATTTTTTCAACTTGTAGGTTATCAATATAAAACAATGAGCAGTGGAAAGAGCTGCACAAATTAATTGGAAGTTACATAATAATTTGTAGGTTATAAATAAAAAAATGAGTAGTGGAAGGAGTCACACAAATTAATTGGAATTTACATAATAAAGAAGTCAAAAATGAAGGAAAAAGAGAGTCACATATGAGAAAATAATAATTTTGTAAAGTATAATCACATACATAGTTTAGTAATTGAACATGTTTTAGGGACAACTAATATAGTTTTTGTAGGTTCAATAATGCAATAATCTAAGAACTTTGTAATATTTTTATAAAGTCGAGGACCTTTTTAAAATATTCATTATCCCAAAGACTCGTTTAAAACTATTGTCCTAAAATATTAAAGACTATTTTAGGTTTACTTAATTTTTTGGTTAGAACCTTTTAATAATATCTCATTGTATTATAATAGTAAATTTAGTAGTCCTTTAGGCCACAATATATATAAGAATGGCTAAACATACACTTCAATTTTCTATTTGTTGTTTAGTCTATTATTATTTACTAAAAGTAAGAAATGATTTTAATTTATTTTGTATATTGTTGAACATCATTTATGGTATAAAGTATAAAGAACTTTCGAGACTTTATCTACTCTCTCTTTCTCATTTGCGAAATATTAAACTCTAACATTGTATGGTGAAGACGATCTATAATAAAACTTACAGAATGACAAACACTCGATGGATCGTTGGTAATGGGGAGAATATGCAGTTGTGGTTTGATAACTGGATGGGAAGCTCTCTTGCCACTATGCTTAAATTGTCGACCCACTTGTTTCCTCATCTGAAAGCTACTCTTGCATTCGTTATTACTGATGGTAAATGGGACATTCCTCGAATTATTCTTGACTTTCCGTTAGTGGCTGCCCAAATTATGCAAGTCACTCTTCCGGTCTCCCCTTTGCTGGATAAGTGTGCTTGGATTCATTCCCCCGACGGAGAGCTCTCTTCTAAACTTGCTTTCCAATTTCTTAATCCGGTTCCACCAAATCTTGATTGGGCTACTGATATTTGGCGTCCCTGCATCCCTCCATCACACTCTTTAATATTTTGGCGGTTTATGCTCTCCAAGCTTCCAACGGACGAAAATTTACAATTGAGGGGCTGCACCTTGGTTTCCATGTGTCCGTTATGTTATAACCACGCGGATTCATCTACACATCTGTTTCTTGAATGTGCTTTCTCCCAAACCATCTGGCACTGGCTCGACACCAAGCTTCAGCGCCCCATCCCCCTTGCTGCACCCACTTCGCTGCTGTCTTGTATACCGCAGCGCTGCAGCTCTCAGCTGCGTGATGTGTTAGTTGCTGCCATTGTGCACTCGGTGCACGCAATCTGGCTTGCTCGAAATGTTGTCCGCTTCAATGCTACCTCTGTTACCATTCGTGCGACTATGGCAAAGATCACCTCAATGATTGCCATGTCGGGAGCCATTTCCAAAGGGTACTGTCTACGTTCAGATGTGGTAATTTTGGAAAATCAGTTTGTTTCTCCCTTGCACAGGCGTGTATGGGACATCATTCCGGTTGTTTGGAAGCCCCCTAGCAGCCCTTGGGTGAAGGCCAACACAGGTGGATCGGTTAGAAATTTAATGGTTGCCTGTGGTGGTATTTTTCGCGACTCTCACAATACTTTTTTTGTTGGATTCGCAAGCAATCTTGGTAGAGTTTATGTTTTCGAAGCGGAAATAATGGGTCTCATGGTGGCTATGGAATATGCGAGCTCAAACAGATGGACTCGTTTATGGCTCGAAAGTGATTCTTCTAGCGCGGTACAAGCTTTTCATAAACCATCTCTTATTCCGGTTTGTCTCCGAAACCGTTGGCATAATTGCACTCACAATGGTATGTTTATTATTTGCTCGCACATCTTTCGGGAAGGAAATGTTTGTGCTAATGGCCTAGCCGCTTTGGGGCATGATTTGAATGACACCACGTGGTTCACCTTGTTGTCTCCATCTTTAGGGCCGGATTTTTCTAGGGACAGAAATGAACTGCCGAATTTTAGATTCTCTTAGTATTTCTGTTTCTAGTTTCTGTATATATTTATTTCCTTCGAGGGTTTTGGCCTAGTCCCCCCTCTTTGTATTTTGCCCCCTTTTTTTTAATATTCTACGTATTGAAAAGGCGGCATAGGAAGGGGGTGTCTGTTGGGTGCCAACCTAGTTGGGATGCTTCAACCACTCCCGGATGCCTCACCTTTCTCTTGGCCTTATAAAAAAAAAATTCTAAAATATTAAAGTTGCATAATATTTAAAAAATATATTTAACACTCACCTATAGTTAATAATTTTAACTTCAAAAATTTAAAATCATATTTACATATATTTTATCGTTTATATAATTTCATAGTTGAATAGAAATATAATTAAAAAAGGTAATTAATGGCTGATTCTCTGTTGTGTATTATTTTTGCTTACTTATAATTTTGGTCTCTCTATTTTTAAAATTTTACGGATTTGGTCTCTCTATTTTAAAATCTGACAGTTTTAGTCTCTCTATCAAATTTTACGATGATAGAAAGATCAACGTAAATGAAATTATCAAAAAAAAGTTATTTTATATTATATTAAATAAATGAAGAGCATATGTAATGTTTTATATAATATTTTATTAAAATCTACTAAAAATATTATATTATAATTTAAAAACTTATCTTTATTCTGGTTTCAATGAGGAAAAAAACTACAAAATAAGATTAAAAAAACCAAATTAAAATTTCTAAAAACAAACCACGACAAAGCTTTTAGGTTAGTTTTTTTTAAGGAAGTTTTTAGGTTAGTTTAGATGTAACTTTAGAAAACACAACTGATATCATGTCACAGCTGATTAGAAGTTTAGAGTCCTTGTGAGCTTAGTTCAGTTGGTAGGAAAAAAATATGTAAGGTCTGAGGTTCGAACCTCAGCCACCACTAAAAAAAAAGATTAGAAGTTTAGATATAACTTATTTTTATGTGAGTTTAGATGTAACTTCTTTTAGGCGAGTTTAGATGTAATTTGTGGTTTACATCATGAGTGATTTCACTTTATTGCATTAAGATTTTTTTTTTCCATCCTACAATATTTTGAATCATATAATCCAAAAATCGTAAAATTACGGCTGAGATTTCATAACAAATAAATAAATAAAAAACAACAATTTTGCAAAGAGAGAAAAACATAGATGAGAGGTTGAGATGATGGCAGGACAAATATATAACAGCAGAGAAAGTGCACTGGAGGATCCCGATCCTTCAACAATACCCTCTTCGGTTTCCAAAACATGCAAATAGGATTCTGAAGAAACAATATCCATTTTTTAAAAGCCAAAACCTGTTAGGACAAATATATAGATGAAGATGAAACTAATGTAAAATATATTTATACAAATATTGAAGGGACGTAAAAAATAAAACGTTGAAGAATATTTTCCGTAAGTGATGGCTGTTACTAATTAATTGAGAGAAAATGAAAGAGTGGATGCAAAATGTGG
>Ga0315914_1000947_pt1 | contig 40963 bp, 16 predicted proteins | sample MpolenodulesMG_FD_203920 | JGI IMG/M metagenome (GOLD analysis project Ga0315914, IMG submission 203920) | Medicago polymorpha root nodule microbial communities from Los Angeles, California, United States - elongated nodules | ecosystem: Host-associated > Plants > Roots > Nodule | place: USA... | reverse complement strand
AAAGTTAACTTAAAAATATGGACCAAAAGTAATGATTGAAAATTTTATAAGAACTAAAAGTTGAAGGAAAATTTTAGAGGGACTAAAACGAAAAGTTGATATATTTATAGGGATCAAAAACATATTTAACCCAAAATTCATATAAGACAGTGTCCACGTTTAATGTCCAATAGTAATTTAAATGTAATTTGTTCGACTACGATTGTCACATGTGAATGAAACCTATAAAACAAGGAAGATTATTACTATATCCTCGTTTTCTGTTTTTATTTTTTTGTCAAGTAGTCTAATATGGTTAGAAAAATTCACCTTTTAAGATGAATAAGTAGGGTGTCCGAGGTTTGAACTCCGCTCCTGCACATATTATACATTATTCATTACTAAGTGAACTAAGTTCGTGGGGACTCATATCCTTGTTTTCTATTATGTAACAATTCATAAAACATGCCTTAAAAGAAAGAAAGAAAGAAAAAAAACCATAAAACACTTTGTAGGGGTGAAACAATTCACTTTGGTCCAATCAATTAAATCTAGGGGTAATTGTCATTTTTGTCCCTTGATGTGAAACGAGTAGCCACAATAGTCCCTCAATGTATCAAAATTTCAAAATAGTTCTTGATTATGCACTTCGTTAGTCAAAATAGTCCCTAACATTAAAATGTTTTGTTAATATTATCATATTAGTCATTCAATGTACTTATTTATTGTTGTACCAGTCCTTATAAATACTAATTTACTATCAATTCAGTCCTTATATGAAAAGAGTTATTGTGAGTATTGATGAATTATTTTAGCGTCGAGAACTATTTTGACTAACAGATTGCACATTCAAGGACTATTTTAAAATTTTAATACATTAAAGGACTATTGTAATTACTCGTTATACTTTCAAGGACCATAGTGACTATTACCCCTTAAATCTACATTGGTTTGATTTGATTATTTTTATTTTTTTTGTTAAACTAATCCTTGCAAATTAACATAAAGATTTAGATTCACGGTTGTTTCAAATTTGAAGGATGAAATTTTAGTGTGTGAAACGGTGATTCACTCCATGTATATGAAATGATAATTTTACTAAATTTTCCAAAAATTATCACATTTTCAAACAAAAATGTTATTATTAGACAATCAATTTTGAGAATAATTTAACTTGGTAACACAATTTAAATTTGTTAATTACTTCGAAGATAGTTAAAAAGGTATTAAGAAAATTACAAAAATGAAAAATTGATAATCAATATACCAATCAAGCCTAATTCGATCTTAGTTCAACTAAACTATTCATCTGACTAAACTGGTTGGCTCGGTTCAAAATTTAATTATTTGTTCAAATGTATATGATATATTCATTAACAACCGAAATTATGATTATGATTTTTTGCATTGCATTAACCTTATTCAAGGTCAATACTATTGGGGAGTCGACGAATGCGGGATAAACAACGAGCTCAAATGCTCCATGATCATTAAGAGATTTAGACGCCACATCTCCACCAAATAATAACTTGAGGCATTAGATATATGGGTCTCCTCTCTTATATATCCAACGTTTCTTCCATCTCTATTTGATGTGGGATTTAATCACTCGCACTTGGCGCCCAACAATCTCCCCCTCAAGTGTGAGTCACCCACATCACTAGCTTGATTCACACTAAGATCCCGCTCTCACTCTCCCACCGAGCCTAACTAGGGCTCTAATACCATTCTGATGAGAAATTAACACATAAGTATGGTAACACACCAATGCGCAGTGGAAATAAAATTCCCCAAACTTGCAAGAATATATGAGGAGCAACAACAAATATATGACAACACTAAAGCAAATAAAAGACATAAGTGAACATCGATATTTTAACATGGAAAACCCCTTAATGTAAGGGTATAAACCACGAGTTGTATGGACCAGTGAAATAGCTCTACTATAATCAAATACGGGTACAAGAGAATCTCAAAAGGTGATGCACAAATAGTGCCAACAACTAGCCAAAACAACAAAGTAATAAGGCTTACAAACGAGAACAAGAGAAATGAAAAATACCCTAAAAAATTGCTTCAGTGCGAGGCATATATCTCTCTCTCCAAATACTTTGTGTCGACGATCCGAACGGTGAAAAGAAAGACCCGGATGTTGCGAACCTGCTCTCCAAAAGGCAAGTTGACACAACAGTTAAAAAATCCGCAAATTATTGTTTTACTAAGATAGATTTGAGAAAAATGGGATTGACTTTCTCTTCTTCTTTTTTATCTCTTTTGGGCGCTAATCTTCTCACAAAAAACACTCTCTTCTCAACCATAATACGACATCTCTCCACTTATATAAGTGAAACATAATGGCCTGACATATTTGAGATTTTCTCCATATAGGAAGGGAACCCAATGCCCAACAAATCTCCCCCTCACAACTATGTGGAGGAAATCACCAAACTGACGGTACCATAATAAGTTTCAAATTGCCATCTTGTTAGCGCTTTAGTCATCATATCATAACCATTAACATAAGTGTGAACTTTAGCTAACTCCAACAACTTAATGATGTAATATCAAAAGTAAGTATTTTTGTGTATCGTCTCCACAGGGACTAGCGTGATATTCAAGTCGTTCAACAATCGATATCGTTCTAAACTTATGGTTCAAATGATTGATTCATTAAAAACTAATCTAAATTGGAATATAGAAATAAAATTGAGACGAGGTAGGGTAATTCACGCCTGGGATTAAAGTCGCTGACCAAGCATTAAATAGTGCACTCTTATGATCGCTTAAACGGATTCTAGCTTTACTAATATTATCACATATCGCTCAACAACATCATTCGTGTCCAAATGATGTCGTGATTTCTAATTGATCATTTAAATGTTGATTTCCCAAACTATTAAACAATCCAATAGTCGAATGCATCGTTGTATTGTCGATTTCCTGAACTATTAAACGATACAAAAGCTTTGAGTTTCAATATTCAAAGTGATTATCAAAACCTAAATTCCATGTCTAGAATTAAAGTTTTGATAGATTATTATTCTAACCTTAGATTCAAAAGCATCTTTCAACATCATTTCAAATCAAAGATATAACATTAAATACAAGAATAAAATCAACATCAAGTAAAAATTGATAGAACCATATATTTAAGAATAAAAAAGAATACATATTATCTTGATCAATTACCTCTAACCCCAAAGGATAGATTTAGCTACATACTTTCATAGTAGCCTTGCAAAAATGGAAGAAAAGATGAAGATTCAAGACAAGATTCATGATTTCTCTACAGATCTTGGGAAAAATCCACTTCTAACACTCTTGCTTCATGTTTCTCTCTAGAAATGTCCCCTCTCTCTCTAAAAACCAGAAAATATAAAAAACAATGAATAATAATCAAAAAATGAGAGAAAAACTATTTATATGGCTGAATCTGTCAAACTCGCTTATAGCGAAATTCACTCGCTTATAGCGAGTTGCGCGAAAATCTGCTCTGCTCAAATGGATGACCTCCACATGTCCCTTATCCTCTTGAACTTTTTGAACTCGCTTATGGCGAGTTGGCTCTGGACAAAACTCGCTATAAGCCAAGAAACTCGCTGTAAGCCAAAAACTCAGGTTTTGCACTTTGGTTGATTTTTGGTCCTTGCTTGTATTTTCCTGCACAAAAAGGGGTAGAATAAGGCACTAAAGCACAAACGACATAATTGCATCAAATTGTAGCTTTTCCCTTAAGTATTTTGCAAAACAAATCACTAAAGTGTCTAAATTAACACAAAAAATATATCACTTTTGAGCATTTATCACTTAACATCCAAAAACATCACGTATCCAATAATACCTAATATCAATATGCTTAAACCTACTATGAAAATTTGGATTCTTACGAAGATGAATAACACTTTGACTATCGATAAATAACACATTTGTTTTGAACAAAACCAAACTCCTTCAAGAATTTCTTCAACCATAACAACTATTTGCGTACTTCAGTAATGACAATGAACTCAACCTCTGTAGTAGACAATGTTACACACTTCGGACTATTGTGTTTTTGCAGGATAATGTTTTTGATAAGTGGATGTGGAGACTTGTTGTTGAAGAATGTTACACAATCAAAGGGACCTAATGTATTTTATCACATTTTTGAGCCAACTGAATCAATGGTTATTTGTGTGAGTGAATTTCAATGTTTATTTGTCATTTCGTCTATCTATAAAAAACAAATCACCGTGAATTGGACGTTTCTTCGTTATTAACATCATAATTTAGTGAGACAAACTCCAACTTCTCTCTAACTTCTTTGTCATCCATCAGAGATCTGGTGGTTTTGGATCATTTGTTGACATGTAATCACTTATCGACATCATTTTTCTCACATTTTATATACATAAATCTCTCTTTTTTCTACCAACATGTATATAGGTGATTTTTTTACCAAACATCTATATAAGTGTTTTTTTTTACCAAACATCTATATAAGCATTTTTTCTTTTAGAAAAAAACTATATAAGTGTTTTTTTTATATCAAACATCTATACAGGTGTTATTCACATTTATTTGGTTCTTTTTATTTTGGGAGTTGTCGCTAAGTGTGGCGTAGTTTGATTTTTTCCATTTTGGTGCCTGTAATTTGGGATCCCAATCTTTTTAAGGTGTTTATTACGTTTAAATTGATAGGTTAGATTCAACTCGGTTTAAGTGCATTTTTACCCCTTAACTTTTAAAAAGTTGTGATTTTGTCCCTTTAACAAAAAAGTAACAATTTTACTCCCTAACTTTACAAAACATTGCAAAACTACTGAGAAGACGCCACATGATCTAAAACAGAGGGACAAAATTGCAATTTTTTTGTAAAGACAAGGGACTAAAAGAGCATACTTCCCTAAAGATAAAAGGACAAAGGAACATATTTTCCTAAAGATAGAGAATAAAAAAAGCATTTTTTTCCTAAATATAGAAGGCGAAATTGTTAATTTTTTTATTAGGGGACCAACATCGCAATTTTTTAAAAGTTAATGGGTTGAAAATGCATTTAAACCATACAACTAATGATGATATGCGCATCATTCACTTTAATTGTCACATTTGTAAGCATTATGTCATTTTATGCCAGTAATTATATGTGAGTTTGTTCGCAATTTTTGCTCTTCAATTTTAACAATATAAAAAGTGTGCTGCTTTCGATGTAATCTACCGATTTAGATGAATGGATATAACTAAAATTCGATTGGTCTCAAATAAACACACTAAACCTCTCATATGCCTCAACTAAAAAGCACAAACACTCGTCAGATTAAATGTGTCTCAATTAGGGGTGTTTAAATCCAAACTGGTCCAAATTAAAATCGCAAACCGATCCAAAAAAACCAAAAACCGCACAAAACCGAATATTATTAGATGTGTTTGGATGACATTTTGTGAAAACCGCTTAGATTGGATCGGACTTTGGATTGATTTTTCAAAACCAAACCGAACCGAACCGAACCGCATACAAATATTTTAATATATATTTCCATTTTTATAATTAGAATATATTATATTAAGCTATTATTTTTTTCTTTTTAATTCTTTTAATACTATGTATGACTTTAATTTAATCAATTTTGTTTCTTTTGTATGTTTTAAAGATAATCAATCATTATTATTCCACACTATTATTTTTTTTATAAACCATATGTTATATTTTGTATCGAACCTATCATTTTATCATATTTTTATAAGATTATTATTAATAAAAAAAGTTAAAATTTGTAATTTGGACATCCAAAAACCGATCCAAATTAAACCGCATTAATTTGGATTGGATCGGATCGGTTTTTTAAAACTAATCATCCAAAACCAAACCAAACCGCATATAATTTTATCTTTGGATCAGATGAGTTTTTCCTTCAAAACCGATCCAAACCGGACCGCAAACACCCCTAGTCCCAATATCATAAATATTGATATAGATAATAATTTGAAGAAAAAAAAACCATAATTTAATATAATTATAGATGTCAATGTGTCTCAGTGTGTCAGACACCGACACTAAACCCCTCTTATGCCCCCCAATAACCACCAATTATCACTAACCTCACATCTCCTTAATATGAACAAAAACACAACATCAACGTAATCATCACCATGTCTCAAATTCTATGTTCTTTATTCCATATCCAAACCCCATTATCAATGTCATTCATCACCCCCTCACCACCATCTTCTTCCCCTTTCACCATTGCCACCCCTTCAAACCTCACCTTCAAAACAACGCCTCCTTTCCCTCTCTCCTCCACAAGAAACCGCTCCCGTTTTTCAACAGTGGTCAGAGCCAAAGGTGGAAAAGATCACTACTCTACTTTGAATGTCAGCAACAATGCTTCGTTGCAAGAAATCAAGAGTTCTTATAGGAAACTTGCTCGAAAGGTTTGATTTTTATTCATTTTTATGAAATGGGTTTTTGAATTTATTGTTTGTTTTGATTTTTTTGAGTGGTAATTTTGATGGGTCGTGTTTGGTTTTTGAGAAAATGTGTAAAAGGTGGGGAATTAGAATATGGGGTGTTGAGTTTCTGTGAAATTTATGCTTAAAATTATAATTTTTTTTTTAATTTTCAGTTAATTTCTAGCTTATTGATTTCATCGCTTCGTTAAATTGAAAATTAAGGGTCCGTTTGGATTGGCTTATTTTTGAGCTTATGCAAAACAACTTATGCAAATACATAAAAGCTTGTCAAGGTAGTTTATGAAAAAAATAGCTTATGAAGATATAATTTTGTTAGTGAGAAATTATGATCTAAGGTAAAAGCTTATTTATTTGCATAAGCTATTTTTTCATATGCTTAAAAATAATCCAATCAAAACTGGCCCTAAATGGTTCTCTAAGTTCAACTCAGATAGTAAAAGGCTGTAGAGACATTTGACATGCTGGTTCGCAGGTTCAAACCCGCAATTTCTAGCATATTATTAGGCTAAGGGTCTAGTTAGATTGACTTATTTGAGTTTAATTACTTACTAGTATAAATACTTATGAGAATGTTTGATAGAGCTTATGCAAAGACCTTTTATAACATGTTTATAAGTTGATTTTAGTATATTTTCATAAACCCTACATGATAGCTTATTGATGTGAACTTTGTAAAAATTTAGGATTGCGTTTTCATTTTTCTCTATTTCATACGAGGTGTACTTGGTTGAGTAAAATACAAGAATTTGTAGTGGAAATAGCTTTCTAGGTAATTGTGGTTAAAAGTTGATTTTGTTTCCACTTCACATTTTAAAACCTAACAAACTGTTGGAGTTCGAGTGTAAGTGGTTAGTTTCACATCCAGTAAGAATGAGCTGAATGAACTCAGTGTGATGGTCCCTCGATATTTTAGGCTCCCCTTCGACCAGTGTTGCTAATTTCAGCCATGGCACCACTCTGGCGGAATGGCATGGCATATTTTATGTCTTCCGCCATTGACAACCATGCTCATGACTCAACACGAAACAAGTAGACCTTTTAATGATGTCATGAAGATGAAACAGTATTATTTTTGCAGAATGTGGCTTTGAGGGCGTCATTTTTTAAAATGTTGGTTGCTTGGATCTTTATGTAGTCAAAAACTCAAAATATGTTTCCTCTAGAAACAACTATCTTAATCTCAACTATGTTTTCTTTCTTTACTTAGCCTGTGTTGATTGGGATACTTTGATTACTAGTAATCATTTTCTAATCTAAACTTAGAAAAAGCGAATAGATAAATGTAAAAAGAATACAAAATGAAGGGGAGGTTGAGGGGAATGACATGACCACCATAGGAGCCAAGTAGAATGCATGAAAATGACGGTGTAATTTGGATGAAAAGTATCACTTAAAGGAAAATTTTAGCACACATTTACAAGACATGCTCTGATGTATAACTGAATGTTGAGTAGTAAAAATAGAATGATAAAATCAGACTGGTGTTGTAAAGTTGAGAATGTTATGTTAAACGAATGCTCTCTCAAGACAATATAAGATTAAGAATAGAGCGGTGCTATTCTTCCCGACAGAATAGACCACGAATTTCTCACGACGCTTGTTTTCAATTATAATTTGGTCAAATAGAAAAAAGCGGAAATAGCGGCAATAAAGGCGGAAGGGTGATATGTAGTTATATATACAGATCGGGATGATTTCGGGATAATATATTTCGCTGTACACAGCAATTTCCTTAAGAATAATATCGCTAGAGATAAGTAAGGGTGTCTTCTTCTGTAGGTAGAATTTCGTCCAAGTTAATTTGGGCATGTGTGCAAGAAAGGTTGAAACTCATACAGGCGTCATTAAGGTGGTAGATCATATGGAGGATTCTCCTTTAGTTAGAGGTAGGGAAAGATCAAGGAACTCTACAAGTCAAACCACAATTTGAAGTTAAATGGTCTATCTTTAGGTATGATTTGATCTATTCATCTATATAGGACATGGTTCTGAATTGTTGTTGTGGTCACACTTACGCTACGAAGCATGATATTGCGGCCAAATGCGGTCTCAATTGCGGTTGTGGTGCTGTTGTAGAGACCTCTAAAACTTTTATGCGGCGGACCACAGTTTAGAACTACCGCAACCCCACTTAATGGGGGCAAGACATTGATTGTCGTTGTTGTTTCTTCTTGGTTGTTCTTGTTGTATCCTTTCTTTTACATATGGTTCCTTCCTTCGTTAATCCCTGTGAAATAACTTCTTCATTAATGATTGTATCCTCTTAAAACCATTGTCTGCCAAGACCTATTACCATTAGTAATCATCTTGGTTGTCAAATTCTCAAGTTATCTCATAAATCATGTGAGTTTACGACTCTAACTATAAAAATGGATTTAACACCCATATGAAATTATTTGTGTAAACTTGAGTAGGCTCGCATAAACTTGGGTTGGGCTATCTTAGTCTAATTTATTGGTTGCTTACAGAATACTTAAATTTGGTTACACACATATGATTAAATTGTGTTTACTTATATACTATAATGAATGTTTTAAACATTATGTTTGTATTGAGTAAACTCATGCCAGTCTACAAAGATACCACATTACATAGATTTCGAGTTTGACAACCATGGTAAATTGCTAGTTGGAAACTGAGACTGTTAAGACCTTTCTTTTATCAGACTTAACTGAAATTAGCACTTCAAAAGCTGTAAGAAAATATGTTTATAAGCCATTTTCCGCATTTTTAGTTATGGTAAATGATATAAGTTATGGTTGTGTTTGTTAGATATAAAATCATTCGCACACCTTTACCCATTACTCATGGGAGTTTGTGGTCTAGAATTCAATTTGTTTTGTCACTACTCTAAATAAAGGTTGAATTTCAGCATCAATTAGAACTGGTTTGTGCATTATCCACACTATAATATATGCTTATATCCAACAGTATAAGCTTTTGGAGTAGTTGGTTTATAATAATGTTTATATTTTGGGACCAGTACCATCCAGATATGAACAAAAACCCTGGAGCAGAAGAGAAGTTCAAGGAGATTAGTGCTGCATACGAGGTAATTCTTCCAAGTTCTACCACTACAATGATATTCTTTATCTTCAGCTATAAATATTTATCAAACAGGGTTTATTTTTGGATTTATTTAAGGGAATGCTACACTATTATGCGTACCATCATAATTCTTTTCATCTTCTGTTCTACTGTTTCATTTGCTTATGGTCTGAACATTGGCATTGTAATCTTTCCTCCATCATAGTAAACAAGGCTTGATTGATGAAATTTATGGATGCTTGTCTTTTTCAATGGATATAACTTTTATGTGCCATATTTGGTTGTCTCCTTTTATTCACTTGGTAACAAAGTATGCAAATAGGTCCTATCAGATGATGAGAAAAGGTCTTTATATGATCGCTTTGGTGAGTCAGGTCTACAAGGAGAAAATGGAGGACCAGCCAGTGCCTCAGAGGTATGTATGTCTATATTCAAGTATTTTTCCTTCTGCAATGTCGAAATGAACTCATTGATATGTTGATGTAATTATACAGAATCAAAACTATTCCTGTTTTATTTTGTATTGATCAGGTTGATCCTTCTGATTTATTCGATGCATTCTTTGGTCGTACGGATGGACTATTTAGTGATGAAGGGGGCTTCGGCTTTAGTATGAGAAATGGTGGAAACCGTGGCATTGATATTCGGTAAATTTCGTCTATTTTTACAAACAAAAAAAATGAAGTTTTCACTTGTCAGCGCTGCACAGCATTAAATTAATTTTGTTCTATGTTGTAAATAATATATTTATTATTATTATTATTGGTTATAATTGTATTGGTCCTATTAGTCAGACTCATTTGATTTAGTATAGTCCATGTCTATTTAAACGGATTAGTGCATGTACATTATGAATACTTATATCAAGTATATTTTCTACATTCTACAATGCAGGCATGACCTTCGTTTAAGCTTTGAAGAATCCGTTTTTGGAGGAAAGAGAGAAATTGAAATTTCTTGTTATGAGACATGTAATACTTGTGATGGTACAGGAGCTAAATCAAAGAATGGCATTAAAAAATGCACAAGTTGTGGTGGCAAAGGAGGAGAGAAGAAAACCCAGAGAACACCGTTTGGAATGATGTCTCAGGTGATTTAAATTATATAGATTTAATAAGTGAGTGACTGTTTTTTCCCAGTTATATTTAAATTATCTGAGACATTATAACAAGATTATATTTAATGATGCCATGTGATATTCAGGTTTCTACCTGCTCTAAGTGTGGTGGTCTTGGCATTATAATCACGGATAGATGTCGAAAGTGTGATGGCAGCGGTCTTGTGCAAGCTAAACGAAAAATGGAAGTGGTCATCCCTCCTGGCGTCAGTGATGGAGACACAATGAAAATTCGAGGAGAAGGGAATTTCGATAAGAGGAGGTTAGCAGCATGGCACTAACTCTTGCTTAAGACATGAACTAGCAGCATGTGTACATTCTCTTGCTTAATATTTCTTGATTTGATTATACCACCCTTGAAGAAGTAAAGGTCTGTTTGGATTGGCCTATTTGAGATTATCTAATGGTATAAGCCCTTGTGAGATTGTTTGGGAGAACTTATGGAAACAACTTATGACATGTCCATAAGTTGTTTTTGTTGCATACCACAAGTACAACAACATACAAAATATAGAAAAAAGAAATTAATACTGGAATAACTGTGTATAATTGACGATAAAAAAATGGCAATGCAGTAGGGAAGAAGATCTGCTCAAACCTTCTAAGCCTTTAACTGAAAAGTGATGAATGCCCCTCTATTGCTATCCCCATTCTTCATAGAAGTTAGAACTGTCATTCCCCTCTAACAAACTAGCCACATCGGCAAATGTAACCAACTCTCTATTTAGTACATTAGTTGGGCTTAGGCTCAAACTTGGTACAACACTTTTCAACTTATTTCTATAAGTTCTACAGGATAGCTTATAAAAATAGCTTATAGCTTATCTGAAAGCAATTTGACTTTATTTTATCTATTCTTATAGAAATAGCTTATTTAAGCACTTCTATGATAAGCCCTTAATTAAGCTGTTTATCCAAACAGGGCCTAAATGTCAAATGTTTTCTATATATGAATGACCAGCTTGCACAACAAATTATTGATTTTCAGATAATGTTCTAACTAGTTTACCATGAAGCCACCATTGAAGAGCCAAAATACTTCTTATCATTACAAAGATGAGGAACTTCCCTATTTCATTAATTTATTTTATCAATTTTGATTCTAAAAACCTGTGCTGAAAAACCACAAGTATTATTTTTACACATTACCATAAAACTGTTCCGGTTGATTTTGTGCAAAGATGGAAAATTATATCACATGATCTGAGATCAGAGAGAACTTCAAAAACTACTGGAAAGAAAAGTCTTGTTTTCATTGGACTACTGATATGCAACCAGAAGTAGAAAGATTGTCAGAATCACTGTAATCCAACTCATCAAATTGCCAAGGGCTGACTATTAGTTTGGTGCATTGTTTCAGGCGTTATACTGGGGATCTTTTTGTTGTCCTCCATGTCAATAGAAAGCAAGGAATTTGGAGAGAGGGTCTCAATTTATACTCAAAGATTAACATTGACTTCACCGAGGCAATACTGGGGTCTGTTAAAAAGGTATTACTTAATTAACCCAAGAAACGGCAACACTAATGGTGCAAAATTGAGAAACTTGTTGATTTAGATAATTATGTTCTTTTAGAATTTTATATCTTTTATTGGGATCTTTCCTTAGTTTTGGGGAGTTTATGATAACTTTGTCATCAAAGGATTTTAGTTAGTTTAAGGATCTTTTCCTACTCTTAAAATCTTATCTTAAATATGTTATTTGATTATGATTTGAGTAGAACTGGAATTTGATTAGGATCTTAGTTTAGTGCTTCGGTCGTTCATAACACTAAGCCATGTTTGTTGTCTACTGTATGTCTATGAGTGTTGTTTTGACTTTTGTTATTTCAGGTAGAAACTGTTGAAGGTTTTAGAGACCTCCAAATTCCTTCTGGAATTCAACATGGACATTCAGTGAAGTTATCACGTATGGGAGTTCCAGATATGAATAAACCATCTATTCGGGGCGATCATTACTTCGTTGTAAATGTTCTTATTCCTAATGATATCAGGTTCGTATTTTTCTTACCATCTTTACTACTTCCTTATATCCTTCAAAACTGAAGTGGTTTCCTTCACTCTCCTCAAATCCATGTTCTAGAGGCACGGAACGTGCACTTGTTGAGCAGTTAGCTTCACTTCGAGCATCTAGACAAGGTCATTCATGGTCTTCTGATGACACTGGTAATAGTTCGTTTTACTTCGACACTATTGGATGAAAGTTAATTTTTTAAAATTTTACTCAACATACAAGAAAAAACATATTCAAGATTTTTCGCAAATGCACTTTCCAGGGCAGCGTAAAGGAAAATTCAATGATTCCATGTGGAGGGATAAAAAAGGTGATGCCTCAAGCGAGGGAGGTGAAACTGCAAGTTCTCTATGGGGATCAATCAAGAATTTCTTAAGGTATGTATCATTGGAGCTGTGCTATATATGCTAATTCTGGTTGAATATAAACAAGCATGAATTTTTTTGCATGAATATTTAGAATTGGCCTATGTAAGTTGTCCTGAACAAAGTAAGAAAACTACACATGCCCATCATTCATAATGAAATGAAGACTCCTGAAGCTTTTTGAAAAAACTAAAGCTTGTTTGATTTGCGAAAATGTTTTCAGTTTCTATTTCTCGTTTCCACTTTTAATTACAAAAGTACCTCATGCTTTTACTGCATATTTGGATAGATGGTTAGTTTGAAGGAATCACATTCTGCCACGGTAATTTTGACAAAAGTTACACTTTAGAGCTTTAACTGATTCACGTTGCCATCTTGATTTCTCCAAACTCACCTTTCCTTTTTCATTCTTCCAAGTAGAATCTGTTCATGAATATCGGACAGGACTCTTACCTATTTCTGTATTTACAGGAGAGGAAATTCTGACGAAAGGTTTGCATCAATTAGCCAAGATACATCAACACTGATGTGGAGATTTGACCACCAAAACTATTCAGTCCCACATTACATTTTTGTTGTTCTATTTATAACTTGGATTTTGAAATCTATAGCAAAGTCTAAGCACTTGTTATTTCAGAAAAGAACCTAACCCTTCATTTACAGAATAGAACACAGTGAAAAAACATTATGATATGCTTAGTAAGAAAAGTGGAAAATGGAAAAGTTTTGGTTTTCGCACCTTATGGAAATGGGGGAGAACACTTTTAGCTTATTTTCATGCTACAAGATACCAAGACTGAGACAGAGTCATCCATTCTAGTTTCAAGCAAGGGTTGGCAATTTTTTTTCTTCCAAAATTCTCATATAAGATGAGTGAGATGAATTCACCTTCCTTTATGTTCTTCCCCCATTCTTTAACACGTAAAAACCTTTAGCGGCGGTTTTTGTTGAAACATGTTCCTATGTTGTATTTTTAAGATGTGCAGTTACATTGAAACTTTGCTTTCAAGTTAGCATGATGTGTTACATATGTAAATCTGCTATAGGAGGTGAAGAGAGATGATTGATGCAGCTGGGTTGACATTTTTCTAAACATTAATAAATTGTATCTGGATAGAGTAAATTATTCTGAAGTTTACAAATATCTTTTTTTTTTTTGTGTTTCATTTATGCTATATGTTATCTGAATTGAGTTTGTTAGATGAAGATGTGTTATAATGAAAATAAATACAACTAATAATTTCCACCAAGACAAATGCTACTTGTTAAGAATTAGTAATTGATATAATTTGAGAGAGGAAAAACAATTACTAATTTTGTGAGTCATACAATAAGACGGAAGAAAAACCAGTGTCTAACTATAAGGTAAACCTAATTTCGTTGTGTGACATGTTATAGCTATACACAAATTTGACATCAAATTAGTTAATTATATTTAGTAGATAGTTAACGAATATAACAAGATGTTGCAATTCATTGATCATCCACGGAACACAACAATAATTTTAAATTTCGTTACCTATGATTTTCAAGTGTCCAACCACACATACATCTGTTAATTATCCAAATTATACTAAAATATGCATGATTTTTAGGTGTTCAAATATAAATATATTTATTGTTGCGATTTGTATTTAAATTTACACTTTCAAATTGTGGTCGATAACGTTAAGGACCTATTTGATGGCTAGGATAAGAAGACAATATATTATATATATTTATCATTTTCTGCTTAAATCTTATGTTTGATGCATCAAAGAGATAAAATAAAATAAACCATTTTTCTATCGTATCATGACTTGTCTTTGTAATTTTTATCCTCAGTATAAACTCTGTTAAAAACTATTTGATAGGATTATACACTCATTCCTTATTTATTACAATTATATTATGTTGTTTTTAAAATATTTAATTAATTATGAAAGTAATTTTTTTCAATTAATTCTAAATAAAATAATGATATCATGTTTGTTATCATGTGTTTGGTGCACACATGATATGATTAACTTTTTTTTTTTTTTAAAGAAATGATATAATTAATGTTTATCATGTTTATATCATATATTGTCTTTATGTAAATCCATATCTTATCATGTCTCTATCATATCTCGACGATCACAAAGGCTCTATAGGTTTGTGGTTAATTGTATTAAGTGTATGATTAATGAGTTTTGACACCTTGTTTTATTCAATAATTATCGATTGAAGTGTAATAACCACATTTAAATTACATTACGCATGTAATTTGTTGTTGGAATTGGATTTCAAATTTATGTTTCAAAATATAATTTCTCAAAGATTATAATTAATAATATAAAAAATCCCTATTGAATTACCAAGTTTCATATTTCGTATTGTTAAAAAAAATTACATTTTTTAATCATGTGAAACAAATTGAGTTCATGTACTTAAGGTAACATTTACTTGTCTGGTTTGAAAAATTCTGCGTAATTTTTTTTTTAAATATACGATGAACTAAATATGTTTTTTTTAAAAAAAAAAAAGTCATATACTTATTACAAAAATTTAGCATAAAAATAAACTTTTTACTTTATGCATACAAATTAAACGGTAAAAAAAATGGCGCAAAGAACTCTCAATTTGGGCGGGAAAACACTTGAAGGAAAGAAAAAAAAAAAGTTTTATTGAGCACGAAGAAGTGAGAAGAAGAACCCTAGATCGCCTCACTGCCTCCTCGACCTCATACTCCGACGCTCCTCCGTCATACCGTAGCTCAATTACTCACTTTCTCCATCTCTGCTTCCGCTCCGTTCGCGGTCGGTAAAGGTATGCATCAACATATAGAGATTCTGCATTCGATGCTTAGATTTAGAATTACCTTTGTTTATGTTTTAATTATATATAGTATATGCTATGTGGCTTTTTTGCAACTCTAAATTCAAAGTTGACAGTTAATTTGTACTTTTCAAAGGAAACCACCAAATCTGTTTCGGATATTGTAAGACGCTCTCAAACAGGTTCCTGATGTTATTAATATTTCAAAAAAATCTTCAACTCCGTCAAATTTTACACATATTAGTCTTTTTAGAGTCGTGGACCCAAATTCGATAGGAAAAATAAGGACTAAATTGTAAGTAATTGGTTAAATATAGAGACCAGATCGATAGTAAGTGATTAAAATATAGGGATCAGCATGACAGTTTATAAGAGTAAAGAACTTTTTTGTAATAATCTCAAGGAACTATTTGAGAGTGCTCTACAAAGTCAAGGACTAATTTGGTGGTTTACTCAATTTTTTTGTTTTTGAATTTTTGTATAATTGATTTTATCTGATTTCACGGGGATGGGGAGTGAGGGAGTACTCACTGCCTATGTAGCACCGGTACTCCAACGGCAAATGTGTTTCAATGTTCTTAAATAGTAGCTATAGAGTAGCAGAATTAGGACAATATATGTTATTGTTCTGCGATAAGTTATTTAGTACAAATTAATTTTTGAATAGTGACTATAGTGGTGCATAGCATTGTTGCATAGTGGAATTTCAACAATCCACTATCCTTGCTCGAGAACACTCATGTGGTTATATTCAATTTTTCAAATTATTACCAGTGACCATGTGTCAGTGTCGTGTCCATTGTTCGAGTCTTTGCCAGTGCTTCATAGATTTTGAGTATGTGTCATTATTAAAAAATAATTTTCATTCACGTTAAGATCCAAAAACATCAATATTCGTTGTATCACTATTTTCCAATGGATTGGTTTGAATATTAACACCCCTATTTTCCATGGTTAGGAAAGGGAAAGAGAGTACGTAATAGCACGGGAAAAGCAAGAATCTTTGGCACCAAAAGACGTTACAATAAATAAGTTTGTGTGTATACCGATCCAGAAGTTGAAAAAGAGAGGAAAAAGATGCAGATTCGTGTACAGTGCAATTGCGAGGAAGGAAACTGTGTGGAATGGGGCATTGTTGAACTGCAAGGAGTTGTTGAACCACAACCTGGTTTTCAGGATTCCCTTGCCAACCTTCAAATCGGCACTCTCTGTCGTCCTTCTTCTCAGGTTACCACTATTCTTTTCCATCATTTTACCAATTAACAACTCAAACTAAGATCTCATTTTGTATCTCATCTCTCATGATTATTGGTTATTATCTTTTTCTTTGCAAATAGTTATATATTCACATATTGTTTACAATTATTTCATATTCAAAGTGTTTGACCTCAATGGAGACTTATTGTGATATCAGTTTTTAACTGAAATATTAGGGTTTGAATAATCGTCAATTTGGTTAAGGTTTTTCAAGTGAGGTTTAATCCTACAAAGCTTTTGAAATAATAAAGACTAAAAGTGAATAAAATTTATTTAGGGCTAAACCTGAAAGATTCTGATTTTATATGGACTAATAGTGTAAGAGATTGAAATTGAATGTTTGATAGCGAAGAATAAACTTACTGAAGTGGGTGTTATTTTGACATGGAAAGCAAACTTTGATGTGGGTGTTATTTTGACATGGAAAGAAAACTTTTATTTTGTTAAATATAATTACAAGATTTTAGAGTAAAAAATGTATAATGATATTCTTAATTATCTGTGCAAAAGCTTGAAGGATTGTTAACATAAGGTTGTTTAGTTTAATTTTGATAGACCAACAGCTAATTTTATATCACTTTTGTTTGAGTCAAATTACTAGGAAATATTAGACACATTTTCACAAGTGTTCTATGTTCGTATATATGGAAAAAGTAGTTTTGGATTGATGTTACTGATGAGAAAAATACAGTATCAACTGTGTCCTTAAACTATAAGAACCCTGATTTAGCTTCCATACAGAATTGTGCGCGTTGTTATCAATCTTGGTTGTTTGATCTCAAATCAACAATAACAATTATTTAAAGACGATTTGGTGAAAAGGTGTAATATGAGTAGATTCGAGCTCTAAATGACAGACGATACTACTAGATGTGTGTAACTGTGTTTTTTCTCAGTGCAGTGAATCTGAATTTGTATGAGTTTATGATATAGTCTTTACATAGATTGGAATCCACTGTCACCTTTTCTTAAATAGGAAAACAAACTAATATTTTGTGTCCATTGTTTTGTTTTTCAGGAAGTCTACACTTTAACTATTGGGTACCATGAACTGACAGGGTCAAAGGTCTCCTTGAAGAAGCCGTTGTTGGTGCTCAAGAAAGTCAAGCATCCAGATGGAGAAAGTTGCGGTCAGGTGGAGTTAAAGGTTGTTGGAATCATTCGACAGAAAATTCTGTTCAAGACCAGACCAAGGGCCATCATTTCTAGTAAGATCTGACTGTCCTTTAATCTCAATATCCCCTGTTGGAATTTGTTTGTCATTCTGTTGATAACAATTCAGAAGCAATATACGACACTTCTGAAATTTGAACATGGCTACTAGAATTGGAATATTCATGAGAACCTGCCAAAGTTTTGTTGCTATCTATATCTAATGTTCTGTTAATATTCTAATATTGTTATCATTAGCACTAAGAAGTCATTTTAATTCTAAAAAGGTGAAAACCTACTGCAGTTTTGGTTTTGGGCTAACTAGAAGACTGAAACTGTGCCAGACCTGAACCTTACTGTTATGTAAAGCACAGTCACACAATCTAGAAAACATGACATGAGGAATGAAGATTGAACAACACGTATATTCTTATGTACCAAACTAGACTTCAAAATACATACCAAATAACGAGTCATTTGATCTTCATCTAACAACTGAGATATATGAGTTTGTGACAGTAGAGAATCCAAATTCTGAAAAATATCAAATAATTCTCATTTTTAGTCCTCTGTTTATTATGAACAATTGAAAGGGAAATTGGCAATCATGCCATCTAAAATATGCTAAAGTTTTGGTTAGGAAACTCGCTGTATATTTTTGGCTCTGTTTATTACATGCATTTGTGGCTGTTTCCTATGTTAACTGTATTACATATGCGATTGATGCGCTTACTGGTTAAGAACAACAATAACTTTGTCCCATGTATTTTTTGCGTTTATTTATACATTTCATCTGTCACCATGTGCTATCTTTACCATTGTTTCGTGAAATTGGAGGCCCACTACTAATGCTGTGCTTCTTTTCCTTGTTTTCTCAAGAACCACCAGTAACATCTAAAGAAAAACAAAAGTCTATCACGACAGGCTCTGCTCCTTCAAATCAAGCTGTGTGACAGTCACTGTCATTGTCATTCAATGAACTCATGTTGGACCCGAAATCTGGAGAAGTTCATGGAGACACACATATCCCTTTTTTCTACACTGCAAGCAAAAATTAGGCAGCTTCTATGTGTCATTCATACATATTTGTAATCTTAGAAACCATTTGTGTGTGGAACATGATTAATGGCAAAAGTTGTTGTAATATATTGTTAAGAGGTGTTTGATGTGTCATTATCTTTAACATCTGTTTTAGTGTAAATTGCTAGTAATTTATTTTCAGAATTCTAAAAGCATTGAAGAAGTAAATTGTGTTGGGGATTGGAAAGTTTCTCAAGTGTATAACAAAACTGTGTTTCTATAAGTTCAATTACCATGCAATTATCTGACTTCAAACTGTGGTTGTGACAAGTTCTCAACATCTATTAAGTTTATTCCTCACCATGTAATATTCAACCACTTACACTGTTAGTCTATATAAATCACGTCTTTCAAGTTCAACCCTAAATAAATGTGGAGATGATTGTCCATAAGTCCTAGCTCAATTGGTAAAAATGTCGAAATCAGAAGGTTAGACCTTGTGACCGGGTTCGCAAACTCGACCATTTCACTTGTTTGTGTGAGTTTCAACGGTTATTTGTCATTTCGCCTATCTACCAAAACAAAACATAAAGCACGATCAACGACAAAAGTGGTTTTAATTTATTATTAAGAGGTGTTTGACGTGTCATTACCATTTGTTGTAATGTGCAAATAACAGATTCTTCACCATCAATATTCAATCTTTAACACTATATATACGCCAAAAAAGAAAATCTCTAACACTATTAGATAAATTTTATTCAGTTTTTTTTTGTTTTGAAGAAATTAAATTTTATTCAAACCCTAATATTTCAGTTAAAATTGAAATCACAATAAGTCCCATTGAGATCAAACACCGATACATTAATTGAAATTACAACAAGTCCCGTTGAGATCAAACACTAATACATTAAATGAGAAATGATTTTAAACAATACGAGACTATGTATAACTATAGGTAGTGTTAACTTGTGTCCTTATGACACATGTTAAGAAACTCAAAAAGAGAAATGTTCTCTAAAATTGTGTGCATTTAATTGATTAAAAAGTTAAAGATTAAATATAATGCACACATTTCAATAAATATTTCTATATTTAAATCATTAACTTGCGCCTTGAGGGCACAAGTTAACATTTCTCATAACTATAGTTATATATAGTCTCGTATTGTAACCAATAGAAAAAAATAGTAACCAATAGAATTTGTTTAAGTGTTTGATATTTAATAATCACAATAAGATTAAACACTCGTCCCCATGAAAATATGATCATTATATATTTAAATTTATATCGTAAAATCTAACGATATGTATATGTAAAACTATTTTACTATTTATGTAGGTAAAAAAAATTGTGTCACATAAATACAACTCAAATGGTATTTGCGAGAACATTGGATATGCTAAGGCTCGGGTATCAACCCACGTTTTTCAACTTCTCAATACCAAGGGTTACCGCTAAACTCTTTCGAACAATAAAAACTCTTGAAAAATAAATCAAATCATAATATAATTTTTTCGTTACAAAAAATAATTAACAATTCAAAGACATAAATTGATAGTAATTAGTAAGGCAACCCACATAGGTTGGTCCAATGATATTTGCTTGGGACTTTAGAGTGTGCTCCTTCAAAAATCTCAAGTTTGATTATCCTCTGAAGTCAATTAAGGTGGACTAGTTTAACTTATTAAAAAAAAATAAGCAAGAGATATTTTTCAACTTAATCATAGGTCTTGAATTTGAATATAACTCTAAAAATGCAATGATATTAAATCTCTCAAGCAAAAACTTTGTCATTCATTACAATTTTACCTAATTCGAATGATTAGTTTGGGTAAATGCGTGGAAATATATATCATAGACCATACAAAAATTTCTTCATAGAAAAACTAAAAAATTGGCGCAATAGATTCTCAATTTTGGCGGGAATTCATTTCCTATTAACTAATTCTTTTTTAATAAATAAATAAAAAATAAAACAAATAAATCTATTTTGAGCACGAAGAAGTGAGAACCCTAGACCGTCGCAGCGGCAGCCTTCCACCCCGGCGCTCCTCTGTTCCGCTCGAGCTCAACTGCTCACTCTCTTCATCTCCGCCGTTGGTAAATCAAACTTCCAAGATACAGATTCTACATACTTTGTTTTCAATTTTTCTGTTCGATCAACTATCTTTGTTTTTTCTTCATTTTTTTTTGTTTGTGTGTTGTGTATGTTTGCAACGTTGATTTCATTTTAGATTGAAGATGTTTGCGAAATTCTTGCAAAATTAATCAGTTTGATAATTTTTCCTACTCAAACTTGGTCGAAGCACGGATACAGACACGGACACTGACACACCGACACCACTAATAATTTGAGAAAATCACATAATTCTGTGTAATTATATGTGTCGGTGTCGGACATGACACGACACGTGTTCGACACATGGACACTCCAAATCTGAGGAGTGTTTGTGCTTCATCATAAGCTTTATTTCTATGAATTAATGGGAAAAAAATTCATAATTTTTTGAATTTTGTATGGTTGATTTCATCTGATTTCACGGGGATGAGGAGTAGGATAGTAACATGCATGCCGGTGTCCGACAATGTCCGTCACTGACACATGCAATTATATCTCCGAAGAACGGACACCTCTGACATTAGGTGTGTCCCGGCGTCTAACATTTGTACGACACGTGTCAAAGAAGTGTCCCATAAAAAAACTTTTTTTTCCTTGCTCCGACACACTTTTACACTCTTTGGACACTTCTCAGACACTTTTATGGGGGTTAAAGAGGTGTTGAAGCAGCGATGGTTACTGATGGTGATGTGGAAATTAAATTTGATAGCATCATTTTTAGCTTTTCAGTTGAGTAGAGGAGTAGGAGGTGAAAAATTGTCGTATTTTGTTTAAGAACTTTTTTGTAATGAACCAAATTGCTTAGATTAGATGTACACATATATATTTCAATTCTCAATTTAGATTTTCTTTTACAGATAATGTTCATATTTTGTTCAATTATAATCAATAAATAAATATGTATGCATCGGTGTCGGTGTCCTGTATTTTTAAATTTAGCAGTGTTGACGTGTTCATGTCCGTGTCGTGTCAGAATCCGTGTTTTATAGGATTATATTCAATTATATGATTTTCTTGAGTAAACAGTGTCAACATGTCACTATGTCAGTGTGTGTTTGGTGTCTGTGTTGGCTCTTCATAGGTATTTACTATCTCTATGTAGCACCAACACACAACGAATGTGGTTATATTCAATCATTTCCATTTTTTCATATTATTATTGTGTCTGCTTATGTGTTTCTTTACTACCCCTGCCCCATTGACACCCCTTTATACAAGGAAATGGCCTTTGTTAAACATAGTGAGTCTGATTAGTGTCTGTGTGTGTGTAATTGAAGAAAGAAGCGGGAGAAGTTATTGAGAAGAAAGATGTTGTGGGTTGACAAGTATCGTCCCAAAACTCTCGACCATGCTATGGTTCACAGCGACATCGCTCAAAATCTCAAGAAATTGGTAACTCTCGTACATACTCTCCTTTTGTATTTGAATCAATCAAATTTGTCTTTTTTATTTTTAAAGTTGTAATTTTTGTTTGGATTGGATTTGTTGTTGCAGGTTACTGAACATGATTGCCCTCATTTGTTGTTCTATGGCCCATCAGGCGCTGGCAAGAAAACACTAATCATGGCTCTTCTCCGCCAAATGTTTGGACCTGGTGCCGAAAAGGTCTTTCTTTTAAAACCCTTCTTTTGTCACTCGTTTCACTGATTACTTTTTAAAGAAAGTGTATCTGAATTTTGAAAGAATCTTATTTTGGCATATTCCCTGAGAATACAACCCTTGTGTGAGCACGAAAGTAATTTTAGTAAGATGTTTTGTTGTTTTTCTTTTCATGTTGTTCTTATAATGTATCTCAGAGTTTTTGATTGGATTAACTCGTAGATACTGTATTTATGCTAGAACTACTGTCACTTCTGCTGCTGTAATTTGATACCATTCTAAATTGTCTTTGTTGATATTTCAGGTGAAGTTGGAAAATAGGGCATGGAAAGTAGATGTAAGCTTCATTCTTTTTCACACTACCCTTTCTTTCTGTGTTGTTGCAAATTTTTATTCATTGGCAGCACTCTTACACCGGTATAGTTTTTAGGGGATTTTATGTGTACGTCCCTTAGTTAGTGAGCAATGTCTGTCTGGATATTATTATTGACCACTAACAGTTCCAGTATATTTATAGAGAAGAGTTCCCGAGAATGAGAAACCTTATTGATATCAACTTACCACTAGTTTGTTTTTACCAAGTATTATGTTAGACATTTCATTAAACATTGTTGTAGGAGGAGAGGCAGAGGCCCAGAAGGCCAAAACTGACCAGAGTCAGTTTTTTGTGGCAGTTATGCTTTTTATTAATTAATTACATCAACTGCTAGTAAGAATAAATAGGAAAAGAGCAAGTCATAATTGGCTGTCTTTCTGTTATTGAGTGGTTATTGGGTGGGAGAGAACCAAGCTCTCAAATCTTGGTAGGAACCATGTCCTGTGTCTTTGTTCTACATCTTATTTCCTTTATAATTCTTCCTGAAACCATTGTATTGTGTGTTCTTGCAATATTCTGGTGGTGAACTATTTCCAGAACTGTTTGGTATCAGTTTCTATCGTATGATACTTATGACAGTGGAATTGGGTTTTTGCAACTGTTCTGACTATAGGAGATGCCTCAAAATGAATGCCTTCAACTTAGAAAAAACAAACATTTATTTAGATTTTTTTGCTTAGTAATATCATTGTCTTGATCCTTGGAAATTCCAATATTATGTGCACTACATTTTCTCTGTATACTGAACTGAATCATTGGTGTCTTATTTGGCTATTTATTAGTATTTTGAAGTACTTGAGCACTGTTTTCAGGCTGGAAGTAGATCTATAGATTTAGAGCTGACTACATTATCAAGTGCGAACCACATCGAAATGACTCCAAGTGATGCAGGCTTTCAGGACAGATACATTGTTCAAGAAATAATCAAAGAAATGGCTAAGAATAGACCCATTGATACTAAAGGGAAGAAAGGATTTAAAGGTAACCTGCTGTTCTTGTTGTTAAACTTAAACTACACTTGTGCTATTTTAAGATAATAAAAGAAGGAATCTTCATGGTCAACAAACAGTGGAGCTTTTTGCACAATTGAATGTTATTTTTCAATTCTTATGACTTGTGAAACATTATCTCTTTGATTGCGTATAATGTTGTTCGGTCTGGTAGTGTCTATTTTACTCGTGTAATGCTTTAAGGCTCCGTTTCTTTATCGCTATGTGAAATAAGTAACCTCTCCACCTTGGTTGCATTATAACTGCAAGATTTACGAGAATTCATATTATTTTGTTTTTATTTTATAGTTTGCTTCAGCTTTGTCAAGCTGATTTTAGATTTTATTCTGTATCAGTACTAGTGCTTAATGATGTTGACAAACTCTCTAGAGAAGCCCAACATTCTCTCCGCAGAACAATGGAGAAATACAGCGCTTATTGCAGATTAGTTCTATGTTGCAATAGCTCTTCAAGAGTCACAGAAGCAATCCGCTCCCGTTGTCTTAATGTGCGAATTAATGCACCAAGTGAAGAACAGGTAAATTGATTTTAAGTTTTCTGTAGTCTCCAAGGAAATAATGGAATCTGTTTCCTATGTTTTGGAATTTTTTCCCCCTTGTTTTTTAGCATTGAGGCAATTGTTTTCTCTGGTAGGGTTGTGATTGCGAGTAGTAAGTAGTTTCATTGTTTACAATGTTATTATTATTGCTTATTCATTATTTCCAGTAGATGAATGTTGTTGTATGAGGTGGCTTGCTGCTACTATTGCAAGATGATAGTAGGATTAGTCAACGCTTCATAATTTTTATTTTTTAATAAGGGAGGGCCTAAGCTCAAAACATGAAAACTATAAGGAAACCATACGGGTAGTAGCTATTGCCAAAACATCAAAATTCAAGAACTGAACAAGTGAAAAGCTTAATATTGGCTTCCCAGAGAACATGCTTAATATTGACCCCCAATCCTTTGTAAGATTCCTTATGTGCTTCACCAACCGGCACCTTTTAGCACTTCCAAGACCATTTCCCCTAAGAATGTTGATTATGACAGAAATGTTGATTATGACAGAAGATCTATGCACTCATCAGCCTCCTGATATCCTCTCTCCCTGACCAAGGGTAGACCTTCTAGTGCCCCCACAAATCAGCCTCACAGGTTGAAGCAATTCCCAAATGCATGGAGAATCCACCAAGCCAATGTTAGGCATTATTCTTTGCCAGGACATATTATAAAATGCAGATTAAGAAACTTGGAAAGGAAGGTTGGGTTTCCGATTATAAAATGCTTTTCTAGATATATTGAAGGACAGTGATATTACTTTCTGCGATTTGGTCAAGTTCTCTTCTAAGGATTATATATGCTTAATTATTGAAATATTTTTGTTAATAAACATTGATTAGGATTTCCACTCTATAAGTTGAATGTTAATGGACATTGTATATATACTGATCTTGTCTAGCATATGCATTCTATAAGTTCAATGCTCATCTTTATTGAATATTTGGAAATCCATGTGGCAGATTGTTGAAGTTTTACAGTTCATTGGTAAGAAAGAAGGGCTGCAACTTCCTTCTAGTTTGGCTGCTCGCATAGCAGAGAAATCAAATCGGAATTTAAGGAGGGCCATATTGTCATTTGAGACTTGCCGTGTCCAACAGTAAGCTCCACAAGCTTCCAATTTAATCTGGGATGCATAATCTCAGATCTTCATCTCTTCTCAAAGCTTTTCTTTAAGGAAGACTACTGACAACTCATGTGTTACTTGTAGGTATCCTTTCACCGACAAGCAAACAATTCCCCCAATGGACTGGGAGGAATATATTTCTGAAATTGCATCTGATATAATGAAGGAACAGAGCCCAAAAAGGTTTGCTTTTGATACAGTTAACACTTTTCTCATCTTTCATGATAAACAAAGCGTTTCACTCAACCTTGTCAGTTTTTATAACCGCCTACTTGTTCGTGTTGTCAACTAATTTCTCATTCCATTTATGTGCTATGCATGTTTCGTCTCATAATATGCTATTACGCTTTAGGTTGTTTCAAGTTCGAGGAAAGCTGTATGAGCTGCTGACTAATTGCATTCCTCCAGAGATCATTTTGAAGGTAAATATGTTGTTGCACAATGTCCCAACGTGCGGACTTTTCTTTGATTTTTTTTTTCTTACTCGACTCTGACGTTGTAATTTTTGCTTCAGAGACTTCTTTATGAGCTATTGAGGAAACTTGATGCGGAACTGAAGCATGAAGTCTGCCATTGGGCAGCATATTATGTAAGTGCATTATCAAAATATGATACTTCATGTCAATAGCGGCAGTCTTTATGACAGTGCCTTCAGCATGAACTCGGGCCTTCTGTATATGTTTTACCTAATTTGATAGCTTATGCAACAATTCTATTCTTCATTAGCTTGATATTAGACAAGTGAATAGTTGAAGATTCTTGTTTCCAATTTTACCTCATTTTTCAAAGTAATGAGATGCTGATTCTTCTTTCCCCTCATTTAACCAGGAGCATAGGATGCGCCTTGGACAGAAGGCAATTTTTCACATTGAAGGTACTTTGATCTGAATGTGTGAAATAGTTGGGTGCATATTTATAAACTTATGAGCTTGTTGCTTGCTGACCATTGCAAATAAAGAATAAACCATCAATTCCGTCCTTAATTTGCACATTCTCTCCAAAGTAAATGAAAATAAGTAGTCCATAATATTTTGTCACACTCGCCATATTAGTCCATGCTATTATTTACTGACAAAACATAAGTAACTAATTTGATAGATTTAACATGTTAGGGACTAACTGGACAAATATTACAAATGTGGGGTACTAACTATTATCATTTACTTCATAGACAAAGTAGCAGAGAAAATGGACAAAAATGGTTGTTTACACGAAATTCTGATTTGGACCCTCTATGTTGTTGACTCTAGACTTGTTTATAGCAATTGCTTTATACAAAGTGAATAAATATATATATATGGTATACAAGTTATGGGTCTATACAATATTTGCTTGCTGACCATATTTTGTTTTCTTTACATTGGCAGCATTTGTGGCCAAGTTTATGAGCGTCTACAAGTCCTTCCTCATCGCAACATTCGGCTGAAGAAAGGACGGTGCTTTGCTTTTCCAAGATACAATTTTATTGTATTAATGATTGGAAATAACTTGCATGATGAGTTTTCTCTCATCTTCTCAACTTAAGATTTTCTCATCTTGTATGCATACTCCAATCATGGAAGATTTCTGATGTTTTGGTTTGTATAGATGTTATGCTTCATAATATTCTGTACTTTGCATGATGTTTGATTACCCCTCACCTTCTCATTCCTACATATGGTTTCAATTTGAAGGAAATCAATTCTTTAATCTCATCTATCTCTTTGAAACTAAAGACTACATGAAATTCAACTGTGTAAAAAATTCAAGAAATTGTTGCTAACAATACTTGTTACAAATGTCAGTTCATAAATGCTAAAAGACCCAATTGTCACATCCAAATGTAATTATCCTCCCATTGGACCCAATTGTCACATTTATATCTAATTTGCCAGCAACATTGCACGTGTCAGTTAACTGTTTTCTTTTTTGGAGCATTTTACAATACATAGTTATCTCTTTTTTTAATTGGGTATCCTCATCTGCAGAGACTAATCCCTCGAGTCTTGTGGGACTCAATTGACCGGCAAACTCTCCCCAAGAGTTTTAATGTTGCTGCATGCCTAAAGCTGGATTCAAACCCAGGACTTTGGTTAAGTTAGAAGAGATTTATGTCATCTTATTTAAGCATTTTTGGATACATAGTTATCTTATTTGATGTACAACAAATGTTAAATCAAACTCCAGCCAATAATTACCATAAATCAATCTACATAGAGGTTCATCTTGCATGAAGACATTTTATTTTCAAAAGGTTGTTTTTAAGCACATGTTTAATTTCCTTTAAAAAAAAGTACACATTTGATTTTATGATTGTCTTAGTTGCTTTACGTTGAATCGGTCTTGGAGTGATTATGAAGCCAAAGACAATCCTTTTTAGATCAACTACATTGCATCTAATTGCAGTTTTTCTTTATAGAAATACAATAGAAGAAACTTATACTATTCAAGGAGCACAAGCAATAGAAAATGTTGTTGACCACTCACTAAAGGCTAAACAACATTCATATTAAGCTTCGTCTCAACCAATAAAACATTCATATTAAGCTTTTTTTTTACCAGCAAATAGAAGGTATATTGAAATTGAATCAGATGGATCTCTCTTGCAGAGATCCAAATTCATATAGACTTACAATAAAATCTAAGAGGAATGCTAGCAACACTCACTTTTGAACACTTTCTCTAACACTCACTCTTTTATTGGTTTAAATCATTGTGAATGTACACTTTGGAAATAGAGCCCACATAAAGTGGTGGGACATGTATAAATTTCATCCAATAAAAGAGTGAGTGTTAGAGAGAGTGTTCAAAAGAGAGTGTTGCTAGCATTCCTCAAAATCTAAATATAGCTTCCTTGATTGACACTCTAAGGTAAGCATAAAATTGTTTGAGTAGTTTTTTTTTTACACATTTATTAGCAGTTGGAAAAGTAGGTCTAGGTACTATACTTTGGTCATCACATCACATGGGTAACCAAATAAGAAAGTTATTGCCCTTATCCCTCTTTGTGTCTAATGTTGTTTTAAGCAACCAATACTAGCCAGCTTTCCAACTAGAAACCCTTGAAAACAGTTAACTTGGAGTAGATCGATGTTGCATGTTTTGTGGTTGTGTTGTGGATACCAATGTGAAATTATAGCACTCAAGAAACTGCACACAAAAATCCCACGAACATTTTTCTTATCACGGAATCAATAACTATCGCAATAAGAGAATGATAATTCTAATGACTTAATTTCGGGGGGTCTCGTTAACAAGTGTCTTAAAAATATTGTTTAAAAGATTTATTAAAAGAATTTTCATCATGAAAATACAAGTTGTTCCCTTTATCGGTGTAATAATTACAAAACTTCTTGATACAAACTTACTATTTTTACTACTTTAACCAATGTTTTAAGGACATTCGTTATCCCTTATTCTTATTACCATGCATGTCCCACAGTTTTTGTCACACTTGCAACAAAACAAAACAAAAAAAGATCACAAAAAGATTGTAACATTTAACTTTCAATGCAACTTTAATTGTTTATTTTTAAATATTATTTATTTTTTAATGTTATGTTTTTCACTATCAAGTAATTATTCTTCACTTTACAAATATAATAATGAAAATACACCAATATGTATTGATAATTGAATAAAATCATCATTCTTTTTCTTTCATTTATCATTTGTGTGAAGTGGTCAAACACATAGAACACTATAAAAGAAGGGAATATAATAAATGTACAGTGAAAATGAAAAATATTAAACAGTGTCCTCAGGGTATTGGTTAAACAACCAAAACAAATAACTTTTTTATTAAAAGTAGTGTAATGATTAATCAATCAAAAGTCAAAACATATACTCTCCCGATCCTATTTATAAGAAAAAATTGACTTTTTAGATTCATTGAGTAATTGATGTATCTTGTCTAGAATATAGATCAAATACATCATTTATACAATGAATCAAAAAAATCAAATTTTTCTTATAAATAAGACCGAAAAGAGTATTTTTAAAATAAAATTTCTATTTATAGATTCCTTAATCATTGCCTTTTAAGCACTAGCCTGCAAGACCTTAAAAAAAATTTAAAAAAAAAACTTCAAATGTGACCGACAAAGTACGATTGATTTCCCATATTTTAGTTTCCAAATTTTACATGTATTTAATCCTAGGATAGATACATTTTCTAAATTTTCACTCCTCATTTACTTTGCAAACGTGAAGTTATTATTGATATTGTGACTTTGTGAAACGGCAGTTGTTTGTTGGATGGTCCTACATTTATTTTCGACGTGGAGGATGGTCCTACATCTATACACCTATAATAATGATTTTTTTTTCCAAGTCTAAAATATTCCTATCAACTATGCATGCATGGATACATATAATGCTTTTCCAAAGTTTACAAAATTGAAGTCTTTTCGTATAAAATTTGTACTAGTTTACGTCCCAAGAAAAAAAATTGCCGCACTAGTTTACCTATAATGTTGGAAAGAAAAAACGTTACGTGTGGCAGTCACAACCAACATTCTGTTAAAAAAAAAGTCCCAACCAACATTTGTTTTTGGAAAAGTACTTCATCTTTAGATGGGAAATAATTAATCTATTTGAGAGGATTTATAAATTATGATATTTATTTGTGACTTTTTTTAAACATGATTTGTATTTTTTAGGGAAAACATGATATCTATTTTTAATATTTCCTTTGGAGAACTAGAGTGAACCGACAAGTTTGCACTAAGTAATTACAACTCAAATGATATACATTAATATTTGAAATGCAAGAGTGTGGGTTTGAAAACATTTATTCCACGTTTGGTGTGTATGAGTTTTGTTATTACTACCTCCGTCCTTAATTATAAGACCTTTTTGAGAATTTGTTTTCCCTTTTTATAAGACATTTTCACTATTTTCAACTATATTAATTATTTCTTTACATACATGTCCCTATTTATTATACATATTTTTCTTCAGTCAGCAATAAATAGCATGTGGAAAACATAAACCAACCCTCTCTCCTAAGGATAAAATTGTAAAAACAATAGTGATTACAAACAACTTTAATACAAATATCCACTATCTTAATTCTCGTGATTTTAGCAAAAGGGTCTTACATATATGGACAAAGGTAGTACATTATTTAAAAAGAAAGAAATAGTAGTCATTATGATAACCTTTGTCACTAGAGACTATTGTATATCACGTTAACAAACATATGGTCAATCTAAGTTTGGGTCATTAAACCCTAATTTTTTAGTGAGAGAAACTCTACTTTCTCTTTAAGTTTTCTTTCTTCTTCATTCATCAATGAGTGATGGTTTTACGTCATTTTTTTGACCTAAAATCACCCATCTGCATCTTTCATACTTGATTTAGTGATAAATACTGGTACATATGAAAAGGTATAATTTAAAGTTTGATCTCTCATGCATATGAAAAACGATAATTTAAAAGATGTCAACTTCTTAAATACAAGTTCAACACCTATAAAACAATAAAAATGAAACCACCCTTAATTAAAACGAGAAAAAGCTTAATGAAGTTTAGATTGTATTTGTGGAAGAAATACATTAAATGGAATGAAACTACCACAATATAATATTATTTCATCCGTCATAAAATAATTGAGTCATTTGATCATGTCACACATATTAAAAAAAGTGTGTAAGGGAAAGAGGGAAAAAAAGGGGGGATAAAGTCTCGCTTTAAGTATTGCGGCATTCACCTTATCATAAATCCAGATCCTCTCCATTTCCACTAGAAATGCAAAGAGTGCAAAAAGCGAAAGATTTTTTTTTTTGAGAGAAAAAAGTGAAAGATGTTGAATTGTGAGTAATGCAACTAATATTAATTAAAGTATATAATTGAAAAAATTCGGATCAACAACGTTGACACCCAAATCATTGATTGATAGTCGATTTTCAGTAAAGAACCAAATAAACACCAGAGCAAGACAATAAATCAAAAAACACTGCACAATACAACGGAAAATACACCGCTGCACTCAAACGACAAAATCACGAAGAAAACCTATATCTATGTTAAAATCACTTATTTAGATTGAGACACAGATAAAAACATGAAGGTGAACGATTTCGGGTCAAAAATTGACCAAAAACTATCCTAGAAAAATGAAAGAAAGAACCTATAAAGAGAAAATAGTTAGGGGCAACTTGTTAAAGAGAGAAAAGTTGTTTTTGTGTACAAATAAGTTTTTTTTTTTAACAAGCCAAAATTGGTGTACAAATAAATTACTAATTGTAAGATGGTGGAAGTAATATTTAAGCAAAATATAAAAATATACAGCCAATAAAAAGTAAAGAAAACCATGTGGGCACACTATCTAAATTCTAGGAACAAGAAAAATAAGCATTTAATGAGAATGGTTGTCCTAACACATACAAACCAAAGAAGACAAAGAAACGAGAAAATAGACCAGTTCTCAAAACTGAGTCAAAATATCCATAAAGATACATCGATGAAATTTTACGTCACGAGTCCAAAGAATGAAATTTTAAGAGACTACTAAGGAAAATGTTAACAGAACATCGATTTTTTTTAACAAATCAAAATGAGATTAATATTATCTAAAGGTGTTTCCAGCCGCACAAGACACGAAAAAAAAGAAACACCACAAAAAGTTTACATAATTACAAGATCATGGTGCTCATTTGAGCACCAATCAAGAAGGAAAAAATTACAAATAAATATTCATACAAGGCAACAAGTGTTTTCACCAGTCATGTTAACTATAAGCTAAAGCCGTTTGTTTAGATTTCAACCATAAGAATAAATTTAGCTTGACTTTTTCAATGAGAAAAGAAGGATCGGGTGTCGTATTTTAGGATACACGTTTATTCCTCTCCTTTTAAATCACCGAAACCGTTGCAAACTAAATTATCGTTAGGAATAAATTGTCGTTTAGAACATTGTTAATAAATAAAAAAAAGACCCCCTAATTTTTTCATAGAAAATAATGATTTTTTTTTGACAAAATTGCATATGAAATTTATAAGATAAAACATATGTAATTTATTTAAATTTGAATATCAAAGCCTTAATCTTAGAATTGACAACAAATATATAAATTTATCGTGTCACATATATTTTTGATGAAGTGTCGTTGATACGAAATCCACGTAAACTATATTTAGGGGTAACAATGAATAAAGTCAGGTATGATAATATAGTACTTGTGTTCGTAATTATTGATTATGTCACTGAGCCCAAATTGCTATTTAAATTTTTGAATAGATAAATAAAATGACAATAGTCATTGAAAATTCACACACATAAGTGAGAAAATCACGACTCAAACCCCAAAAACGACATTTAATTTAACAATTTTGACATTTTTACTAGTCAAATTAGAATTTATAGACATAATTAATCATGTTAAATTTATCATTGATATATTTAATCATGTTACATTTTTAATTAATTGAGGGTGACATAAAAATAGTACTCTAATTGAGAATAGTATTCTACTTTACCAACGCCCAACGGCAAGTTTTATTATATGATGATATTTTTTTCAAAATCAAATAACAAGTACCATTATTTGATTGACAAAATTTAGATATAAGTTTTTTCTATTTTTGTATTGTCCACTCTCTCACTCCACTTCTCTTGTCTTGTATCCTCAAAAGTCCAAACCCATACTACCAAACAAAATTCAAACCTAAAACCATAACTGCTCTCTCTCCCTTCTTTTTATCTCTCAAAACCAAACCAAAACAAAACCAAACTTCATTCATGTGAAAAAAAACATCTTCAAAAAAACAAAGAGAAAAAAACACATTACAAATGAAGTTTTATTTTTCATTCTTTTTCTTTTTTCTGACACTTTTTCTTCCGTCGGTAAAACCCGACCTCACTTCCGAACGCGCCGCTTTATTAACCCTACGCGCCGCCGTAACCGGCCGAACCCTCCTCTGGAACACTACCTCCGCCTCTCCCTGCAACTGGGCCGGCGTCCATTGCAACCAAAACCACACTCATGTTATCGAGCTTCACCTCCCCGCCGTCGCACTTTCCGGCAACCTCCCCACCGGAGTATTCTCCGAACTCCCTAACCTCCACACTCTCAGCCTCCGTTTCAACTCTCTCTCCGGTCCTCTCCCCTCCGACCTTGCTTCTTGCACCTCTCTTCGCAACCTCTACCTTCAGCAAAATCTTCTCTCCGGGGAACTTCCGGCGACTTTTTTCCATCTCACTAGTCTTGTTCGTCTGAACTTAGCTTCAAATAATTTCTCCGGTGAAATTCCGGTGGGGTTCAACAACCTAACCCGGTTGAAAACTTTGTATCTTCAAAACAACCGGTTCACCGGTTCGTTAAGCGAATTTGAGTTAAACCCGGTTCAACTCGCTCAGTTCAATGTTTCAAACAACATGCTAAACGGTTCTGTTCCTGAAAAGTTGCAAACTTTTGGTAAAGATTCGTTTTTGGGTAATTTGTTATGTGGGAAACCACTTAACCCTTGTCCTAAGGAAGGAGGTGCAAATAGTGGAAATGGGGGTGCAAATAGCGGTAATGGGGGTAGAAATTCAAGTGTGGTTGATGAAAATAATGGGTTTGTGAGGAACAAGAAGAAAGGGAAATTATCTGGTGGTGCTATAGCTGGAATTGTTATTGGGTCAGTTGTGATTCTTTTGATTGTGGTTTTTGCTTTGATTGTTTTATGTAGGAATAGAAATGGTGAGAAAACTAGTTCAGTTGATGAAGTTGCAAGAACTTTGAAGCATAATCAGCTTATTGATGAAGGAATTCATGGTGAGAATGTTAATGGTAATGGATATTCGTCGGCCGCGGCTATGGCGGTTGCGGCGCCGGTGAATGGTGAGAGAGGTGGTGAAGGTGTTGTGATTGGTGGTGGTGAGAAAAAATTGGTTTTTTTTAAGAATTGGGGTAAGGTATTTGATTTAGAGGATTTGTTAAGAGCTTCTGCTGAGGTATTAGGGAAAGGGACATTTGGGACATCTTATAAGGCAGTTATGGAGGCTGGTCCTGTGGCTGTGGCTGTGAAGAGGTTAAGGGATGTGACAATTTCTGAGAGGGAGTTTAAGGAGAAGATTGAGAAGGTTGGAACAATGGTTCATGAAAATTTAGCACCTCTTAGGGCTTATTATTATAGTAGAGATGAGAAGCTTCTTGTTCATGATTATTTGCATATGGGAAGTTTATCTGCACTTTTGCATGGTAAGGGTTTGGTTTACTTTGCTTCCTTTTTAACTTGTTCATGTTTCTATAATTGTTATGATCTTAGATTTCTTTACTTGTTTCTGTATAGAATTATGATTACTGCAATTAGTGTTCTTTTTGGTTTTGTGCTTTAATTTCCTTTTCTGGAGAATACATAAGTAACAATGAATATCTTACTTAGATTAATTAATTACATTGCATCTAATAAAAGAAGAGAGAAAAGAGTATAGTAATCCTTTAGGAATTATAATGTCTTGCATTGCATTTCCATTTGGGTTTGTTAAGTTTGTGAGTTGGCATAATCTTTTATATTCCATTGAAGGCGTGTTCGGTGTCGGACACAAACACGACAGAGCCACATGTGGTTACATTCAACTGTTCAATTTTCTCAAATTAATATCTGTGTCAGTACTTCATAGTTTATAACTGTGTTAAAAATGTGATTGCGTGACATAATATCATTCATTAAGATGAACAATGGTGAATTAAAGTTCAATATTTGATTTTCATTACAGGAAACAAAGGAGGGGGTAGGACGCCATTGACTTGGGAAATGAGATCAGGCATTGCACTTGGAGCTGCTCGCGGCATCGAATATCTACATTCACAAGGGCCTAATGTTTCTCATGGAAACATAAAATCATCTAACATCCTACTAACCAAGTCCTATGATGCAAGAGTATCAGATTTCGGTCTTGCACATCTTGTTGGTCCTTCATCCACACCCAACAGGGTTGCCGGTTACCGTGCTCCCGAGGTAACCGATCCTCGGAAAGTTTCTCAAAAGGCAGATGTATACAGCTTTGGTGTATTGCTCTTGGAACTTTTGACCGGAAAGGCTCCATCTCATGCCCTCCTGAACGACGAAGGTGTAGACCTTCCGAGATGGGTGCAGTCGGTTGTTAAAGAAGAATGGACTTCTGAGGTCTTTGATCTTGAACTCCTTAGGTATCAAAATGTTGAAGAGGAAATGGTTCAGTTGTTGCAACTTGCCGTAGATTGTGCTGCTCCATACCCCGATAACCGTCCTTCCATGTCGCAAGTTAGACAGCACATAGAAGAGTTGCATAGGTCTAGCTTGAAAGAGGGTAGTCAAGACCAAATTCAACAACCTGATGTGATCAGTGACATAGATGATATCTCTTCTAGATGATGATGAGTTTGGCTCTATCTTAACCTACTAGGATGTTCTTGGCTTTTTCAAAAGCCCCCTTATCTTTTATTCCTGAATCATGTGTGCTTATGTTGTAACTTTTTTTAGGGTTTAATTATTCTGTAGGTCTATGAACTATTTGGGAATTTTTAAATAGATCCCTAAACTAAAAATTTGTAATTGAGTCCTTGAATTTGTTAAAAATATTTAAATAGCTCCCTTAACTAATTTTTTTAATCGAGTTCATTAACTTTTAAATAATTTATAATTAAGGCCCTCTTAACTTTTAAATAATTTGTAATTAGGTCCATGAACTTGTTAAAGTTTAGAGACCTAATTAAAAAAAGTTAGTTCAAGGACTTAATTACAAATAATTTTAGTTTAGGGACTTGCATAATTTTTTTAAAGTAGTTTATGGACCTACATATTTGTTACACCAGATTTTAGCTTTTCCATTCCAATATCTATGTACTAGTTTCCCTCTTTTTCTTCTCAACCATTATCTTTGGGGGTTCATATCTGTTCCATTACTTATTGGCTGTAGATTCTGGTTGATGTAATTATTCTGATTGCTTTAGCATTAACTTTTGCTTTTGGTGAGGCCTTTTTCTCTGTTGAAAGTTGAGATGATATAGTTGCTGTCATGTTTGGTTGTACTGCTTCATAGTTGACATGCATCACATCTTTAATTGTTGAGTCTTGTGAACCCCATAAATTGGTAAATATGGATGATTTATACCTTGAACCAACTTTGATTAGCTCTTCTTTGACTTTGCATGTTGAAAAAGATGTGGATGTTAGTTGTAGAAATATATCAATATCACTTGTTACAATTCCTTATTGAGATCCTGGCAAAATTTAAGTAATTTTACAGAGAATTTTGATCCTTAAGATTAATTGGTTAAAATGAAAATGACAACAGAAAACATTGAAATAAATGGACCCATGTTTGGTGCCTATTTTGATAAATTGCCAAAAAGTTACTATATGATGTGCAAAATATTAAAGTCAAACAGTTGTCTTGTGACCATGTGTAAAAAGTTTGATATGTTTTCATTGTAGCTTTATAATTGGAGATAAACAAGTGATGCTGAAAAAGAGAGGAATAAATTTTGCAGCATGTGATTCTATTTTTTTTATAAACATTCAATTTGGTCCACAAACCAATACTCTCTCTAACAATATGTTTGGTTATACGTATACAAAAATTGATATTGAGTGAATTATTTGTGTTAAATTGATTCTCAATGAAAATGAGTTGAAAGTAAAATTATTTATTTTGAAAATGTTTATGTAAAAGTTAATTGAACAATAAATTTGAGTGTCAAAATCAATTTTAGAATCAAAAGCTTCAATTAAAATCAATTACAGAGCCAAAATAAATTTTTACTCGAGAGCAATCAAACATGTCAAAATTAATTTTATCCCTTTAAAATCAATTTTGATCCCTTTAGAAATAAACAAAACATATACTAATTTAGTCCAGGATAAATCTACTAAACAAATTTTGAACTATTCTCCTATTGTTAGTCCTCCTATTACTTTGAGTTTGGTTGGATGAAAAATAAATGCAATTGAAGTGAAATGTGTAGAACCAAATGCAAAATCAGTAGCAAACCAAACACAAATTAAAACACAAGATAACTAGTAGCAAACCATATGAATAGAAAACACAAAATAAAATAGATGGATTGGATAAAAGTTTAGGTAGTCTGCAGCATTTTTTTGGGTAGATAAACAAAATGACAAATAATTATTAAAACTCACATACATAAATGGAGGGGTCGGGATACCCTGGCCATGGCGTTCGGTCTTCCAATTTTGACATTTCTGACGTTTAAGTAGAAAATACAAACTCACGCGTGATAAGTTAGGTCAGACGCTTGACCGGGGTTTGAATTTAGACCCAACTGACAAAAATGATGAAATTATTAGGTTGGACGTTATGATTGGGGTTTCAACTCCTACTCCTCCACTTATGTGTGAGTTTCTAATAACCGTCATTTCATCTATTAAAAAAATCATGAGAACTAGCCAATAATGTTGTTGTCCTTATTAAAGAGTGTGCTGCACTATTTGGTAATCACCTAACAAACTAACACCATAATTTCTAAAAGAACTTATGAGCTTACAAGAATTTAAGACAACACCAAAGTCAGAGACATATTCAGTCCCATAAGTTAATTTTGGTTATATGACTGCGCATATACTAAGCAAATAATGATTTCATATCCTTGATATAGAATTTTGAAATTCAAATTTCATACCATATCATTTCTCTCGAGTAAATACAAACCGAACTATCAAAATTGTAATTTTATGGTGGGACCAAAATGGGGCACACGTAATGGAGTGGAACTGCAATTTAAAGTAAACATTTCTGATATAGTGGTCCTATTGTTTCCTCATTGGCATTGTCATATTTGTTGGTATCAACGGTATGGGTGATCTTGACCCACTCTTTGATACATATGTTTTGTTCATAGTTTGAGTTGTTATAAGAAAAGTGTTAACAAGTATCTTAAGAGCACTTGTTAAGAAGTTTATAGTGAAAATTTTATCTTGAGAATGATTTATTTTTACATAAAACTTATCAATTGTTTCGTTTATTTTTAATCCTCTACAAATGTTTTTAAGATACTGGTTAGCACGACCCTTGAAATAAAGTTGAAAACGAATGATAATGTGATGAGGAGTGAGGAGAAACAAAGATTGTCATCCCACCATTTTGCTACATGGGATGCTTTTGCCTCTGGTCATTGTTGTCTTATTTCATTCAATTGTTTTTGAAAATTAGTGAAAGTAAGTTACATTGCATAATCACAAGCATTGGACTGTTATCACTTCCTTCATGGCAACTTGATTATAGTATTTGGCACTACGCAGATTTCTCAATAATTCAATATTTACTCAAGATGTCAACTTATGAATTATTTCATAGTAGAGGCACAACGAATTAAAATTAAATTTTAGTATTAAATTTACTAAAGGTGAAAGATTTAGGTAAATGAAAATGGTATCTCATGTAAAAGAAAAATCGATATTTTACACACGAAGACTGAAAGAATTACTTCTCCAATTGCATGTACGGTTAAGAAGGCAATCCGTGGCATACACTAAACTGTCCAATCATAAGGCATCGATTAAACTGTCCAACCATAAATGAGTAGTGATATATGTAAAATCATTTGGGACAACTTTGATGATAACTTTCATTTTCTCTCTTTTTATTGGTCCAAAACAATTGAGAGAGAAAAAGGAAGAGAGCGAATAAGAATAAAATGTGAGTATGAAAGAGAAAATTGTCAAAAAGTTGTAATAAAGTGGTTGTACAAATATCATTTCTCAACCATAAATACAGTAGTATCCCTAATGTGTAAATAAAATTAGAGTTGACATAAAGCAAAATGTTGAATTGGCTAAATTAAAATTAAGACTTAATTGCACTTTTGATCTCCCTATTTTTGCACGTTAAAGAAGACCCCTTTCATTAAAATCAAACTTTTTGGTTCATCAATCATCACTTGGTTGTAATTTTGGCTAGAAAACTGTGACTTGAAAACTGTGACTTTTGACCTATAGACCACGGACGCAGACGCTAGACAGACACCAACAAATCGACACCATTAATAAATTAATAAAATAACATAATTTAGTCTATGTCAGTGTCAGACACATCAGAACATACCTAATCTAAGGAGTGTCCATACTTCATAAATTTTAGCCCTAAAATGGTGTTGTTTTATTTCGCCAATTTCAAATGTGAAGAAAAAAATCACTATTGATGCCAAAACTCACTAATTTTAGGCCAAAAATAGTTCTGTTTAATTGCAACAAATGTGATAATCAAGAAACAGAAAAGTTATCTTTCAAAAAAAAATAAATAGAAAAGTTTGACTTTGACAAAGAACTATTTTCACAAAAGTAATAAAATAGAGAACCAAAAGTGAAATTAAACATAAAATCCATGAGTTAACATGTCATCATCACATTAAGCCTTGATAAAAAATAATCTGAGTTTACATGTCATCATCAACTCAAGGTAGTCCCCAAAATGCTTGAAGGGTATACTCAAACAGACCTCAATTTTATATTTATATAAGTAGATGATATTACAGTGGCCTGAACAAAATGGGATATATTCTCATTGGTACCATATTAGGGGAAGTACACTACAGAACAATGTGAGATAATATAATGTTACATGCATTTTACAATTTACACAGTCCTCAACTGATACACAATTAACCCACAGATTGAAAACCACCCACTATTGTCCTGTAACCTAATATATGCAAAGAGTACATCCTGAACCACTTTGAGTCTCTACATGTCTGCAAAATCCAACAATACAGATTAAGATCAGCAAGAACACATGAATGACTTGTATGTGATAAAACCTAGGTTTAAATATACTATTAGTCCCCTCAAATATACCATTTTTTGTGTAGTCCTTGTACAAATATTTTGTTTTCGGTCGTTGCAAATGCTCAACTTTTTGCTTTTGGTCCTTGGCATTTTGTTTGTCATTGCAGAATTGCCAAATATGTTCATATCAAAATTGATCTCAATAATATACATTTTATTCTTTATTTCAAGGGATTAAAATCAAATATTTTACATATTACCAGGACCAATTTCAATATGAATCAATTTTGCAATGACTAAAACAAA